>Ga0187894_10003825_pt1 | contig 16574 bp, 16 predicted proteins | sample GBC1701081metaG_FD_136650 | JGI IMG/M metagenome (GOLD analysis project Ga0187894, IMG submission 136650) | White microbial mat communities from a lava cave in the Kipuka Kanohina Cave System on the Island of Hawaii, USA - GBC170108-1 metaG ... | reverse complement strand
GAGGCGGAGTGGGAGAAGGCGGCGCGCGGCGAGGACAAGCGCCCATATCCCTGGGGCTCGGAGCCGCCCACCTCCGAGCGCGCGGTGTTCGGCCGCGCCTACAACGCGACCGCAGCCGGGGACGCCCGGCCGGCGGGCCGGAGTCCCCATGGAGTCGAGGATCTCCTCGGCAATCTGCGCGAGTGGACGTCGAGCGTGCTTCGACCGTATCCGTCCCGCCGGGACAGCGACCGGGCAGATGTCGGCCCCGGGGAGCGCGTGGTCGTGCGCGGGGCGAGCCACGACGATTCCCCCGCGTCGCTGTCGGTCACGGCGCGCCACTCGTACGACCGGCGCGGCGCCGCCGCGGGTCACCACCACGTCGGGTTTCGCTGCGCGACCTCGGAAGACCTGGGCGAGGTCGCCAGGTAAGCGCGCTTTACGCTCCGTGTATCGTGGTGGAAAGGAGGCACGTGCCGAGGTCATCGATCGGGACACGAACGTGCGAGCGCTGACGGAGGCCCCATGAAGTACATGCTGCTGATCTATCTCGACGAGACCTGGAACGCGCTGACGCCTGCCGAGCGACAGAAGCTCTACCACGAGCAGCTGCAGGTCTCGGAGGAGCTGCGGGCGCGTGGCCAGCACCTGGGCGGCGCTCCTCTCGAGCCTCCCGCGACGGCGACCAGCGTGCGGGTGCGCGGCGGCAAGCGGCTCCTGACGGACGGGCCATTCGCGGAAACGCGCGAGTATCTCGGCGGCTACATCCTCATCGACGTCAAGGATCTGGACGAGGCGCTGGCTGTCGCCACGCGCGGTCCCCTGGCGAGGATCGGCACGATCGAGGTCCGCCAGGTGAGGGAGGGGCCGCCGTCGTGAAGGCCGGGCGGCGTCAGAGGATGGCCGGCCGCGCCTGAGCGATCCCTCGGCTGGGGATGCCCGCGCAGAGCGACGGTGCCGGACTACCTGGTCGACACCACGCCCGCCGACGCGAGGCGCGCGCGCTCGCGCTGCGCGATCCGGAGATACGGTTCGGCGCCCAGCTCGCTGGCGACCGATTCCAGGGATCCGAGCGCACGCTCGACCGCGGCCCGGTCCGGAGCAGGCTCCGAGGCCAGGAGATGGACCCATGCCACCTCGACGTCGCAGGCGCCGAGGCGCCAGCCCATCCGGCGCTCGATGGCGTCGCGCGCCTCCACGAGCAGCGCGCGCGCCCCCGACCGATCGCCTGAAGCCAGCCTCACGTCTGCGAGCGTCGACAGGAGGCGCGGCTCGTACCACAGCGCCGTGCGACGCTCGCGCGCGACGCCAAGCGCACTCTCGAGCGTGCTCGCGGCCGCGTCCACGTGATCCGCCGCAAGCTCGGCCGCGCCGAGGAACAGCGCGGCCTCGACCCGGGAGTACGGACTGCCACGCTCCTCCGCCACCTCGAGGGCTCGGCGGCCGTGAGCGAGCGCTCCCGGGAGATCGCCCAGCAGTCGGAGCACCTCGCACAGGAATCCGTGCGTGCCGTACAGGGCATCGAGTCCGCTTTCCTTCTCCTCTGCGAGCAGCGTCTCGAGCGCGCGTCGCGCGTCGGCCGCCATTCCGACGTAGGCGCTCGCCAGCGCCCACCAGATGCGGCAGAGGGCCGGCGCGGTGGACTGCGCGAGTCTCTCCCGCAGCTCGGCGTCCCGCGCCAGCTCGCCGAGAGCCTGCCCGGCGATCGTGCGCGCGCTGCCGAGCTGGCCGACGGCGAGCAGGGCGTGTGCCCGAACCGCGTCCATCTCGAACACGAACGCGAGATCGTTCGATGCCGCGGCGAGTGCGGCCGCGCGCTCCGCGCACGCGAGGTACTGCGTGACGTCGCCCGCCAGCCCGGAGAGACGCCCGTAGGACGTGAGCAGGAACGCGTGACCCGCCCCGTCTCCCAGCCGCTCGGCCACGGATCCGGCCCTCTCGAAGAGATCCTGGGCCTCCTGCGGCTCGATGCCGGCGATGCGGCCGATCTCGAGCAGCGCGATCCGCGAGGTCAGCTGGAGCGTCAGCGTTTCGCGCGACTCCGGCAGGTCGGCGAGCAGCGCCGCGACCCGGCGGCAGTGCCACGCGCCGTCCGCCGGATCTCGGCGCGCGCCTCGGCGTCCAGCTTGCTCGTGCCAGCGGGCCGCGTCGAGGGACTCGCCCGCTTCCTCGAAGTGGTGGGCGAGCAGCGCCGCGTGCTTCGGCGCCGCCGACCCGTGGATCGCGAGCAGCGCTCGCGCCACGGACGCGTGCGTGCGGCGCCGTCGATCCTGAAGCTGCGTCCGGTAGGTGACCTCGTGCGTGAGCGGGTGCCGAAACGCGCGCTGGCCCGACGGCTCGGCCGGACCGAGAAGCTCGGCCCTCGCGAGCCGCTCGAGCGACGCGGCGACCTCGGGTCCGGGCACGTCGAGCACCATCCGCAAGAGCTCGGTGGGCACGTCGTGCCCGATGACCGCCGCAGCCTGGAGGACGTCCTTGTCCCCCGGTGCGAGTCGATCGATGCGGGAAGCCAGCACGGCCTGAATGGTCTCGGGCAGCGCGACCTCGTCGTCGGGGCTCGCCGGCACGTAGGCGCCGCGCTCCCCACGCAGCACGCCGCGCTCGACCAGGGAGCGAACGATCTCCTCGATGAAGAGCGGATTGCCGCGCGCGCGGGCCTCGATCCTGGCGCGCAGACCGAGCAGCGCGGGATGGGGCCCCATCCAGTCGTCGAGCAGCGCCGAGGAGTCGTGCGGAGCGATCGGCTCCAGCTGGAGCCGATCGACCATCGCCGACCACGCGGGCTGGTACTCGGGCCGCGCGCTCGCGAGGAGCAGCACCCTCGTGGACGGCTCCGGGCGCAAGAGACGCTCGACGAGCATCTCGAGCGCGGCGTTGCTCGCCGGATCGAGCCAGTGGAGATCCTCGATCCACAGCACGGTGGGCGCGTGTCGCGCGCGGATCAGGACGAGATCGCACAGCGACTGGAACAGGCGCGCGCGGCGCGCCTCCGGCTCCACCTCGGACGGCGCGAGCGCTGGATCGGGCGCGCCGAGAAGCTCGAGCCAGAACGCCAGGGCGATCGGATCGACGGGCGGCGCGTCCTCGAGACCGCGACGCACGGCGGCGCGGACGTCGGCAGCGGGGGTGTCCTCGTCGACGCCGAAGAGGCTCCGAGCGAGGTCCACGATCGCGTGGAATGGCAGCGAGCGCCCGCGTGAGAGTGCGCGGGCACGGCGGACGACGGCGTCGTGGATGCGCTCGACGATTTCGAGACAGAGGCGGCTCTTTCCCGCGCCCGGCTCGGCAGTGATCAGGACGACCCTCGGACGACCGGCCTGCGCGTGGCGCCAGGCGCTCTCGAGCCGGGCCAGCTCGGTCGTGCGGCCGACGAACCGCGAGAACCCGCGGACCCGCGAGCGATCGAGGCGGCTCTGGATCCGGCCCTGGCCGCGAAGATCGAACACGCGCACGGGACTGCTCGCGCCCTTGAGGGCGTGCTCGCCCCGGTCGAACAGGTCGAAGAAGTCGGACGCGAGGCGGGCAGTCTGCTCTGTCATGCTGACGCCGCCCGGCGGCGCCAGCTGCTGCACGCGCGCGGCGAGCCCGACCACGTGGCCCTGCGCCGTGTAGTCCATGCGCAGGTCGTCGCCGATCCGGCCGACGACGACCTCACCCGAGTTGAGGCCCATTCGCACCGCAACGTCGAGGCCGCGCTCGCGCCGGACGTCCTGACCGAGGGCCTCGAGCTCGCGCGCCATCTCGAGCGCGGCGGCGCAGGCGCGCTGCGCGTGGTCCTCGTGGGCGATCGGGGCGCCGAACAGCGCCATGATCCCGTCGCCGGTGTACTGATTGATCGTCCCCTCGTAGCGATGCACGCCGTCCGCGAGGATCCGGAAGAGGCGATCGAGCAGGCGATGCCACTCCTCGGGGTCGAGTCGTTCGGCCAGCTCCATCGAGCGCGCGACGTCGGCGAAGAGCACGGTGACCGGCTTGCGCTCGCCCTCGAGCGCGCTCTTCGTGGCGAGGATCTTCTCGACGAGGTGGCGCGGGGTGTAGGAGCGGGGCTCCGGGGCGCTCGCCGGCGGCGCAAGCCGCGCGCCGCAGGCGTTACAGAACCTCGCCTCGGGCGGGTTCTCGTGCCCACACGATCCGCAGTTCACCGGCGCCCCCACGCATCTTACGCTCGCTCCGCGCGGGAGTCATCCGGCGGCCGGGCGACCGCGGTCACACGCTCGCGAAGAGGTCGGCCCACTCCTCCAGCATGTCGGGATGCCCGTGGCGGATCGTGATGCCGACCTGCGTGTACCCGGCCTTCGCCAGCTCGCGAAAGCGCTCGCGCAGCTCGTCGCGCGGTCCCGTGAAGGTCGTCCCGCGGATCAGCTCGGCGGTGCACACCTCGTGCTCCTCCGGGCGGAGGAACATGAGATGACCTCGGTGATTGGCGAGGTAGCGCGCGTCCGCGGGGTCGTAGTCGAAGTAGATCTGCTGGTAGCGCTCGAGGAGCGGCAGGAGCTCGGGTGGGAGCGGGCGCCCGAGGTCGCCGAACTCGTCGCGCTCGACCAGGCTGTGGAGCACGACCGTGGCGGTAGGTCCCGCCTGTGCGCGGGCGCGCGGGCTGTCGTACGCCTCGTCATCCCGGAGGATGCATCCGCCGATCGCCGCTGTCGCGCAGAGCTGCGCCGGATCGCGACCGGCCTCGCGCCAGGCGGCGGTCATGTCCGCGATGCCGGCCCGGGCATGCGCGACCCCGCCTGTGGCCTGGATCAGACCGGCGCCGAGCCGAGCGGTCGCGCGGCGCGCCCGCGGCCCCATCGCCGCGACGTGGAGCGGAATCGGGTCCGTCACGTTGATGGCGCCGATCTCCGGGTTCAGAAAGCGGATCTTTCGCATCTTGCCTTCGAAGGTCCACTGGAGCGTCTCGCCGGCGAGCAGCCCGCACACGACGCGGACGTATTCCTCAAGGTCCGCGAGCCTCACGGGCTTGAGGCCGAGCGTGCGCCGCGCGGTGAAGCCGGTGGAGATGCCAAAGTCGATGCGCCCCGGCGCGAGCGCGTTCAAGCTGGCCAGCGCGCTCGCGGTCACCGGCGCGATGCGGTTCGACGGGATCAGCACGCCGGTGCCGAGGCGGATGGTCGACGTCTGCATGGCGGCGGCGGTCATCGAGACGAACAGCTCGGCGTTCAAGAGCTGGGTGTCGTAGAACCACGCGCTCCGAAAGCCGAGCTGCTCGGCGCGCTTCACGACCTTCCAGGAGTCGGCGGCGGGAGCGAGGAAGATGCCGTAGTCCATGGCGCGAAGCTCCTCAGCAGGGTGGGGACGGGTGACGACCAGCAATGTTGTTGTCGTCTGTCATGATAATCAACAAGACTGTCCACGATCGTCAGACCTCTTTGCGCCTATAGCCTACAGCCGGTCCTCGCTTTTGGCCGCCCGGACCGGGGTGGCTCCGGGTCGCCGCCCGCGCTAGAATGACCGCCCGGAGGAGACCACCGAATGATCAAGCGCATCGGCGTGCTCGGCGCAGGAGCCATCGGCAGTGTCGTGGGCGGCATGCTGGCCAAGGCCGGCCACGACGTCACCCTGATCGACCAGTGGCCCGAGCACGTGGAGGCCATCAAGGCGAAGGGCTTGCGCCTCTCCGGGACCATCGGCGACTTCGTGGTGCCCGTGAAGGCGCTGCACATGCACGAGCTGCACAAGGTGGGCGAGCCGTTCGACGCGGTGTTCCTCGCGGTGAAGTCCTACGACACCGAGTGGGCGACCGCGATGCCGCTTCGCTGTCTCGCCGAGCCCGACGGCGTCGTCGTCGACTTCCAGAACGGTCTGAACGACGAGCGCGTGGCCGCGGTGGCCGGCAAGCATCGCGCGCTCGGCTGCGTCATCACGATCAGCGCGGGCATGTACGAGCCCGGGCACGCGATGCGAACGGACACGGGCACGCTCGGCTTCAAGATCGGGGAGCACGACGGACGAGACACGCCGCGAGCGCGCGAGCTGGCGAAGATCATGAGCGCGGTGGCGGAGACCAAGGTCACGACGAATCTCTGGGGTGAGCGCTGGTCGAAGCTCGCCATCAACTGCATGGCGAATCCTTTGTCGGGACTCACCGGGCTTGGCACCCTCGACGTGCGGACGATCCCCGAGATCGCCGCCGTCGGCGTACACCTGGGCGCGGAGGCCATCATGGTCGGCCGTGGCGTCGGTCACGAGGTGGAGCCGATCTACGGGCTCCCCGTGCAGCGCTATCTCGATGCCTACGCAGGGCGCGGACTCGCCGAGTTGCTCGCGGAGATCGCGGCCATCGCGAGGGCCCGGGGCGGCGGCGAGCCCAGCCTGCTCCAGGATGTGCGCAAGGGGCGCCGCACGGAGATCGACTATCTGAACGGCCACGTCTGCCGGGAGGGCGCGCGCGTCGGGGTGAAGACGCCGTTCAACGACGCGGTCGTCGCCAGGGTGCGATCCCTCGGCGTCGGTTTCAAGCCGGACCGAGCGCACCTCGATCCGGTCATCCGGATGCTGCCCGAGCCGTTCGCGCGCCCGTCCCGGCCGGATCGTTGAGGAGGACTGGCCGGTCGCGCGTGCCGTTCGTGACACCAAACCCCTAACCACGGAGAGTGACGGGACCACCATGCGCTACGAGGCACCAGAGTCGCTTGACACCGCGGTCGCCCTCCTGGCCGGAGCCAAAGGCGACGCGCGGGTGCTGGCGGGAGGCACGGATCTCCTCGTCCAGATGCGCTCCGACGTCGTCGAGCCGGAGCTGATCGTCGACATCAAGAAGGTTCCCGAGACTCGCGCCATCGCCAAGGAGAACGGTGGCTGGCGCGTCGGAGCCGCCGTGACCGGCGCGGAGTTGCGTGAGCATTCGGAGGTGCGCGCCACGTGGCCCGGCGTCGTCGAGGCCGCGAACCTGATCGGCTCGACACAGATTCAGGGCCGCGCCACGATGGGTGGAAACCTGTGCAACGGTTCGCCGGCCGCGGACAGCGTGCCCGCGCTCATCGCCGCCGGAGCCATCGCGGCGGTGGCCGGCCCCAAGGGCCGGCGCGAGATTCCCGTGGAAGACGTGATGATCGGACCAAGGAAGCTCTCCCTCGCCAAGGGCGAGTTCCTCGTGTCGTTCTTCCTGCCGCCGCGCCCCAAGGGATCGGGCGACGCCTATCTCCGGTTCATTCCGAGGACGGAGATGGACATCGCGGTCGTCGGCGCGGGGGTCAATCTGACGGTCGACGGCTCGGGTGTCGTCACGGCGGCGCGCGTGTCGCTCGGCGCAGTCGCCGCGAAGGTGTTGCTGGTGCCGGACGCGGCGCAGGCCATCGTCGGGAGCCGCCTCGACGCGCCGGCGCAAGAGCGTCTCGAAGCGGCGGCTCGGGCAGCCTGCCGGCCGATCGACGACAAGCGCGGGACCGTGGAATTCCGGACCCAGGTCGCGGGCGTGCTCACGCGCCGCGCGGCATTGATCGCACTCGAGCGCGCGAGGGGACACTGATGGCCAAGCACCACGTGACGGCGACGGTGAACGGAGACGAGGTGGAGTTCCTCTGCGAGACGGAGGAGACGCTCCTCGACGTGCTCCGCGACCAGCTTCACCTGACCGGCAGCAAGGAGGGCTGCTCCTCGGGCGATTGCGGCGCGTGCAGCGTCACGCTGGACGGACGGCTCGTCTGCTCGTGCCTCGTGCTGGGGTGCGAGGTGGGCGGCCGGTCCATCCAGACCATCGAGGGCATGGCCGCGGGCGAGAGACTGCACCCGCTCCAGCAGAAATTCCTCGAGCACGCCGCGCTCCAGTGCGGCATCTGCACGCCGGGATTCCTCGTGGCCGGCAAGGCGCTGCTCGATCGGAACCGCGAGCCCACGGAGACCGAGATCCGGTACTGGCTGGCCGGCAATCTGTGCCGGTGCACGGGGTATGACAAGATCGTGAAAGCGGTGATGGACACGGCCGCGGAAATGAGGAGAGGCTGACCATGGCGGATACGTTCACGACCACGTTCGATCAGGCGCAGTCCTACGTCGGCACACGGACCGTCCGGCCGGACGGCCTGGACAAAGTCACGGGTCGCGCGCGCTTCGCCGCCGACTTCGACCTGCCAGGCCAGCTCGTCGGGCGCGTGCTGCGCAGCCCGCATCCGCACGCACGGATCGTGTCCATCGACACGTCGAAGGCGGAGGCGCTGCCGGGCGTCAAGGCCGTCATCACCCGCGACGACTTCCCCGATCAGTCGTCCGAGTTCGTGCCCGCCGGCGAGATGATGATGAACTACCGCGACGTGGTGCGGAACGTGCTGGCCCGCGAGAAGGTGCTGTACGAGGGCCATGCCGTGGCGGCGGTGGCCGCGACCAGCGTCGCGATCGCCAAGAAGGCGCTCAAGCTGATCGACGTGACGTACGAAGTCTTGCCTCACGTCATCGAGGTGCGGGAGGCGATGGCGCCGAACGCGCCGCTTCTCCACGAGGACCTTTTCACCGTGGGTGTCGAGCCGAAGCCCGACCGGCCCTCGAACGTCGCCAAGCGCATCGAGATCGGACACGGCGACATCGATGCCGGTTTCGCGAAGGCGGACGTCGTCGTCGAGCGCGAGTTCAACACCGCGCCGGTGCACCAGGGGTACATCGAGCCGCACGCGGCGCTGGCCAGCACGTCGGAGGACGGCTCGGCCGAGATCTGGTGCACGACGCAGGGCCACTTCATCGTGCGCGCCCACTGCGCGCGCCTGCTCGGCATGGACATCGGCAAGGTCCGTGTCACCGCTTCGGAGATCGGCGGCGGCTTCGGCGGCAAGACCGTCGTGTATCTCGAGCCGCTCGCGGTCGCGCTGTCCAAGAAGGCGAAGCGGCCCGTGAAGATGGTCATGTCGCGCGAGGAGGTGTTCAAGTCCTCCGGGCCGACCTCGGGCGCGAACGTGAAGGTCAAGATCGGCGCCAAGAAGGACGGCACGTTCGTCGCGGCGTGGGCGGAGCTGAAGTACCAGGCGGGGGCGTTCCAGGGGTCGCCGGTCCAGCCGGGAGTCATGTGCGCCTTCGCGCCCTACGACATCGAGAACGTCAAGGTCATCGGCTACGACGTCGTGTCGAACCGCCCGAAGGTGGCGGCGTACCGGGCGCCCGGCGCGCCGATCTCGGAGTTCGCGGTCGAGAGCGTCGTCGACGAGATCGCGAAGAAGCTCGACATCGACCCCGTCGAGCTGCGCCTGCAGAACGCGGCGCACGAAGGCACGAAGGCGGCCTACGGGCCCAAGTTCGGCCCGATCGGGCTCGAGGAGACGCTGCGCTCCGTGAAGAAGACGGACCACTACACGACGCCGCTCCAGCCATGGCAGGGGCGCGGTGTCGCGTCCGGTTTCTGGTTCAACATCGGCGGGGAGACCTGCGTGTCGATCACGGTGAACGAGGACGGCACCGTGTCGCTGATGGCGGGCACGCCGGACATCGGCGGCCTGCGCGCCTCGCTCGCCAACGTTGCCGCCGACGAGCTCGGCGTGCCCTACGACAAGGTGCGGCCGATCATCGGGGACACGGGATCGGTGGGATTCAATTTCCTCACCGGCGGCAGCCGCTCGGCCTTCTCGGGCAGCATGGCCGTCGTGGAGGCGGCGAAGCAGATCAAGGACGATCTCTGCCGTCGGGCGGCCAAGCTGTGGGAGATGCAGCCGGATCAGGTGGAGTTCGTGAACGGGTACGTGAAGCCGATCAAGGAGAACGACAAGGCCAAGCCCATGTCGGTGGCCGACATGGCGAAGGTCGCGGGCAAGACCGGCGGCCCCATCGGCGGCGTCGGGCGGATCAACGCCCAGGGCGCGGGGCCGAGCTTCGGGACCCATCTGGTCGACGTCGAGGTGGACCCGGAGACCGGGCGCGTGACGATCCTGCGCTACACGATGGCCCAGGACGCCGGGAAGGCTCTCCATCCGAGCTACGTGGAGGGACAGTTCCAGGGCGGCGCCGCGCAGGGCATCGGCTGGGCGCTGAACGAGGAGTACATCTACGGACCCGACGGCAAGCTGCAGAACGCCGGCTTCCTGGACTACCGCATGCCGGTGGCCTCCGACGTGCCGATGATCGACGCGATCATCGTCGAGGTCCCCAACCCGCGCCATCCCTATGGCGTGCGGGGCGTCGGCGAGACGCCGATCGTGCCGCCGATGGCGGCGATCGGCAATGCGATCGAGCAGGCGACGGGCATCCGCTTCTCGGAGTTGCCCATGTCGCCGCCGAAGGTCCTGAAGGCGTTGAAGGAGAAGGGCCTCAACAAGCCCGTGACCGGCACTGGCACGAACGGAGGCTCGGGCAAGCACAAGCACTGATCGAGGCGCGGCCATGGCGCGGGTGGTGCTGGTTGGCAATCTCGTGCAGATCACGGGGGGCGTCGCGGAGTTCGACCTCGCGGCGTCCTCGGTGAAGCAACTGTTCGAGTTGCTGACCGAGCGCCACCCGCCGCTCGGCCGCCATCTCGAGGAAGGCGTGGCCGTCGCGATCGACGGCCAGATCTACCAGGATGCGCTCCACGAGCCGATTGCGCCGGACAGCGAGGTCTTTGTCCTCCCGCAGATCGCCGGCGGCTAGCCGATCGAAGGTCGCGGCGCGGCCGCCGGAGGCGAGCCGAGCGAACTGCTTGCGACCCGAGCTGTATGTACGTATACTCTCTACGTACATACACGGAGGTCGTGGCACCCATGGCGCGGGTCCGGAAGGCGCGCGCGATCCGCGGGAAGCGGTCGCGTTCGAAGATTTCGATGACGTTCAGGCTCGCGCCCTCGAAACTGGCGGCCGCTCAGCGGATTCTCGAGACGTCGACCGCCACCGAGACCATCGAAACGGCCCTGGACATGGTCGTGTTCCGTCGTGAGCTCATCGACGGGACACGCGCCATGCTCGGCGTGCGCCTGGCGTCGGCAGACGGCCGTCGACGCAAGTGACCCCGGCCGAGCGTCGCTACGTCCTCGATGCCAACTTGTTCGTTCGCGGGTTCAGGGAACCGGCCGCCAACGCCGATCTCCAGCGCTTCCACTACGCGTTCGCGCCGTTCGAGTATCTGAGCGCCGTCGTGGTGCAGGAGCTGGCGGCGGGGACCAGGTCGAGGACCGATCGTCGAGCGCTCGACCGCCATGTCGTCGATCTGTTTCGACGGCGCGGCCGCATCGTCACGCCATCGAGCGGCGCCTGGGAGGCTTCGGGAGACGTCCTGGCAGAACTTGCTCGCCGAGACGGTCTCGAGTTGTCGCGTGTGTCGAAGTCGTTCGGCAACGACGTGGTGCTGGCGATGTCGTGCCGGGAGGCGGGCCTGGTTCTCGTCACCGACAACCGCCGGGATTTCGAGCGAATCGCGCGGATCGTCCATTTCGATTTCGTCGATCCCTGGCCCATCCCGGCGCCGCCAAGAGGAGGGTCCGCATGACGCCGAAGGACGAGCTGCTGAATCAGGCGGCGCGTGCCTACAACGCGTTTCAGCAGGCCATCCACGGGCTCAGCGAGGACCTGCTGGCGGAAGTCTGGTTCGGAACCTGGGGCGTGCGCGAGATCCTGGCGCACGTGTCGGGCTGGCAGCGAGAGATGGGGCCGGCGCTCGAGCGGATCACCCGCGGTGAGAAGCCCATTCCCGACGGCGTGTCCTACGACGACCTCGACGCGTGGAACGCGCGGTTCGTGGCGGCCAAGCGCGACTGGTCGATGGAGGACATCGAGCTCGAGTTGGACAGGAGCCACGAGTACGTCATGCATCTGGCCCTCCAGGTCCCGGAGGAGCGCGTGCGTCCCGGCAAGACCGCGTACATGATCATCGACCTCAACACCGCCAATCACTACCGCGAGCACGCCGAGCAGGTCCTCGCCTGGCGCGCCAGCCGCAACGCGTAGCAGCACGCGTGAAACGCTGGGGACAGTTCGCTGCCGAGGCGACGGGCATGGCAGAGGCCGGGCGCGCGCTCATCTACCAGTACCGGGTGGGCCTCGGGTATCTTGCGACCGTCCGGAAGGACGGAGGCCCGCGAGTCCATCCGGTCTGCCCGGTGATCGCCCACGACGGGCTCTACGTCTTCATCGGCAATCACTCACCGAAACTCTCCGACCTGCTTCGCGACGGCCGATACGCGCTTCATAGCTTCCCGCACCGCGACGTGGACGACGAATTCTACGTGGCCGGGCGCGCGCGACGGGTCGACGACGGCGAGGTTCGGCGCATCATCTACGAAGCGTACACGGCAACCGGCGCCTTCACATCCGACGACACGCTGTTCGAATTGTGGTTGGAGCGTGCCCTCCACGCGAAGTACGAGGGTCGCCCGAGCTGGCCGCCCGTCTACACGAGGTGGACCAGCGGCACCCGCGAGGCAACGTCGTGACGCGCGACCGCGTGCCCGTGGATTGTCTACGCCGCGACTGACGGCGACCGCGCGCAGAGCGCTGACTTCGCGGCATCGATGAAGCTGCGCAGAGCCGACTGACGATCGTGACGCTCGTCGATTCCTCGAGCTCGTTCCTGATGCGCTTGTCGCGAGCGATTCGCTCCAGCGGCCGGATCCGACCCGCTGCCGACCCTCACTGCCAGAGCGAGGAGGGCGTCCAGATCGTCCAGCGGTGCAGCAAGGTCTTCTGATCGAGGTCGGTCAAGCTGGTGCGGGTGCTGAAGAGCAGGGTCATGAAGCTCCCCAGGCGCCAGCTCACGTGCGGGGTGAAGACGAGGCCCTCCTCGGACCGCACGAGCAGGCCATCCACCGTGCCTCGGAGCGGTTGCCACGTCTCGCCATCCGTGGACTCGAGGGCGCGGATCTCGAGGAGGGTTGGCAGCCCGAGATAGTCGCCGACCATCACGTAGCGGCCCCCCTGGAAACTCACGTCGAGGTTGGCCAGCAGGTACGGGACCGAGATCTGCCTCGTCGGCTGGACCACCGTGACGCCGTCGGGCGCGAAGCACGTCCGGTACACGCCGAGGCACGGGCTGTTGCCGTGGTAGTAGACGCAGATGTCCTGGCCCACGATCAGCGCGGAGGGGGACCATCCGCCGCACACGTTGACGCCGTTGTCCTGGCCGATGACCAGCCGCGCGTCGGTCCACACGGTCCCGCCGTCGGCCGAACGCGCCGTCCAGAGCACGTTGCGCTCCGTCGAGTGGTCCACGTCGTCGAGCGACAAGACGGTGACGTACATGCGCAGGTCCGCGCTGCCCGGCACCCTGGTCACCGACGGATCGTTCACGAGCGCATCCGGCAGCTTGAGCACCTGCCTGAGGGCCTCGAGGCCGCCGTCGCGGATCTGCGTCATGAAGACGCGGTCGCGGGGCATGTGCTTCAGCTTGCGCCAGCCTCCGAGCCAGAGGGTCTGGGACCCGGGCTCGCTGGCGGCGCCCGTCTCCGGGGAGTAGAGGAAGAACAGGTTGTCGGCGAGCACCTCGCGCTTCAGAACGACCACGCCGGGGCCGGGAACCAGCTGGGCCATCGCGGGTGCTGCGGGCGGCAGCGTGAGCAGCGCGAGCAGAAGAAGCCGGAACATCATGACGGTCTCTCTCTTTCTTTCGGCGCTCGTGCCGGGCTCCTGGCGGAGGGCGCGAGCGCTCCCAGAAGACATAGCACGCGCTCGTGCCCGGGACAATCGACGCGGCGCCGACGCGCGGCGGCCGTGTCGTACGATGGGCGGGACGACACACACACAGCGGGGGGCGGCGCCGCGCCGCGAGCGTCCCCGGGAGGTGACCCAGGTGACGATCGACGCGACGGGCCGACACCCCGCAGCGCCAATGGCGATCCACACGACGGGTCGCGGCCCCGACGTCGTGCTGTTTCACGGCGGGATGGGTTGCTGGCGCCACTGGACGCGCAACATCGAGCCGCTGGCGGCTCGCTTCACCGTGCGCGCGCTCGACCATCCGTCATACGGCGCTTCGGCCACCGTGCCTCGCGAGACGACCGGCCGCGAATACCTCGATCTCGTCCACCGGTTGTTCCTCCAGGCGTTTCCAGGTGATGGCCCGTTGCGGCTCGCCGGCTTCTCCTTCGGTGGCGCGATTGCCGCCAACCTGGCGCGCCGGCTCGGCGCGCGCGTGAGTCACCTCTGCCTCGTCTCGCCGGCCGGGTTCCAGGCACGGTCGTTCGGCGAGCGGCCGACGCGGAGCTACCGGGAGGCCGGGGACGACGACGCGAGGTTCCGCGAGATCTGCCGCCACAACCTGCTCGTCAACATGCTGAGCGATCCGGCGAGCGTGACGGAGGAAGCGGTCGACATCCAGGCCGACGGCGTCCGCCGGGCGCGCTTCAACAGCCGCAAGGTGAGCGGCGGCGGGACGCTCCTGGACGACCTCGCCCACGCGCGGTGTCGCCTGCGCGTGCTCTGGGGCGAACGGGATGACTCTGCGTTCCGGCCAGCGGATCTCCTGATCGGCGAGATCCGCGCGGTCGTCGGGCGCCTCGACCTGCACCGGATTCCCGGGGCCGGCCACTGGTCGGCCTACGAGAACGCGGACGAGGTCAACCGCCTGATGCTGGAGTTCTTTTCGGGCCATTGAGTCCCCAGCTTCAGTGTGAAGGCTTGTCGAGTCAAGACTTGACAAGTCGTGACTCTGCATAGATGGCAGTTGGTCCAGCTGGGATACGTCCGCCGCCGCTATCCCCTCTCGGACACGCCGGCCGCTGCCCGGCACGTGCGTTTCGCGCTGGACGACCCGCTGCTGCGATTCTGGTTTCGCTTCGTGTTCCCGAACACGAGCCATCTGGCCCAGATGGGCCCGGAGCGCACGTTGCGGGAGCGCATCCGGCCCCACCTCGATGCCTACTGTGGCAGTTGCTTCGAAGCCCTGTGCCGCGAGGCGCTGCCGCATCTCTACGGGCGGGAGCAGGTCAGCGCCTCGTTCGAGGTCGGGGAGTACTGGGACAAGCGCTGCCAGGTCGACGTCGTGGGCTTGCGCCAGGACGGATGGACCGACCTCGGCGAATGCCGGTGGGGTGCCGGGCGGGTGAGCCGTCAGGCTCGCGAGGACCTGGAAAGCAAGGTGGGCCTGTATCCCAACCGGCGCAACGCCACGATCGGCCGGCGCATCTTCACCCGCGACGGCCCCCCGCGCGAGCGCACGCGCGCAGGCGATCCCGACGTGCGCTGGCACGACCTCGCGGACCTGTATCGCTGACCGGTCCCGCTCGTGCGGAGCGCCACCGGGGTCGCGTCACGTGGCTACGACCGGCCCCAGAGCCTCCGCGACGCGATGCGCGCGCCCTCGGCGAGCGCGGCGAGTTTCGCCCAGACGATGCTCGGGTGGATCTCCATCGACCCCGCGAACGTGGCGAAGCCGCAGTCGCTGCCCGCGATCACGTTCTCGCGCCCCACCACCGAGGCGAATCGCTCGATGCGATCGGCGACCAGCTCCGGATGCTCGACCAGCATGCTCGACTGCGTGATGACGCCGGGGATCAGCACCTTGCCGTCGGGCAACTTGACGTCCCGCCACACGCGCCACTCGTGCTCGTGTCTCGGGTTGGCCGCCTCGAGCGAGTAGGCGCCGGCGCGGATGCTCAGGATGATGTCGACGACGTCGGACAGCGCCATGTCGTGGACGCGCGGCCCCATGTTGATGCCGTAGCAGGTGTGAAAGCGCACGCGGTCCTCGGGGATGCCGCGGAGGGCGTGATTCAGCGCCTCGACGCGGGCTCGGGCCCACGCGCGGCAGTCGGCGAGGCTCAGATCGGGGTCCAGGATCCAGTACGTGACCAGGCGCGGGTCGTCGATCTGGAGCAGGAAGCCGGCGTCGACGATGGCCCGGTATTCCTCGCGCATCGCCTCGCCGATGGCGAAGAGATACTCCTCCTGGGTCTTGTAGTACGCGTTCCGGTGCCAGTGCTCGACGTTCGAGGGCGAGATGGCCGGCGCGAAGACCTCCGCAGGGTCCACGCCCGCGAGCGAGGCCGCGAGGTTGTCGAGGTCGGCCCGCAGCAGCGCGTGTCCCTTGTACGAGATGGGGCCCGTGCACACGAGGTGCGCGGCGGTCGCGCCGGGGCTCGGGAGGACGCGGTCGAACCACGCGTAGAACTCGGGGAAAGTTCGGACCTCCCTCGATCGCGCCCACGTGCTGCCGGCGGGAGCCTCGGGCCTCGACTCGAAGCCGGCCAGGCGCTGGTTGACGTAGTGGATGAAGCCCGGTTTGCTCATCTCGCCGTCGTCGATGACGTCGATGCCGAGCTCGACCTGCCGTCGGACGATATCCCCCACCGCCGCGCGCAGGCGAACGGCGTAGGCGGCCTCGTTCCCGGTCTGGCCGGCGCCCCGGGCGTTGACCATGTCGAGCAGATCGCCCGGCCGGGGCAGGCTCCCGGCATGCGTGGTGAGAATTCTCTCGGTGCTGCGTTTCATGGCAGTTCCTCCGCGGAGAGAGCGGGATGAACTTGTGATGTCCGACGAGCATACTTTCATGGAATGATCCCCGGTGCACGGGGGGTCAGGCCGCCTCGGATGGGAGGACGCATGGACGAGACCCAGCTCTACTTCGACGACTTCGCGCTCGGCGACCGGTTCAGGAGCCCGGGGCGCACCGTGGGCGAGGCGCACTACCTCTTCTTCGCGGGCATGACGGGCGACAATCATCCCATCCACTACGACGAGGAGTACGCGAAGCGGACGCGCTTCGGCGGCCGCGT
>Ga0187894_10003824_pt1 | contig 16576 bp, 4 predicted proteins | sample GBC1701081metaG_FD_136650 | JGI IMG/M metagenome (GOLD analysis project Ga0187894, IMG submission 136650) | White microbial mat communities from a lava cave in the Kipuka Kanohina Cave System on the Island of Hawaii, USA - GBC170108-1 metaG ... | reverse complement strand
CCCTGGGAGCGCACGCGGCCTCGCGTGCGGGCTTACTCAATCGCCGCTCTTATCGTAGCGTGTTCTCTCGGCAAACCCGCACGCGAGGCCGCGTGCGCTCCCAGGATTATCGAGAAGGCGTTATCCCTGGGAGCGCACGCGGCCTCGCGTGCGGGCTTACTCAATCGCCGCTCTTATCGTAGCGTGTTCTCTCGGCAAACCCGCACGCGAGGCCGCGTGCGCTCCCAGGATTTATGCTCCCAGGATTTATGAGCGATTCGATGACGATAGCGACGGAAAGCCGGGATGCGCTTTCGGCGGAGCGTTACGAGCTCCTGCAATTGTTGCTGGAAGAAGAGGGGATTGATATTTCCCGCTCGCTCATCCTGCCGCAGCGGCGGCCCGCCAGGATTCCTCTGTCGTTTGCGCAACAGCGCCTGTGGTTCATTGACCAGATCAATCCGGGCAGCCCGGCGTACAACATTCACCTGCCGGTGCGGATTCTTGGCCGGCTCGACGACGCCGCGCTCGAACAGGCGGTCAACGAAATCGCCAGGCGCCACGAAACGCTCCGCACCTCATTCCGCTCGGAAGACGGCGACTATTTCCAGGTCATCGCCCCGGCGCGGCCCGCCGCATTGAAGATCATCGATCTGACCGGATTGACGGAGAACGAAGGCCAGTCGCTGGCGCAAGACCTGATGACCGGCGAGGCGCGGAGGCCGTTCGATCTTTCCGCCGGCCCGCTTCTGCGGACCTGCCTGATCCGCCTCGCGCCGGGCGATCAGATCGCCATGCTGACCACACATCACATTATCAGCGACGCCTGGTCGATGGGTGTGCTCATCGGCGAGGTGGGGAAGCTTTACGAGGCATTTGCGAAGGGCGAGCCATCGCCCCTGCCGGAAATCGCCGTGCAGTACGCCGACTACGCCATCTGGGAACAGAACCGGTTTCAAGGAGAGGCGCTCGAACAGGAGACGGCGTATTGGCGGCAAAAGCTCGGAGGGCCGTTGCCGGCGCTGGATCTGTCGATTGCGCGCCCGCGCCCAGCGGAGGAAACCTTCAACGGCGCGCAGCGCTCCTGTTCTTTTCCGCCTGAGTTGTCCGGCCGAATCCGCAGCCTCAGCCGGCGGGAAGGCGCGACGCTGTTTATGACTCTCCTGGCGGCCTTCAAGGCGCTGTTATTCGGCTTGAGCGGCCAGGAGGACATCATCGTCGGCGCCTCGACGGCCAACCGCAGCCGCGCCGAGACGGAGAAGCTCATCGGCTTTTTCATCAACACCGTCGCGCTGCGGACCGATTTGGGAGGCGATCCGACGTTCAGGGAACTGCTGGGCAGAGTGCGCAAGGTGACGCTGGAGGCGTTTGCGCATCAGGCGCTGCCGTTCAAGAAACTCGTCGAGGCGATCAATCCCGAAAGAGCCGGCGCCCGCGGCCCGCTGGCGCGGATCAAGTTCGTTTTGCAGAACGCGCCCGCCGGACAGTTGAACCTGACAGGTTTGACGCTGGCGCCGATCAACCATGAAGTCGCGTCCGCGCACTGCGATCTGACTTTGTACGCCGGCGATAACGCCGAGGGACTTTCGGTCACGTTCGAGTACAGCACGGACATCTTCGACGCCTCGGGTATCGAGCGCATGCTGCGGCATTTCGAACGCCTTCTCGGCTACGTCACGCGGACGCCGGATGTCCGGCTGCGGACGTTGTCGGAGGCCATCCGGCAAGAAGAGAGGAGACATCAGGTCATGCAGAGTCGAGACCGTTTGAAATCCAGCCTCAAGGGACTCCAAAACACCAGGCCAAAAGTCATCAGCCTCTCGGAAGAGAACCTGGTCGAGCTAGGTTCTCTCGCCGGCGGCGCGAAACTGCCGCTGTTGATTCGCGCGCTGGTTCCGGATGTGAACCTCGCCGCTTATGTCAAAAGCGAGCGCGAGCTTCTGGAAAAGAGTTTGCTCGACCACGGCGCCATCCTGTTCCGCGGCTTCAGAATCGGTTCGATTGCCGAGTTCAAACAGGTCGCCGCCGCCATGGCGCGCGAGCTGCTCGATTACACTGAAGGATCGACGCCGCGCTCGGAGATCGGCGACAAGATTTATACTTCGACCGAGTACCCGCCGGACCAGCTCATTCCGCTGCATAACGAAATGTCCTACTCGCGCGCCTGGCCGATGAAGATCTGGTTTGTCTGTCTCAAACCGGCCGGGCAGGGAGGCGAAACCCCGATTGCCGACAGCCGCAAAATCTTTCAATCGCTCGACCCGGCGATCATGCGGCGCTTCAAGGAGCGGGGCGTGATGTATGTCAGGAACTACGGCAGCGGCCTTGACCTGCCGTGGCGCCAGGCTTTCAGGACTGACGACAGAGCTGTCGTCGAGGCGTATTGCGCCGGAGCCGGCATCGATTTTCAGTGGCGCGACGGCAACGTCCTGCGCACGCGCCAGGTGTGCCAGGCGACCGCCGCGCACCCGGTCACGGCCCAAGAGGTATGGTTCAACCAGGCTCACCTGTTCCACATTTCAAACCTCGAACCGGCGGTGGCCGAAACGCTGCGCGGCGCCTTTAAAGAGGAAGATTTGCCGCGCAACGCCTATTACGGAGACGGCTCGCCGCTAGAGCCCGCCGTACTGGATGAGATTCGTGAAGTGTACCGGCGGAATTCGGTGATGTTCCCATGGCAAACAGACGACATCCTGATGCTCGACAACATGCTGACCGCGCACGGCCGCATGCCATTTACGGGCCCCAGGAAGATCGCCGTCGCCATGGCGGACTTATTCACCAATCCGGCCTAAATTTGACGCTATGCCAACCATAACCGGGTTTCGACTTGCGCCGCAGCAGAAGCGTCTGTGGCTGGCTCAGCAGGGCGGCGCGGATTTCTGCTCACAGTGCGTGGTGGCCATCGAAGGCGATCCGGATGTCGCCGCGTTGCGCCAGTCACTGCTTGATCTGACGCCGCTGCATGACGCCTTGCGGACGACCTTCCTCTCGCTTCCGAAACTCAAAGTCCCCGTCCAGGTCGTTAACGACGAGGCGCGCATTGACTGGCGGTCGATCGAGATCGGCGAAGCGGAGGAGCCGCGCCGCATCGAGGAGATCTTGAGCCGGGAGAGAGAAACGCCCTTCGAATATGAACGCCATCCCCTGGCGCGGGCGGCGTTGCTGACGCTCTCAAAGAGACGGCGCTTGTTGGCGCTGACCCTGCCGGCCTTATGCGCCGACCGTCGCGGCCTGAGCAACCTGGTGGCCGGGCTCGTGGCGAACTACGGCGCCGGCGCGCGTAACGGGCGGGAGTCTGACGCGGCCCTCCAATACACGCAGTTCTCCGAATGGCAAAATGAAGTCATTGAATCGGAGCATGCCAGGGAGGCCGGCGAATACTGGCGCAGGCAAGATCTATCGGGTCTTTTTTCAACCCGGCTGCCTTTCGAAAAGCCGTTGGATTCAGGCGCGCCTTTGCGGCAAAGAGTGATCGGCTTCACGCTCGCTCCCGATCTCGCCGCCGGCCTTGACGCGCTGAGCCGCCGGATGGCGGTTCCGGCGTCGGCGGTCTGGCTGGCCTGCTGGCAGGCATTGTTGTGGCGCTTGACCGGCCAGGAGAACATCGCCATCGCCCAGGTCTTCGACAACCGGGAGCACGAGGGATTTGACCGGGCCGTCGGCCTCTTCGCCAATTGGGCGCCGGTCAAGGCCGGCCTTGACGGCTCGTTGAGGTTGGATCGCCTCATCCGGCTGACTCATGAAGAGGCACAGCAGGCCGCTGAGTGGCAGGAGTTCTTTCACCTCCAGCCGAGCGCCAAGCCCGCCGGCGACGTTCCTCAATCGTCGGGCCTGCCGATAGGGTTTGAGTACGCCGAAACTCTCCCGCCGTCCGAAGCGGCTGGAGTCACGTTCTCGATCCATAGCCAGTATTGTTGCGCCCACCGCTTCAAGCTGGCTCTGGTCGTCACTCGCTCGATCGGCGCCGTGAGGGTCGAGTTTTACTATGACGCGGGCGCTTACGCCGGCCACGATGTAGAGGCGGCCGGACGTTATCTGGAAAGGTTGCTGGACGGCGGCCTGAAGGACGCCTCGATGCGGATCGACCAACTGCCATTGCTCGATCCGGTTGAGCGGCGCCGATTGATTACCGCGGGCGGCGGAACCATCGCGGAGCTTCCCGGCGACTCCTTGATTCATCGCTGGTTCGAGAGGCGGGCGAAGCGCTGCCCGGACCGTCTGGCGGTGATTGACGAAAGCGGCGGGCTATCGTACCGGCGGCTCAATCAGCGGGCCAACCAGCTTGCGCATTTACTGCGAGAGCTCGGCGTCGCCGCGAACGCTCCTGTCGGGCTGATGGCCGGGCGATCCGTCCAGGCGATCGTCGGCATGCTCGGCGTCATGAAAGCGGGCGGCGCCTATGCGCCGCTCGACCCGGAACAACCTGTCGCAAGGTTGGCCAACCAGCTATCGCAATCCGGCGCCGGCGTCTTGATCACCGAGGAGCGGATGGCGGGCGTTCTCGGTCAGTTCGCCGGCCAGGTCGTCTTTATAGATAGCGACCAACGGCTGCGACAGCAGCGAGAGGATGACCCCGAGCCGGTCAATCGCCCCGAAGACCTCGCCTATATCATTTTCACGTCGGGGTCCACGGGGACGCCCAAAGGCGTGGCCGTCACTCATCGCAGCCTGGCCAACTACAGCGCGTTCATCTGTAACAAGCTGCGCCTGGGCCGCGAATCGTCACGGCGGAACCTGAGTTTCGGCGCCGTCTCCACAATCAGCGCGGACCTGGGGAATACCGCGATCTTTCCGTCGCTCATTTCCGGCGGGCGTCTGCACTTGATCAGTTATGAGGTGGCGACCGACGGGACGAGTTTTCTGGAGTACGTATCCCGGAATCCCATAGATGTGTTGAAGATCGTCCCGTCGCATCTCGGCGCTTTGTTCTCTGAAGGCGGCGGCGGGCTTTTGCCGCGCAGGTATTTGATTCTCGGTGGCGAGGCGCTCACGTTCGATCTGTTTGACCGTCTCCACGCGGCGGCGGCGTGCGAGATCATCAATCACTATGGGCCGACCGAGGCGACCGTCGGCGTGTTGACCTGCGACGCCGGAAAGGCGGGAGCCGCCGCGCGTCTCTCGGCGACCGTCCCCATCGGGGCTCCGATTACGAACGCGGAAGCTTACATACTCGATCCCTCCCTGGAGCCGGCGCCGCCGGGAGTCGCCGGCGAGTTATATGTCGGCGGCGAGGGATTGGCGGTGGGCTATATTAATCAGAGCGAGCAGACCGCCGCGCGCTTCGTTCCGCACGATTTCACGCGGCGTCCGGGCGCAAGGCTCTACAGGACGGGCGATCTGGCGCGTTCTTTGCCCGACGGCGCCATCGAGTTTCTGGGCCGCGCCGACCAGCAGGTGAAGATTCGGGGATACCGCATCGAGCTGGGCGAGATCGAGGCGGCCTTGCTCAAACACGACGCGGTTCGCGAGGCGGTAGTTTCGGCGCATGAAGATCCGGCGGCAGGCAAACGCCTGGTCGCTTATCTGGTCGCCAGTCGAAACCTCAGCGGCGCCGAGTTGAGCGAATGGCTTAAAGACCACCTGCCGTCATACATGATTCCCGCCGCCTATCTGCCGCTCGACCGTTTGCCGCTCACGCGCAACGGCAAGGTCAACCGCAAGGAGCTGCCCGCTCCCGAACTCGCGCTCACGCCCCGGCGCCGCGCCTACGTCGCGCCGCGAAACCAGGCGGAAGAAACGCTGGCCCGGATATGGGAGGCCGCGCTCGATGTGGAGCGAGTCGGGATCTACGATAATTTCTTCGAACTCGGCGGCGATTCGATTCTCTCCATTCAGATCGTTTCCAGGGCCAACCGCGCCGGGCTGCGACTGAAGGCCGACGACGTTTTCAAGCGCCAGACCATCGCCGAGCTTGGCGCCATCGCCTGTCCCAGCGCAACGGACGAAACGAGACAGGAAGTAGTAACCGGCGAGGTTCCGTTGACGCCGATCCAGCGCCAGTTCTTCGAATCGAGCCCGGCGGACCCGCATTATTACAATCAATCCGTACTGCTCGATCTGCGGCGGGAGGTCGATCCAGTCCTGCTTGAGCAAGCTGTGCGCGCGCTGCTCCTTCACCACGACGGCCTGCGCATGCGGTTTCACCGCGAAGCGGAGGCCTGGCGGCAGGTCAACGAAGGCGTAAGCGACGGCGGTGAATTCGCCGCCATCGACCTCTCGGATCTGGCCGAAGCGCGGCAGGCGAAAGTCATTGAATGGCTCGGCGGCGAGCTGCAAGCCAGCCTCGACCTTTCGGCGGGGCCGCTCCTCCGGGTTGCGTTGTTTCGGTTGGGAGACGCAAAAGGCAGAATCCTGATCATCATTCATCACCTCGTGGTGGATGGGGTTTCGTGGCGGATACTTCTTGAAGACCTGCATACGGCTTACGAGCAGTTGCGCCAGGGCTCGGACATTGCGCCGCCGCCGAAGACCACAAGCTTTAAACAGTGGGCCGAGCGCCTCGCCGGCTACGCGCAATCAGAGCCGCTGCGCCGGGAGGCGCCCTACTGGACGGCGGCTTGCCGGCGCGATGTCGAGCCGCTGCCGCGGGATTACGAAAGCGGCGCGAATATGGTGGCGGACGGGCGGGCGATTGAAGTGAAGTTAAGCGCGGCGGAGACACGCGCCCTGCTGCGGGAAGCCCCGCTGGCTTACCGAGCTCAGATAAACGACTTTCTGCTGACGGCGCTGGCGCGGGCGTTCGCGCGGTGGAGCGCATCCGGGAAACTGCTGGTCGGCCTGGAAGGCCATGGCCGGGAAGACCTCTTCGGCGAAACGGATCTGTCACGCACTACCGGCTGGTTCACCTCCTACTTCCCGGCCTTTTTGGACCTCGACGGCGCCGCCGATCCGGGAGAGGCTCTCAAGAAGATCAAAGAGCAATTGCGCGCCATTCCCAACCGCGGGGTCGGATACGGGGCGCTAAGGCACATGTGCGAGGATCGAGCGATCGTCGAATCCCTGCGCGCCCTGCCCGAAGCCGAGGTGGGGTTCAATTATCTGGGAAAGCTGGACCAGGCTATCTCGGAGCATTCGCTGTGGACGGCCGCGGCTGAATCGGCCGGTCCGACGCGCGGCGCAGCGCAAAGGCGCAGGCATTTGATCGATATCAACGCCGGCATAAGCGGCGGCCAACTCTGGCTGGTATGGACCTACAGTGGAGAGCTGCATAAGCGCGAGACCGTCGAAGCGCTGGCCGCCGCTTACATCGGAGAGTTGCGGAATCTGATCGCCCATTGCCGGGAGGCCGTCGCAGGCTACACGCCGTCGGATTTCCCGCTCGCCAATCTCGACCAGAAAAAACTCGATGAGGCGCTGGGCGCGCGCCGGGATGTGGCCGATCTCTATCCGTTGTCTCCGATGCAACAGGGATTGTTGTTTCACAGCCTGTCCGAGCCGGATTCGCGGGTTTATTTCGTTCAGACCGGCTACCGGCTGCGCGGCGACTTCGATGAAGCGGCGTTCGAACAGGCCTGGCGGCAGGTCATCGAACGGCACGAGATACTGCGCGCTTCGTTCCTCTGGCAGGGGCTCGACAAGCCGCTCCAGGTTGTTCGGAAGGAAGTGGCGCCGCCGCTCGAAAAACTCGATTTTCAGGGCCTTGACGAAGCGGAGCAAAAGCGCCGCCTCGACCGATTCGCCGAGCAGGACCGGGCAAAGGGATTCGATCTGCGCCAGGCGCCGCTGATACGTCTCGCCATCATCCGGTTGACCGCATCGACTCTCCATCTCATTTGCAGCAATCATCACCTGATCATGGACGGCTGGAGCAGGCGATTGATCATGGATGAGGTGTTCGCCTGCTACCAGGCCTTCAGCCGGGGCGAGACGCCGTCGCTGGAATCACGCCGGCCGTTCCGCGATTACATTGCCTGGCTGCAACGGCAAGACCCATCAAAAGCCGCGGCTTTCTGGCGCGATTACTTGAAAGGCCTGATCCACACGACCCGCGTTGGCGCGGGTTCGACGAGTCGGAGCGAGACGCAGGCCGCCTTTGATGAAAAGCGGTTCCGCCTGTCACGAGAGACGACCGCCGCGCTGCAGGCATACGCGCGAAGCGGCCAAATAACCCTTAACACGATTGTTCAAGGAGCCTGGGCAATCCTGTTGAGCCGCTATGGCAATCAAGCTGACGTGGCTTTCGGCGCCATCGTCTCGGGCCGGCCGCCGGAGATTCCCGGAATCGAAACCATGGTCGGCTTGATGATTAACATCGTGCCGGTGCGCGCGCGGGTTGACGCCTCGGCCCCGGCGCTGCCTTACCTGAGACAACTCCAGGCCGAGCAATCCGAGGCGCGCCAGTATGATTACGCGCCTCTCGCGCAGATTCAGGAATGGAGCGAGGCGCCGCAAGGGCGCCCATTATTTGAAAGCCTGCTCGCCTTTGAAAACTATCCGGGCAATGCCCCGGCGCATGACGCCGGCCAGAGCCATCGACCGCCGCTTGAAATCGAAGATGTCCAATCGGTCAACAGCTCGAATTACCCGCTGGCCCTGGTCGCCGGCGGCGAATCCGAGCTGGCGTTTTCGATAGCCTACGATACGCGCCGCTATACGGCGGCGGAAATCGACGCCATGGCGAGCTACCTGCGCCGGATACTGGAGACAATCGCCGCCGGCGGCGAAAGGCTCATCCGGGAAATCCCCGTCCGCGAAGGGCGTGTGGCCGCGCCCCAGGACGCGCGCGAACAGTTCAATTTCGAGGGCTGATATGGAAGACACGAAGAATCTCACCAAAGTCGCAACCGGACAGGCGGTGGCCGCCAGCCCGGACGACCCGCTACGCTCCAAGGTGCTGAGCTACTACGAACTGATCGACCAGGAAAAGATCGATAAAGTCGTGAACTTGTTTGCGCCGGCGGCGACCTACGCCCGGTGCGAGAAGCTTTACAACGGCGTCTCGGAGATTGAGAACTTCTACCGCAACGATCGCAAGATCCGGGGCCGTCACGAAATCCGCAGTGTCTGGACCACGGGCCAGACAGGCATTGTCGAGGGCGTCTTCACCGGCAAGGGGGGAGATGACTCTCCCAGGCAGGTCGGCTTCGCCGATTTCTTTACTTTCGATAGCGAAGGGAAGATCGTCAACCGGCGCACCTACCTGATGATCGGCGGCGGCTACATTCAGTAGATTGCGAAATGGACGAAGAGTTTCATTTGCCATTTGAGATTTGAGATTTGAGATTACCTCGGAAATGGCCCAATGTTCATCGGGCATTGACCTAAATCAGAACAACAAACATTGGGACAGATTCAACCACGGGGATCACGGGGCGTCACGGGGAAAGACAATAACCATAGCCGTCCCCGTGTTCCCCGTGTCCCCCGTGGTAGAACTTGTGTGCCAAGTACTGATCCGTACACGCAATCGCAACCCGATCTGGTTGGCCCGCAGGCAATCTCGACCGAGTTGGCCCGCAGGCAATCTCAAATCTCAAATCTCAAATTCTCAAATGGCAAATGCTCTTCCTTCCTGGTTTCGCAATCTGCTGACTTTAGACAACGCAGCAAGGATGCGAGTATGGAAAGCAACGGGCAGATAGTTGGCGCTGGCGAGTTGGACGCCGCGGCGTTCGATCCGCAACTGCCGGAACTCATAGAAGAGCGCAATTACTGGATCGGGAAATTGTCGGGCGCGATCGGCCGCGCGCATCTGCGGCCGGACCGCGCCAGGCCGCTGGTTTATTCAGACGAAACCGACGCCGTCCCTCTACGCCTGCCCGACGATCTGTTTCGCCGCTTGAAGAGATTGACCGGCGACGGCCAGTTCCTCTTGTATACGACCCTGATGGCCGCGCTCCAGGTGTGCCTCTTCAAGTACAGCGGCGACCGCGTGATCGTCGTCGGCAGCCCCGTCCGGCGGCGCGATGACCAGCCGGACGGCGAGGTCAACGCATTGGCCATCGCTCTCCGGATCGATGATCGCCTGAGCTTCCGGGAGCTTCTGTTAAACGCCCGCCAGACGCTCCTGGACGCCTACTCGATGCAGAGCTACCCCTTTGAGCGGCTGATCGACGACCTGGGAATCGGGTTCGCGGAAAACCGGAGCCCGTTGTTCGACGTGGCGCTGGCGCTGACGAATATCCATTCCCGTTTGCCGCGAGTGAAGAACGACGTGACGATTCAGTTCACCTGCGAACCGGATAGCCTGACGGGAAAAATAATCTTCAATCCGAGTGTGATCGAGCGCCGGACCATCGACGCGTTCGCCGGCCATTACTTCAACGTTCTCGCCGCGGCGGTGGCGAACACGTCGGCGCCCATCGGTGAAATCGAGTTGATGACGGAAGCGGAACGCGGGCGGCTGCTGGCGGAATTGACCGTGGCTTCCGGGGATTCGCCGAAGGCGGCCTGCCTGCACAGGCTTTTTGAAGAGCAGGTTGAGAAGACCCCTGATGCGATTGCCTTGGAGTACGCCAGTGAGAGCGTCTCTTACGGAGAACTCAACGCCAGAGCCAATCGGATGGCGCGTTATCTGCGGAGGCTGGGAGTCGGCCCGGAAACCTTCGTCGGGATATGCCTGCCGCGATCCATCGAGTTCGTCGCCGGACTGTTGGCCATCTTGAAGGCCGGGGGCGCTTATTTGCCTATGGACCCGGCTTATCCGGAAGATCGGCTTCGCTTCATGCTCGAAGATTCCGGCGCCTCGATCCTGATCACCACAACCGCCTCCGCCGGGCCTTGGTTGAAAGGCGGCGCTCGTTTGGTGAGGCTCGATCTCGATTGGCCGGACATCGCGCGGGAAGGGAGCGGCGATCTCGACGTCGAGCTCAGCATCGACAATACCGCCTATGTAAACTACACGTCGGGCACCGCGGGAACGCCGAAAGGGGCGGTGATTCCGCACGCGGCTGTCCCTGGCTTCATCGAGTGGTCGGCTGACCTGCGGCTCGGCCAGGAAGACGCTTTTCTCCAATATTCATCGATCTCCTGGGACGCGCTCACTCTTGAGCTATGGCCTCCGCTCCTCAACGGCGCGCGATGCGCGTTGTATTCGGAGGGCGTTTTTACGCCCGAGGGACTGGGCCGCGCGATCAAGTCGCACGGCGTCACGGTTCTATGGCTCACCTCCTCGATGCTAAACCGCATTGTCGATACGACGCCCGAGGCGCTCAACGGACTCAGGCAATTGCTGACGGGCGGCGAAGCGCTTTCGGCGCCGCATATCCGGCGGGCGCTTGACGCGCTGCCGGCGGCCGAAATCATCAATGGATACGGGCCGTCCGAGTGCACGGTCTTCTGCTGCTGCTACACGATCCCGAGATCTCTCGGCGAAAGCCAGCCGTCGCCGCCGATCGGCGTTCCTCTGGGCGACCGGCGCGTTTACTTGCTGGATAAGGGGCTGAGTTTGGCGCCGGCCGGAATTGTCAGCGAGCTATTCATTGGCGGGCCCGCCGTGGCCCACGGCTATCTCAACCGCCCGGAGTTGACGGCGGAGCGGTTCCTGCCCGATCCCTTCGACGGGCGCTCCGGCGCGAGGTTATACCGGACGGGTGACCTGGCGCGTTACCTGCCCGATGGCCTGCTTGAATTCATCGGCCGCGCGGACGATCAGGTGAAACTCAACGGCTTCCGCATCGAGTTAGGCGAGATCGAAGCCTTGTTGGTGTCGCACGCCTCGGTGCAAGAGGCCGCCGCGCTCGTGCGCGAGGATACGCCGGGAGAGCGCCGTCTGGTGGCTTACGTGGTCGGCGGCGACGGCCCGGTTTCTATTCCCGATCTGCGGAGTTTCATGAAAGCCCGGCTGCCGGCTTTCATGATCCCTTCATCTTTCATAGAGCTTCCCCGGTTGCCGCTGACGGCGAATGGCAAGCTGGACCGCCGGGCGCTGCCGGCGGGCTCGGAGCCTCGGCCGCACTCGCTGGAACCGTATCAGGAGCCGCGCTCCGGGAGCGAAGCGAAGCTGGCGGGCGTCTTCGCCGACCTGCTCGGTTATAGCCCGGTCGGCGTCCGCGACAATTTCTTTGAATTCGGCGGCAACTCCATCAAAGCGTTCCAGCTCTTTTCCAGGCTTCGCGATCTCTTTCAAGTCGAGCTGCCGCTCAAACATCTATTCGAATGTCCGACCGTCGCCGAACTGGCGGCGGTGATTGATCAGACCATCGGCCAGACCATCGGCCAGACCATCGGCCAGACCATCGGCCAAACCATCGGAGGCTCCGTGACGCCGCTGCCGCGCGTTTCGCGCGAGGGAGATCTTCCCGTGTCGTTTGCCCAGCAGCGATTGTGGTTCCTGGACCAATTGCAGCCGGGCAGCCCGTTCTACAACATACCGGGAGTCATCCGTCTCGAAGGCGAGATCAACATCCCCGCGCTGGAGAAGAGCTTCACCGAAATCGTCCGCAGGCATGAATCGTTGCGAACGATTTTCCGGGTGGTCGATGGGCAGGTCGCGCAGGTGATTCTGCCTCCCGCGCCGGCGCCGCCGCTGCTGTGGGATCTTCGCCATTTGCCTGAATCCGAGCGCGAGGCCGAGGCCGAGCGGCTGGTGGTCGCCGAGTTTCTGCGCCCGTTCGATCTAGTCAACGGGCCGATGCTGCGCGCCGGATTGCTGCGGCTTGGCGAGACCGATCATGTCATCCTCTTCGTGATGAACCACATCACCAGCGACGGCTGGTCAATGGGAATATTCAGGCGGGAGATGGCGGCGCTTTACCAGGCGTTTTGCGACGACCTGCCTTCGCCGCTTACGGAATTGCCCATCCAGTACGCCGATTACGCCGCGTGGCAGCGCCAGCGGCTTCAGGGCGAGCGGCTGGAAGCGGAACTCGCATACTGGCGGCGGCAGCTTGCGGGCGCGCCGCCGTTGATCGCTTTGCCCACGGACCGCCCGAGGCCGTCGATTCAGAGCTTCCGCGGCGCGGTCCTGGCCGTCGATCTGGGCGAAGAGTTGACGGCGGCGGTCGAAGAACTGGCCCGGCGCGAAGGCGTGACGATCTTTATGACCTTGCTCGCCGCCTTCCAGGCGCTGCTGCATCGGCACTCGCAGAGCGACGACATCAGCATCGGGACGCCCATCGCCGGGCGCAACCGCGTCGAGACGGAAGGCGTGATCGGCTTTTTCGTCAACACGCTCGTGCTCAGGACAAGGTTGGACGGGAATCCGAGCTTCAGCGAATTGCTCCATCGAGTGAAGGAATGCGCCGTCGGCGCCTTCGCGCATCAGGAAGCGCCTTTCGAGAGGATCGTTGAAGAGATGCAGCCGGAGCGAAGCTTGAGCCACACGCCGCTGTTTCAAGTCATGTTCGGCCTGCAAGAGGATTCGCAGGAGGAACTGCGCTTGCCCGGTCTGTCGGTGAAACCGCTGCGAGCCGAGCGCGGCGCCTCGAAGTTCGATTTGATAATGCTGCTGGAAGTCACCTCGCACGGCGTCGTCGGCACGCTCGAATACAACACCGATATTTTCGAAGAGGCGACCGTCGCCGGAATGATCCGGCGCTTCGAGCGGTTGATCGAGGGAGCGGCGGCGAATCCCGGCCAAAGGCTCTCGGAATTGCCCTTGCTCACGGCGGCGGAGCGGCGGCGGTTGCTGGTGGATTGGAACGGCGCCTGGTCGGAGTATCCGAGAGAGAGCCGCATCCACGAGCTGTTCGAACAACAGGCTGAACTCGTCCCGAACGCCGTCGCCCTGATTTTCGGAGATCAGCGCCTGACCTACGAGCATCTCAATGCGCGGGCCAACCGCCTTGCCCGTTATCTGCAAAAGAGCGGAGTCGGGCCTGAGATTCCGGTGGCCGTGCTGATGCGCCGCAACGTCGAGATGGTGGCCGCCATCCTTGCGATATTGAAAGCCGGCGGCGCCTACGTGCCCATCGACCCGAGCTATCCGCCTCAACGAAATTCCTTCATGCTCGCCGACGCCGGAGTCGCGCTTTTATTGACCCAGGAAGGACTCGCCGAGAGTGTTGACGATTGCGCCGCGAAGATCGTCGCCATCGATGCTGGGTGGGAAGATGCGGCGGGCGAGAGCGCGGCGAATCCGCATAGCGCCGGCGGCTCCAGCAACTTGGCGTACATCATTTACACATCGGGCTCAACCGGCAAACCGAAAGGCGTGAGCATAGAGCACCGCAGCGCGGCCGCCATGCTGAGTTGGTCGCGAGAGGTTTTCAGCCCGGAAGAAATGCGCGCCGTATTCGCCTCGACCTCCATCTGCTTCGATCTTTCCGTCTTTGAGTTATTCGCGCCGCTGAGTTTTGGCGGCTCGGTCTTGCTGGCGGAAAACGCCCTTGAATTATTGACGTCGCCGCCGCCCGCCGACATATCGCTGATCAATACGGCGCCTTCGGCCATGGCCGAATTGGCGCAGTCCGGCGCCATTCCGGCGTCGGTGGAGACCGTCAATCTGGCCGGTGAGCCGCTCTCCGACGCGCTTGCGCGGAGGATATACGAGCGGCAAACGATCAAGCGGGTGTATAACCTGTATGGCCCTTCGGAAGACACCACCTATTCGACGGTCGCCTTGATCGCGCGCGATTCGAGCCAACCTGTCAACATCGGCTGGCCGGTCTCGAACACATCGGTCTACCTGCTCGACAAGTATTTCAATCCGGTTCCGGCCGGCGTCCCCGGCGAGTTGTGTATCAGCGGCGAGGGCCTGGCGCGCTGTTACTTCAATCGTCCGGACCTGACGGCCGAGAAGTTCCTGCCCGATCCCTTCGGTGATCGGCCGGGCGCGCAAATGTACCGAACCGGCGACCTGGCGCGTCACTTGCCCGACGGGCAGATCGATTTTCTGGGCAGGATGGATCATCAGGTGAAGCTGAGGGGCTTTCGCATAGAGCTTGGCGAGATCGAGTCAGTGCTCGATCAACAGCCGGGCGTGCGTGAATCGGTCGTCGTGGCGCGCGAAGACGCGGCGGGCGAAAAGCGGCTCGTGGCCTATGTCGCCGCGAGCGCCGATCAGCCTCCCGCCGCATCGGAGCTTCGCGGCGCGCTCAAACAGAAGCTGCCCGCTCATATGATCCCTTCGTCCATCGTGGTGATGGACGCCCTGCCACTCACGCCGAACGGAAAAATCGATCGTAAGGCGCTGCCCGAGCCGGGCGCTCATCCGTCGGCGGAGGCCGACGACTACGCCGCGCCGGAAACTGACGCGGAACGGACGGTCGCTTCCATCTGGCAAGAGGTCCTGAAACTGCCGAAAGCCGGCCTCAATGATAATTTCTTCGATCTCGGCGGCCACTCCCTGTTGCTCATCCAAGTCCGCGCCAGGCTCGAACAGGCGTTCGCCACGGAGATCCCGATGATCGCGATGTTTCAACACACCACTGTCAAATCACTGGCCAGGAGCCTGTCGCAGTCGGCGGCGCCTGAACGTCTGCAAGTCCAGGACCGAGCCGACAAACAGCGCCAGGCTCTCGGTCGAAGGCGGGCCGCGAGGAAGGAGCAGTATTGAAGAAGATTGATCAGTACCGCGAGCGGTAGCGAGCGGGGCTCCCGGAGTAAGTCGTTAACAGGAGCCACGCTCGCTACCGCTCGCGGTACTGATTCGCCAGCAGTATCCCAAGCTCCCGCACCCTAAAAGCTGCCGCCTCCCACAAAATCCGTTAGCATCAGGAATGTGAAATGTGAGTCGCGCGGGTTCACGCCCTCCGTCACAGTCTGGCTGTCGCCACGACTGCCTTAACGAAACGATTACACCTCGGAATTTCCGCCTGCGCGCTTAAGCGAAACAGAGGAAATGGACAAGCGAGAGCAAGAAGATTTATTCGACCCCATCGCCGTGATCGGACTGTCGGGCCGCTTTCCGAAATGCAGCGACGCGGAAGAATTCTGGCGCCGCCTGTGTGACGGAGAAGAGCTGATCTCGTTCTTCAGCGACGAAGAGCTGATCTCGGAAGGCGTAGACCCTTCGCTGATGAGCAATCCCGATTATGTGAAGGCCAAAGGCGCGCTTGACGATGTCGAGCTGTTTGACGCCCGTTTCTTCAATTTCAATCCCAGAGAGGCCGAACTGACCGACCCGCAACACCGGATTTTTCTTGAATGCGCCTGGGAAGCCCTCGAATCGGCGGGACATTTGCCTGAATCCATCGCGGGCGCCGTGGGCGTTTACGCGGGGATGAGCCAGAGCTCTTACGTGCTCAACCTTTACTCCCACCCCGATCTGCTCGATTCGGCTCGCGGCTCGATCGCCGTTGCGACCGCAATGGATCACCTCGCCACGCGCGTCTCTTACAAGCTCAATCTGAGAGGGCCGAGTCTGACCGTTCAAACGGCATGCTCGACCTCGCTCGTCGCCGTCTGCCTGGCCTGCCAGGCCCTGGCGGATTATCAGTGCGATATGGCGCTGGCCGGCGGAATCTCGATCACACTCCCAAAGAAGAAGGGATATATTTTTCAAGAAGGAGGAATCCATTCTCCCGACGGCCACTGCCGCGTCTTCGACGCGCGCGCCCACGGCACGGTCGTCGGCAACGGCGCCGGCGTCGTCGCGCTCAAACGTTTGACCGACGCGCTTGCCGACAGGGATGAAATACACGCGATCATCAAAGGCTGGGCGCTCAATAACGACGGCGCTATGAAGATCGGTTACACCGCGCCGAGCGTCGAT
>Ga0187894_10003823_pt1 | contig 16581 bp, 14 predicted proteins | sample GBC1701081metaG_FD_136650 | JGI IMG/M metagenome (GOLD analysis project Ga0187894, IMG submission 136650) | White microbial mat communities from a lava cave in the Kipuka Kanohina Cave System on the Island of Hawaii, USA - GBC170108-1 metaG ... | reverse complement strand
GGGTGAGCAGATGGCGACCTCGGCGGCGGCGATCGGCGTGATGCCTTTGGCGATCATCTGGGCGGCGTAGATGAGGAGGCGTGTCGAGACGCCTTCCTCGAGGCCGTGGCCGCGAAGGTTGCGCACTTTTTGACCGATCTTCACTAAGTCGGCGGCGATTGATTCGTCGATGCCGCCTTCTTTGGCAACGATCTCGGTCTCGGCGTCGGCGTTCGGGTAATCGAATTCGAGCGCGATAAAACGCTGCCGCGTCGATTGTTTGAGATCTTTGAGTATCGATTGGTAGCCGGGATTGTAGCTGACGACGAGCATGAATTCGTCCGGCGCGTCGAGCACGGTGCCGCGCTTCTCGATAGGCAGGCGGCGGCGGTCGTCGGTGAGCGGGTGAATGATGACGACCGTATCTTTACGCGCCTCGACGACCTCGTCCAAGTAGCAGATCGCACCGGCGCGAACGGCGGCGGTGAGCGGGCCGTCGTGCCAGACGGTCTCTTCGCCTTCTAATAAAAATCTACCGACGAGATCGGTCGAGGAAAGGTCCTCGTGACAAGCGACGGTGATGAGCGGGCGGTTTAGGCGATGCGCCATGTATTCGACAAAGCGCGTCTTGCCGCAGCCGGTCGGCCCTTTTAGCATCGCGGGTAATTTCGCCGCATACGCCGCTTCGAAAAGCTCGACTTCGTGTCCAATCGGAAGATAGAACGGCTCATCTTTTACTTTGTATTTTTCTACCGCTAATTCCATCGTCTATTTCTTGAACTTATCCCAGTCGCCCCAGATCGCAAGAGTCGCGCCCGCAAGTTGAAGATTCACAAACAGCGTCTTGCCGTCCGGCGAGAATGTCGAGCCTGCAAACTCGCTGCGCGGAAACTGAGAGCTGAAGTTTCGCGCAAAGTCGGCCGTCTTGCCGTCGCTCGTCAGTATTCGTAAGAAATTCTTCGATTCCATATCGGGATAATCGCCGTCTTCGCAGACGAAAAGCAAGTCGCTCTTTGGCCGGACGCAGATGTTGTCGGGCATGAAGAGCATGTCCTTGTTGTCGGATTGGTAGAGCAACGTCAGATAGCCCGAGTCGTTTGTCCGCCGCTCGTACATCCAGATCTGGCCGGCCTGTTTGTCGCCGCCACTGGTCGCGGTGAAGAAGATCCGCCCTTTTTTGTCAGCACAGCAGCCTTCGAGACGGATGAATATCGCGCCGCCTTTTGCGTGACCCTGCTTTGAAACCGCTGATGGATCGACATCAGCTTCGGCAGGATCGGGATTGTCGATCGTCACCCAATTCGCTTCGAACCTCGTGCCCGCGACCTGATTCGTGCGCGTGTCGTAACGCGGTTTGCCCGCGATTGCGAGCATCTGCAGCGTGCCGCCCTCGGCAAGACGTTTATTCTTTCGCGGAATAAAGCGATAAAAGCCGCACGGATTAAAATCTTCGGTGAGATAGACGACGCCTTTTTTATCGACGGCGATCGCCTCGTGCTCGAAACGTCCCATCGCCTCGAGCGGCACGGGCGGCACGTTCGTATCAGCTTTAGCTGAAACTTCAAAACAATAGCCGTGCGGTTTTGGATAGCCGCCTGACTTTACGCCTTTTGCATTGACGCGTTCGGTTTGTCCGAGCGTGGTTTCTTCACACGAGACCCAGCTTCCCCACGGCGTCGGGCCGCCGCAACAATTTATCAATGTTCCTGAAAGACTGACGAAATCGCGCGTTACGGCGCGCATCTTTGGGTCGATGACCATCGTCGTCGTTCCACCGCCGGCCGTTTCGTCGTAATGGTTGCCGGTGCCGATCGCGCTGCCCGGAACCGGAATTTTGCCGCCTGTGACTTCGTGATTGCGAACTATGCGCAGCTGATCTTTGACCTTAAACGTCCACATGCCGTCGTGCGCCGCCGGCGTTGGACGACCATCGGACATTAATCCTTTTACGCGGCCGATTACGTTGTATTCGAAACCTTTTGGCAGCGACAGAAAAACTTCGCCGGTATTCTTCGTCGCGATAGGAGCGATCTCGCCGAAGCCAATAGCGCGTGGCAAACCAGATGTCGGCGATTCGGTAAAGGCGACTGTCCGCTGCGTCAATGACGAACTCGCCAGCGCCAAGCTGCCGCTAAACATCGCAAGATTTCGCAAAAACACACGTCTATCCATCATTAACCTCTAAACTCAAACGATAACCGTCGCGTGATAAAATTTCAACGAAGCGAAATTTGTCCGTAACATAAGGACAGAGGACAAAGGTCGCGATGCGGCAGGACTACGCTTTTAGGATTTAGCGGCGGAGCCGCCCGGAGAAAATAGCCAGAGGTGAAACCTCTGGAATATGTGGGAAAGGTTCGCGGCGGTGAAACCGCCGCCAGACTCTACTTTCACCAGAGAAAACGTTCTTCAAATTCGATCCCGGCCTTACTTAAGAGTTCAACATATTCTGTCTGGAAATCTTTTTTCCGATGGTGTTCTTTTTGATTAAGAATATAGTCTCTCACCGCCGGAACCGCAGTCGGGCTGACCGAAAAAGCTCCGTAGCCCTTCTGCCACTCGAACATTTTCGTTATTTCTTTGTGAATCCACTCCGACGAGTCGGCCTTCAGATCACGGAGAAAATAATCGAGCCGATGTTTAGACCTTAGACTCGTAAGGATATGAATATGATCTTCATCACCACCGATTTGCAACGGCATCGCGTCCAGGCCTTTTATAATGCCAGCCATGTAGGAATGCAACCGCGGTTCCCATTCGGGCCTAATCCACCGCATTCGATCCCTTGTCGAGAAAACGAGGTGAAAATATGAGGCGATGTGGCTTGACGGCATCGGTTATTCTGTCGCGGCTTCACCGCGAGATTTGTGTTTGCATTTTCCAGAGGTTTCACCTCTGGCTATTTTCTTACTGCCGCTTCGCGGCGTTTCAAATTTAGATCACGTCTCTAGCCTAGCGGCTGTCCGCCGCCAAAACCATACGTAGTCGGCGGCGGTGGAGCGTAGTTGAAGTTTTGAGCAATCATCGGAAACACCTGCCGATAAGCCATTGCATTTGCCGCGAATATTATCGGGATCACAAAGAGCACGCCGATACATATGGCAATCACGCCAAGCAGAGCGATTAAAAACTCGAAAATAAAGAGCACTATCAGCCCACCCACATTGCTCCAGCCAGCCATCGCACTAAGCTTTATTGCTTCTATCGCAGTTACGTTATGTTCGGCCAAGATCGGCAGCGCAAAAAAGAAGGTTATACCCCACGCAATGCTGAACAGGAAAAAGACCACAAAAACTATCACCAGCACTATTATCAAACCGCCAGCGATCACGGGAGTCGCGTCACTGGATTGAGCAAAGTTTGATATGTTGCCTTGACCGGTCCGCTGCTTAATGATCTCAGAGGCGATCTGGCCGAGGTTAAGAGCAAAGCTCAAGATCGTAAAGATTATCTGAGGAATCGCGTTGATCAACCCAACCAACATCGTCGGAGCGTAATTCTCAAATCCCTTGAACATCATCCCGAAATCGACCGGTTCGCCACGCATTTCTCGCAGCAGCGCATAAAATATGCCGACCGTGACCGCCGGCACTACAAAGATCTGGAAAAGCAGGGGCACGAAGGGAATACACGATATAACAATGCTGCTCAATGTAAGCAATGTCGTCATTCCAAAGTATGTCCAGTAATTGCGGCTGATAAAATTCCAACCTCCGCTGACGCATTCGCCGGCGTCGATAGCGCTGCTTTGAAATTGAATGTTTGTCATATTTTACTCGCTTTTTCTAGAAAGGCTGCTCATTCAATTTGCCTGTCTTATCGGCCCAGAAATCTTTGCGTCCACGCGGCCCTTCGACAAACAGGCGCCATGTCAAGACGAAGGCTTTTCTTGCCGATCTTCCAATCTTTAGATCGATAATTTCTTTCTGCCGGTCCATCATTTCCTTTAAGCAGCCGGGGTTGGACTGTTTCACACAGTTCTTTCCAAATTCGTCGTTTTGCTTTTGCATATCGCTGATCTTTTTCTCGCGGTCTTCTTTCAGGCTTGGGTCGGCCGTCTCGGGATATTGGCCGTCCATCGAGATGAGATTGATCTTGGCGTTCTCGAGATTTGAAAGATCAAGCGCCTTTTTGATCGTCGCCGGGACGTTCGCCCAACCGATGTCGTCGATCGGCGTCGTGTCGAATTTGTCGCCGGTCATCGTCGCGTTGCCGATGCTCATCACCTGAACGGGTTCGGGGCCGGTGACCGCGCCGTTCTTGTAGGTCCACTTGTCGATGTCTTTAGGATTTTTTGGCGACTGAATGGTGATATCGAGCTCGTCCGAATGCATCTCGACGCGAATGACATTTACCGCTCCGCCAACCTTGTCCTTAATGGCGTTCGCAGCTTTAAGGGCGTTGTCACCCTCGAAAAGGTTGGTCTTTACCAAGCCGCCAAAGCGCGAGCACGAAAACACTATCATCAATGCCGCGAGCGCCGCGATGCTTGTAACTGAGTTCTTCATCGATCCTCCTTCGCGAAAACGTGTGAAAGAATGTACGCCAAACTTTGGGTGACGTTCAATGTTGTTCGATTGAATCACCAACAATGATAGCCGAAATCGACTTGTTTGCAAAAGAAAAGCCCTCGCCTAATCTGCGGACGAGGGCTTCGGTAAAGGGCAGAGTTTATCTCGTTGTCTTTTTCGGCATCATCTCGTCCATCATCGCCGTCTGATAAACGAACACAGCGAGGATGATCGACATTTGCTTCATGTCGTCGGCCTGTATGCGGTCGAAGACGTCCATGTTCGAGTGATGCGTGCGAGTGTCGTACTCGACCGCGTCCTGTATAAACTGAAATCCCGGCAAACCGACAGCGTCGAACGCCAAGTGATCAGTGCCGCCTGTGTTCGCAAGCGTCAGGGTGTTTGCCGCAAAGCTTGTGTCCTTAGCCGGATCAAAGTCGGCCTTCCACCATTTCGGATCGCGAAACGCGGCGAGCCATTGACGAAAGATCGGCCGCACGCCTTCATTGCCCTGCATGTAAACGCCGCGAATCTTGCCGGTGCCATTGTCGATGTTGAAATACGCCGAGAGTTTGTCGTAATCGTCGAGCTTTGTCAGCGGAAGCGGCGTCGCATTCTGTCCGCCACCTCCAAATTGCGGCGTCGAGCCGTCGCCTCTAAACCCAAAATGTTGTCGCACGTATGCACGCGAACCAAGCAGACCTTGCTCTTCACCCGACCACAGAGCGATGCGAATCGTTCGGCGCGGCTTTAAACCGAGCGTCTGAATTATTCGCACGGCCTCCATCATCACAGCACAGCCAGAACCGTTGTCGGTCGCGCCCGTTGCGCCGTGCCACGAATCGAGATGGCCGCCGAGCATCACAACTTCATCGGCTTTGTCGCTGCCGGGAATTTCGGCGATCGTGTTGTAGGCGTTCGGGTCGGTATCTTGAAACTCGACGGCGAGATCGACGGTCATCGTCGGCTTTTCCCCGGCAGCGATCATTCTCGTAAGCCGATTGAAATGTTCGGGCGTCGCCGTGAGTTGAACAGGGACGATCGCGCCTTTTGTGCGAACATTCATCGGCGGCTGGCCGGGCGTCGGAGTCGCGCTCTGAACGGCCTGCGCACCCGACACAAAGATCGTTCCGCCATCGCCCTTGAAGGCAACATCGATCAACACGGCCGCGCCTTCCTCATGCAAAAAGCGAAGCCGTCGAGCTCCAAACTGAAACTGCTGTTGATTGCCAGCCGCCGGCGGTGGCGTCGCACTTGCCGGACGCGGAGCGTTCGGGTCGGGCGCGTTGGCAAGCTCGAGTAAATTGCTCTCGGTTCGACGCGAACCTTGCGGCTCGAACTCGGCCTTCAATTCACGCATCGCTCCGACGAGAACGATCTTGCCTTTCAATTTGCCTTTATATTGTTCGAGTTCGGCCTCGTTCTGCGCGTTGAAAGTTACAACCTCGCCGGTGTAAGCGGAACTCGGTTTCGTCACCGGCAGAGGAGTTTTAGATTTTTTAGCTTTTGGGTCAACCATCGGCGCTGGAATCAAAGTATCGGTGCCGGGCGACCACGCTTTTGGATACGCGATCAGCGGAAACGCCGTTGGCCCATCGACCATCGCGTGAAATCTCTTCAACGTCCAGCCGCGACCAAACGGTCCCCACGATTCGAGATGCGAGTTTTGCAATCCCCACGCAGCCAACGTGTCGCGTGTCCAATCATTCGCCCGCTTCATCCCGGGCGAGCCGGTCAATCGCGGGCCGATGACGTCGGACATATAGCCCAAGGTTTTCATCACCTGCGAGTTCTTTGTTCCTTCTTCCTTGATCTTGTCAAAAACGTCTTTTGGAACTTCGTAGATCGGCTGAGTCTGCGCGAATATCGCAACCGGAAACAAAATAGCGTGAATAACTAACGCACAAAGCGCCTTGCGTTGAAACATAAAAATATTTCTCCTATTGCAGTATCAAATTGAAAACTTAATACCGCAATTTTATGTGAATTGTTTCAATTTTCAAAAAGAGAAGTTTCTTCTTTGCGTTCTTGGCGACTTTGCGTGAAAACGTTTTTTTCTTTCACGCAAAGACGCGAAGAACGCAAAGAGTTGGCAAAGATTAATTCATCTGCGAATTCAGACGGTCGAGCAGGTGAGCGTGAATGCGGGCGGGAAGTTTTTTAGCACGAGCGGGCTGCGATGCGTTTTGCCGTAGCGATCGCGTAAATACTCACGAAGTTTGACGGCCGGCGGCAGAAAGTAGCCGTGAGCGTATTGAAAGATGCGCAGCTCGCAGCCTTCGTCCATAAACTTTGTGATCTCATTGAGCACGCTGTCGCTCACTTCTTTCGGTAGCGAAACGAACGGCAAACAGCAGACGAGATAACGAACCTTGCCGAGACCGGACTTTGCATGCAGCTCGTAAGCGTTCGCCGCGTTTCCCTGAATGATATTCATCGTCGGAAATTTACGATTGAGCGCTCTGACCAAACCTTTATCAAGCTCGATGCCGAGATAAGCATCGCGATCGGGAATCACATCCAACAGATATTTTGGAATCGCGCCTGTGCCGACGCCGAGTTCGAGAATGATGTTGTCCTCGTCAGGCTCGATGCCCTGAACCATCTCGGCCGTCAGCTCGGGCGAACTGGGCGCGACGGCACCGACCTTGAGCGGGCTTTTTAGAAAAGCTTGCAGGAATTGAAGGTTTTCGTTCATCGCGGTCGTTCGTTGCCTAAAACCGTTCTATTAGTTAATTTAACGGATTGTTACGTTTGTGTATCGACTGTCATTTTATAATCACAATCGTCCGTTTGGCAATTCCTGACGTTGCCGTATGTCATTAGCCATGAATGCACGAATTTTTAAGCCAGTATTTTTCTGCTCTTATTAGTGCATTCGTGGCAATCCTCTTGGCGTCAATACAACTTTAGTCCAAGACGTAATTAGCCATTCTTCTTCGCAGGTCGCTTTTTAGCTGGAGCCTTCGACTTCTTTGCAAACGCCCCGGGCACTTCGGCTTCGATAAGTTTCTTTACCTGTTCCAGCGTTAGAGCTGCGGCCTCTTCCGCTGTCGCGCGAGTGCCATCGGCTTTTTTCGGAATATAAATGATCTTTTTTCCAAATTTAATGACCGGCCCCCAACGCGCATTCTCGACCGAGATCTTTTCATCTTCCCAGCGTTGTATGTAGCGATTTGCTTCCTTTTCGCGCTTTGCTTCGATAAGTTCGTTCATCTCGGCTTGGGTCAGGTTCTCGAAATCATACCGTCGCGGCACGTTGATGAACATGCTGTCCCATTTAATAAACGGCCCGAAACGTCCAGTTCCTTTTGTGATCGGTTTATTGTCAAACTCACCGACCGGGGCGTCCGCGATCTGTTTAGCTTTTATAAACTCGATCGCTTTTTCCGTGTCCACGCTTCCAAGGTCGGTGCCGCGAGGTATCGAGATAAATTCGTCGCCCCATTTTACATACGGCCCATAGCGACCGACGCTTACAGATATTTCTTTGCCCTCATAACTGCCCATCGCGTTCTGCAATTTGAACAGGACAAGCGCTTCTTCAAAAGTTATCGTCTCGATGCTCTGTCCGGTCGGGACTTTTGCAAATCTCGGCTTCTCTTCTTCCGTTGCGCTGCCTATCTGTATGATCGGCCCGTAGCGCGCAATGCGCGCAACTACGGGTTTGCCGCTTTCGGGGTCGGTGCCGAGCAGCCTTTCTCCTTTTACACGCTCTGCATTTTCGATCGTGTTATCAACGTCCTTTTTGAAGGGGCCGTAAAACTCATCGATCATTTCGTTCCACTGCAGTTTGCCGTCCGCGACCTCATCGAACTCTTCCTCGATCTTGGCGGTGAAGCCGTAATCCATGATGTCGTCAAAGTATTGCTTCAGAAAATCCGTAACGACCAGCCCCAAGTCCGTCGGGAACAGTTTTGCTTTTTCCGCACCGGTATTTTCCGACTCTTCTCTTTTACTGATGAGATCATCTTTTAAAACCAATATGCGAAAAGCCCTCGATGTCCCGGCTTTGTCTCTCTTTTCTACGTATTCTCGTTTCTGGATCGTCGAGATCGTCGGTGCGTATGTGGACGGGCGGCCGATGCCGAGTTCCTCTAATTTTTTTACCAAAGATGCTTCGGTGTATCTCGGCTGAGCACGGCTGAAACGTTCCGTAGATCTGAGTTCGACAAGCGGCAATAATTGCCCGACGGTCATCGGCGGCAGCAGACCCTCGGATGATTCTTCCGGTTCGTCCTCGTCCGTATCTTCTCGATACACTTTCAGAAACCCGTCGAATTTCAACACTTCGCCAGAAGCTGTTAATTCCTCTTTGTTTTTAGAGATCTCTATTTTTACGGTGGTTTTTTCTAACTCGGCATCGGCCATTTGCGAGGCCATCGTTCGCTTCCAGATCAGCTCATATAATTTTTGCCATTCTTCTTCCTTGATCGTTGCGGCGTTCGAGTAAGTTGGGCGAATGGCTTCGTGAGCCTCTTGTGCGGATTCGTTTTTATTTTTGAATTTGCGCGCCTGATGATATTTCGCGCCATAAAGGTCGCTCACCGTTTTCGTAATGTCATCCAGAGCCGTGACGCTTAAGCTTACGCTGTCGGTTCGCATGTATGTTATGTGACCGTTTTCATAAAGCTTCTGGGCGATCTGCATCGTTCTCGCAACACCGTAACCCAGTTTTCTCGACGCTTCCTGTTGCAGCGTTGAAGTGGTAAATGGCGCGGCCGGGACGCGTTTGCCGGGTTTAACGCGAATATCAGTGACCGTGTAATCAGCCGCGATGCATCCATTCAAAAACGTTTCCGCATCCTCGGCGCTGTCCTGTTTTCGTCCTTCGGCTTTGAATGTGACAGCTTTTCCGGTTACGTCATCGGCAACAAATGATCCTTCAATTTTGAAATGACTGACCGGCACGAAGGCGTTGATCTCGCGTTCGCGGTCGGCGATCAGACGAACGGCGACACTCTGCACACGACCGGCGCTCAGGTTCTTATTACTCGCGCTGATCTTGCGCCAAAGCACGGGGCTTAACTCAAACCCGACGATGCGATCAAGCACTCGACGCGCCTGCTGCGCCATAACAAGGTTCATGTTCACAGTGCGCGGATTCCGGACGGCAGCCTCGATCGCTGGTTTAGTAATTTCGTGAAACACGATCCGTTTGGTCGATTTCGGATCGAGGCCCAGCACCTCGCACAGATGCCAGCTTATCGCCTCGCCCTCACGGTCTTCGTCAGTTGCGAGCCAAACTTCGTCCGATCTTTTTGCCAACGACTTCAGTTCATTGACGACCTTTTTCTTTTCGTCAGGAACGATATAGCGGGGTTCAAAATCATTTTCGATGTCGATGCCCATCGCAGCTTTTTCCAGATCGCGAATATGGCCAAAGCAACTATTCACCTGAAAATTTCCCCCTAGAATCTTTTCAATGGTTTTTGCTTTTGCAGGACTTTCAACTATTAGCAGATTCTTCGACATAGAAAAAAAATACGTCAAACCGCATTAGCGCTGACGTGTTGACTTTCTAACACCTCGATAAGAGGTCTGTCAAATTTGGTTACATTCGCCGCGCGTAATTCTTACCCGGCAGGACACGAATCAGATCGCGAATGTCGAGGCTCACAAGTGCGTTGTTGAGATCGCCGAATGACAGCTTGCTTGTCTCGAGCAGCACGTCGATGTGCGTCGCGTCGTCGGCAGCGAGCAGCTCCCAAATTTTGCGCTCGTTGTCGTTGAGATCGGCGGGTGCGAGTGACTTTTGTTTATTGTCATCTCTTTTTTCCTCATCAACTTTTGGCGGCAAGATCGACGCCGCGATCTCGCTCGGTAACTCGGCGACAACATCTTGCCACTGCTGCACAAGTTTTGCGCCGCTCTTAATAATGTAGTTCGTCCCGAACGAATTGCCGGATGTGATGTTGCCCGGCACGGCCATCACTTCGCGGTTCTGCTCGGCGGCGAGTCGCGCCGTTATCAGCGAACCGCTGCGTTCATTTGCCTCAACGATCAGCACACCGTAACTCAAGCCGCTTATAATTCTGTTGCGATATGGGAAATTTTCTGCGATCGGCGGCGTGCCAAGCGGAAACTGCGTGATGAGACAGCCGCCGTTTGCGAGGATCTCACGCACGAGGCCATTATTCTCACGCGGATAAACATTGTCGATGCCGGTTCCCATCACGGCGATCGTGCGGCCCTGGCCGCGAACCGCGCCTATGTGAGCCGCAGCATCGATGCCGCGTGCGAGGCCCGAAACAATTGTTATCCCGCGCGACGCCAGATCACGCGCGAGCATCTCACTCGCGTTCTCGCCATACGTCGAACATTGCCGCGAACCGACCACGCCGACGCACGGCTGCTCAAAACACGCTTGCCAATCGCCCTTTACATACAGCACCGGCGGCGGATCGTCAGTCTCGCGCAGCATCGCCGGATAGCTGCCGTCATCGAGAATCAACACATCGCCGCCGAGCTGCTTTACACGCTCAAGCTCGCTCGCCGCCTTCTCATAAAATTCTTTCTTAATTATGCTCTCAGTCGTCTCAGGCTTTAATCTCAAAGACTCAAGCTCCGTTCGCCGCGCATTAAACACGCCACTCGCCGACCCAAACCGCTCAAGCAGCTTCGTCGCCGCCCGCGGCCCAACCCCGGGCGTCATATTTAATGCGATCCAATCGATCATAAGGCAAAAGGTAAAAGTCAAAAGTAAAAAGTTCAAGACGAACACATCGTTTTTTGCCTTTTTACTTTTTACTTTTGCCTTCAAACTGGCGGAGGCGTGTGGGAGTCGAACCCACCCAAGACTGCTCTCGCAGCCTCGCAAACGGTTTTGAAGACCGCGACCATCACCGGACAGTATGCGCCTCCGAATCTCGTGTCAGTCGCCCGCACGTAAGTAATGGCTCAATGTTTCTCTATTCTACGTTGAGACCTTACTCACGTGCGCTCCTACTGACACATCATCATCGTAACCAACGTCGCCCTTTTCGCAATATCGCTCACCAAAATATGTTCGTCGAGCGTGTGAGCGCCGGCGCCGGTTATGCCGAGGCCGTCGAGAACCGGAACGCCGAAGGCCGCGACGAAGTTACCGTCAGATGCGCCGCCGACCTGCGTTTCACCGAGCTCGTAATCAAAACCCGCCGCAAGATCACGCGCCTTTTCATAATGCGCGACAATCGCATCTGTTCGCTCCATCGGCGGCCGGTTTATCTCACCGCCGAGTTCGAGCGAAACGCGCGAATCGATCGCCGTCAGTGATCGCAGCTCACTTTCTACGCGCGCCGCTTCGTCAGCGGAACTGAATCTTACGTCGATCTCGCACGATGCGTGTTCGGGAATGACATTCGTCGTCGTGCCGCCGTGAAATGTGGTTACGTTGACAGTCGTGCCGACTGATGGATTTGCGATTGCGTGAATTTTATCGATCTGACGCGCGAGTTCGGCGACGGCGTTTGCACCTTTTCCTGGTTCGAGCCCGGCGTGTGCGGGCGCTCCGTGAGCGACGAGCTTAAATGTGCCTGTGCCTTTGCGACCAGTTTTTACGCGACCGGCGGCCGATGGTTCTAAAACCAAGCAAACTTCGGCTTTTGCAGCCTCGCGTTCGACTAATGCCCTGCCCGAATGGCTGCCGACTTCTTCATCGCACGACAGCAAAATTGTAATCGGACGCGATGGTTTTGTATTAGTTTCGCCCAAATATCGCAAGGCTTCGAGCATCAGCACGATGCCCGATTTCATGTCGAAAATGCCGCAGCCGTAAAATTTATCGCCGTCGAGGCGCGTCGGATTTTTTACGTTTGTCCCAATTGGGTGAACCGTGTCGGTGTGGCCGAGCAACAAAGTCGATCTACTATCAGCCACGAATGCACGAATGATAACGTGCTCGCCATAACCGTCGGCGGCAACGCGTTCAACCGCTACATCAAGTGGTAAATCGCGAAACTCGCGCTCGATCCAATCGGCGACTTTTACACTTTGCTCGACATCGTACGACGGCGACTCGATGTCAACCAACTCACGGATCGAGTCGATGACGCAATCGCGACGTGCTTCGTAGTATTTGAGAATTTCCGTGGGCGTCATTGATCGCTAAAATTTACGTCCTTTATTGAGTTCGCCGCTGCGTATGCGCGAGCTTCGTCTTCGCTCGTGAATGCCTTTATCACATCAAACGCGCGAGCTTCCGTTTTGCCATTCACGGCAACCATTATCGTCGGTCGCGCCGCCGGACCGGTCGGGCAAACGTCGAGCAGAACGGCTGTCGGTTTTGCTTTCGCGCGGGTTTCCGGCGTCTGTTTTTTGTAGATCGGATACATTACTTTGCGAATGATCTGACACGGCACGGCGGCGGTTTGCGGCGCTCCGAACGCGGTGTTGAACAACTCGCCCATTCGATAACCGGCCAAGGCCAGCTGCTTTTCGGCGACGGCAAACGCTCGCTTTTTGTATTTTACAGACGGTTCGGAAAAGCGAATGAGATCGGACGAGAACACGTCGATCGGGTTTAGCGCGAACGATTCTCTTTGCAGCTCGTCGAAGTCGCCGATGTTCAGTTTCGATTGCAGCGATGAGTAAGGATGTTTTTTGACAAACCGCATCGCCAGCCGCTCGATGTATTCGCGCTCGCTCATTTTGCCGTTGTATGCGACATTTCGCCCGACGATCGAGTCCCAAAACCAATGAAGATTTACCTGTTTGTCACGCGCCGTTCCTTTAGGCGTCAGTAAAAATAAATTCCCGCCCTGATCACCCTTTGGTTCCTCGTCGGTGACGCGAGCCGATGTGTGCAACGGCTGATGCAGATCGCCGACGAGGTGCATTATCCACGCAATGGCGATCGCTTTGTCTTCGTCGCGTGCAGCAGGATTGCGAATGAGTTTGTCGAACTCGTTCAGCTTCGCAACCGCGACGCCGCCCTCAGCGAAGCCGCTCAGCGGTTCGGCCTTGCCACCGACTTGCTTCCAAAACGTGTCGTCGTAGTGCCAGTTGCCTTTATGATACTTGCGATTGCGAACTTCGTTTCGAAATCGCGCGTCGGAGCCAAAATCGCGAACGATGTCTGGCCATGTCGAGGCGATCATAAAGAAATCTACGCGGCGAACATCTTCAGACTCGACGCCGTATGGCCGATAAAAAACCGCGAGTGTCGAGTCCTCAGGCGCCTGGCGCATGATCTCGATAACGCGATCGCGAACTTGCGGCGTCATTCGCTGCCACGCGATGTAGGCCGTAATTTTGTGACCGACATCGTCCCAGCAAAATGCCGGTAAAGCCATTACCGACAACATCGCCGTCAGAATCGTGAATTTTAATACACCTCGTTTCATCTCAATCTCCTGAATCCTTTTTCACGATTCTATCGAAATAGGTTGACGAGTGCGAACCTATGATTTTGCTGGAGAAAACTAAACAAACCATTTTTAACAGCAAAACATCATAAGGTTTGCAAATCTTTCCCCGGCAAGCGTTCTCGCAAAAGGAGCCGGTCGCTAAATGCGGCGTGAAAGTGCAGTATGCAAAGTATTTTGGAACAAAATTTGACAGTCGGGCGTTTAACTGATAGAAATGACGATTCCCACGATTTGAAAATCGGCCTCCTGAGCAGCATATTCGGATGCTGGCACAAAGATTTAAGCAGGCCGTTCAGTGATAAAAAGGGTTCATATATCGTGTGCATCGAGTGTGGTGCACGCCGGAGATTTGATACCAGGAGTTTTAAGACATTGGGGAACTTTTACTACGCCCCAACAGGTGACGCCCGACCTTAACCGGACGAATTCATAATAATCCTCAATTATACCTACCTAAATTAGACCTACCGAGTGCGGCGTTTTCGACAAGAGAAAGCCGCACTTATTCATTTTAAACTGTAAACGATTGTTGCCGTCCGAACGTAAAATCGGTTAGAGTTGCAAAAAAATGGAGGTTTTATGATCAAGAAGATAATACTTGGTGTTTTGGCGCTTATTGTTTTGCTGGTTGCCGGTTTTTGTGTTGCGGTTGCGATGCAGCCAAACGAACTAAAGGTAACGCGTTCGGCGGTTATAGACGCACCGCCTGAGAAAGTTTTTGAACAGGTAAATGATTTTAATAAGTGGGCCGCGTGGTCACCGTGGGAAAAGCTCGATCCGGCGATGAAAAAGGATTTTAGCGGGTCGCCCTCAGGCAAGGGCGCTCTTTATCACTGGGCAGGTAACGATCAGGTCGGCGAAGGCCGCATGACGATCGCAGAGAGTCATCCGAGTGCACACATAAAGATAGATCTAGAATTTATAAAGCCTTTTGCACAAAAGAGCGTGACCGACTTTACATTCAAACCCGACGGCGACAAGACAAACGTCACGTGGACGATGACCGCGCAGAACAATTTTCTCAGCAAAGCTTTTGGATTGATGATGGACATGGACAAAATGATCGGCGCCGACTTCGAAAAAGGCCTGGCTCAGATGAAAACTGTTGCGGAGGCCAAATAGAATGGACACATCAACCACAGCTTCAAAATCTGTAAAATGGATCAGCTATATTCTCAGCGGTTTGTCTGTGCTCTTTTTGCTATTTAGCGCTTCGGGCAAATTTTTCAAACCCGACGAAATGGAAGCAAATATACTGCCACTCGGCTGGCGAATGGATCAAATGACAGTGCTCGGCGTGGTCGAACTGGCGTGCGTAGTTCTTTACCTCATTCCGCGCACAGCCGTGCTCGGCGCCGTTTTGCTCACGGCATATCTCGGCGGCGCGGTCGCGACGCATGCACGCATCGGCGATCATTTTTTTATACCGATAATTGTTTCCGGCGTCGCTTGGCTTGGGCTTTACTTACGCGAACCGCGTTTGAAAGCGCTGTTGCCTTTTTCGAAATTAAAGGAGAATTATGTCATTCAATAGATCATCAAAAGCAAAATGGAGTGGAAGCATCACCGAGGGCAAGGGGAATATACGCTTAGGCAGCGGTGCGTTCGAAGGGCCGTATTCATTTAACTCGCGTTTTGGCGACGACACGGTCTCGACCAATCCCGAAGAGCTGATCGCCGCCGCACATGCGGGCTGTTACACGATGGCGTTTTCTGGTTTTCTCGGTCGCGCGGGTTATGAGCCGACGAGCATCGAGACAAAGGCTGTTGTTCATCTCGAGAAAGAAGGCGAGGGTTTTGTCATTCCAAAGATCGACCTGATCATGGAGGCCGGCGTCCCCAATATCGCTGACGAAGAATTTCAGCAGATCGCAAAGACCGCGAAAGAGAAATGCCCGGTTTCGCGTGTGCTCGCCGGTGCGGAAATCACGCTCGACGCCAAGCTCAAATAACTTGTCTGAGAAATCGTTAATGTTCATCGCGACACCCGACAAAGGCGAAGTGTCGGCGATTCTGCTAAAGCCGAAAGGTGCGACGCATCTGATTGTGCTCGGTCACGGTGCGGGTGCGGATATGCGTTCGGCGTCGATGCAAAAGATTGCGGAGAGTCTCGCCGAGAACGAGATCGCGACTTTTCGTTATAACTTTCCGTTTAAGGAACACGGTCGCAGTGGAGTCGATTCGCCAAAGGTTGCGACGGCGACTGTTCGATCGGCGGTTGCGGCTGCACACAAACTTGAGCCAAAACTTACGATGCTCGCGGGCGGGCATTCGTTCGGCGGTAGAATGACGACGACCGCGCAGGGCGAAGCACCGCTCGATGGTGTGAAAGGACTCGTGCTCTTTTCGTTTCCGCTTCACGCGCCAAATCGTCCGGATGACAAGCGAGCGGAGCATCTCAGCGAAATAAAAATTCCGATGCTCTTTCTCTCAGGAACACGCGACGCCTTGAACGATCACACGCTGTTTCGCCCGGTGATCAAAAAACTCGGCAAGCTTGCTACGCTTCACGAACTCGATACCGCCGATCACGGCTACAAAATTCTCAAAACATCGCGAAAGTCTGGCGAAGATGTCTTCGCTGAAATGGCGCGCGTTTCCCGTGAATGGATCGATGCCGGTCTTAAGTAGCCGGTCACTTTGCGTTCTTTGATGTTAAAAAGACGGTTTCTCCTGACATTGAACTACAATCGATGTCGACAAAAACAGATCTTGTTCTTTGAAAAGGAGAAACCGTAATG
>Ga0187894_10003822_pt1 | contig 16582 bp, 14 predicted proteins | sample GBC1701081metaG_FD_136650 | JGI IMG/M metagenome (GOLD analysis project Ga0187894, IMG submission 136650) | White microbial mat communities from a lava cave in the Kipuka Kanohina Cave System on the Island of Hawaii, USA - GBC170108-1 metaG ... | reverse complement strand
GCCCGAGCCGTGCGCCAGGCCCGACTGGCCGGACTAGGCACGGGCCCGGCCCAGCGCCTCGCCCAACAGCCCGGTCGGCCGCACCATCAAGACCACCACCAGCACCACGAAAGCGAAGACGTCCTTCCATTCGCCGCCGAGCACCGTGGCACCCCAGTTCTCCAGCAGCCCCAGGGTCAGGCCACCCAGTAGGGCGCCACGGACGTTGCCGATTCCCCCCATCACTGCGGCAGTGAATGCCTTTATGCCGGGCAAAAACCCGATGTTGTAGCGAGCCGATTCGAAGAAGATGCCGAAGAGCATTCCTCCCGCCCCGGCCAGGAGCCCCCCGACCAGAAAGGTGAGTGTGATCACCCGGTTGATGTCCACCCCCATGAGCGCGGCGGTTTCGGGATCCTGTGCCGTCGCCCGGATCCCCCGTCCGAGGCGGGTCCTCGAGACAAATGTTTCGAGCGCAACCATCAACACCAACGCGCCAATGAACACCAGAGCCTTGTCAGTGCGGACGTCGGCGCCGAAGATCGAGAACAACGGCTCCTTGGCCAGGACTCGGGGGAATCCCAGCTGGTTGCGTCCGTACCGCACCGCAAACAGCTCCTGCACGACCAGCGACACTCCGATAGCGGTGATGAGAAAGGCCAGCCGGGGCGCTCCCCGCCGACGCAGGGGCCGATAGGCGATGCGCTCCATGACCACGGCGCTCAAACCGGCGGCCGCCATTGCTGCCACCACCACCACCACCAGGGTGGCAGCCAGAGCGAGCCCTGTCCGGGCCGGATCGGACGCGTCCACCCCCAACGCATGGAGGGTAAAAAGGCTGGCGAAGACGCCCACCATGAAGATCTCGGAGTGGGCGAAGTTGATGAGTCGAAGCACGCCGTAGACCAGCGTGTAGCCGAGGGCGATCAGAGCGTAGATCGCCCCCAGGGTCAACCCGTCAATGGTCTGAGGCCAGAACTGCTCCGCGAGGCAACGAAAACAGGCGTCGATAACGGCCCTTTAGCTCGCCACTTCCCCCTGAACCGGCCTAGGCCACGAGCTCGTCCGTCGAGCCCAGGACGGTCAGCTTTCCGCCCTTCACCTCGTAGACGAACACTCCGCTGGTCGTGACGTTGCCGTTGTCGGCGAAGTCGATGCTCTTGGAGACGCCCGGAATCGGTTCAATGTTTTCCACGAAATCGAGCATGGCCGCCCGCGTGGTCGCTCCCTTGCGCAGCCCTTCCACGAACACGGTCGCGGCGTCGTAACCCTCACTTGAATAGGTTCCGGGGGCTCGCTTCACCGCGGCCTCGTAGTTCTTGGCGAACTCGCCCAGCGCGCCCGGAGCATCGGCGGTGGCCAGCTTGCACGGGCAGGTGATCTGGGCCCCTTCGGCGCCGGCCGCCCCGGCCGCCTCGATGAAGGCTGGGTCCAGGGCCCCGTCGCCGGAGATGAAGGTCGCCGTCACGCCTGCGTCGGCCATCTGCTTCTTGAACCGACCGGCTTCGGGAAAGTAGCCGCCGTAGAAGACCAGGTCAGGCTTGGCGGCCTTCACCTTGTTGACGGCCGCCGAGAAGTCCTGGGCGTCGGGGTCGATGGAATCCGACACCGCGGTGCGCACCCCGACCGCTTCCAACAGGGTGCGGGTGCCTTCGCTGAGGCCCTTGCCGTACTCACTGTTGTCGTCCACGTATGCCGCGCTCTTGGATCGGAGCTTCTTGGAGATGTAGTCGGCCAGGCCCTTACCCTGCTCACCGTCGTCGGGAATGATCCGGTGGAAAACCGTCTGGCCCGGTACCAAACTCGGAAGGTCGACGTTGGTGGCCGACGGGCTCACCATGACCAATCCGGCCTCTTGAAGCGACGGCAGGACCGCCTTGGTCTCGCCCGAGTACACCGGGCCGACCACGCCGATGATCGATTCGTCGTTGATGAAACGGTCCTTGAGGGTGGACGCCTGGGCCGGGTCGCCCTGGGTGTCGAACTCCTTGAGCACCAACTTCACGCCGGGGCCGACCGCCTCGGAGGCGTTCGCCTGGTCGACGGCCAGCTTGGCTCCGTCGCGAGCGTTGACGCCCAGGTTGGCAAGCTCACCGGTCAGGGCCCCGACGAAGGCCAAGGCGACAGTCTTCTTGCCCGCTTCGCTGTCGTCACTCGGTTCCGATGACGTGCCACCGCCGCCACAGCCGGCCAGCAGCATGGCCACTCCAACCACCGACGCCTTAGCAAACGGTCTCATTTGTCTCCCCCAGGCAGTCGCGGTGGCCGCCCGTGCGGCCTTCTCGCTTGGGCGGGGATACTAAAGGTCCGGCGCAAACGCTGCTCAGGTGGGGGTGAGACGACAGTTAGGTGAGGTTCAGCCCACCACTGCGATGCGCGACAGCACCGTCTCAGTCGTTGCCACCAGCCCGGTGACGAAGGGGCCGAACTCGGCGTAGATCGCCGACGCCTCATCGAAGCGCATTTCGTAGACGCAGCGCTTGATGGAGGCCGGGTCGCGAGCGAAGAGCGTCACCGACCATTCCCAGTCGTCGAGGCCGGTGGAGCCGGTTACCAACTGGACCACCTCGCCCGCAAACGTGCGCCCCACACGCCCGTGGTGTTCCATCATCGATCGCCGTTCTTCGAACGGCACCATGTACCAGTTACCGGCCGTGTCTCGCCGCTTGGACATGGGATAGAAGCACAGCACCGTCATGCCGGCCGGGGGGAGCCGGGGGTGCAGACGGGGCTCCAGGCGCTCGGGAGGCATCCCTTCGGCGTACTCGGACACTTCGGTCAATGACACATAGGAGTCGACCAAGGCCAGCCCGGCCCCCGCCAGATCGGTCTGAAACTGCTGCAGGCGCCAAAGGTCAGGACCGAGGGCGAGAAATCCAATGTCGGCCTTGTGGCCCAACACTGCGAAGGAAACCACTTGGTGGTTGTCGGCCTGCAGCGACTTCACGGCGGCCAGGATGGCCTCGGCGCTCGCCGATGGACTCGCCTTGAAGAACAAGTGCAGAACCCCCCAGCCGGTGGAGGGAGATACCGGTTCGGTCTCACTTGTCGAGACGGGCTCAGTCTCTACGAGCTCAGCGGGCTCATCGGCCATCAAGGCTTGCCTCCTTGTTTCTAAGACCCGGGAGGAAATAAGAACCGGGGCTCCCGCGAAGGTAGCCCCGGCTCTCCAGTTGCTCGGCCCGCCTCAGGAGTGAGCCTTACTGCGACGGCTGTTTAGAAGTCGTCCATTCCGCCGCCGGGCATTGCCGGGGCCGAAGCTTTGTCTTCCGGCTTGTCGACGATGACTGCTTCGGTGGTCAAGAACAGACCTGCAATGGACGCTGCGTTCTGCAGGGCGGAGCGAGTGACCTTGGCGGCGTCGATCACACCGGCCTTGAACAGGTCCTCATAGGCACCGGTCGCCGCGTTGAGACCCTCGGGGCCCTCCATGTTGCGCACCCGCTCGACGACCACGCCACCCTCCATGCCGGCATTGACGGCAATCTGCTTGAGGGGGGCTTCTAGGGCTCGCTCGACGATGCGGGCACCGGTGGCCTCGTCGCCGGTGAGGGTGGCAGCCAGCTCGCACACCTTGGCCTGGGCCCGAAGGAGGGCCACGCCGCCGCCGGGCACGACGCCCTCTTCCACAGCTGCTTTGGTGGTGCTCACGGCATCTTCGATGCGGTGCTTCTTCTCGCGCAGCTCCACTTCGGTGGCCGCGCCGACCTTGATGATGGCCACTCCGCCCGACAGCTTGGCCAAGCGCTCCTGCATCTTCTCGCGGTCGTAGTCGGAGTCGGAGTTCTCCATCTCGGCCTTGATCTGGTTAACCCGGCCCTTGATTTCGGCCTCGGAGCCGGCACCCTCGACGATGGTGGTCTCGTCCTTGGTGACGGTGATCTTACGGGCACGACCCAGCATGTCCAGGGTGACGTTCTCCAGTTTGAGACCGACATCCTCGGTGATTACCTGACCGCCGGTGAGAACCGCGAGGTCCTGCATCATGGCCTTGCGCCGTTCGCCGAAGCCGGGGGCCTTCACCGATACCGACTTGAAGGTGCCACGGATCTTGTTGACCACCAGGGTGGCCAGCGCCTCTCCGTCAACGTCCTCGGCCACGATCACCAGCTGGCGACCTGACTGCATGACCTTCTCCAAAACCGGCAGCAAGTCACGAACTGCGGAGATCTTGCCCCCACTGAGCAGGATGTACGGGTCGTCCAAGACGGCTTCCATCCGCTCGGGGTCGGTGACGAAATACGGCGAGATGTAGCCCTTGTCGAGGCGCATACCTTCGACCAGCTCCATCTCCATGCCGAAGGTCTGGGACTCTTCGACCGTGATCACGCCGTCCTTGCCCACCTTGTCGATGGCCTCGGAGATGGTGTCGCCGATTTCGGTGTCGGCGGCGGAGATGGATGCCACCTGGCAAACCTGCTCCTTGGCCTCGATCTCCACCGAGATGCTCTTGATGGCGGCTACCGCGGTGGCGGTGGCGGCCTCGATGCCCTTCTTCAAGGTCATGGGGTTGGCGCCGGCGGCAACGTTGCGGAGGCCCTCACGCACCATGGCCCAAGCCAGGACGGTGGCGGTGGTGGTGCCGTCACCGGCTACGTCGTCGGTCTTCTTGGCGACTTCCTTGACGAGTTCGGCGCCGATGCGCTCGTAGGGGTCTTCGAGCTCGATCTCCTTGGCGATGGACACGCCGTCGTTGGTGATCGTGGGAGCACCCCACTTCTTTTCGAGCACCACGTTGCGGCCTTTGGGCCCAAGGGTGACTCGTACGGCGTCCGCCAACTGGTTCATTCCGCTTTCGAGGGCCCGTCGGGCTGTCTCATCGAAGCTGATCATCTTCGGCATGGGTACATAACCTCCGTCGCGTTTCGGGGGGGCATCATGGGAACTGCTGAGTTGCTCATGCGCCGGGCGAGCCGGCGGTCGGGTGGAACGCCGCCCAGCATAGAGCGGGTTAGCACTCTCACCCGTCGAGTGCTAACCAGCCAACCACGCGGCGGCGCCTGACGCAACCGGCGAGGGCGCGGTGAGGCGCCAAAGAGAAGGCGGTTAGGCCGATCCGCCGGCTACGGCCGGCACTATCGAAACCGTCTGCCGCTCGCCGACCGCCGTGTCGAGGCCGCCCAGAAAACGAACGTCCTCCTCGGCCACGAAGACATTGACGAAGCGACGGATGCGGCCGTCGCCGTCGAAGAGGCGCTCGCCGAAACCGGGGTGGACCTGCTCCAGGGCGCCGAAAACTTCGCCCACCGTGGCTCCGGGCACCTCGACCTCGGCCGCCCCCGCGGAAAGTGAGCGCAACTGAGTGGGAATGCGCACGATGGCCATGGGTCAGTTTGCCACCGGGCGGTACTCCATGGCCTCGCTGAACGCCTCCATGGTCGGATCGATGGTGGCCGTGGGCCCCACACGATCGGTTATCGCCTCCAAGGTCTTCAAGCCATGCCCGGTCACGTAGGCCACCACCCGTTCGTCGCGACGCACCACGCCCGAAGCCGCCAGCTTGGCCAGAGCGGCGATGGTCACGCCTCCGGCGGTCTCGGCGAATATCCCCTCGGTGCGAGCCAATAGCAGCATGGCGTCGACTATCTCCTCGTCGGTCACCGCTGCCATCGACCCACCACTGGCCCGCACCGCTTCGATGGCGTAGGGACCGTCAGCCGGATTGCCGATGGCCAAGGACTTGGCGATCGTCGCGGGCCTCACCGGCCGGACATGGTCGTGGCCTTCCGCGAACGCTGTGACCACGGGCGAACAACCGAGCGCCTGAGCGCCTGAGACCCGTACCGACGGCTCTTCGTCGAGCAGGCCGACCTTGGCCAACTCCGAGAAGCCCTTGGCGATCTTGGTCAGCTGCGATCCCGACGCAACCGGGACCACCACGTGGTCGGGTGCCTGCCAGCCCAGTTGCTCGACGGTCTCAAAGGCCAGGGTCTTGGAACCCTCCGCGTAGTAGGTCCGCAGGTTCACGTTGACGAAAGCCCAGGTGGGGTGCTCGGAAGCCAGTTCGGAGCAAAGCCGGTTGACGTCGTCGTAGCTGCCCTTGACCGCCACCAGATTGGCCCCGTAAACCGCGCTGGCCACCACCTTGCCCGTTTCCAGATCGGCCGGGATGAACACCATGTGACGCATCCCGGCCCGGGCGGCATGCGCCGCCACCGAGTTGGCCAAGTTGCCGGTGGAGGCGCAAGCGGCCACCTTGAATCCCATCGCCCGGGCCCGGGCCAGCGCCACCGAGACCACCCGGTCCTTGAACGATCCCGTCGGGTTCAGGGTGTCGTTTTTTAACCAGAGCTCACCCAGGCCCAACTCGGCAGCCAACCGGTCTGCGCGCACCAGGGGCGTGAATCCCGCGCCGAGATCCACAGCCCCGTCGTTCTCCGCCGGCAACAGGTTGCTATAGCGCCAGATCGATAGTGGTCCGGCGGCAATGGACTGGCGCGAAGTGGCCCTGGCGATGGCGTCGTAGTCGTAGTCGACCTCCAAGGGCCCGAAGCACCATTCGCAGACGTAGAGGGCCTCGGCCGGATAGGACCGGTGACATTCGCGGCAACGAAGCCCGAGCACGAAAGAAGTCTGAGCCGTGGGGGGCTTGGGTTGTTCCATGTGTCCTCCTCATCGCTTCGGGCGTTGGCACCTGGCCTTACGGGACTGAAAGGTCGGCGGGGCCAAGCGGGAGATTCGCTCTTGGCCACAGCGTTTGCTTTCGGTTCCGGCTGGTTGTCGCGGCGTCAACGGGCCCGGCCCCTCGACCGCTCTGGATGATCGGCGTCATTGTCGCGCGAGAGTGCGGTCTTGCCCACTCGCATAATTTCCGGGTTACCGGATCTGTGATCGGCCTGGACGATCTGATCCGAGCCAAGGCCCGTCAAACCATTTCGGTCTGCCTTCCGGCCCGAAACGAGGCTTCCACTGTGGGGGCCATCGTCGATGTCTTGGTGTCCGGGCTCGGGCCCGCCGCCGGCCGCGCGGGCCTGGTGGACGAGGTGATTGTGATCGACGACGGTTCGACCGACGCCACTTCGGAGGTGGCCGCGGCGGCGGGGGCGACGACCGTGGTCGCTGAGTGGGAGAGCGGGGGCAAGGGCGATGCGATGTGGAAGGCCCTCCAGGTGGCCTCCGGCGACCTGATCGTCTTTTGCGACGCCGACGTCACCGACTTCGGCGCTCACTTCGTCACCGGCCTGGTTGAACCGCTGCTTGCCGACAGCGCCATAAGTTTCGTCAAGGGCTACTACGACCGACCACTCGAGGGCGTCGCCGCGTCCGGGGGCCGGGTCACCGAGTTGGTGGCCCGTCCGCTGGTGGAACTGCTGTTCCCGCACCTGAATCACATCCGCCAACCGCTAGCCGGCGAGTACGCGGCCCGGCGCCAGGTGCTGCAACAGGTTCCGTTCGTAACTGGATACGGCGTGGACCTGGCCTTGTTGGTCGACGTGGCGGACCGTTTCGGTGTCGGATCGATTGCCCAGGCCGATCTGGCCACCCGCACCCACCGAAATCGACCCCTGGCCGAGCTACGACTTCAGTCCCAGGAAATCCTGCGCACGGCCCTGGCCCGGGCCGGGGCCGGGGCCCTGGTGGGGTGGGGCGCCAACGGCGCAGAGGAGAGACCGCCGATGATAGGGGTCGCCCACTCCCGGGAGTCCGGCCACCCCGCCGACAACCCGTGAGCTAGGGCCCTGGTGAGGCCGATCGCCCCGGAGCATCGAGCCATTGCGCGACCGCCTGGCGTACACACTCGGTGGTGTCACCGTGGGCTCGCTCGGAGCCGAACAACTCCACCAGCGATACCACCGCAGTCCCGTCCGGCAAGGGATCCAGACCGATCGGGTCCACGTCGCCCGCCACCACCAGGGCTGGCAGACCGGCTTCGGTGGCCATGCCCACCACGCCGCCTACCACTTTGCCCCGAAACGACTCGGCATCCAGGCACCCCTCGCCGGTTATGACCAGATCACTATGGGCCAGCCGTTCCGCGAATCCGAGTGCTTCGGCCACCACGTCGAAGCCGGGCACGATGATCGCCCCGGCGGCGGCCAAGCCTCCGGCGAGACCGCCCGCCGCCCCGGATCCAGGAATGTTCCGAACATCCACCCCGTAATCCCGCAGATAGATCTCCCACAGGCGTTCGAGGCGGCGCGTCAACAGTTGCACCTGGGCCGACGTGGCCCCCTTTTGTGCAGCGAACACCTCAGCGGCATCCAAGAAGAGCAAATCCACGTCGCAGGCAACCACCAATTCGTCGCCCCGAAAGCGCCTGGCAGGACCCAGCGCCCCTAGGGCCCCGAAACCGCCGTCGGTAGTGGCTGAGCCCCCGGCGCCCACGATTACCCGCCGTACTCCGGACTCCAGGGCGGCGAGGATCAGCTCACCGGTGCCGCAGGTGGTGGCGGCCAGAGCATCGTTGTTGTCCGGGCCGCCCAGTAGGTCGAGGCCCGAGGCCCGAGCCATTTCGATGACCGCTGTGGACTCGCTTACCCGCCACTCGGCTCTTACCGGACCGCCCAGCGGGCCGGTCACCGACGTATGGCGGGCGGCCCAGTGGCGCCCGCTGCCGGCACCTCGCGCCGCCAACACCTCGAGAGTTCCCTCGCCGCCGTCGGCCATGGGCGCCCGGTCGCATTCCCAGCCAGCCGCGGCGCACGCCTCGGCGATCGCAGCGGCCACCTCGGCGGCCGTCGCGGTACCCCGGAACTTGTCGGGCGCCGCCACGGCTCGCCGTTGACGGGACACATCGCTTTGAGAGCGAGGTATGGCGCCGGCGGTTGCCCGAGATGACCTGGCCATGGGGTTATGGTGACGCATGGGGGAGGGCGCCGGGGTTCTGGTGGTCTCCAACCGTGGGCCGGTGTCGTTCTATCGAGACGACGACGGCAAGCTCAGGTCTCGGCGAGGCGGGGGCGGCCTGGTTTCGAGCCTCGGTCCCTTGGTTCGCGAGGCTGACGCCATTTGGGTCTCGGCTGCGCTCTCGGCGCATGACCGCGCCGCTGTGGCCGAAGGAGTAGCCGAGGCCGAGGGTATCCGGCTGCGGTCGCTCGTCATCGACCCGGCCCTCTACGCCGCGGCCTACGACACCATCGCCAACTCGACTCTCTGGTTCTTGCACCACGGCCTCTTCGATCTGGCCCGTGAACCTTGTTTCGATCGGGCCTGGACCCAGGCATGGGACGCCTATCGGGAGGTCAATCGGCGCTTCGCCGCTGCGGTGATCGAAGAGGCCGACGCTGACGCGACCGTGCTCATCCAGGATTATCACCTGGCGCTGGTCGGCCAGATGGTGGCCGACCAGCGTGACGATCTGCGCTGCGTGCACTTCACTCATATTCCGTTTTGTACCCCAGAGGAATTGTCGATCCTGCCGGCTGCGGTGGCCGTCGAACTACTGCAGGGTATGGCCGCAAACAGCGCCTGCGGATTTCACGCGCAGCGCTGGACGGAAAGCTTCAAAGCCTGCTGTCGATCCGTGCTCGGCCGAGACCCAGTTACGTTCACGGCCCCCATCGCGGCTGATGGCATCGGTTTGAACCGGGTGGCGGACTCCGCCGCCGGGTCGATTGCGGCGTCCTGGCTCGAAAGCCAAGTCGGGCGCCTGCGGGTCGCGGTTCGAGTGGAGAGGATCGAACCTTCGAAGAACGCTCTTCGGGGGCTGGCGGCGTTCGACGAGCTTCTGGAGCGCCGGCCGGACCTGCGCGGCGAGGTGATGATGGCGGCGTTCGTCTATCCGTCGCGTGAGTCACTGGAGTCCTACCGGACCTATCGGCGGGACCTAGAGCACAAAGCGGCGGCGGTGAACGCCCGTTGGGGCGCCGACGGCTGGGAGCCGGTGCTGCTCGATTCCTCGGACGACTTCGCCCGCTCGGTGGCAGGCCTGGTTCGCTACGACGTCTTGATGGTCAACCCGGTGCGCGACGGCTTGAATCTGATTGCGAAAGAGGGCCCTCTCTTGAATCGACGCAACGGTGTTCTGGTATTGAGCACCGAGGCCGGCGTGTCTCAGGAACTCGGATCAGCGCCGCTGCGGGTAAACCCTTTCGACATCTCGGCCACGGCCTCGGCGCTGGCCCAGGCCTTCGATATGACCGCCGAAGAACGCTTGGCCCACGCCGACGCCTTGCGGGCTGACGTGGCGGCGGGCCCGCCGCAGGCCTGGCTCGACGCTCAACTCAAGGCGGCTGAACCTCAGTAGCTCCGCTGTCGCGCTGGAGTCCCGCTAACAGCTCGGCCAGTAGCCCAACGGCCGACCCAACCCCGTCAGCAATCACGTCAGCTCGTTGCATCAACGAAGGCGGTCCCTCGGGGCTGGCTACCGCCACCCGGACCACCGTGACCCCCTGGGCGGCGAGCTCGTCGAGCGCATCGAAGGCCTCCAGATCGGCAAAGTCATCGCCGAAAAAGCAAACCGGATCGAGGCCAACGGCGGCTTGCGCCAGAGCGGTTCCTTTGGTGGTGACCACCGGTGGCCTCAGTTCGACGGCCATGCGGGCCGTGTGGGCCCCGAGCCCGGCGCGCCTCGCGGCCCGCTCCGCCCAAAGGTGAGCGGCCTCAGCCAGGTCGGGGCACCGTCGATAGTGCAGCGTCACCGCCAAGCCTTTGCGCTCGACCTCGATACCCATCGCCACTCCTGCGGGAGCCGGGGATTCGGCTGTCGACGCAACCTGATCGACAATCTCGGCCCAACGAATTGCTTCCGGGACCACCGTTACCTGGCCATCGGGTCGAACGGTCTCCAAGCCGTAGAGGCCGGAGAGGTACAGGCCCCTGCCCCCCAGGTGTTCGTGGAGGTAGGCCCCCGGGCGCCCCGAGATTACCCCGACGCGCCCCACCCACCGCACCAGTTCACCCAGTACTCGCAGGGCCTCGGCAGGAGGGACGGCCCGGGTGGGGTCAAGGACAATCGGGGCGAGGGTGCCGTCGAAGTCGCTGAACACCCCGCTACGGGTCGGTCGCTGCCAGAAGGGAGCCCATGGCGATTTGCCTGATGAAGGCGACGACGGGGACCGGCTCAGCTTTATCCAGCCGTGGTAGAGGTGCCGCCGGCCGTGGGGTCGGCATCGGCTCCCAAAACGACGATCACGTTGGCCCCCTCCACAGAGGCCGCCGGAGGACTCGAAAAGGCAATCACCGCGCTGGAAGGGAGGTTCAAGACCCGGGCCACGGTCTGGGCCTCGGCCGAGTAATCGTCGACGTATTGAACCTCACTAGTGGGCTTCTTTATGCCATTTATGGCCGTTTGCGCCTTGAGAACGCCGAAGCCGGCGGTGACCAGTTCCGTGGTTTTGGTGTTGGCCAGGCCGTTCGTCATGGCCGCATTTACTACGAGCACCTTTACTTCGCCCAAAGGCCGGGAGGCGACGACCTCGGTCGTTGGGGGAGCCGGGAGAGGCTCGACCAGGAGCGGATCCACAGTCGTCGTAGGGGGCGGCGGAGCGGACCCTCCGGTCGGTGCGGTATCCAGGTCCTGAAGAAGGACGATCCCCAGGCCAACCGCCACTACCAGCAGAAGCAGTCCCTTGGGGCCGGGACCGGGGCCAGAAGCACCCCGGCGAGCCGGTCCGCGGTCGCTCATCGACTTGTTGGTTCGCTGGCGCTGGGCCCCGGCTGTCCCGCTCTGAGGGGCCGCTCGGGCCCCTCGTAGCGAGTCCTCCGTCGCTGGGATTGCATCCGACGGATTCGACGCACGACGAGGGGGTCGTAGCTTTCAGCGGCAGGGCGCGATACCAGGTCGGCGACCAATTGGTAGTAACGCGTGGGTGAAAGATGGAAATGATGGCGAATAGCGGCCTGCTTGGAGCCGGGTTCTTTCCACCACGTTCTTTCGAAGTCGAGTATTCGCCGTTCTCTTTCCGAAAGCTTCACCATCGCCACATTGGTCTCCTTGCGCCCGTACTTCAAGGACCGCGAGGCGAACCCCCGACAGCGAGCCGAAACTGGAAGCACTAATGTCGGGATTTCTCCAGCCGGTGTGGCGCAGCCCGGTAGCGCAGGCGACTTGTAATCGTCAGGTCGTCGGTTCGAATCCGACCACCGGCTCCATGCTCACCAGCACTTCTGCTGACCAGCACTTTTGTAGCTCAGCACCACTCGAGCGGCAGCGGTAAAGGGCCAGTTTGCAACCATTTGCAAACGCCCGTGCGAGCGCCGTGCCCGGACAACCCTGTGCATCGGGGTGAGAAAGGGGCAGCGAGCGAGGCGAGCGCAGCATCGGCGCCTCTTCAAGCACCTCCGCCACGAGCGGTCAGCGCTGTTCACCTTCCTCACCGCCGACGGTGTCGACGCCACGAACTGGAGGGCCGAGCAGGCGATCAGGCCGGCGGTCGTGAACCGCAAGGTGTGGGGCGGCAACCGCACCGACGCCGGCGCTGTCACCCAGGGAAGGGTGATGACGTCCTTGCGCACGGCCCACCAGCAGGGCGCCGACGCCATCGCCCTGTTGGTCGACCTGGCCCGGGCACCGTCGGCCACCGTGGTCTCCGGGCTCGCGCTGCGCCCTGGCTGAACCATTCAGGGAATCGCTCTGGGCATGTCGCGTTGCGCGCAAGGAGACGCGAAGAGGCTGGGCAGAGCGTCGCGGTCGCGCAGCGAATCGCGTCCTCCACACCCGATCTCGATGCCGAGACGGGCAACTGGATGGGCAACTTCCGCCGCGCGGGTGACCAGAGGATGGCACGAGGTGTCCTTGTGATCGGTCGTCCTCGAAACCGTGCGTCGCAAGGGCCTCGCGATCGCGACGCGACCTCCCGACCAGCGCAGACGCGAGTAGCCCATCCAGCGGACGGGCAACTCGGCGCCTGCTACGGGCGCGGCCGTCGAACGCGCAGCTCGCCATCCCGGAACACGGCGACGCAGCCAGCGAGCTCCTGCAAGTCGATGTCGTTGAGCAGCCGAGCGAGGTCGCTCGTGACAGCCGCCGGCGACTGGTTGGCCGAGCGAACGACGAGGATGCCTCCGTGGCTGCCGGGTATGCGCGGATGTCACCGAAGCCGCGATCGAGCGTGACCACGAGACGCTCGACACTCGTGGCGGCGCGCAGAACGACGGTGTCCTCGGCACCGCTGAGGTTCTCGTCGGCAACCGTGTCTACGTCGTGTCCCGCCGATCGGAGCCGCTCCGCTGCGCTCGTCGGGATGTTCTCGTCGAGCTTGATCCTCACTGGGCCGCGACGGCGGGGTACTCGTCGCGAGCGAGATCGGCTCCGTAGGCGGCTGCGGCGCGGATGCCATCGACGGTGAGCGTCGGGTACTCAGCGACGATGTCTTGCTCCGCCATGCCGGCGGCTAGCGCGTCGAGCACCACGCTGACCATGACGCGCGTGCCCCTGATCACGGCCTGGCCGTGGCAGACCCTCGGGTCCCTGACGATGAGGTCGCGCTGAGCGCCCGTCATGCGTCCAAGCCTACGATCAGTGCCAGCGCCGCGCTGACTTCAGCACTTCCACCGTGAGGCGGCACAGGAACCAGCAAGCTCGGCACCGCACCCCCGACGATCGCGCCTTGTCGACCGCCGAACGCGGTTGCGGAGGATCGCAACACGCCCACCGCGATGCCGACCCCTTCGCGTCTGGTGCGATCTGCACGATGAGCCACGAGGCGAGGACTTCGCCGCCCATCAGCGGGGTCTCGAGCAGTGGCCCGGTCACGGGACGGGATCGCCCCTACAAGATGAACCGAACAGCTGCTCACGATGGGCGAAGCGGGTCGTCACTCCGTTCGGTGTTCGCGACGTCATGGCCCGAGGAGCGCTGCGGGCACGACGCCGATGCCGTCCGGTCGGCGGTAGGCGTCGCCGCCGGTCGTGACGACGATGGCGTCCAGCACGTCGTCACCGCGCTGGTCCCGCAGCCATCGGAGGTGGCGTACGTCGTCATCCCGGACCGTGTGGGCGAGCTTCACTTCGATCGCGACGACGCGGTGATCGCCGCGCTCGACGATGAGATCGACCTCGTGCTCGCCCCCGTGCGTGCGGAGGTGGCCGACACGCGCCTCCGCTGCCTGCGCGTAGACGCGGACGTCGAGCGTGACCAACGACTCGAAGAGCTGACCGAGGAGCGTCCCGTCGCGCGGTGTGAGCGGTCCGCGCGTGCCGGCGTCGAGCAGCGCGGCGGTCTCCACGCCGAGGAGCCGGGCCGCGAGGGCGGGATCGGCGAGGTGGTGGCGCGGCGCGGAGCCGAGGCGGCGCAGGTGGCTCAACGTCGGCAGCCACGCCGGGAGGGGGTCGAGGATCCAGAGACGCTCGAGTGCGTCGCGGTACGCGAGGGCGGTCGCCTTGGCGGGCTTGTCGCGCTCTCCCGGTGTCGCCGCATCCCGGATGACGTCGTACGCCGCGGTCGTCGCCGTCGCCGCGCCGTAGGCCGTCAGCCACCGGCGGAGCGCGCCGGCGGCCCGAACCGGCTGGCCGACCTCTGCTTCAAGATCGTGATCGATGACGCGTTCGAGATAGCCGTCGAGCTGGGCGCGCAGCGCCCGATCGGGGAGCCTGCGCAGCCCAGGGAACCCGGATCGGCAGATCTCCTCCGCGTAGCGGTCGAGCGCGATGTCGGTGGAGCCGGCGAGCGGTGGGCGGCCCCCGGTGACGAGCTCACGGAGGCTGACCGTCGGCTCCGACACCCCCCGTTCGGAGAGGGCCATCGGCCTCATTCGCACCCGGACGATCCGTCCCGCTCCGGAATGCGTTTCCTCAGCGGTCGACGCGGAACCCGTCAGGATGAACCGGGCCGGAGACGGGTCGTCGTCGACCGCACGTCGGACGAGGTCCCAGCTCGCGGGGACCCGCTGCCACTCGTCCACCAGCACGGGGGACTCGCCGGCGACGAGCCGGCGCGGGTCGGCCTCGAAGAGCTCGAGCGCCCCGGGGGCGTCGAGCTCGTGGACCGTTCGGGACCGCCGGCGGGCGGTCGCCGTCTTGCCGACACCCTTGGCCCCCTCGAGCGCGAGCGCCGGCAGCGACGGCAGGAGCGCGTCCAGCTCATCGTCGACCACGCGCTGGCGGTAGTCGTCGGGCACAGACCAACCTTACCGTTTCGACGGTATCTACTAGTCTATTTCGACGGCAGTTACTGAACGGTTTCGACGGGCCGACCTTTGGCTTTGTCGCCCACGTTGCGCGAGCGGAACGTGGCGCTCGTCGTTTCATAGGCCGCCTGCCGTGACCCAGTTGCGTACAGGCCTGTGGCCACAACGGTTCGCTCCGTAGCGCTCAGCTTTTTCGTTATGGGCGACCAGGATCTCACTCGGCGGGGCCGGATGGCACCGGGCGATCAGATTCGAGACGCTGTCTGACCGAACAAAGAACTCTTGGAACCCCCACCTGCGTCATGAACGGCAGCAGGACACGGCGGCCGTCCTTCAGCACCAAGGAGTTGGCCGGCCGTCCTAAGAACGTCGCCTGGACCAGTTGGTCGATCCTCCCAAGTGATCACGCGTGTCGTGAGCAGCCCGTATAAGGCCAGCCGCTGGTGGTCGGCTTCGGTTCGGGATGCAGCCGAGCGAACACCCAGAACGCACCCAAGTGTCGCTGCGATGAGGTCGACTGCAATCAATGCCCCCGATCCAGCAGCGTTAAGGTCGCTGACCATCATCACCATGAAGAACGATCCGAGGACCCAAAAGGTGATAGCGCAGAGCCAGCGCTGCCAAGCCGGGCCCTTCTCCACGGTCAACGCGGCAGGCCCGGGCCAGCGCATCGCTGCACGGAGGAGCAGGCAAGGCTTGGTGTTTCGCCCAGGAGTCCGGCCCCGGCGCCTTGCCATCCGCGCAAGCCCGCCGCAGCCCAACCGGAGGCACCGGCAACCATCAACCATGTCGAGCCGATGTTCCACAGGTGATCTCCTGCTGAACCTCCCGCTTTGAAGGTCGAATACTCCTTTGCTGTCAACAGGGCTGCACCGGCCACCAGGCATGGAGCCGTGGCAGCACCTGCCGAAGCAGCGATACATACACCGCTCACGGCAAAGCCAGCAATCTTCCATCGGTTCTCGTTGACCCAGCGTCCACTCGTTACCCAAATACTCTTCTCGCCGCGACACCGCTCCTGCCACACCTGGATGCACTCGCCACTCGGGTCGATCCCGTTCACCGGGTCCCCGCAGACGTAGTCGTAGTCGTTGCAGCTCCCGCCCTCCACGGGATCTCGGGTGAGGAAGCGACCAGTGCCGGTGTCGTACTGGCGGGCCCTCAGGTGCAGCAGGCCGCTCTCGGCGTCGGTGTAGGCGCCGGTGAAGCCCATGGGGTTGGCGGGGCCGGTGGGAGCGCTGCGGTAGGCGCCGAAGGGTTCATAGGAGTAGGAGGCCTCGACCTGGCCCAGGGCGTCGTTGAGGGCGGTGACCGAGCCCAGGCGGTCGTGTTGGAAGGTGTGGTCCGTGCTGCCGGTGGTCATGGCCACCGGCCCCTGGCCGTAGGTGTAGCGGCGCAGGACGGCACCGGTGCCGTCACGTTCGAGGGCGAGGTCGGCCAACTCGGAGTTGGTGTCCCAGGCGTAGCTGGTGAGGGCGGCACCGGTGGCCCGGGACAGGCGCACCCCGTCGCCGTCGTAGGAGTACGTGGTGGGGGTGGCGGTGGGCGAGGGACGCAACGAGGTCATGCGGTTGGCGGTGTCGTAGGTGAAGCTG
>Ga0187894_10003821_pt1 | contig 16583 bp, 8 predicted proteins | sample GBC1701081metaG_FD_136650 | JGI IMG/M metagenome (GOLD analysis project Ga0187894, IMG submission 136650) | White microbial mat communities from a lava cave in the Kipuka Kanohina Cave System on the Island of Hawaii, USA - GBC170108-1 metaG ... | reverse complement strand
GCGTGGTGCAGCGCCGTCGAACCGCCCTCATCCGTTCCCTTAATCACCTCGGGATTGGCGGCGATCTGCCGCTCAATCTCACTGCGCTGTCCGGCTCGTACTGCGGCGATCAGGGCCGTGACTTTGGGATCAACTGGCTTGCGCGGCGACTCTGTGATGATGTCGGTACGAAACTCTGCGCCCTGGTCTATCCAGGCGCGCAGCAGTCCGATTTCTTCGTTCGAGAGCGCGCCATCGGGTGGCATCTGCAGCCCTCCATCGCCATCCACCAGGCGGCGGATCAACTTGCTCCCGGCGCTGTCGCCGATTTTGATGACCGGGCCGTAATCGCCGCCGCGCAGGGCATTCTGGCGCAAATCCAGCCGCAGGCCGGCTTGCTGAACCTCAGGCCCGTGACAGGAGTAACAATTCTGTGCGAGCAGAGGCTGGATGTCCTGCTTGTATTCGACTTTCTTGGAGGCGGCTGGGGGCAGCTTTATTTGAGCTGCTACAAAAGGGATTGCCACAACCATCAACATCAACATGAATTTAATGCGGCTTTTATGCATTTTCAGATCTCCTTTGAGGGTAGCGGCGGATCACCGCTCAGTCTTCCCGAATCTCCACCACCGCCTCGAGGTTATGAAGCTTCGCGTAACCGGGAGTGAGGTAGGGCATGTATTGACGGTCGCCCTCCAAAAACGTCTTCCAGAAAGCGATGGTATAGAGCTTGATCATGGGAACCATGATCTCCTCCGGAATCGCTGGTTGCAGCGTAAAGTAATCGACCGCCAGGAAGGGCGGGGTATCGGTGAAGCCGTCATGGGGATTGGTATCGAGCGAGCGAACTGAATCCACGCCAACGCGGGTGCAAATATTGCGACCACTACCGGCGCCGGAGCCAAGAATGGGGAAGAAAATCTCGCCCATGTTCCACAAATCGTATGCTCTGGCTGCGGCGGCGCTCGTTGCCGTGCGAAAGGTCAGTGGATCGAGGATCGTCGGATCAGTCAACAATGCAGCCTCACGCGTCTGGTCGATCTCGGAACACATGCCCGTAAGGTAGTTGAAGTGCGTGGCGTTTGGGCTCGAGACATAAATGCGCGGCGTGGCAACGACAGTTGCGTCGAACAAGGTTGAAACGCCAACGCCAATTGCGGACTGCTGCCCGCCCATCACCAGATACGGGACAGCAATGGTGCTGGCGTCAGCCAGCGAAAGCAGCGCAGGCTCGTAGACCACCATGGCCTTGATGCGCGGGTCAGCAACGATACCGATGGCGGCCAAGCCACCCGCCGCGCCAATGGCCGAGGCCCCGCCCGCGGAGAAGCCCGAGATGCCGACCCTGGCGGGATCGATGCTGTCGAACAGCGCATCGCCGTTGGTGGCGCTGCGGGCGAGCAAAGTGTTGATGACCAGCGACAAGTCGCGGACGCGGGCGACGGCGTTCGCCGAGTGTAGCGCCGTTACCGTAACGAATCCGTGACTGGCCATGGTTTCGTGCAATGGAAGCTGGGAGACCCTCTGAAAATCGGCGCCCGCGGCGGCGCCCCCATGATCGTGCACGACCAACGGGAACCGCCCCGGCGCCGCCCGGGCATCTACCGCTGCGCAGAGCGGCGAACGCAACTGATACGTGCCCACCGCCGTGAGAATTGTGTATCTGGTCTGGCAGTTTGAGGGGGCGACTGTTGGATAGTAGACTTGGATTCGCGCGATGCGCCCAGCGGACATCACGGCGGAAAACGTCGTGACGCCGACGTTGAAGGGGCCCGGTTTGTCCGGCGGCGGCCACTTGCCCACGAATTGCTTGCCGGTGGCATCGTCGGACTGAGCATGCAACATGCTACTGATGCTACTGATGCTACTGAGCGCTGCGCCAAGCGCCAGGACGGTCACAACTACTCTTGTTCTCATAACATTCATATCAATCCCTTCCTGTTCACGCGGGTGTTGAGGAGCCGTCTAACGTCAGCGATGAGCCGCGGCGCGCCCAGCGACAGGTCCGCGCCGTTGGCTCCATGCCGACCTCGGCCCGATCGGTGTAGACCACGGTGAGCGGGATGTCCTGAGCACGGCCCAGGGCGATCACGCGGCGCTCGCCAACGGAGCGCCCTCAATCACGCATGTGAGAATTGCGGCGAAAAGCGGTAACGTCCCTGCAAATTTTTTTTCTCACCGTCATAACTAGCCCGAATGCTTGTGGCAGGGCTACAATGGCGGCGGTTTTCACCTTTCTGATCAGAGTCATGAGTTTATGCCAGCGCCAGAGTCACACGAAGTCACGGGGCTGTTGCTTGCCTGGAGCGAGGGCGACAAGGACGCGTTCGACCGCCTGATGCCGTTGGTCTATGAGGAATTGCACAGGCTGGCGCAGAGTTACATGCGCAGAGAACGGGCCAATCAGACCTTGCAAACCACAGCATTGATTCACGAAGCCTATTTGCGCTTGATTGACGCGAGCCGGGTGCAGTGGCAGAACCGGGCGCACTTTTTCGGCGTTGCGGCCCGCCTGATGCGGCAGATTCTGGTGGCTTTCGCCCGCGAGCGCGGCTATCAAAAACGCGGGGGCGGCGCTAACCAGGTCTCGCTCGACGAGGCGATGGTGATTGATGAAGGACGGGGTGAAGATTTGGTTGCGCTCGATGAGGGGCTCGGCGCGCTTGCCCAATTCGACGTGCGCAAAGCGCAGGTTGTGGAGATGCGCTTCTTCGGCGGATTGACTGAAGAGGAGATAGCCGCCGCGCTCGGCGTTTCGCCGGAAACGGTCAGGCGCGACTGGCGGCTGGCCAGGTCGTGGCTGCGCCGGAAACTGGGCGTGAAGCAACTGAGCGGGGAGCAAAACGATGGAGCCTGACCGCTGGGAACAGATCGAACGACTGTATCACGCGGCGCTCGAACGCGGGCTGGGGGCTCGCGACGCATACCTCGACCAGGCCTGCGCGGGTGATGATGATTTGCGCCGCGAAGTCGCAGAACTGCTCGCCTGTGATATTCCGAGCGACAGCTTCATCCAATCGCATGCCATCGAAATCGCGGCCAGAGCGCTGGCCGCCGAGCCGCATATCGAAGCTTCAACCAAACCGGCGCTGAGCCTTATCGCGGGGTCCCGGATCGGCGCCTACCGACTGCTTGAGCCGCTGGGGCGGGGCGGGATGGGCGAAGTCCATCTCGCGCTCGACACCCGGCTCGGGCGGAAAATCGCCGTCAAGCTATTGCCCGCCGCGTTCACGACCGACGCTGACCGAGTGCAGCGTTTCGCCCAGGAAGCGCGCGCGGCAAGCGCTCTTAATCACCCGAACATCATCACGATTCACGAGATTGGCGAAGTGAAGACCGCAGTTGGGGCGGCGCACTACATCGTCACCGAGTACGTCGAGGGCGAAACGCTGCGCCAGCGAATGGCGAGGGCGCCGCAGCAACGGATCGAGGCGCCGGAGGCGATTGACATCGCATCGCAGGTCGCCGCCGCGCTCGCGGCCGCGCACGAGGCCGGGATCGTGCATCGGGACATCAAGCCGGAGAACGTCATGGCGCGGCGCGACGGCATCGTCAAGGTGTTGGACTTCGGCCTGGCCAAGCTGACCGAACCTGTGTCGCCTGTCATTGATTCGCAAGCCCCGCCGCCGCAGAGAGTCACGAGCACGGTGTCCGGCGTGGTGATGGGCACGCCACGTTATATGTCGCCGGAGCAGGCGCGTGGCGAGAAGCTGGATGCGCGGACAGACATCTTCAGCCTGGGTGTGATGCTTTACGAAATGATCGCGGGCCGCGCTCCCTTTGCGGGGACAACGCCGAGCGAGGTGATCGCCGCAATCCTGCGGGATGCGCCGCCGCCGCTTGCGGAATGCGCGCCCGACGCTCCGCAGGAGCTTGAACAGATCATCGGCAGGATGTTGCGCAAAGACCGCGAGGAACGCTATCAAAACACCAGAGACCTGCTGAATGATCTCAAACACATCAAGCAGGGGTTAGAGACAGCGCAAGTTGCAACGGCGAGGACCGGAGAAGACGCAACCTCCCACGCCAAATCGACTGCTGAGATATTGATCGGCGAGGTTAAACGCCACAAGCGAGGTGTGGCGCTCGCTCTGGTCGTGCTGCTTGTGGGCGCCGCGGCCTTCTACTACTGGCGCAGCGCGAACCTGAAATGGGCGAGAGCGCAGGTCCCGCGCATTGAGGAACTGGCGCAGGCGGAGCGTTTCTTTGAGGCCTACGACCTGGCTCTTAGCGTGAAGAAGTATCTGCCGGAGGAACCGACGATCGCGCGACTGATGCGCACGATGGCCGATGATCTTTCTGTCTCGACTGAGCCGCCGGGCGCGCAGGTTTACCTCAAGCGCTTTGCTCCCGATGAGTCCGGCAATTTCCCGCCGCGCCAACTGGTCGGCGCCACGCCGCTCAATCATCTGCAAATCGCGCGCGGCGCTTACATCCTCTACATCGAGAAGGAGGGCTACGCCAACCTTGAGCGCACCATCTCAGGCTTGCCGCCACGCCCTGGACTCATCCCACGGCCCCCGATGCGCATTGAAGAGAAATTGATTGAAGCCGCCAGGGTTCCTGACCGCATGGCGTATGTGCCGGGTGGCGATTACAGGCTCACCAGTTGGTGGCGGCCCACGGAGGAGCGCGTCCGGCTCGACGCTTATTTCATTGACAAATTCGAGGTGACCAACCGCGAGTACAAAGAGTTTATCAATGCTGGTGGTTACCAGAAGCGGCAGTTATGGAAATATCCTTTCGTCAAAGACGGCAAGTCGCTCACCTGGGAAGAAGCGATGCTGACGTTCAAAGATCGCACAGGGCTGCCCGGGCCGCGCAATTGGTCGAGCCAGGACTTTCCCGAAGGTAAAGCTGAGCATCCGGTCACGGACGTCACCTGGTACGAAGCCGCCGCCTATGCGGCGTTCCGAGGCAAACAGCTTCCGACCATCTTTCAATGGGAGAAGGCGGCGCGCGGCGCCAGAGCCGTGAGTGGCGCAGCTCAACTCATGCCCTGGAGCTATTTGGCGGAGACTGAGACTGTTGATCATCGCGCGAACTTCAAAGGCCAGGGCAGCATGCCGGTCGCCAGCCTGGAGTTCGGAATGAGCCCTTACGGCTGCTATCACATGGCCGGTAATGTTTCCGAATGGTGTTTCAACGAGAGGTCGAGCGGCTTCATGACCGGCGGCGGGTCATGGGCAGACCCGGCTTATATGTTCGGCGCCTACGACTCTTATCCGGGCTTCTACAGCTCGAATGAATTGGGCTTCCGATGCGCGCTCAATTCTCCTGAGGCGAAGGGTGATCAGGGAGCGGGGCCGATCGAGGGTGAAGTGAAGGGTCCCACTTACGTCCCCGCCAGCGAGGCGAATGTGAAGGCATGGCTCAATTATTATCGTTATGAGAAGACGCCGCTTGAAGCCAAGGTAATTGAAGTCAAGGAGACCGATGAGTGGCGCCGCGAGAAGATTACCTATGTTGGCGCCGAAGGCGAGCGCGCCATCGCCTACCTCTACCTGCCAAAAAACTTTTCCCGGCCTTTGCAGGTGATCCATATACACCCCTCGGGCGCCGTCCGGAACCGCAATGTGTCGCTGCCGCAACATGTAGAGAGAAGCCTGGCGCCCTTTATAAAGTCAGGCCGGGCGGTCCTGGCGATAGTGCTCAAAGGATATATTGAGCGAGATTGGCCGGCCAATTACACCGCGCCTTCTACCACACAGGCTGAATACCGTGACGTGGCGGTCAACTGGATTACGGACCTGCGCCGCGGCCTCGATTATCTGGAAACCAGGGGCGATATTGACATGAACTGCATTGCATACTACGCAGAGAGCGCCTGCGGCTCTGATCTCATCGCGCCGGCAATTGAGACCCGCTACCGCACGGTGGTCTTATGGGGGTGCGGCCCGGATAAATCCGATCAGCAGTCTATTCCCGAAGCCAACCCGATCAACTTCGCCCCACACATCCGTGGGCCCAAGCTGATGATCCAAGGTCGCTATGACGAGTCCGCTCCGTTGAAGATTGCAGCCGAACCGATCTACAAACTGCTCCGTGAGCCGAAGAAATTGTCGATCTTCGTGGGCGGGCACAGACCCCCCCATGAGTTCCTCGTGCCCATGGTGAATGGCTGGCTGGACGAGAAGCTGGGGCCGGTCAGGCGCAACGACTGAGTCATGATTTTCTTTCCGCAGATAAATGTCGGCAAGGGCGGCGATTAGCCATAAGACGAGTAAAGCCCAGGCAACCAGGATTTTGCTTTTCATTATGGTCAGCGGACACTGATGGTGACGACGTTGGCCGACCTGTTGTCGGCGATGAGCGAGATATTGACATCGCCTTTTCCGGCAAGAGCGCGCGGCAACAGCGCGTTGGCCTGATCCAGCCCGGCGATGCCAGGCACTGCGCCAGTGTAAAAGACCTCGGCGTTCTCCCCGCCGACAGTCACTGTGACCCCCGACGCCACGGCCGAACGGAAACCAGTGCCGAATAGAATCACGAAGACCAGATCGCCTTCCGGCCCCAGATCAATCGGCAGTGGGACGAATTGTTTCCGCCCCTCGTCATAACGCAGCAGAGGTTCGACGATCTGCGCGTCGCCGCGCACGCGCAGCGCATAGGCTGCGGGCACGCCACTGCCGCCGCCGTTGGCTGTGAAGAGTCCGGGGGCCGTTTCCGTCACCGGGACCACGCCGCTGGCGACTGCGGCGCCGTTTTTGAATACCACGACCTCCGCCGTACCGACGCTCGCGCCGGCGGGGACGAGGTAATTGATCTGCCCCGGCGAGACGTATAAGAGAGGCGCGTCACGCTCCACCCCCTTGCTGTCCTTGACCTTCACCGTCGCGCCGCCGAGCGTTGTCGGCAGTGGCAAAGACGCAGCCGCCGCGACGCCGGAAGCGAGATTCTCGCCGAAGGCCGCCGCGATAGATTCGCTCGACAACTCGCCGTTGTAGCTGGCGGCCGAGACCGAGGCCAGTGTTTCGCGGACCGCCCCTTGCAATGCGCGGATGTCAACTCCGCCGAGCGGCGCCCGCATTTGGATAGCTTTGGTCAACGAATTGGCGAAGTATTCGCCCGGCTGTATCCACAACACGCCGCCGACTGGCGTCGCGTTGATGCCGGTCGCGAGCGACTGGTAGGGGCGCAGGAACGTGCCGTTCGAATCGCCACTCTGGCCTCTGTACGCTCTGTCCACGAACCGCCAGTCGGCCCGCTGATAGAGGAACGAGACGGTCAGCCGATCCAGATCGCTAAGGTGAGTGCGCTGGCCAATAGCGCCTTGCCATTGCGTCCTATATGGTTCATTTACCTGGATGGTGATGCCTCCGTCGGGAAACGCCATGCTGCGCGTCGGACAGTTGGGGTTGATCGAGAAACTGCACTGAGCATAGTGCATCACTGAATCGAAGTCGTAGTAGCCGTAAGCAACCGCTCCGCGTGGGACCGGAAAATTATCGAGGTAGAGTTTGCCCATACAGCCACCCTGCACATTGCGGCAGAAATTTTCCACATCCACGTATAACTTGCTATCAGGCCGGCTGTGTTCGTGAACAAGGCCGAGGGCATGCAGCAATTCATGCGCGATGATCCACGTTGATTCTGTTCCGGTCCAGCTCACGATGTTGATAGTTTGCATGCCGCCTTGCCTGCCAACGGCGGAATTGTTTTTGGAAGCGTCCTGGCACACGTTACCGGGGCCTGCGGTTGTGTCATTGGTCGAATCCCGGATGAGAATGTGCGCCGCATCGCCGCAATTGTTGTTCGCGCATTGCTGGAATCTTACGTTCGTCCCCCTTTCAGTCTGTCCCATAGCGCCGAATACAGCGCTTTGATTGGCCGCCGAGACGCAGCCGCTCTGCGGCGCATTGGCGCAAGTGGAAGTCGCAGCGCAACTGGTTTCAAACCGGAAGAGGACGATCCCGTTTGGCCAAAGCCGGGTATTGAACGTCGCCTGAGGCGCATCGGGCTTCAACTGCGCCCCGCTCCGCATGGCGTTGACGACCTCAATCGGCATCTGGATGTCGCCTTCGATGATCGTATAACCTTCAGGAACGCCCGGGATTTTCTCTTTGGCTTGTCGTCCGGTCTGGGCCTGCGCCGACTTCAGAATCATCAGAATGGCGCAAGCCAGAAGACAGAGCAGTGTGATTTGCCAGAAAGCGCATCTCTTTGTTCTTCTCATGACGTTTCTCCTTATCTCGGCGTCCCTTCGATTACCGTAAAGTGACGAGCGTGAGCACCAGTCCTTTGCCGCGCTTCAAGCCGGTCATTGCCTTGCCGATGATTGCGCCCTGGGCCTTGGAAGTGTTGGCTGCTTTCATCGCATGTCCCGGCGTGGCTGAGGTTGTGAGCAGGTCGCCGGGTTTAACCGCCCCGCGTGTGGCGTCAACCCAAACGTAGACGCGCCCGCCGAGCGCCACCGGATGTTTGCCGTCGGCCAGCGTGCCCTCCTGCCCCATCGTCATTCCCGGCTGGACGCCACCCGCGCCGCTGATGACGCCCGCGACATGGCGGTCATACGCTCGCCGCGTGAGCCTGAGTTTGCCGGGATTGACCGGATCAATCGCGACGACCATTCCCGGTTGAACCTCCTCCGCGCTGGCTGGGTTTTTCCCGGCCATCACGTCGAATTTTTCAGAGAGGTCCGCGCCGCCCGTGATCTGCAAGGCTCTCACCGAAACCACCCCACTGCCGTCAATCTCAAGCCCAGACCTGTTGGTCACGCGGTTGTAGATGCCGAACGATCCGGGTATGCCCCTGACTCCGCTCTCGAGTGTCCAGACATACCGCCCCGCGCTAAGGGTGTTGCCCAGGGCAAGGATTGCGCGTTCGTTCCGGCTATTAATCGCCACCTCGATGATCCCCGCGCCTTCAACTTGCAGCTTGCTGGTCGGGTTCGACGTGCCGATACCGAGGTTCCCGCTGCCGTTCTTGATGAGCACCGCCGGGACGTTGCCGATAAAGCTGTTTGGGTAAAAACCTAAGTCGCCGTTCCCGCCTGCCATTCTGCTGAGCAAGCCACCTGTATTAGTGTCGCGCAAGGTAATGAAGGGCTGATAGCCAGTAATTGCCAATCCATCTTGTCCGACAATCTCCAGCTTGCTGGTCGGATTCGCCACGCCGATGCCGACGTTGCCGCTGGTATCGAGCCTCAGGTAACCGAATGGGTTGGCGCCGCGCAAATAGGCATCGGTAAACAGATTCAATCCCCCGTTAACTTGTTGAATGACGCCGCGGGCGTTTCTATTGTTGCCATCTATGAAAGTGATAAGAGGCTCGTAGCCGCGCACAGACAGCGCGTCCTGTCCCTCAATTGTCAGTCTGCTTGATGTTAAATTGATCGTCCCAATGCCGACGTTGCCACTGGGCGTGACGCTAATTAAATCGCCAGCCCCTGATTGCCAAAAGCGCGCGACACCGTTCTGTGAATACCACGCCCAATAATCGGTATTCGTGGTCGTTTCGCGGTTGCGGAAAAAGAACGCGGCGCCGGGACCAGTAGTAGTGATCCCGGTGGCTCCGTGGACGTGAAGGTTACCTAAAGGCGTGTTCGTTCCAATGCCGATGTTCCCATTCAGTTCAGTAATCGCTGAATCGCCGACCTCTGTCGCCGTAGTGAATTTGGCGATCTTTCCAGCCGTGCCCGCGGCGGCAGCCGCTGACGCTGTCTTGCTGGCGTCACTGCGGTTCTGAGTTTCCGCTTCGACCTCACGCCCGATGGCGTCGCGCTTCGAGTTCTCGGTTGACCGCCCGACTGTTCGTTCAATGTTTGTAGACACCCCGGCTACAGTGGCGTTTTCGTCTCTGGCCACGGTCAATTCCGCGCCGACGCCGTCGCTGTTCTGGCTCGTGACCCAGAGCTTGTCCGCGCCGTCGCGGTCTCGCGCGCGGTCAACGATGAAGTGGCCGCGCCGCACGCGCGCCGTCTCAGCCCCGACTTCCTTGATCGAGAGCGTATAGGCGTAGAGGCCGTTTTTGAGTTCTTCGCCATTGCCGTTCTGCAAGGGCCAAGTGATCTCCTGCGATGACGCCGCTCCGCTGTCATAAACGAGTTCACCGACATGATCGAAGACTTGCAATCGTATCTCCTGCACGGGCTTTTGCGCTGTGAAGCACACCCGCCGCTGTTCGATGATGATCGTCGCTTCTTTTGAGATCGCGGCCGCCGATTGCGCCTCCTGTGCGGAAACAGACGGCAGGCACGAAAACAGGCACACGAAGAGCGCCAGGAACTGTTTCGCCGAATTCATATCTTTTCCTCCTTGAATAGTAATGGTTTACCGATCAATGCACGGACGCTTCCACCGTCAGAATCAACGCCATCGTCGCCCAACTCGAAGCGGCGGCTGAGATCCATTGGTTGTGGCCGTATGGGAATCCGCTCTCGAATTGTTTCTGGAAAGGAAACGAGCGGCTCAGGACGGCCCACGAACCATCCGCGGCTTGATCGGCGAGCAGGTAGTTCACCCCGCGTTGATAAGCGCGATGCGTGACGGGCAATCCGCCCGCCTGATGCAGCGCCACCAGCGCCTGCCCCGTAGCGTAGGCGTCGCTTTCCAACGTGAGGTGTTGTCCCCAGCCGCCATCTTTGCGTTGCTGGGCCAACAACGTCCGCGCCATTTTCCGGAGCGATTGCTTGTCGGCGTTTGCCCAGGCCAGCCCCAAAAGCTGAAAGGCCCGGTCTTCATTCCAAAAAGATCGCCAAGAAGCCTGGTAGATTTGTATTCCTTCTTTTGCTTTGCATCTCGTTTCCTCTTTTTGCTTTCTCAGGACGCCTTCCTAATCCGGCTTGCACTACCCTCCGCACGAGGACTCAAGGAACCGGCGGTTCGTGTCTAGGACCACGATGCAGGCAAGGCTGGGCGGCTCGGTTGGGATTTCGATTTCGTCAGGCATTTCAGGCGTCGCTGACGCGACGAAGACCGTCTCACTGACCCCGTGCCCCAACTTGTGGCCGAAATAACGATCAAGGCTTGCTTTTCATCGAAAGGATTCGGATTGCGGGTAGGCTTAAGCGAGTAGCTAGATTGCCCGCCGTGTAACCTCTCCCGACGGAGATTACGTTACTGGTATTTCCACAGAGTTCCGTTGTTTCCAACTCCCCAAACTGTGTTGTCCATACCAACAGTCACACGCCCGAAACCACTAGCATCAGTTTTAGTGAAACTCGCGCCTTTGTCTTCTGAAAACCATATCGTTCCGTTTTTACCAGCAACCCAGATTTGCCCATCAATTCCAACGGCAACATCATTCATGCCACTAGCTTTAGTTTGCTCCCAGATGTTGCCGTCATATTTCCACAACGTTTCATTTGTTCCGACAGCCCATACTTGGCTATTAGTTGCGACGGCAATACTACTAAAACCATTCGCATCGGTTTTAGTGAAACTTGCTCCCCCATTGTTGGAAAACCAAATTGTGCCATTTTTTCCGGCAGCCCACACCGTTCCGGTCTGGCTGATGGCAACATCGCCCATTCCGCTAGCTTTTGTTTGTGTCCACCTGTTTCCATCGTACTTCCATAAAGTTTCGTTTGCGCCGACAGCAAACACTGTCGTGTCAGTTCCGGCTGAAACACGACTAAAACCCTCTGCTTCAGTCTTCGTCCAATTGGCGCCACTGTCTTTGGAGAACCAAATGCTTCCGTTCTCTCCGACAATCCAAATTGTCCCCTCCGCACTGACCGCAGCGTCAGCAACTCCACTGGCATTTGTCTTCGTCCACTTCTTTTTCTTTTGGGTGGCGGCAAGGTACGACGGAACACTTATGGTAGGCTGCATTTCATAATGCGACCCGTTTACCGTCATATTTAATGGAATTTGCTGCGTTGATTGAGCTTTAACGTCAACTCCACAAGCAAGCACAACCGCCAGAAGTAAAAATCGAGTCGTCATGTTTTTTTTCCTTTCCAAAAAGTTTTAAGTTTCGTTTGTCAAAGCCGAAGCCGACTAAGGCCTGCAAGACGCCGCGAATTCTTCATGTTTGATGGCTCTTGCCATCATGTCGCAGACATTACGTATTGATTGGGTAGGCCTGGGAATCACTCCTTTCTGTTGATGGTCGGTCGCCCCTCAATCACGCATGTGAGAATTGAGGCAAAAAGCGGTAACGTCATCGAAACTTTTTTTGCTTACTGTCACAACTAGCCCGAACGCTTGTGGCAGAGCTACAATTGCGGCGGTTTTCACCTTTCTGATTAGAGCCATAAGTTTTTATGTCAGCGCCGGAGTCACACGAAGTTACACAACTGCTTCTAGCCTGGAGCGAAGGCGACAAGGAGGCGTTCGACCGCCTTGCGCCCCTGGTCTATGACGAGTTGCGCCGGTTGGCCCAGAGTTACATGCGCAGAGAACGGGCCAATCAGACCTTGCAAACCACGGCGCTGATTCACGAAGCCTATTTGCGCTTGATTGACGCCAGCCGGGTGCAGTGGCAGAACCGGGCGCACTTCTTTGGCGTCGCGGCCCGCCTGATGCGGCAGGTGCTGGTGGCTTTCGCCCGTGAGCGCGGCTATCAAAAACGCGGCGGCGGAGCGCAGCAGGTCTCTCTCGACGAGACAATGGTGATTGATGAGGGGCAGGATGAGGATTTGGTGGCGCTGGATGAAGCTTTGAGCGCCCTCGCCCAATTCGACGCGCGCAAAGCGCAGGTCGTAGAGATGCGCTTCTTCGGCGGGTTGACTGAAGATGAGATTGCCGCCGCCCTCGGCGTTTCGCCGGAAACGGTCAGGCGCGATTGGCGGCTTGCCAGATCATGGCTGCGCCGGAAACTGGGCGTGGGGCAAATGAGCGGGGAGCAAAACGATGGAGCGTGATCGCTGGGAACAGATCGAACGGCTGTATCACGCGGCGCTCGAACGCGGGCCGGGTATTCGCGAAGCATACCTCGACGAAGTCTGCGCGGGTGATGATGATTTGCGCCGCGAAGTCGCCTCGCTGCTCGCCTGCGATAACCCGAACGACAGCTTCATCCAATCGCCAGCCATCGAAATCGCGGCCAGAGCGCTGGCCGCCGAGCCGCTCGTCGAAACTTCGACCGCGATGAGAAGCCCAATCGCAGTGTCACAAATCGGCGTCTACCAACTGCTTGAGTTGCTCGGACGAGGTGGTATGGGCGAAGTCCACCTCGCGCTCGACACCAGGCTCGGGCGGAAAATCGCTCTCAAGCTCTTGCCCGCCGCGTTCACAACCGACGCTGACCGTGTGCAGCGCTTCGCCCAGGAAGCGCGCGCGGCAAGCGCGCTCAATCACCCGAACATCATCACGATTCACGAGATCGGCGAGATTGCGACAGAAAACGGGAGCGTGAGCTACATCGTGACCGAGTACATCGAGGGCGAGACGCTGCGCCAGCGAATGGCGAACGCGCCGCAGCAACGGATGGAGCCGCCAGAGGCGATTGACATTGCCTTGCAGATCGCCGCCGCGCTCGCCGCCGCGCACGAGGCCGGGATCGCGCATCGGGACATCAAGCCTGAGAACGTGATGGTGCGGCGCGACGGGATCGTTAAGGTGCTGGACTTCGGCCTGGCTAAGCTGACCGAAGAAAGACAAGGGGACAGGGAGACAGGGGGACAAGGAGACAAGGAGACAGGGAGACAAGAAAATGATCCCCTTGTCCCCTTGTCTCCCCCTCTCCTTGTCCCCCTGTCTTCCCCTCTCTCCCTCTCCTCTACCGGGGCGGTTATGGGCACGCCGCGGTATATGTCCCCGGAGCAAGCGCGAGGCGAGAAGGTAGATGCGAGAACCGACATCTTCAGTTTGGGTGTAACGCTTTACGAGATGGTCACTGGCCGGACGCCCTTTGCAGGCTCGACGTCGGGCGAGATGATCGCCGCGATTCTCCGTGATGAGCCGCCGCCGATTGCTGAGTATGCGCCCGCAACGCCGCCGGAACTGCAACGTCTGGTCGGCAAGGCGCTCTGCAAGAACCGTGAGGAGCGCTATCAAGAAGTCAAAGACCTGCTCCTTGATCTGAAGAGCCTCAAACAAGATCTGGAATTGAAGGCGAGAGATGTAACAGTAAGAACAGGGCAGACTGGCGCCGCGAGCGCGACTTCGGTCGCTGAATACCTGGTCTCCGAGATCAAACGTCACAAGCGAGGAACGCTTCTGGCTATGGTGATCCTCGCAGGCATAGCCTTCGCCCTGTACAGGGTGATCGGTCTCAATCAATCCAGATTGGCAAGACTGGCCAAGCCGGCGCCGCCTCTCCCCGCGCTAAAATTCGACCGGCTTACCAACAGGGGCCATGTCATCTACGCCGCCATTTCGCCCGATGGCGATAGGGTAGCGTACGCGGAGATGGACGAGGGAAAACAGAGTCTCTGGATCAGGCAGACCTTCACCGACGACGCCGTGCAGATCGTCCCTTCCGCTTTTACCTCGTATTACTGGATAAGCTTTTCGCGAGGCGGCGACATTCTTTACTACCTGGCAGACGACGCATATGACGGTACCAGTGTTAGAAAAACGCTTTACCAAATTCCAGTCCTCGGCGGCGCTACTCCGAAGAAAGTGATATCGAATATATGGAGCAGCGTCGCGCTATCGCTTGATGGGCGGCGATTGGCTTTTGTGAGGCGGAACGTTGATCAGCCTGAGCGCATATTGATGCTGGCCAACGTGGATGGAAGCGGCGCCCAACCGCTGGCCACGCGCAATTCACCCAACTCTTTCTTAAGAGATCTGGCGTGGTCGCCTGATGGAAAGATTATTTCCTGTAGCGGCGCCAATGCTGACGAGAGCGCTTTCGAGACTGTGATTGCGGTGAGCGTAACAGACGGAACGCAAAGGCGGATTACTTCTCGAAGGTTGGTTGATATCAGGAATATGGCGTGGTTGGCGGACGGCAGCGGCCTGATTATGCAGGCGAGTGATCCGGCGGAAGGTCATCAGTCGCAGCTCTGGCGCCTTTCTTACCCGGACGGCGAAGCGCGAAAGCTGACCAATGACCTGAATAATTATCATGGCGTCAGTTTGGCGGCGAACTCCAACAGGCTGGTAACGATGACGGCTCATTACTCAGCAAATTTATGGATTGCGCCATATGGCAAGGCCGGACGCGCGATTCAGGTTACAACCGGAAATAGCATTGATGATGGTGAACGTGGCCTTGCCTGGACGCCAGATGGCAAAATCGTTTACACCTCGACAGCGAGTGGGAACTGGGACCTCTGGATCATAGATGCGGACGGCAGCCACAAACGTCAATTGACGGCTAATGCTGGCCGGAATTCCGTTCCCGCAGTTTCGCCCGATGGCCGCTATGTGGTGTTCGTTTCCGACCGCGCCGGCGCCGAGGACATCTGGAGAATGGACATCAATGGCGCCAACCCCAAACAATTAACCGGCAGTGGCTTCGCGTATAGCCCCTATTGTTCGCCCGACGGACGCTGGGTGGTTTATAGGAACGGTAGTTCCGGCAAGATAACTTTGTGGAAAGTATCAATAGATGGCGGCGCCCCGGCGCAACTGACCGGCGACGACAAGCCTGCGGCTAGCCCTGCTATCTCACCTGATGGAAAACTGATCTCTTATATTGTATTGAATGAGCAGAACAAGCCGGCGCTCAATATCATTCCGTTTGAAGGGCCATTTGAAGGGCCGTTTGAAGGGGGAGGGATCATTAAGACCATTGAGATGCCCTCGACCTATAGGTTAAACCATATTTGGGCGGCAGATGGACGCGCCGTGATTTTCAGAAATAAAATCAGGGACGTCTCAAACCTCTGGATGCAACCTCTGGATGGCGGTTCCCTTACACAACTGACTGATTTCAAGTCCAACGGGGTTTCGTGGTTCGATTTGTCACGCGATGGCAAACAACTTGTCTTGTCACGCGGCGCGGAGAGCAGCGAGATAGTGCTGATCAGCAATTTCAGATGATTGTGAATCATTATGACTGCGGCTCGACTGCCTCGCGCCGCGGCGCGATGTCAGATTTGACGCCATCCCCTCGAAGCCCCCAAGGCGCGCGAATTGAAACTTTTACTGTGCGCCGCCGCCGGTCAGATTCACGGGCGCTTCCACCGTCAGGATCAACGCCATCGTCGCCCAACTTGAAGCGGCGGCCGAGATCCATTGGTTGTGGCCGTAGGGGAATCCGCTCTCGAAATACCTCTGGATAGGAAAAGTGCGGGTCACGACCATCCACGAACCGTCCGCGGCTTGATTGGCGAGCAGATAACTCACTCCACGTTGATAAGCGCGATGCGTGACTGGCAAACCGCCCGCCTGATGCAGCGCCACGAGCGTCTGACCAGTCGCGTACGCGTCGCTTTCCATTGTTGAGTGTTGTCCCCAGCCGCCGTCTTTGCGTTGCTGGACCAACAAGTCTCGGGTCATTTTCTGAAGCGCCTGCTTTTCAGTGTTCGCCCAGGCCAGCCCTAGAAGCTGAAAGGCCCGATCTTCATTGTGTCTGGGAGCCGCTTGCATCAGCCATTGGCGCGCTCGTTCGACGCGGGAGTTCACTTCTTGGCGTAATCCTTTGGGAGCGTATAACTGCAAAGCGCGCAAGGAGAGCGCCGTCACCGCGATTTCGGAGCTTTCACTAGGCGGGCGGTTGATGTGCGCCGACCAGCGGCCGTCTGCGCTCTGCCTGCCGATCAG
>Ga0187894_10003820_pt1 | contig 16585 bp, 14 predicted proteins | sample GBC1701081metaG_FD_136650 | JGI IMG/M metagenome (GOLD analysis project Ga0187894, IMG submission 136650) | White microbial mat communities from a lava cave in the Kipuka Kanohina Cave System on the Island of Hawaii, USA - GBC170108-1 metaG ... | reverse complement strand
GTGCACCATCCCGTTCTGGACCTCCAACATCATCCGCATGATCTCGTGGATCCCGTTCCTGGGCCGCAACGGGCTCTTGAACACGACGCTGATCAATCTCGGGATCATCTCCGATCCGCTCGAGTTCCTGCTGTTTTCCGACTTCGCCGTCGTTTTGGCCTACGTGCATCTCTACACGCTGTTCATGGTGGTGCCGATCTTCAACTCCATGATGCGCATCGACCGCTCGCTGGTCGAAGCGGCGCGTGACGCCGGCGCCTCGGGGGCGCAGATCGTGCGCCACGTCGTGCTGCCGCTGTGCAAGCCGGGCATCGCCATCGGCTCGATCTTCGTCGTCACGCTTGTGATGGGCGACTTCGTCACCGTGCGCCTGATGAGCGGCGGCCAGAGTGCCTCGGTCGGCCTGATGATGGCCAACGCCATGTCGTTATTGCAGTATCCCGCCGCCGCCGCCAACGCCGTGGTGCTGCTGCTGGTCGTGCTGGCGATGGTGGCCGCCATGCTGCGCATCGTCGACATCCGGCGGGAGCTGTAGGCATGCGTTCCGGTGCCAAGCGCTCCAGGAGCTTCTATCCGCTGGCGATCTTCTTCGGCCTGTTCGTGCTGTTCCTGTACGGGCCGATGTCGACCATCATCATCCTGTCGTTCCAGGGACCGGACGGCGGGCTGACCTTCCCGATGAACGGTGTCTCGCTGCACTGGTTTCGCAACCTGTTCGAGACCCAGGCAGTGGGCGACTTCGGTGGCTCGTTCCAGCGTTCGCTGGCGCTGGGCCTGATCGTGATGATCCTCACGGTCGTCATATCGTTCACGGCCGGGCTGGCGTTCCGGCACCGTTTCCGCGGCTCCTCCGGCGTTTTCTATCTCGCCGTCGCCAGCCTGATCGTGCCCTCGATCCTGATCTCGCTGGGGATCGGATTGGTGTTCACCATCATGGGCTGGCAGCCGGCCTGGTACTCCTCCGGCCTGGGCGCGCATCTGTCGTGGACCCTGCCGTTCGGCCTGCTGATCATGTTCGCGGTGTTCAACCGCTTCGACCGGTCCTTCGAGGAGGCCGCGCGCGATCTTGGCGCCACACCGTGGCAGACCATCCGCCATGTCGTGCTGCCCATCCTCGCGCCCAGCCTGGTCGGCGTCGGGCTGTTCGGCTTCACCCTGTCCTACGACGAGTTCGCGCGCAGCCTGATGACGGCGGGCACCTTCAACACCCTGCCGCTCGAGATCTACGGCATGACCACCAATGTCACGACGCCGGTGCTCTACGCGCTGGGTACCGTCACCACGCTGTTCTCCTTCATCGTGATCGCCACCGCCATCATCGCCGTGCAGGTGATCCGCCATCGCCGGGCCCGCCAGGGATCGGACGCCGGCCGGGCAGTCCGACCATGATCCGGCGCGCCCGGGTGCTCCGGCTCGCGACCGCGGGCCCGAACGACACCTCGGCCCTGGTCGCCGCTCTCGATGAGGGCTTGATCCGTGCCGACACCATCGTTGGCATCATGGGCAAGACCGAAGGCAACGGCTGCGTCAACGATTTCACGCGCGGCTACGCGACGCTGGCGCTGAAGCTGCTGCTGGCGGAACGGCTGGGGTGCGCGATGGCAGTGGTCGACCAGCGCGTGGCGCTGGTGATGTCGGGTGGCACGGAGGGTGGCCTATCGCCCCACCTGACGGTGTTCTGCCGCGAGACCGTCGATGCCCCTGCCGCCACCGGCGGCAAGCGCCTGGCGATCGGCATCGGTTTCACCCGCCCGTTCCGGCCGGAGGAGATCGGTCGCGCGGCCCAGATCCAGGAAACGGCCGCCGCGGTGCGCACCGCCATGGCGGACGCCGGCATCGGCGATCCAGCCGACGTCCATTTCGTCCAGATCAAGTGTCCGCTGCTGACCCTGGAACGGATCGCCGAGGCGCAGGCGCGTGACGCGACTGTCGCGACCCAGGACACCTACGAGTCGATGGCGCTGTCGCGCGGCGCCTCGGCGCTGGGTGTCGCGCTGGCGCTGGGTGACATCGGCGCTGCACAGGCAACCGATGCTGACGTCGGCGGTGACGGATCGCTGTTCTCCGGCGTCGCGAGTGCGTCCGCCGGCGTCGAACTGCAGCGCAACGAGATCATCGTGCTGGGCAACGCGGCGGGCTGGAGCGGCGATCTGCGCATCGAGCACGACGTCATGGTTGACGCCATCGACGTGGAAGCACCACGCCGTGCGTTGGCCCACCTCGGCCTCGCTGTCGCCGGCCAGATGCCGGCGGCCGAACGCGGGCGTATCATCGCCGTGCTGGCCAAGGCAGAGGCGGCACCGGCCGGCACCATTCGCGGACGCCGCCATGTCATGCTCGACGACAGCGACATCCACAGCACGCGCCATGCGCGTGCCCTGGTCGGCGGCGTCCTCGCCGGCCTGATCGGCGACACCATGCTTTACGTCTCGGGCGGTGCCGAGCACCAAGGGCCGGCAGGCGGCGGCCCCGTCGCGATCATCGCGCGGGTCGACACCGTGTAGGCTTCATGGTGAGCTTGTTGGAATGTTCGGCATCACCACGTTCGGCCCAGGCTGACCGATGCGTTGTGGAGGACCCCGATGCGTCTGTTGCTGATCAACCCCAACACCACCGCCGCGATCACCGACAAGGTGGTGGCCATGGCCCATACCGTGGCAACGCCGACGACCGAGCTGGTGGCCGTCACGGGCCGCTTCGGCGCCGCCTATGTCGCCAGCCGCGCCGCCTATGCCGTCGCAGCGCATGCCGCACTGGATGCCTGGGCCGAAACGCCCGGCCCGTTCGACGCCGTGGTGCTGGCCTGCTTTGGTGATCCCGGCCTTGACGCGCTGCGCGAGCTGTCGGCCGTGCCGGTGGTCGGCATGGCCGAAGCCTCCATCCAGGCGGCGTGTCAGCTCGGCGGCCGGTTCGGCATCGTGACCGGCGGCGAGCGCTGGGCGCCCATGCTGCGCGAGTTTGTCGCCGTGCGCGGCCTCTCCGACCGCCTGGCCTGTGTCCATACGGTGGCACCGACGGGGGCCGACATCGCGCGCGATCCCGACGGATCGCTCGCGGTACTGGCAACCGCCTGCGCCCATGCCGTCGACGGCGGCGCCGACGCCGTGATCCTGGGCGGTGCCGGGCTCGCCGGCCTGGCGGCACGCCTGGCACAACGCGTGCCGGTGCCGCTGATCGATGGCGTCGCGGCCGCTGTCGGACAGGCGGAGGCACTGGCGCGGCTCGGGGCCGGCAAGAGCCGCACCGGCAGCTTCGCCATACCGCCACCCGTCGATAGTGTCGGTCTCTCGACCGGACTGGCCGCGCGGCTGGCTGGGCGCACGGGAACGTGATGATCGGCGCTGCCGCATGCCGCCGTTGCGGTGCTCACATTGCTTGGGCTTCGACTCCGGCGCCCGACGATGTTAACGAGAAATTTCCCGGCCACCCGATCCGGCCGGTCGTTTCGTCGGCGAATGGAGTTTCACGATGACGGACGCCTTCATCTGCGACACCGTGCGCACCCCGATCGGCCGCTACAATGGCGCGCTGTCCAGTGTCCGCACCGATGATCTGGCGGCGTTGCCGCTCAAGGCGTTGATGAGCCGCAATCCCGGTGTCGACTGGGGCGCGGTGGATGACATCGTCTATGGCTGCGTCAATCAGGCCGGCGAGGACAACCGCAATGTGGCGCGCATGGCCGGCTTGCTGGCGGGCCTGCCGGTGGAGGTTGCCGGCGCGACGGTGAATCGGCTGTGCGGTTCGGGCATCGAGGCGACGGCCGCGGCGGCCCGCGCCATCAAGACCGGCGAAGCGCAGATCATGATTGCCGGCGGCGTCGAGGGTATGACGCGTTCGCCTTACGTCATGGGCAAACCGGCCCAAGGCTTCGATCGCAACATGAAGCTCGAGGACACGGTGCTGGGCTGGCGCTTCGTCAATCCGGCGATGAAGGCCCGTTACGGCGTCGATCCTATGGGCCAGACCGCGGAAAACGTGGCCCAGGAGCACCAGATCAGCCGCGTCGACCAGGATGCCTTCGCCTACCGCAGCCAGCAGCGCTGCAAGAAGGCGACCGAGCGCGGCTTTTTCAAGAAGGAGCTGATCCCGGTCACAGTCAAGAAGGGTAAGACCGAGAGCGTGGTGGAGGCCGACGAGCATCCGCGCTTCGACACCACGATGGAAGGTCTGTCCAAGCTGCCACCGGCGTTCCACGACGAAGGCTCGGTGACGGCGGGCAATTCCTCCGGCATCAACGACGGCGCTTGCGCCATGATCCTGGCCTCGGAAAAGGCCGCCAAGGGTCAGGGGCTGACACCGCGGGCGCGCGTGATCGCCACCGCCGCGGCCGGCGTGCCGCCGCGCGTGATGGGCATCGGGCCGGCGCCGGCGTCGCGCAAGGTGCTGGAGATCGCAGGGCTGAAGATTTCCGATATGGATGTGATCGAGCTCAACGAAGCGTTCGCGGCACAGGGCCTGGCGGTGATGCGCCAGCTCGGCCTGTCCGACTGTGATGACCATGTGAATCCCAACGGCGGCGCCATTGCGCTGGGCCATCCGCTGGGTGCCAGCGGCGGGCGGTTGATCATGACTGCGATCAACCAGCTCGAGGCGATCGGCGGCCGTTACGCGCTCTGCACGATGTGCATCGGCGTCGGCCAGGGCATCGCCATGGTCATTGAACGGGTTTGATTGGCGTAGCGTAGCGTACCCCTCTCTCAACTTCCGGGGCGCCGCAGGGCGCCCCCTTTTCTTTGGTCGGGCCTCAATTGGCCGCATGCTGGCGGGGTGCGGGAAGACGATCCGTGTGGATCGAGAACAAACAAGGAGGCCGTCTTGGACTTCTCATTCCTGAGTGACTTTCGCATCATTCCTCATGTCACAGCCCTCGCCATCGCCTATGCGCTGGCGCTGCCGATCGCCTGGAATCGCGAACAGGAAGAGCGCAGCGCCGGGTTGCGCACGTTTCCGCTGGTCGCACTGGCGAGTTGCGGCTTCGTTCAAGCGACGGAAGACCTTGTGAAAACGTCGCCCGAGGCCATGGCGCGCATCGTCGAGGGACTGATCACGGGCGTCGGCTTCATCGGCGGGGGTGCGATCCTCAAGATCGGCAGCTCGGTCCAGGGCACAGCTACCGCGGCGAGCCTCTGGGCAATAGGGGCGATCGGTGCCGCCGTCGGGCTCGGCAGTTATGATGTTGCCGTTACCATCGCGGCTTCTACAATGCTGACCCTGAAGCTGCTGACGCCCTTGAAACAAGAGGGACAGACCGACGACCGTAAAGATCGGTAGATGTTGCCTCACCATTCCGAGCGCCGTGGTCCATGAGCGAGAGTCGCACACCCACCTTCTGCCCGCTTTGCCGCTCGCGCTGCGGCGCCATTGCGGTCGTGCGCGACGATACACTGGTGGCGCTGGAAGCCGATCCCAGCCACCCCACAGGCGAAGCGCTGTGCATCAAGGGCAAGGCGGCACCCGAGATCGTCGCCAACCCCAACCGGCTGCTGTACCCGCTGATTCGCACCGCGCCCAAGGACGCCGCCGATCCGCAGTGGCGGCGCGCCAGTTGGGACGAAGCGCTGACGCTGGTGACGGACAAGCTGAGACAGATCGCGCAGGTGCATGGTCCGGAAGGCGTCGCGTTCGCCTCGACATCACCCAGCGGCGCGCCGATCTCCGACGCGCTGGTCTGGGTCGAACGCTTCATCAACCGCTTCGGCAGTCCCAACTGCCTTTACGCCACCGAGATCTGCAACTGGCACAAGGACCACGCCCACGAATTCACGTGGGGCGTCGGCATCCGCTCGCCCGACTTCGACAACACCGGCTGCGTGCTGCTGTGGGGCCACAACCCGACGGCATCCTGGCTCGACCATACGCTGGGCGTGGCGCGGGCGCGGCGCAAGGGCGCCAAGGTCGTCGTCATCGATCCGCGCCGCGCCGGCCCTGCGATCGGCGCCGATGCCTGGCTGCGCGTGCGACCGGGCACCGACGGCGCGCTGGCCCTGTCGATCGCGCACGTGATGCTGGAGCGCGGCTGGTTCGACGCCGCTTTCATACGACAGTGGAGCAACGGCCCGCTGCTGGTGCGCACCGATACCGGACGCTTCCTGCGCATGGGCGATCTGGACGGCAGCGGCGATGGGCGGCTGGCGGCCTGGGATCGGATCGCGAGCCGGCCCGCCCCTTATGACCCGCAGCGCGGCGGCTACGCTGCCGACATCGATACCGATCTGCTGGCACTGCGCGGCGGCGTGACCCTGGACGGGCCGCGGGGCAGCATTACCTGCCGAACGGCATTCGATCTCTATGCCGCTCTATGTCGCGATTACATGCCCGAACGCGTCGCCGGGATCTGCTGGGTGTCGGCTGCCGACATCGAACGCACGGCGCAGGTGCTGTACGAGTCGCGGCCGGTCTGTCTCTATGCCTGGACCGGCGTCGGTCAGCACACGAACGCGACCCAGACCGATCGCGCCATCGCTATCCTCCACATGCTGACCGGCAGCCATGACGTGCCGGGCGGCAACTTCGCGCCCACCTTGCCGGCAGCGGCCGACATGAGCGGCCGCGATCTGCTGCCCGCGGCGCAGCGCGCCAAGGCGCTGGGACTGCGCGAGCGGCCGCTGGGTCCGCCAACCCGCGGCTGGGTCCGGACCGACGATTTCTGTCGCGCCGTGCTCGACGGCGCGCCCTACAAGGTCGCGGGCCTGGTCGCCTTCGGCGCCAATCTCGCCGTCTCCCACGCCGACAGCCGAGCCATCGCCGAGGCATTGAAGCGACTGGACTTCTATGTCCACTGCGACGTGGTCATGAACCCGACCGCGCAGTTTGCCGACGTGGTGCTGCCGGTGAACATGCCCTTCGAGCGCGACGCGTTGCGCGTGGGCTTCGATCCGACGCAGGCGGCGGCGCGGCGCGTGCAATACCGTCATGCCGTCCTGCCGCCGCAGGGCGAGAGCCGGTCGGACGCCCGGATCATCTTCGAACTGGCGCAGCGCCTGGGCTTTGGCGCCGATTTCTGGCACGGCGACATCGAGGCCGGCTATGCGGCGATCCTGGCGCCGCTGGGCCTTACGCTCGAAGATCTGCGCGAAGCGCCCGGCGGCATCGACCTGCCGCTGGACTCCCGCTATCGGCGATTCGCCGAGCTGGTCGACGGCGTTCCGCGCGGATTCGCGACGCCGACGCGCAAGGCGGAGATCTATTCCGAACGTTTGCTCGAGCACGGACAGGCGCCCCTGCCCGATTATGTCCCGCCGCTGGTGTCGCCGGAGACGGCGGGCGCCAGCTACCCGCTGGTCCTGACATCGGCCAAGCGGATCTATTTCAACCACAGCCAGCACCGCGATATCGCGGCGTTGCGCCGCCGCATGCCCGATCCGCTGGTCGAGCTGCATCCCGACACCGCCGCCGCCCGCGGCATCGCCGATGGCGATTGGGTGCGGTTGCGCACGCCGCGCGGCAGCATTCGGATGCGCGCCCAGCTCGACGCACACCTCGATCCGCGGGTCGTGTCATCGACCTATGGCTGGTGGGCCGGCAACAAGGCACTAGGCCTGCCGCCGCTCGATCCGTTCTCGGAGGACGGCGCCAACTACAACCTGCTGATCGGCGACGATCAGCTCGATCCGATCAGCGGCTCGGCGCCGCACCGCTCCTACGCCTGTAATATCGAAAAGGATCAGCTTCATGGTGAGCTTGTCGAACCATGAAGCTGCCCGCACCACAGTTGTGCGAAGCCTTCATGGTTCGACAAGCTCACCATGAAGGCTATGCGAACGGCTTTAGCTCGCGCGGCGCATCGCGGCCGTCAGCGCACCGGCGCCGATCAGCACGCCGCCGCCGACGCGGTTGACCACGCGACGGACCTGCGGCCGGCGGATCACGCCGCCGGCACGACTGGCCAGCAGGGCATACAGGCCGGCGTTGAGCGCCGCCAGCGAGACGAACGTGGCGATGAGGATGGCGGCTTGCGGCGCCCAGGCATGCGTCGGGTCCATGAACTGCGGCACGAAGGCGATGAAGAACAGGATGCTCTTGGGATTGAGTGCCGTCACCGCATAAGCGTGCGCCATCATCACCCACGGCGAACGCCGCTCGATCGCAGCACTGAGGTCGTCGGCAACCGGGGCCCGCCACAGTCGGATGCCGAGATAGATCAGATAAGCGGCGCCAACCCACTTCAGGGCTGTGAACAGCTCGCTGGAGGCCGCCAGCAGCGCACCGATACCCAGCAGCGACAGGGTCATGGCCGTGAGGTCACCCAACGCCACACCGGCGACAATGGCCAGCGCTGCACGCCGGCCCTCGCCCAGCGCGTAGCCGATCACCAGCGCGATCGTCGGGCCGGGAATGATGAGAACAACGACGGCGGCGGCAACAAAGGCAAGCCACAGATCAAGCGGCATGGCGGTCTCCTCGGTCAGGACACGGGATGGCAACTGGCCGCCCCGTCATCGGGCGGCGGCATCAATCCCCGTGTCTCGACAGACGTCAACTGTGCCGTTGGATCATTTGCTCGGGCAGCGCCACGAGCCCGTCACCGTGACGTATTCGCTTTCTGCCACCCTCCCGTGGGCAAGATCCGGCTCCACGTTGGCCAGGCGAAAGCGCCCTCCGAGCCCATCGCGATCCAGCGTCACCGAGCCAGATGTTTTGGGATCCGCTTCGTCGAAGCGCCCTTTCAAGGCGCCCCGCATCGCCAACCCGATTGAAAACGATCGCGACAACTTGACCGGCCCTGTCGTCGCAAGCTGATTCGGCAGCGGATCAATCGTCAGGGAAAAGTACTTCACGGTCGGGTTGTCGAGGGGCGGCAGGCCCGGCACGGTACCCATCGGCACCGAAGATCCCCCGTCCTCCGGCTTGGCGGCATCCGGGCCGAAGACCACGCCGTACCCGGCGACGTAGTCCGGAGCAGCCGTTGCAGGCCGGATCCGTGCTGCCATGACGCATTTGTGGATGTCGTCGGCTGGATGAACGAAGGTCGTGTTGAAATCGACCTTGGCGCTCTGCACGTGCACTGTGACGGCGAGGTACTGGCTCGACAACAATGCTGTCTCCGAGGTACTGACGCAAGCCCCTACCAGGGTAAGCACGGTGAACGCCGCAACACGGCTGCGTCTATTCATGTCCCCCAACTTTCTGCGTTGCACGCAGCTGAGACGAACACACCGGGCCCGCACGCCGGCACCGATGTCTTAACCGTAGCGCATCAACGATGGGCCGTGGCGGCGCAGCCAGGCCTTGCAAACAGCCATGTCACCTGATGTGAGCTTTTCAGCCAAGGTCCAGAAGCGGGCACTGTGATTGTGATGAACGAGATGCGCGATCTCGTGCGCGACGACATAGTCCACCACATCAAGCGGCGCGAGTGCCAGGCGCAGCGAAAAACAGAGGACACCGGACCTTGCGCAACTGCCCCATTGGGTTGCCGTGTCACGCAGTGTCACGTGCGCGACAGGCCTGTCGACGCGCGCCGCCTTGTCGCGCACCAGCGGCATCAGCTGCTCACGCAGCTGCTTCGTCAGCCAATCGCCGACCCGGCGCGACACGTGCTCGACGCCGCCGGCGACATGGATTTCGCCGTCCTCAATCCACACCGCGCCGCGGGCATCGGGCCGGTGGCGGATCCGGTGCGGCACGTCGAAAAGCGGGATGACGGCACCGTCGGCAAACGGCACCGGCGCCTGCCGGCGCTTGAGGCGGGCGGCGATCCATGCTGCGTGCTGGCGAGCAAACGCCAGCGCGCTCTCCCTGGACATGCGCGGCGGCACGATCAACTTCACGTGGCCGGTGCGCGCATCAACCCGCAACGTCACGCGGCGCGCCCGAGTGCTCGGCTCATAGGCGATGGTCAGCACCTGCCCGGCATGCTCGATATCGACCGCGTCGGCGGCACGGCTGGTCGCAAGACCGTCCAGCGCTGCCAGCGCCCAGGCGATCTTGCTGCGCACGAAGCGCTCAATGGCCGCCATGGGCTCGAGGACGGGCGCTACGACCACGACTGTCCTGGCCATCGGATCGACACGGATGGACATCTTCTTAACGCGGGCGCTGCGCTCGAACTGGACGTCGAGCCGCCGCCCGCCTTCAGCAAAGATCAGCCGTCTCGGGCGTTTCGGATCTGCCGGCGGTGGTGCCGGCGCCGGTGGCGGGACACGACCGAACAGATCGGCCTGCGGCTTGATGAGGGGATCGACGCGCCGACTCGACATTGGGCTAGAGTACGGTGCCTTCGTGCCAGATCAATGAGGATAACATGACAACGGACTCCACTCTTGCTGCCGCCCACGACACCTTGCGCGAGGCCGGTCGCCAGGTGCTGCGCGAGGTCCTGGGCGCACCTTATCTCGAGAAGCGAGATGCCGGCACCACGCCGTTCAATGGCCAGGCGCGGCGGCTCAGCGAGGAGTTTGCCTACGCCACGTTGTGGACACGCGGCACGCTCGACCGCAAGCAGCGCAGCATGATCACGATCGCCATGCTGTGCGCACTGAACCGGCCGCACGAGTTGCGCATCCACCTGGTCGGCGCGCTCAACAACGGTTGCACGGCCGAGGAAATCTGCGAGATCTTCACTCATGCCATCGCCTATTGCGGCTTTCCCGCCGCCATCGACGCTCTGCGCACGGCGGAAGACGTGCTGAAGGAGCACGGCAAGCTGTGATTTTCACCTCTCCCGCCTGCGGGAGTAGGAAAAAGGCTATGCAGACATGCGCAGCGGCGAGCGCGTGGCCAGTTCGTCGACCAGCACGGCCGCCAGCCGCCGGGCGGCGACGGACAGCGTCGTTGACTGGCGCAGCGCGATGCGAATCTCGGACAGCGCCGGGAATCCATCGCCCGGCCCCAGGCGCCGCCAGCCCGCCGGCGCCGTGCTTTCGACCAGCAGCGTGACGGCCAGCCCGCACGATACTGCCGACACCAGACCGGCGATGCTGGCGCTCGTGTAGGCCAGCCGCCAGCGCCGGTTGCGCGTATCGAGCGCCTTCAGCCCGTATTCACGAAACACGCAGCCGTTGGGGAACAGCGCCAACGGCAGCGGATCGAGCGTTTCGGGAAGATGGTCGGGCGCCGCGATCCAGCGCAACGGCTCGCGCCGCACGACGCGGCCGAGATCCTCGCCCGGCCGCTGGGTGATCAGCGCCAGATCGAGCCGGTTGCGGTCCATCTCGCGGTTCAGCGCGTAGCTCAGCATGCAGACGATCTCGACCTCGACCCGGGGAAACTCGCCGGCAAAGCGCGCCACGATCGGCGGCAGGAAGACGCTGGCATAGTCGTCCGGCACGCCCAGTCGCACGCGCCCCGCAAGCTGCGACGGCTTGAGCGCCTGCACGGCCTCGTCGTGCAGCGCCAGCATGCGACGAGCGTAGCCCAGCAGGCGTTCGCCCTCCTGCGTCGGCGATACGCCGGCGCGACCACGGCGCAACAGGCGATGCCCGGCAGCCTCTTCCAGCCGGGCGATCTGCATGCTGAGCCCGGACTGGGTTCGGCCCAGGTGCCTGGCGGCGGCCGTAAAACCACCGTGATCGATGACGGCGGCAAGGCCGCGCAGCTGGTCGAGATCGAGGTTCATCATCCATAACCACTTCTGATGGTTCTATCATATCAATCTATTTCTCTTATGCCAGCGGCGACCCTATGTGATGGGCTTGGCGCTGGAGATTCCACTGTGACCGTCACCATTACCCTTGCCACACCTGCCACGCCGCGAGATCCGGCAATCCGCCGGGCCCTGTTCGAGATCGGCCTGGGTGCCCTGCTGATCGGCGCCGCGCCGGTGCTGGTTCGCGTCGCCGACAGCGCGCCGGCGGCCAGTGCGTTCTGGCGCCTGACGCTCGCGACGCCGTTCATGCTGCTGCCGTTCCTGACCCGCTCCAGCGGCTCCACACATAGGGCCGGCGGCGGTGCGCTTGCCTGGTCGCTGGCGATGCTCACCGGCGTGTTCTTCGCTGCCGATCTGCTGCTGTTTCATACCGCGCTGAGGCTCACCTCCATTGCCAGCTCGACCCTGATCGTCAACGCAGCGCCGGTGTTGCTGCCGCTGCTCGTCTGGCTGCTGGAGGGCAGGCGGCCGGGCCTTGGCGCCTTCGCGGCGCTTCTGCTGGCCGTCATCGGTGTTGTGATCCTGGCGTTCGGCAGGCTCGATCGCAGCAACGCCGATGTCAGCGGCGATCTGCTGGCCATTGCTGCCGGCGGCGCCTACGCGATCTATCTGTGGCTGGTGCGGCGCGCCCGTGCCGTGCTGTCCACCGGCGCCGTGATGGCGGCCGGCAATGCCGTGGGCGCCGTGTGCCTGGCGATCGTCCTGGTGATCGAGGGTGCATCGCCGTGGCCCGGTTCGTGGACGGGTGTGCTGGCGATCCTGGGCCTCGCGCTGCTGGGGCAGGTTCTCGGCCAGGGCCTGATCGCGCGCGGCCTGGGCAAGGCGCCGGCCGACGCCGCGGGCGCGCTTCTGCTGCTGCCGCCGGTCGCGACGACGGCGCTGGGCTGGCTGGCATTCGGCGAAACACTGGCGGCACTGCAGGTTGGCGGCGCGATCCTGGTGCTGATCGCCGTCTTCATGGTGGCGCGCGGGTCGCGGTAGCCGGTCCCCTCTCCGCCCGCGTAGCGGGGGGAGAGGGAGGGGCCCATCGTGCGCCAGCACGATGGGAGGGTGAGGTGGGTGTTGAGGACGAACGTGATCTCATTGCAAGAATCGCGCGTGTTTGAGCACCCACCTCACCCTCCCACGCTACGCGTGGGCCCCTCCCTCTCCCCCCACTGCGTGGGCGGAGAGGGCTCATTCATCCGGCCGTCACGCTCTTCCAGTCGAGATCGAAGCGCGCCAGGTACTTGCGCAGGCGGTCGGCGTCGTTGGCACTCGCCTTCTGGCGGCGCGACTGGGCGAAGAGGGCACGGCCGGCACCGCTCAAGGAGGTGTGCCGCCGGCAGACCTTGACGATTTCGGCGAGCTGCAGCCGGTCGAACATGTCGACCTGCTCCAGCCGTGTCGCACCCATCAGGTCACGCAACATGGCCTCGGAGTCCGTTGCGGCGGCCGGTGTCCAGGCCTGCTGCAGGCGCCCGATCTCCTCGCCGACAATGTCCTCGTCGATGCGGCCTGAGGCCGTCAACGTCGCCATACGCGTGATCGAGGCGCCGAGATCGCGGAAATTGGCATTCCAGGAGGCCTCGGGCGAGGTCGCGAAGGCGAGATAGCGGATGCGTGCTTTCCGGTTGAAGGTGATCTGCGTGCCGGCGTTGGTGGCATAGCGCTGCAGCTCGAAGTCGATGTTCGGCTCGATATCCTCGCGGCGTGCCGACAGGCCGGGCAGCGCGAACGTCCACAGGTTGAGACGGGCCAACAGGTCCTCGCGGAACCGACCGTTGGCCACGCCCGCCGACAGATCGCGGTTGGTGCCGGCGATGAGCTGGAAGTCGCTGGCCACCTCCTTGTCGGCACCGACCGGCAGGAAGCTCTTCTCCTCGATGGCGCGCAGGATCATGGCCTGCTCGTCGAGGCCCAGCTCGCCGATCTCGTCGAGGAAAAGGATGCCGCCATGCGCGCCGCGGAGCAGGCCGGTCCGGGCCTGGTGCGCCCCGGTGAACGCCCCCTTGACGTGACCGAACAGCGCCGACATCGCGCTATCGCCGCGCAGCGTGGCGCAGTTGACCTCGACAAACGGCCCCTCGACCTGGTGTCGGGCTTTTTTCAGGTCGTAAATGCGGCGCGCCAGCTGCGATTTCCCAGCGCCCGTGGGACCGATCAGCAACAGCGGCGCGCGGGAGCGGATGGCGACCTTCTCGATCTGGTCGATCATGCGGTTGAAGGCGACGTTGCGGGTGGCGATGCCGGACTTCAGGAATGATGCGCCCTCCTCGCGCTCCTGCCTGAACCGCGAGGCGATGCGGTCATAGCGCGACAAGTCGAGGTCGATGATGTCGTAACGGCCGACAACCTCGCCGTCCTTGCGCCGCGGCGGACTGAGCTGCAACAGCTGCGCCGGCAGGTAGTGCGCCTCGGTGAGCAGGAACCAGCAGATCTGCGCGACGTGGGTGCCTGTCGTGATGTTGACGAGATAATCCTCGGCCGCGGTGTCGAACGGATAGGCGCGTGCGAACCCGTGCAGCGCGCCATAGACCTCCTGGAAATCCCAGGCATCGCGCAGGTTCATGACGTGCGTGCCGATCACGGTATCGGGCGACACCTGTTCGATATCGGCGCAGATGCGCCGCGCCAGCGACGCCGAGCGCTGATCGTGGATCAGCTCCAACCGGTCGACCAGGAAGTCCTCGTGCTGGCACATCGCGACCGTGGGTCGCCAATGCTGCCAGCGGTTGTCGTGTTTGCCGGCGTCCAAGGTCGTCCCGAGGAAGCCGATCACGACACGTCGCTTTGTCATAGTATTTAGCTTAAAATATAAAAGACGATCTTAACAGCTAGAAACAATCGACAACCCAATCCCCCTGGATCCACGGCCGAAAATTTTTCCGGCAGAATCATTCAATAAAAACAACCCGCTAAAAGATTCTTACGACGACCCTTCGACGGTTGGCACGCGACTGGCAATAGGACGGGCCAGCAAACGAAGGACAACGTGTCATGGCCAACAAGAACCTCGTCGCCTCGATGATCGGCAAGCTGATGCCGCGGATGGATGCGCGCAATCACGAGGGCGCGCCGGCCTACGCGTTCACGCCGCGCCATCAACTGGCGCAGCTGGCGGCGACGGGCACGCTGAACCAGACCTTCTATGCCGACGCCCGCGCGCAGTTCGATGACGTCTACCTGCTGGCGTCCGACCTCGAGCCCGCCTTCATCGCCCGCACCGCGGTATTCGCCCGCGAGCGCGGCTACATGAAGGACATGCCGGCGCTGTTGCTGGCACTGCTGTCGACCTTGCCGGCGGCCGAGTTCGCACCGGCGTTCCGCCGCGTGGTCGACAACGGCAAGATGCTGCGCACCTTCGTGCAGATCATGCGCTCGGGCGTAGTGGACCGTAAGTCGCTGGGTACGCGGCCGAAGAGGCTTGTGCAGGGCTGGCTGGAGACGGCGTCGGACATCGAGATCATGCGCGCCGCGGTGGGTCAGGACCCGTCGCTGGCGGATGTGATCAAGATGGTCCACCCGAGGCCGGCCGACGCGGGCCGCGCGGCGCTCTACGGCTACCTGATCGGCCGGCCCTACGACGTGGCGGCGCTGCCGGACATCGCGCGTGCCTTCGAGGCCTTCAAGGCCGACCCGTCGGCGCCGCTGCCGGATGTGCCGTTCCAGATGCTGACGGCACTGCCGCTGACGGCGACGCACTGGGCCGCCATCGGCCGCCAGGCCGGGTGGCACATGCTGCGAATGAACCTCAACACCTTCGCGCGTCACGGCGCGTTCGAGGTCAAGGGGTTCGCCGAGCACGTCGCGAGCCAGCTGTGCGATCGAAAGGCCATGGCACGCGCCAAGGCGTTCCCGTACCAGCTCATGGCGGCCCATGCCATGATCGGCGCGGGCGTGCCGCGGATCGTGCGCACGGCACTGGAGCACGCGATGGAAGTCGCGATCGGCAATGTGCCGACGGTACCGGGTAACGTCGTCGTCTGCCCCGATGTGTCGGGGTCGATGTCCTCGCCGGTGACCGGTTACCGCAAGGGCGCAACGACCGCGGTGCGTTGCATCGATGTCGCCGCGCTGATCGCGGCGGCGATGCTGCGGGCCAATCCGCGGGCGCGGGTGCTGCCGTTCGAGCAGGACGTGGTCGCCATCGACCTCGACCGGCACAACACGGTATTGGCCAACGCGGCGAAGCTGGCGGCGATCGGCGGCGGTGGAACCAACTGCTCGGCACCCATCGAGCGGCTGGTGAAGCAGCGGGCGGATGTCGACCTGGTGGTGATGGTGTCGGATAACGAGTCGTGGGTCGATGCGAACCCGTATCGCACGCGCGGCACGGGTCTGCTGCAGGCCTGGACGAAGCTCAAGGTGTTCAACCCGAAGGCTCGCCTCGTCTGCCTCGACATCCAGCCCAACGCCACGACGCAGGCGCCCGAGCGACCGGACATCCTCAACATCGGCGGTTTCTCCGATGCGGTGTTCGACGTCATCGGTGCCTTCGCCGACGGGACGCTCGGCGCCGACCACTGGGTCGGCGAGATCGAGAGGATCGAGCTGTAACGAAGTCACAGACCTGCGGCTGGAGGGAATGCAGCCGGGACTACATTGATCGCTCGAGGCGGTCCGGCAACGGATGCGCGGAGTGGAAGTCCCGACCAACTTGTCCCTCCAGCCCGACCAGGTGGGTCATGGCGAATGCCGGCGGGAGTACATTCTGTCAAATGCACCTCTCACCGAAACGTCTTGTCGCCATGACCCACCCTGGCGAAATACATGACGAATGCTGATGGAACTCCATCGTGTCGCGGGTTCGACTCCCGCCGGACCGCAAGGTCCGTAGCTCAGTGGTAGAGCAGAGGCCTTAATAAGGTCAGGTTTCATCGATACTTGTCGTCATGTCGACAGCGCACGCGGCGAATGCCGGCGGGATTACATGGTTTGAGCGCCTGCGCGAGCAGGAGGCGATGGTTCGATCCCATCCGGGTCACGCCCGTGACCTGAAGCTCGGAAGACATCCCG
>Ga0187894_10003819_pt1 | contig 16587 bp, 22 predicted proteins | sample GBC1701081metaG_FD_136650 | JGI IMG/M metagenome (GOLD analysis project Ga0187894, IMG submission 136650) | White microbial mat communities from a lava cave in the Kipuka Kanohina Cave System on the Island of Hawaii, USA - GBC170108-1 metaG ... | reverse complement strand
TCGAGGTCGGCGGTGAAATCGTATTCGACATAACGGCCGAAGAAATTCTCCAGGAACGCCGTCAGCACGCGGCCGCGATCTTCCGGGATGAAGCGATTCTTGTCGGTACGGACGTAATTGCGCTCGCGCAGCTTCTCGAGAATCGCCGCGTAGGTTGAAGGCCGGCCGATGCCGAGCTCCTCGAGGCGCTTCACCAGGCTCGCTTCGGAGAAACGCGGCGGCGGCTCGGTGAAATGCTGGCTCGATTTGGCGTTGGCGACCTTCATCGCATCACCCACACGCATTTGCGGCAGGCGGCGGTTTTCTTCGTCCTCTTCGTCGTCGCGGCCTTCTTGGTAGAGCGCGAGGAAACCGTCGAACAGGATCACTTGGCCGGTGGCGCGCAGCTCCACTTGGCCTTTCGGCTCAGTGAAATCCACTGTCGTGCGTTCGATCGACGCCGCTTCCATTTGCGACGCCATCGCGCGTTTCCAGATCAGTTCGTAGAGCCGCGCCTGATCGCCATCGAGGCGGATTTTTCCAGGGCGCTTGGTTGGATCGGTTGGGCGGATGGCTTCGTGCGCTTCTTGGGCGTTCTTGGCTTTCGACGAATAGCGCCGCACCTGCTCGGGCACGTACCTGTCCCCGAAATCCTTCCCGATGACGCCGCGCAGATCGCGATAGGCGCTCTCGTCCATCTGCACACCGTCGGTCCGCATGTAGGTGATGAGGCCGACGGTCTCGCCGCCGATATCGACGCCTTCATACAAACGCTGCGCGACTTGCATCGTGCGCGAGGCGTTGAAGCCGAGCTTGCGCGCGGCTTCCTGTTGCAGCGTGGATGTCGTGAACGGCGGCGGTGGGTTGCGGCGCGTGGGCTTGGCTTCAACGTCCGCCACCGCGAACTGGCCGGCCTTCACGGCGGCGAGCGCGCGATCGGCCATCTCCTTGTCGGTAATGTCGAGACGCTTCAGCTTTTTGCCGTCGAAGGCGGAGATGCGCGCCTGCACGGCTTCGCCGCGCGGCGTCATCAAGTCAGCGAAGATCTGCCAATATTCTTGCGGCTTGAATTTCTCGATCTCGAGTTCGCGGTCCGCGATCAGGCGCAGCGCCACTGATTGCACGCGCCCCGCCGAGCGCGCGCCAGGAAGCTTGCGCCACAGCACCGGCGAGAGCGTGAAGCCGACGAGATAATCGAGCGCGCGGCGGGCGAGGTAGGCATCGACAAGCTGCATGTCGATCTGGCGCGGGTTGGCCATCGCCGTGCGAACTGCGTCCTTGGTGATGGCGTTAAACGTCACGCGCTGGACGTCCTTGCCCTTCAGCGCGCGGCGATTGTTGAGCGCTTCGAGCACGTGCCAGGAAATGGCTTCGCCTTCGCGATCAGGGTCGGTCGCGAGGATGAGGCGGTCGGCGCCCTTCAGGGCGTCGGCGATATCCTTCACGCGCTTGGCGCTCTTGGTGTCGATCTCCCATTCGAGGGCGAAGTCCTCGTCGGGGCGCACCGAGCCGTCCTTGGGCGGCAGATCGCGGATGTGGCCGTAGCTGGCCAACACCTTGTAATCGGCGCCCAGGTATTTGTTGATCGTCTTGGCTTTGGCCGGGGATTCAACGACGACGACGTTGGTCACGAGACGTGGCCTCTCTTTATTCTCTGGCCGCTATTGGGATTGAAGGGCCGGGAAACTGGGGGCGGCGCCCGGCCATGTCAACGCAGTCAGAGAGGCCGAAACCCAGTTCTGAACTGCTCACCAGCTTAAAACTGTTGTCCAAACAAAAGTTTACCGCGCTCCCGCCAGGGGCTAGGCGATACAATCTAAGGATGCTAAAAACACCTTATGATTGAAAATGACGCCATCGCCACCGAAGCCGACTCGCAATGGCCAGAGACTGTCACCCCGTTCGATGCGGCCAGCTACATCCATCAGATGAGCACTGAAATGGCCGCTTTGGCGGGGGGGGCGAGCCTTCCGAAGCTCGCCGCGGCGCTTGAATTGGCGCGCGATCTGGCGGCGGAAGCCATGGCCGAACAGGCGCGGACGCAGGCCTAGCTGAACGCCGCGCCCGCGGTGGCGGCGAAGCCGCCGGGCAGCGACGCGGCGCGGCCTTCCATCTCAAGCTCCATCAGCGACGCCGCCACCACGCCTGCGGGTTGCTCAAGCAGGCGGGCGAGATCGTTGATGTGGACCGGCGTCGGCGAGAGCAGCGCCGCGATCCTGCCGGCAAGACCCGGCGCCGGCGTCGCGGCCCCGAACAGCGGGCCCGCGCTGACGGGCCGGCGGGATGCGCCGGCAAGCGCTTCCAGCGCGGCGATCACGTCCTCCGCGCTCTCCACCAGAGTTGCGCCCTGCTTGATTAAAGCGTTGGAGCCACGGGCGCGCGGATCGAGCGGCGAGCCCGGCGCGGCCATCACGTCGCGCCCCTGATCGGCGGCGGCGCGCGCCGTGATGAGCGAGCCTGAGCGTAACGCCGCTTCGATGACAACGACCGCGCGCGAGAGACCCGAGATGATGTTGTTGCGGCGGGGAAAGTCGCGCGCCCGCGCCACCGTGCCGAGCGGCGCTTCGCTGATGACCGCGCCCCGTTCGCAGATCATGTCATGCAGTTTGAAATTCTGCGGCGGGTAGGGCTTGTCCAAGCCGCCGGCGAGCACCGCCGCCGTGCCGGTCGCCAGCGCGCCCTTGTGGGCGGCGGCGTCGATGCCGCGCGCGAGGCCGGAGACGACGACGATGCCCGCTTCGCCTAGGTCGGCGGCGATGCGCTCGGCCAGCATCATACCGGCGGCTGATCCCTCGCGTGCGCCGACGAGCGCGACCGTGGGGCGTGCGAGCAGCGTCGCGTCGCCGCGTATGGCGATGATCGGCGGCGGCGCGTCGAGTTCGGCGAGCAGCGGCGGATAGTCGGGTTCACACGAAGCAATGAGCCGCGCGCCGAGCGCTTCGACACCGCGGAGTTCTTCTTCGATGCGATCAGCGCTGGGCGGCGCGAGCGCGGCGAGGGCGGGAAGATTTTCGAGCGCCGCGCTTGGCGTGCGATAGCGGGCGACGAGCGCGTGGAAGCTGACGGGGCCGATGCGCGGTGTCCGCGCCAGACGCGCCCAGGCGATTTTCTCCGGGCGCGCCAGCGTGCGCTTCATGTGTCGGCCGGCGTGGGCGGCTCCGGCGTCGGCGCAACGGGCGCGGGCGTGGCCTCAACAGCTTCAGTGGGTTTGTCCTTGGCTGCGCCGATCTTCGGCTCCGTGCCGGCGCGGATGCGGGCGATGTTGGCGCTGTGGCGCCAAAAGATCAAAGCCGCGAGCACGATCGTGAAAATCACCTCCGACCATTGGAAGCCGGCGATCATCGCCAACGCCGGCGTCAGCGCCGCAGCACTCAACGCCGCGAGCGAGGACATGCGGAAGATGGTCGCCACAGCGAGCCAGATCACGCCAGCCGCGAGCCCAAGCGGCCACGCACCCGCGAACAGTACGCCGAAATACGTGGCGACGCCCTTGCCGCCCTTGAAGCCGAGCCACACCGGGAAGCAATGGCCGACGAAGGCGGCGCTTCCAGCGACGAGGCCGAGTTCGGTCCAATACGGGCCATCGCCGACGATGGCGCGCGTGATCAACAGCGCGATCGCGGCTTTGCCGGCGTCGAGCAGGAGTGTGGCCAGCGCGATGTCGCGGCGGCCGGTGCGCAGCACGTTGGTCGCGCCGATATTGCCCGAGCCGATGTCGCGAATGTCGCCCAAGCCGGCGGCGCGCGTCAGCACCAAGCCGAACGGGATCGAGCCCAGCAGATAGCCGCCCACCGCCGCCAGGACGAAAGAAAGGATTACCATCGGGCGATCTCTAACAGGGCTTCGCACGGCTGGGGAGGTGCTTTCGTCGCGCCGACGCGGCAAGCTCTCGGGGCAATGAGGGGGAGGTTTCGATGATCACACGCCGCACATTGGGCGCGGGCGCTTTGGGCGCGCTTGCATCGTCTTGCGCGCCGGCGACGACCGTCAGCTTTCCGGCGCCGCGTTCGAGGCAATTCCCGCAAGGCTTCCGTTGGGGCGTGGCGAGCGCGGCCTATCAAACCGAAGGCTCGCGCGAAGCGGATGGGCGGGGACCGAGCGTGTGGGACGTATTTCCCGCCGACAAGATCGTCGATCGCTCCGATGCGAGCGTCGCCTGCGATTCCTATCGCCGCTACGCGGAAGACGGCGATCTCATCCGCGCTGCGAGCTTGGCCATGTATCGCTTCTCCGTCGCGTGGCCGCGCATTGTGCCCGACGGCGTGGGCGCGATGCGGATGATGCCGGCGGGCTGGACCGGCGTGAACCGAGCGGGCCTAGATCATTATTCGCGGATGACCGACGCGCTGCTTGAGCGCGGGATCGCGCCGGACGTCACATTGTTCCACTGGGATCTGCCGCAAGCGCTGCAGGAGCGCGGCGGCTGGGCGGCGCGCGACACTGCTCAGCGTTTTGCTGACTACGCGGCGGTGATGAGCGAAAGCCTGGGCGATCGCGTGAAGCATTGGATCGTGATGAACGAAGCAGCGGTGCACACGTTCCTGGGCCACGTGCTCGGCACGCATGCGCCAGGTTTGGCCGATCCGTCTTTGATCGGCGCGGTGACGCACCATCTCAATCTCGCGCAAGGCATGGCGATCCAGGCGATGCGCGCGGGGCGCAGCGATTTAGAGATCGGCACGACTTTGGCGCTGACGCCATCGCGTCCATCGCCGGGTCTGTTCCTCAACGCGCCGGCGGCCGAAGGCTTTGACGCTGTCTGGAATGGGGCGTTTCTCGACCCACTGCTCAAGGGCAGCTATCCCGAGACCGCGCAGAGCTTCCTTGGCGATGTCGTGCTCGAAGGTGATCTCGCCACCACCCGCCAGCCGGTCGATTTCATTGGCGTGAACTATTATTCGCCCGCCTATATGCGCTTCGATCTGATGAGCGACGCGCATATCGCGCCGGGCCGCGTGCCGGATGACGTGGAACTCGACGCGTTCGGCCGCCATGTCGATCCGTCAGGCCTCTGGGAAATGTTGGCGCGGCTGCGCGACGAGTACGGCAATCCGCGCGTGATGATCACCGAGAATGGTTGCTCGGATGCGTTCAGCACTGGCCCGGCGGAGGTCAATGATCAGTTCCGCATCGACTATCTACGTAGGCACCTCGAAGTGGTGCTGTCCGCGATCGAAGCAGGCTCGCCGATCGAGGGATATTTCCACTGGACCTTGATCGACAATTGGGAATGGGCCGAGGGCTATCGCTCCAAGTTTGGGCTCGTGGCGATGGATCGCGAGAGCGGCGTACGCACGCCGAAGGCGTCGTATGCTTGGTTCAAGGCGCTCGCGGAGACGGGTCTGTTGGATGCAGGAGCAATTCCATGACGCTGATCCCGACGGTGCGCTGCAGCTCGATGCGGCGATCTTTGGCGTTCTACACCCAAGTGCTCGATTTCACGCGTGAGGGCGTCTGGCCGAGCGAAGATGATCCCGCCTTCGCAGTGCTCAAGCGCGATGGCGATGAGATGCATCTTTCGTCGCACAGCGGCGACGGCGTATTTGGCCAAGCTGTGGTGATTGTCACCAACGACGCCGACAGCGCCTTCAGTTTCTACAAGAGCCGCGGCCTCGATCCGTCGCACAAGCCGCAATCGCCCGTGCATCAAGGGCCGCTCGATCAGACGTGGGGAACGCGCGAATTCTACGTCGATGATCCTGACGGCAATACGATGCGCTTTATCCAATACTGAGCGCGCGCTCTCCACAGCATATCTCGATCGTCACGCAACGCGGGCGGCGAGTCGGCGTTTTATGCCGGACGCGTGAAGCGTCGCTGTGGAGAATCCATATGAGCGGAAGCTGGGAGATCATCGAGCACAAATGGCACGCATACGGTCCGGTGTTGCGGGACCGCTGGGGCCGTCTCACCGAGGACGATGTGAATCAAGCGCGCGCCGGTCGCGATCAATTGCTGACGTGCGTGCTCAAGCGCTACCGGATCGAGCGCGATATGGCCGAGCGACAGGTCGATGATTGGGTGAAGAGTGCGGGCTAGCCGCCCTGACATTGCACTGGCGCGGCGCGGCCGACTTCCCATTGCGCGTTGCGGCCGCCGCCGCGGAATCCGTACCGGCCGTTGGAATAATACGCCGCGCCCGCGTTCGGCAGCACCATGCTTGGCCCGCCGACAATCGCCACGCGTGCTTGGTTGTCTTGCAGATCGACCATCAGCTGGGTGCCGTCGCTGCAGCGATAGGCGATTGGGCCGTCCGCCGGCAGCGGCGTTGGCTCGGGCGGCAGCGGATTGAAGATCGAAGCGCCGCCGCCGCAGGCTGAAAGTGCGAACGCGAGAGCGACGATGGCGATGCGCATGAATTGTGGCTCCGTTGAAGTACGAGCTATTGCGCGACGACGTTGATGCTGTAGCGCGGCGGCGGAACGAGAATATGCACAGGGGCCGAGCTGAGCTCAATGTGCTCGGTCGAGAAACTCGGATGAAAGAGCGTGGCCAGGACATTCTGCGCGAGCGCATCGGTTGTTCCGGCGAGCAGGCGGAAGTTCGTGTCCGTCCCGGAGAAATTGTAATCGAGATTCGTGCGCGTTGCGGCGTTCTCAAGATGGGTGTCCCAGCTCAGTGAATTTGCGATCTGACCAGTCGCCAGCGCCGCGCCGGTATAGGCGTCGGTGACCGAAAAGCTCATGGCAAGCCGCGGAAACGGGTTGCCTCCGACCGCCGCCATAACCAAACCGTTGACCCGCGCCTCATCGACGCTGACTGAAATGTTGACACGCCTTGCGCCCGGCGCGCGCTCGCTGAGTCGGCTGCGCAGGTTTTGCTCCGCGAGGTACTCCGCTACGCGTTCGCCGTAGGATGCGTTGGTCAAGCCACGCGGCGTGGCGAACGCTTCGAACTCCGCGCGGCGTTCCGCCGAAAAGCGATTTTCGACAAAGCTCTCTGCGGCGCGGTCTGAATGGCCGCGCAGAACGCCGTCGACGTACGCGACGTTGACATCGATCACCGCAACGTCACCTGAATAGGTGCTGTAAAGGGGGTTAGGGAAATTCTGCGCGTGCGCAGTTGAGGCGAGCGCCACGAGGGCGGCAGCGGCTAGAGCAAAGCGCATGAAACCCCTCAGCGGTTCGGCTTGGCGACGACGGAAATGGTGGTCGAAAATGCAAAGGCGATGATTGCCGGCACCCAGATCGGCGGCGTGCCGAGGCCCGGCATCTCCATGGCGGCAGCCAAGTGGTCGTCAATGCACCACCAGAGCAGGAACATCCACATAAGTTGCGCTCCTAGGCGAAGCCAGCCTCGCTCGCAGCCGCATCATCCGCGAACATGACGAACTGCGTCAAATCCTTCGTCGTCATGTTGTGGATGGCTTCCTGATCGTGGTGGACCTTCTTGTCGCCTTTGTGCGCGGCGACGTAAGTTTCGATATCCGTCTCGCAATAATGGCAGCGCAGCACCGCTTTGCTGCTCGTCGGCGCCGGCACCAACGTGAACAGATTGCGCGTGGTGGAGCCTTCGAGCGGATCGTGGGTGATGCAATTCGGATTGCGGCAGCGCAAGCCGATGCGCGCCGCATCTTCGTAGTGCGCGCCTTTGGCCGGCGCGAAGCCACCGGTGAAACGCGCCAGCGATTTGTCCTTCAGCAGCCCAAGCGTCGCTGCGATCAACGCCATGCGGATCGGCACGCCGTAGGAGGCTTGTTCGAAATAGGAGGCGCGCGCGTCGCTATCGAGCGCGTGCGCCAACTCGCCGACGCGCGGGAGCGGATGCATGACGCTCGCCTTGGCATATTTGGCGTCCTTAAGGAATTCCGCGTCCACCGTGGGGTAGGCGCCGTAATTGCGGCCCGGCTCGCGCTCTTTCTGGAAGCGCGTGACGTACACGGCGTCGATGCGGCTCGTCAGCTTCACGTGGATGTCGAGCGCTTCGGGGATCAACGAGAGTTGGTGCGGTTCCTTGGCGGTGATGTAGAGCGCGTCCACGTTGGTCTCGCCCGCTTCGGCCGGTGGCTTCGCCATCGTGCAGCGGAACTCATCGCGCAAGCGGCGGTCGACGTGGGCGGGGAGCTCGAGGCCCTTCGCCGGCATCAGCACCAGGTTCGCGCCGAAGCGCGCGAGCGCATAGACGAACGAGTGGATCGTGCGGCTGCCGCGCAGATCGCCAGCGATGGCGATGTTGAGGCCGCGCAACGAGGCGTTCTTCTTTTTCAGCGTGAAGAGATCGCAGAGCGTTTGCGTCGGGTGCTCGTGCGCGCCGTCGCCGCCATTGATAACTGGAATATGCGCGTACTCCGCCGCGAGGCGCGCTGCGCCGTCGCACGGGTGGCGGATGACGATGAGGTCGGCGTAGTTCGAAACCACGCGCACGCTATCGGCGAGGCTTTCGCCTTTTGCCGTTGAAGACGTCGCGGGGTCGGCGCTGGTGATGACGCGCCCGCCCAAGCGGTTCATCGCGCTCTCGAACGAAAGCCGCGTGCGCGTCGATGGTTCGTGAAACAAAGTCGCCAGCATCATGCCGTTGGCGAGTTCCGTGCCGCGGGCGATGCGATGGGAAAAGTGCGGATCGCCGAGCGTGTCGAGGAAAGACTGTGCTGTGTCGAACACAGCGGCGATCTCATCGTTGGTGAGATCGTTGATCGAAGCGATATGTCGAAGCGGGGTCATCTGCATTTCGGGGGCGTTCCGGCTCAACATCTAGCCCATCGCCGCGCTGAGCGCCCCATAGACAGTGATTCTCGTCCGGAACGACCAGCCCGCCCTTAAGCCGTGTGGCGAAACCGCCTCAATCGCAGCGTATTGCGGCCTTGGACTCTGTGTTGTACTGCTTTTGTTCCAAGTGGGGCGGCGGGGTTGAGCAAGGGCGGAGTTCGAGGCGCTTAAGATGAAAAACGCGCATCCCAAGAGAGACGAGTTCGTGACCCTGCGGCCGGTCGGTATGGCCTTCGCCGCGGTTGTGGCCGGCATCGGCCCGGCCAAGGCCGAGGCGGCGCCCGTCGCGCACGCCGGTGCGCCGCTCGAGCCGGCCGCGCAGTCGAACACCTATGTGTGGGATCCCACCAACCACCCGGGCTTCGAGGAAGATGCGAGCTTCGTGGTGGAAGCGAGCGAGCCCGTAGCGCCGTTTTCGACGCCGAAGAAGCAACGCGATCTGTTCGAGTGATCTTGGCTATTGGGGCAGCGCCAGGCCGATGGCGATTGGCATGGTGATGAACGAGATGAGCGTCGTCGCCGTGATGATCGCTGCGATCAGGCGGACGTCGCCGCCCATTTCGCGCGCCAGCGTATAACCGGCGGCGGCGACGGGCGTGGCGCCGATGCCGGCTGCAATTGCGGCGGCCATCGGGCTCGCGCCGCAAAGGGTCGCAGCGCTCCACAGCACGAACGGTGCAACGAGCAGTTTGAAGAAGCTGGCGACGCCGACCTTCACGCCGTCAGCACGCAGCGATTTGAAGTCGAGCCCGGCGCCCACGGTCATCAAGGCCACCGGCATGGCGGCTTGGCCGACGAGCCGCAGAGCTTCGCTTACCGGCCCGAGCTCGGTGAGGCGCAGCGCTTGCGCCAACAGCCCAGCGGCGCAGCCGAGGATCAGCGGATTGGCGACGATCTGGTCGAGCACCGCGCGCCAACTGGTGGCCTTCGCCGCGCCCCAGCGCGCCAACACCATCACCGAGACGATATTGACCAAAAACACCAGCGGTCCGAACGCGAGACCGATGAGCTGCAAGCCTTGAGGCCCGTAGAGCGCGGTCGCGGCCGCCAAAAGCGGAAAGCCGTTCCAGCGCACGGCGCCCTGGAACACGCTCGTGTACGCGGGCCCGTCGCCGCGAAAGATGAGGCGCAGCCCAAGGCCAAGGACGATCATCACACTAAAGCCGGCCAGCACGCCGAGCACGAACGGCAGCGCATCGCCGCTGGTAAAGTCAGCGCTCGTCACCGTGGTGAAGAGGAACGCCGGATACAGCACGAAATAGCCGAAGCGATTCACCGCGCCGAACGATTCCGGGGAGGCGATTCGGCTTTCGCGCGCGATCCAGCCGAGCGCGATGATCAGAAACACTGGCGCGAGCGCGGAGACGACCTCACCCACTTGCCTGCCGCTCCTTCATCGCGTCGAGCGCGCCTTGCAGCATGTAGGCCGCGGCCATCTTGTCGACCACCTCGCCACGGCGGCGGCGACTCATGTCGCCTTCGATGAGCGTGCGCGTCACGGCGGCGGTGGAGAGCCGTTCGTCCCAGAGCAACAGCGGGACATCGCGCAGCGCCAGCAAGTTGCGGGCGAAGGCGCGCGCGGCTTGCGCGGAGGGGCCGGCGCTGCCGTCCATGTTCAGCGGGTGGCCGATGACGAAGCCGACGCAGGCGCGGTGATCGTAAGCTGCGAGGATAGCCTGTGCGTCGATGGAGAATTTCTTCCGAGGGATGGTGTCGATCGAGGAGGCGATCAGGCGCGTCGCGTCGCTGACGGCGAGCCCGATGCGCTTTTCGCCGGGGTCGATGCCGAGAACTGCGCCGGCGGGCGGCAGTGCGGACGCAAACTGGGCGAGGTCGAGAAAGGCCAAAGCACGGTCCTTATGGACCGCCGGCGCCCCCGCCGGCAACGCAAGGCGCCGCGAATGGCGCGATGTGACTGGGCACGCCTTGAACCGGGCGCGGACGGCTGCTAGCCCCGGCCCATGTCAATCGATGAAAAAACCGTCCGCAAGGTGGCCAAGCTCGCCCGCCTGGCGCTGCCCGAGGATCGCGTCGCGCCGATGGCGGCCGAACTCAACGGCATCATGGCCTGGATCGAGCAGCTCAACGAGGTGGACGTCGAGGGCGTCACGCCGATGACGAGCGCCGTCGAAGGGCTTGCGCTGCCGATGCGCGACGATGTCGTGAACGACGGCGACAATCCCGAGCGCGTGCTGAAGAACGCGCCGAAGAGCGAAGATGGGTTCTTCGTCGTGCCGAAGGTTGTGGAGTGAGCTTCAAGATCGCCACCGAGTCGCCGTTGCAGGACGATGTGCGCGCGCTGGTGGCTGCGCTGAACGCGTATGCGTTCTCGAAGACGCCTGCTGAGCATTGTCATCACATGACTGTCGAGCAAATGGCGGCGGACGATACGACGTTGTTCGTCGCACGCGACGCGAGCGGCGCGCCGCTTGGCATGGGCGCGCTGCGCCGGCATGTGGGCGGCGTGGGCGAAGTGAAGCGTATGTTCGTGGCGCCGGAGGCCCGTGGGCTTGGCGTCGGTGGGGCGATCCTTGCGCGCATCGAGGCGCTGGCGCGACAGGAGGGCCTGTCGCGCGTGGTGCTCGAAACCGGCGCCAATTTCGACGCCGCTAAGCACATCTACGAACGCGGCGGCTTCGCGTCCTGCGAGCCGGTGCTGGACTATCCGCCGAGCCCGTGGACGGCGTTTTACGCCAAGTCGCTGGCGGCCTGATTTCTGATTGTGTGAAAAAATGACTGACCTGACCTCCCTCACTCTCGCGGCTGCGCTGGACGGCATGGAGAAGAAGCAATTCTCCTCCGTCGAACTCACGGACGCATTCATCGCCGCGATCGACAAGGCGAACCCGCATCTCAATGCGTATGTCGTGACAACGCCCGAGAAGGCGCGCACGGCCGCGAAGGCGAGCGACGCGAAGCGTGCATCCGGCAAAGCCGGGCCGCTCGAAGGGGCGCCGCTCGGCATCAAGGATTTGTTCTGCACCGAAGGCGTGCGCACGACGGCGTGCTCGGGCGTGCTTGGCGAATTCACGCCGACATATGAGTCGACGGTCACGGCGAACCTGTTCCGCGACGGCGCGCTCATGTTGGGCAAGCTCAACATGGACGAGTTCGCGATGGGTTCGTCGAACGAGACCTCGAAGTTCGGCCCGGTGGTTAGCCCCTGGCGGCGCGGCAATGAGGACGCAAAGCTCACGCCTGGCGGTTCGTCTGGCGGTTCGGCAGCGGCGGTGAGCGCGGATTTGTGCTTGGGCGCCACGGCGACCGACACTGGCGGCTCGATCCGCCAGCCGGCAGCGTTCACCGGCACCGTTGGCATCAAGCCGACTTACGGGCGCTGCTCGCGCTGGGGCATTGTCGCGTTCGCGTCATCGCTCGATCAAGCGGGGCCGATCGCCAAGACCGTCGAAGACAGCGCCATGCTGCTGCAATCCATGGCAGGGCATGACGCGAAAGACTCGACCTCGCTCAATGTGAAGACGCCAGATTTCCGCGCCGCGTGCGGCAAGTCGATCAAAGGCATGACGATCGGCGTGCCGGAGGAATATCGTGTCGACGGCATGCCGCCGGAGATTGAAGCGCTCTGGCAGCAGGGCATCGAATGGGCGAAGGACGCCGGCGCCAGGATCAAGCCGATCTCGCTGAAGCACACGAAATACGCGCTGCCGACCTATTACATCGTCGCGCCGGCGGAAGCCTCGTCCAACCTCGCCCGCTATGACGGCATGCGCTACGGCGCGCGCATCGAAGGCCGCGATCTCAACACGACCTATGAGAACACGCGCGCGGCGGGTTTCGGACGCGAAGTGCAGCGGCGCATCCTCATCGGCACATACGTGCTGAGTGCAGGCTATTACGACGCGTACTATCTGCGCGCGCAGAAAGTGCGTCAGCGCATTGCGCAGGATTTTCGAGATGCGTTCGAGAGCGTCGATGCGATCCTGACGCCGGCGACGCCGTCAGCGGCGTTCGCGCTGGGCGAAAAGAGCGCCGATCCGGTGGCGATGTATCTGAACGACATCTTCACGGTGACGGCAAACCTAGCCGGCCTGCCGGGCTTGGCGCTGCCAGCCGCGACCGACGCGAACGGCCTGCCGCTTGGCTTGCAAGTGATCGGCAAGGCGCTCGACGAGGAGAGCGTGTTCGCTGTCAGCGCCGCGCTCGAAAAAGCCGCGAACTTCCGCGCTAAGCCCGCGAAATGGTGGTGAGGCACGCTTGAAGGCCGCGCGCTTTTCGCCTTGCTTGCGCCGGATTTCTCGCGCCAACATTGCCGCGTGGTTAGGAGGGGAGCGGATGCAAGTTCTGAAAGCGTTGGCCGTGGCGGGAATGCTGGCGTTTGCGCCGGCGGCGCACGCGCAATCGCAGACCGTCGATCTCACCGGCGTGTGGCAGGGCGCGTATTGGTCCGGCGAGGGCGCTGCGACCTTGTTTCAAGTGACCTTTGACGATGGCGCGCCCGGCGGTGATTTCACGGCGTCGGTGATCGAGCCCAATACGTTCGGCAACAACACCGCGCACTTTCTGCAAGCAACGGTGCAAGGCTCGGTCAGCGACGGCCGCCTGTCGATGCTGAAGACGTACGACGGCACGGGCGGCGTGAGCCATGCCGTCGCCTACAATGGCGTCGTGCTTTCAGAGCGCCGCATTGTCGGCATCTGGAACGTGCAGGGCGGTTCGGGACAGTTCGAGATCGTTCGTTAAACGTAACGGCTCGGCCGCGTCGCGAATCTCGCTAAGCTTGCGCCCATGGCCAAACGCAAACGCGCAACCCAGCAAAAGCCACAACGCCGTCCACGCGGCGAGATCGACCGCAATTATTATTTCGGCGACGTGCTGATAAAAACCGGCGCGGCGGTGTGGGTGATTCTCGGCTTCATCGCCTTCACGACGCCGTTCACTTTGATGGGCGCCATCAATGACGGCATGTGGGACTACCTGGCCGTCGTCGGTACGTTCGGCGTGCTCGGAATTGCGGCGTTTTTGAGCGGCCGCCATCTGCGTCGGCAGGCCACGCATTGGGATTTCGACTAGAGCTTCGTCCTTTGCCGGGCTAGTTTGCGGCCTCATCCAGAAGGATCGCACACTGTGAACGCCAACGAAACCGCGCGCCTCGGCGCTTACCTCTCGAAGCAATTCGGCTCGCCGACGATGTCCGTGAGCCATCGTTCGGGCGACTACGCAGACGTGCTCGTGGGCGGCGACAAGGTGGCCGAGCTCATCAAGGACGTGGATGAAGGCGAGACGAGTTATTCGGTGAGCCTCGAGCTTCCCGTGAAAGCCGGCGCCAAGAAGGGCGCGCCGATCGATGACGGGGAGCGCGTGCGCGTGCAGCAGGTGCTGCGCGACAAGCTGCATTCCGTTGGCCTCGAAGTCCGCCCGCGTCCGCGCAAGACGGATTCATGCGAGGTCTATGTCGGCGAGGAATTCATCGGCACGCTCTCGACCGATCCGGACGCCGGCTACTTCCTGACGATGAGCATCTTGGATATCGATCTCGACGGCGAATGATCGACAAAGAAAACGCCCCGGCTTCAAACCGGGGCGCACAGTCAATTCGTTGAACTAAACCCAATTCCAACACGCCGCCCGCGCGGCGAAGATGCGGCTTACAAGACTCCCAACATGCTGGCGACGAGAGGATGGCGAACGATGTCGGCGTCGCCCAAGCGGACGACGGCGATGTTTTCGACAGTTTCGAGTTTGTCGGCGACGGTGTGAAGGCCGGAGAGATCCGGCAGCAAATCGGTCTGCGCCGGGTCGCCGGTGACGACCATAGTCGAATGCCAGCCCAAGCGCGTCAGCAGCATCTTGATCTGGCCATAGGTGCAGTTCTGCGCTTCATCGATGACGACAAACGCATTGTTGAGCGTACGCCCGCGCATGAAGCCGACGGGAGCGATTTCGATCAGGCCTTCAGCCATCAGCGCTTTGAGGCGCTTCGCCGAGAGGCGATCCGTGAGCGCGTCGTAGAGCGGGCGCAGGTACGGCGCGAGCTTGTCTTCCATGGCGCCGGGCAAGTAGCCAAGCGATTCACCCGCTTCGACGGCCGGGCGTGAAAGCACGATTCGGCCAACTTTGCCGCTCTCGAGAGCTTCAACTGCTTTTGCTATGGCGAGGTAGGTCTTGCCCGTTCCGGCGGGTCCGAGGGCAAGCACGAGTGAGTGCGTGTCGATCGCTTCCATCAAGGCTGTCTGGCCTTTGGATTTCGGGCGAATGTTTTTGACGAAGGCCTGATCGCGGACGCCGTCATTCGCCGGCTGCCAACCTCCGTCGAGAACCTGCAGATTGCGTGTCCGGCGGTCTTCGCGCTGGAACTCCTGCACGTTCAGTACGCCTTCGCGGACGTTCTGCCTGCGCTTGGCGCTGCGTTTCGCCATTGCGATCTCCTTCTTGGACCGGACAGGGGAGGTGGCCGCGTCGCTGCCGGAAGCGGGCGGGTCGAAGAACTGGTCTGAGAGATACGAGGGAGTCGATTCGAAGGCCGCTCTGGAGCGGCTCGTTGAGCCTTGGCGTTGTGCGCGTCCGCGCGTTTGGGCCACGCTCTCCCCCCACTTGCGGGCAAAAGCCCTGGAGACGGGCCGGATCAATCTGATCCGACCGTTCACATGACACCGGAAGCCGGTTAACGACGCGTTGAGGACGCTGCCTGTCACGGAAATTTCGCGGAAGGAACGGCACATGGCCATCTACGCCCTGGCGGACGCCGATCTCGAGGTTGAGGATCCCGACGCCTATTGGGTCGCCCCCAATGCGGTGCTGATCGGGCGTGTGGTGCTGAAGCGCAATGCGTCGGTGTGGTTTGGGGCCGTGCTGCGCGGCGACAACGAGCCGATCGTGGTTGGCGAGAACTCAAACGTGCAGGATCTGAGCGTTCTCCACACCGATATGGGCGCGCCGCTCACGATCGGAAAAAACGTCACCATCGGCCATCACGTGATGCTGCACGGATGCACGATCGAGGATGAGTCGCTGATCGGCATCAAGTCCACGGTGCTGAATCATGCGCGCATCGGCACGCAATGCCTCATCGGCGCCCACGCGCTGATCACGGAGCGCAAAGAGTTTGAGCCGGGCAATCTGATCACAGGCGCGCCGGCGCGCGTGTCGCGCGCGCTCGAAGAGCCGCAGAAGCAGCTCATCAAGTTCTCAGCGCTGCACTACGTGGAGAACTGGCGGCGCTACAAGCGCGACCTACGCGCGAGCAAATTCGATTGAAGATGCGCGCGCCGGCGAGGGGTGCGGATCCTCCCCGGCGCGCTTCTTCAAGCCCATCAAGCCTCGCGGAAGAGGAGGCTCAAGGTTTCCGGGGTGAGGGTCCCGGTGGGCTCGAGATTGTTGCGCGATTGGAAGCGGTCGATCGCCCGCTCAGTTGCGCGGTTCATGCGTCCGGTGATCTCGCCGTCATACAAACCAAGCTCAGTGAGCTTGGTTTGCGCACGCGCAATTTGATTGAGGTTTTGCGTCGCCGCCGATGCCGATTGCGCAAACGCGACGTTCGGCGTCGCGAACGAAAGCGCCGCCAAAATAACTGCGGCTGCTGAGAGATAACGGGCCTTCATGTATTCGCTCCAGGACACGGTGACATCACACCTGGGGGCCAATTCGCGCGCCGAATGGGGCGGCTTCGCGGCATGTTTGTAAGCATGCGTCGAGTGGCGCGAACGCCGCGACAAGCGTTGTAAGTGCGCGCGACGAAACGCATTCGCCGTGCGACGCATGACACGTTGACATGAAGCTGACGCAGTGTGTCACGCGTTGAAATACGCGCGCTGGCGTTGCTAGCGGATTACTTGTTCCACACGGCGTTGATGCGCACGTCCACCTCGGGGCCGAGGTTGAACCACGCAAGGCGGTCGCGGGTGGCGTCGATGACGACAAAGCGATCGCGGCGCTCAAGCGTTTG
>Ga0187894_10003818_pt1 | contig 16591 bp, 13 predicted proteins | sample GBC1701081metaG_FD_136650 | JGI IMG/M metagenome (GOLD analysis project Ga0187894, IMG submission 136650) | White microbial mat communities from a lava cave in the Kipuka Kanohina Cave System on the Island of Hawaii, USA - GBC170108-1 metaG ... | reverse complement strand
CGCCGCGCGCCTGCGCCGAAGCGCTGGAGACGGCGCTGGGAGGATTCTCGCTCGGGCTGGTCCCCCCCACGCTCGATCAGGTGCTGGTCGGCGCGATAGATCGGTCGCGGCAGCCGAGCGTGGCGGCGGCATTCCTTCTCGGCTGGTCGGAGGGGATGTTTCCGCAGCCGCCGCAGGAGAGGCAGGTCTTCGGCGATCGCGAACGCGATCTGCTGGAACGGGCGGGCGTACACATCGGTCCCGGTCGCGCGTCGCGCCTGCGGGACGAGCGCATGCTGGCCTACGTGGCGGTGACGCGAGCATCGCAATCACTCTGGATCAGCTATCCCGCCTCCGGCGAAAAGGGTCGCGAAGCGCCGCCGTCGCCCTACCTGGATCATGTGCGGGCGGCGCTGCCTCACCTGCCGCTCGAACGGCTGCCCGTCGAATCCGACGTCGGTGCGTCGATCGAATCAGCATCGACGCCGCGTGGTTTGGTGGCTGCACTGGCGGCCTCGTTGCAGAGCCGGAGCGAACAGGTCGCAACGGCCACGAAAACATTGGCCGCGATTTTTGAAGCCGTCCGCCGCGATCCCGCCATGGCCGACGAGCTGAACCGTGTACTGGCGGCGGGAATCGATCCGGCATCGCAACGACTGACGCCCGCCGATCTCGCGGAACTGGCCACCCCCCCCTACACCACGAGTGTTTCCCGGCTGGAAACGCTGGCGCTTTGTCCCTTTCAACACTTCGTCAAACATGTACTGGGATTGCGGCCGCGCGAGGTTCACGAGATCGGTCCGCCGCAGATCGGCACGATCGCCCATCGCATGCTGGAGCATTTCTTCAACGACCTGATCGCGCGCGGCACGACGTTGGCGCAGCTCTCGGAAGCGGAAGTCGCCGCATCGCTCGAACGCATCCCCAACGACGTCCTGCCGCTGCTGGCCGAGGAAACGGTGATCGATGAGCCGCTGCTTCGCAGCATCTCGCGGCAGGTGCGGCGCGAACTCGATACGCCGCTGACCTCCGGACACGTGCAACCACCGCACCTCACGACGATGCGCACCGAGCTGGTGTTCGGCGGCCCGGATGCGGAGTGGCCGGCGCTGCGGCTGACGACACCCCGCGGACACCAGGTCGAACTGGTGGGAAAGATCGACCGCATTGACGTCGTGCGGCGCGGCGACACCGCGCTGGGCGTCGTGTGCGACTACAAGCGGCGCGGCGGGCGGATGGATTTGACGGAGGTTTACCACGGCCTGGCGCTGCAGCTCTTTGCTTATCTGCTGGTGTTGCGTGAGCATGGATCGCGGCTCAATCTGGGGACGGTCACTCCAGCAGCCGGGTTTCTGATTCCGCTCATCGGCAGATACAAGTCGGTTGATCATCCCTCCGGTGCCGCTTCCGAGACGTCTGACCCCTTCCGATCCTTTATCCCGCGCGGCCTGATCGACTTCGATGCGATCGCCGATCTCGATCCATCGCTCACGCGCGGTGGCAAGAGCAGACATTTCAATGTCGCTCTGCTGAAGGAAAGCGGAGGCATCTCCAACGCCGCGCGCTCGGATGCGCTGCCGGGACCGGGTTTCCGCGCGTTGTTGGAACTGGTGCATCGGCGGCTGGGTGAATTGATGGATCGCTGGATCGACGGCGACATCGAGGTCCGGCCGACTTACTTCAACCGATCGCTGCCGTGCCAGCAGTGCGACTACGCCGCGGTCTGCCGATTCGAGGCGGGCCGAACGCCGCTCCTGAAGATCGAAAGGAAGGATCGCCCGGCCATCCTGTTGGAATTGGGGAGCGCGGAGCAACCGGACGAGGAGCCGCCGACGTCATGACGCCGACCCCTGCACAGCTTCGCGCGATCCGCACCACCGGCCGCGACCTGCTGGTTTCCGCCGGGGCCGGCAGCGGCAAGACCGCCGTACTGGCGCATCGATGCGCCTATCTGGTGACGGAGGCCGAGCCGCGCTGCCGCGTCGACCAGTTGCTCGTGCTGACCTTCACCGAGGCGGCGGCAGCCGAAATGCGCTCCCGCATTGCGGCGGCGCTGCGGGAACGGCAGGCGGCGCGACCGGGCGATGCAGAGATACGTCGGCAGCTCCTGCTGCTCGATCTGGCGGACATCAGCACGCTGGACGCCTTCTGCCGCCGTTTGCTCGCGCGGCATCATCTCGCGGCCGGCGTGGACCCCGCGTTTTCCATCCTCGACGCTTCCGAATCCACGACGCTCCGCGAGTCGGTGATGCAGGATTACGTCCAGTTCCTGCGGACAGGCGATGGAGCAGCGACGGAGCAGTTTGAGAATCTGCTCCGGCTCTACGGAAACGGATCGGATGAAATCCTCCGCGAGCGCATCCTCGAATTGCACCGCTTCCTGGCGACGCTGCCCGATCCCGATCCCTGGTGCGAGGCTGCAATACGCCGATATGAGCCCTCGGCGCCGGATCGGCTGGCGCCGGAATGGTCCGCGCTGCGCCGCACGATGCTGCTCGAACGAATCGAAGAATTCTCGTCGTCGGCGGACCGATTGGTCCGTGACCACGCCGGTCGTGCCGGCGCGGAGAAATGGGTCGATTTCGTCGACGCCATTCGCGCTGCGCTCGACGGCTGGCGGAACCGCGCATCGGCCACGCGAAGCGATGAGGAACTGGACGCGGTTTGTGCATCCATCCAGGGGTTCAAACTGCCAACCGCGCCCCGCGAGAGTCCGTCAGTCAAGAAACTTCCGGACGATCAACTGAGGGCATTTCATGCCGCCCAATCACCCGTGAAGCGTTGGCGCGACCGCTTGAAGGAATTGCTGATCGAGACCGACTCGGCAGGCTCCGCCGCGGACTGGGCACAGGGGCTGGCCCGTGTCGCTCCCCATGTGCGCGCCCTGATCGAGCTGACACGCGGGTTCCGCGACCGCTACGCCGAAGCAAAACGACGGCTCGGCCGACTCGATTTCTCCGACCTCGAGCAGGCTGTCTTGCAACTGCTGCGCACCCATCCACCGATTCTCGGCCTGTTGCGCAAACAGTATGAGCAGGTGCTGGTGGATGAATTTCAAGACATTAATCCGCTCCAGGAGGAAATCATCCGCTCCGTCAGCCGGCAGAGCGAAGGGGATCGGGCGGCGAACCTCTTCTGCGTCGGCGACGTGAAGCAGAGCATTTATAGGTTCCGGCTGGCCGAACCGGAATTGTTCATGCGCATGCTGTCGCAGACGACCGACGATTCCGCCGCGCCGGGTCCGCTGCGTGTAGACCTGCCCGACAACTTTCGCAGCCGGCCGCAGGTGCTCGACGCAATCAACCGGATCATGTCGCGGCTGATGACACATGAGCTGGGACTGGTGGATTACGACCACCGCGCGGAGCTGCGGGCCGGCGCGAAACAACCCGGCGCGGGACACCGCGGCGCCGCGTTCGAGCTTCACCTGATCCAGGATGGCGGCGGTGCGGCTGCCGTCGTTGCCGAGCCGGACACCGAGTCGGAGTCAGGTTCCGACGCGAATACCGAGCAAGGCCCACACGGTGACGAACGTCTCGATCTGGAACGGATTGAACGAGAGGCGCGCTGTGTCGGAGCGCGGATGCTCGCGATGCGCGCCGAGCGACCGGAAATCCGCTGGAGCGACATGGCAATTCTGCTCCGTTCGCCGGGGCCGCGCCTGGACTACTTGATGAATCAGCTGGCGGGCATGGGAATTCCCGTGATCGCCGAGCGCGGGGCAGGCGTATTTCTGTCGCCCGAGGTTCGCGACGTGCGGGCATTGCTCAATCTGCTGGACAACGAGCAGCAGGATATTCCGCTGACCACCCTGCTGCGCTCGCCGATCTGCCACGATCCGGCGACGGGACTGAATCTGCCGCTGCGGGACGCGGACCTGCTTCGAATTCGAGCATTACGGCGCGATCTGCCCTTTCACGCGGCGGCGCGGGACTACGTGCTGAATGGGTCGGATGCGGTGCTGCGGCGCACGCTGGCCGCGGTGTTTGAAAGACTCGGCGCATGGCGGATGCTGGCTCGGCGACGTCCCATTGCCGATTTCTTCGCCGCGCTTCTGGCGGAGACGCGCAGCGCGGAACGCGCGGCCGCCCGGCCGGAGGGACTGCGCCGCCGGGCCGCGCTTCACGCGCTGCACCAGGCGGCGCGCGATTTCGGCGGCCGGACGCGGCAGGGACTTCACCGCTTCCTGCGATTCCTCGACGAGCTGGAAGCGGCCGGCGACGAACTGCGGGGATCGACGCACGCCGCCGGGCAGGAGGCGGTCCGCATCCTGAGCATTCACCAGGCCAAAGGGCTCGAGTTTCCCTATGTCTTTCTGATGGAAGTCGGCAAGAAGTTCAATTTCGAGGATGCCCGCTCCTCCATCCTGCTGGATCGGGCGCTCGGTCCCGCGCTGAAGGCGGTGGATGAGTGGCGCTGGATCACCTACCCCACGCTGGGCCATCGCATCGTCGCCGGACGAATCAGCGATGCGACCCGGTCGGAGGAATTGCGGCTGCTATACGTCGCGCTGACGCGGGCCAAGGAGTGCATCATTGCGATCGGTTCGGGCAGGCCCGGCCATTGGGAGCGATTGACGGGTCCCGAACGAGAAGGGGCGGGACCGCTCCCGCTGTCGCAGCGTCGCGCCGCGCAGTCGATGCTGGACTGGATTTCCGATGCGCTGGCGTGCGAGCCGCTTTCCTCGATTCGTGTCATCGATGAATTGTCGACAACAGGGGGCGCCGCCGATCCCGACGCGCTGTTTGAACTGCGCAGAATCTCAGCAGACGCGATTGAGACTGGAAAAAGAATCGACACGCCGAGCGACCTTGTCGGAAAACAATCCACCGATTGTCTCGCCGAGAGCTTGTCGACAACGAAGGTTTCGCCCGCCGACCTGGAGTCTGCGCAACGCGCCATCGAGCGGCTGCGCCGGCGCTATACCGGCCAGGTTTTCACGGCGATCCCTTCCGTCGTCGCGGCGAGCGAATTGAAGCGGCGATGGATCACGCATGCCGATCCGGAGCTGCCCGCCAGCGACCTGGCGACCCTCACTCGGTCCGCGACCGCGCGCGGCCCGCGCGAATGGCGCCGGCCACGGTTCACCGCCGCAGGCGCCGCTCCGCGCCGCACGGAGCGAGGTGTCTGGACGCATCTATTCCTTCAGCATCTCGATCTCTCGCGTCCCTGCGACGCGGAGGACCTGCGAGATCAGCTCGCCCGGCTGGTCACCGAATCGCGGCTGACGGAAGCGCAGCGCGACGCGATCGACCTCCCGGCCATCGCCTGGTTCTTCGAGCAGGCGGCGGGGCGCGAACTGCGGGCGTCGGCGGAGCATGTGATTCGCGAAGCACCTTTCGTGCTGTCGGTCTCTCCGCAGCGATACTCGGAAGCGGCCGCGCCGCGCGATCCGGGCGATTTTCTCGTCGTGCGAGGCATGGTGGATTGCCTGTATGACCGTGAAGACGGGTTGGCCCTGATCGACTGGAAGACGGACCGGATCACGGGAGAGCGGCTGGAGGAGCGCATTCGAGTCTATCAGCCGCAACTGGATATTTATGCCGCCGCGGCATCGGAGCTGTTCGAGCGGCCGGTGGCGTTGCGCCGGCTGGTGTTCCTCTCGGCGCGGCACATTGCAGATGTGTGATCGGAAATGATCGGAAGATCCGCCGCCGCGTCGCCCATCAGGCGCGGCGCTTGGCGGCGTCGCGCGTGCCGAGGGGCAGGTGAATCAGGAACGTCGTTCCCTTGCCGGGATCGGACTGCACTTCAATCCATCCGCCCATATCCGCGACGAAGCTGTGCACGACCGACAGGCTGAGGCCGGTGTTTCGACCCGCCCCGCCGCCCAGCTCTCCCTTGGTCGTGAAGAAAGGCTCGAAGACGCGCTCCAGCTTCTCGGCGGGGATGCCCCCGCCAGTATCCCAGACCGTCACGAGCGCCTCGTGGTCCCGCTCCTTCAGTCCGACGCCGAATTCACCGCCCTGTTTCATCGCGTCGATCGAATTGTGCATCAGGCTCTCGAGGACGCCCTGCATGCGCTTGGACTCGACCTGCGTGGGTTGGATCGGCTCCGAATCGAACCGGACGCGGATGCCGAGCTGTTCGAGCGCCGCGCGATGCGAATCGACGAATTCCGTCAAAACGAGGGTGAGTTCGCGCGGGAAGCCGGGATCATGCTCCCCTTCGGCGAAGGTCATCAACTGGCCTGAGATCCGCGCCGCCCGCCCCACCGCTTCGGCGAGCTTCTCAAAATCCTTGCGGAGCTTGTCGCGCGGGTGCATGGTCGAAAGCATGAAGTCGATCTTGGTCGCCACGCCGCCGAGGATGCTGTTGAAATGGTGGGCCACGCCGCCAGCCATCTTCCCGAGCGATTCCATCCGCTGGGAGCGCGCCTTCTGACGCGAGACTTCGCGCCGATCCGTGATGTCGCGAACGCAGATCGACGCACCGACGGGGCGCCCATCCGATCCAAGAACGGGCGATACCACGCCGACCCAGAGCCGCGCCCGCCCCGTCGTATCGCCCTGCTCATATTCGAAAACGTCGTTTGAGCCTTCGGTCAGCGCATTTTGCAGAATGCGCTGGGCTTCCTCGCGGGCGCTTTCCGGAAAGATCGCCAGCACGTCCTGGCCGACCATGGCGGAGGCACGGGCGCCGAGAAGGCGATCCGCCGCGGAATTCCAGTAGTGAATTCTTCTCTGATCGTCCGTCGCGATCACGGCAAAGCCGAGGCTGTCGCACAGGGCGCGAAACGGAACCTCCTCCCCGCCGACCGGCGCGACATGGGAGGGCTTGCTGCTCATGGCCGCTGGTCCTCATCCGCGGGGATCGTGCGCCCGTCGATGCGCGGAATGAGCACGTAGAGCCCTTCTCGCGCGGCTTCCGCCTCGCCCCGGACCAAGAAGGGCCTGCCGAGAATCGGCAGTTCGTGAACGCGCGGTGTCGGACCGATGATCAGCGCGCCGTCGATCGGCAGCGTCAGCGTCACGGTCAGCTCCTTAAACCGCTCGCCGCGGTACTCCGGCTTGAGCAGGAACTGCTCCTGCTCGCGGACATATCGGGGCGGGCCCGGCTCGCCCCGAATCTCCGGTGTCACCGCCATGCGGATGACCCCCGGCCGGCCCGGTTCGGGAAGGCACTCTACATCCAGTATCGGCCGGGAACGGTCAAACGATCTCCCGCTCATACCGCCGGAAGGGTCGAAGAGGAAAACCGATAAGTCCTGGTCGCTGTTCGAGAGGTCCAATTCAATCGGTCCATCCGTGCGGGGAACGCCGTGGTCCCGCGCCATCGTCACACCGGTCATCCGTTCGAGGAATTGCTGAAGCTCCGGCCGAACGACGCGCTGCGCCACGGCATATCGGAAGCCGTTTTCGCGTGCGGTCAGAAGTGAGTTGGGATCACCCGGCAGCTCTTCGAGCATGCTCCAGAGGGCTGCGTTGCCGCTGAATTCTCCGCGTGCGGCGTCGAAACGCATCACTTCGAGCGTGATCGCGCCTCCTTCGACGGCGGCCTCCGACTGCGGTTCAGCGACGGTCGCCGGCGCGCCGGCGGTTGTCGGAAGCTCACCATTTGATTCCTGAGCCGAGTCAGTCGGCACGGGCGGACCGACCGGGTCAGCCGTTTCAGCAGGCGGGGCATCATTCCGTGCAGCGGTCGCGGCAGGATCAGTCGACATGCCCGGCTTGGGGACGCAGCAGGCTGTCAGCGTCACCATGACGAACAGGAGCGCCGGGGCGCGAATGGATCGCGCCCTCTCGAGCGTCACGCGGCCTATCGGTACGGTTCGGATCATGGCGGTCGCAGTGCGCCGGCACCGCTTGGAGACGACATCCTTCCCCGCGCGAACTTTAGCTTCCTGCCTGTGCGGCGTCAAAAAACGACCCCATCGCGGCGAGGGTGGGCGGATCGGTGTAAGCCGCTACAATTCCGCTCCCTGCGATCGCGGCGTCGCGACCCGGGGATCACCGATCGGACACCGGATGCCGGAACTACTCAACAGCGTGGCGGGCGGCGACACGGAACTGAACCGGCTTTCCGCCGCGTCCGCGACATCGGCGGCGGCGAACTACGACGGCGCGACATTTCGCTCCGCAGGCACCAGCCTGACCAGCCACGTCCGCGTCTGGGGCGTCGCGATCCTGGGGCTGGCGATCGATCTCTGGTCGAAGAACTGGGCGGTACAGAACCTGGAGATGCACCATCCGCGCGTCATCATTCAGGACATTTTCAGTCTGCGGCTGAGCCTCAATCCCGGCGCGCTTTTCGGCATTGGCGCCGGCTGGGCGCCGATCTTCATCGGTGCATCGGTGCTGGCTCTGCTCTTCGTCATCTATCTCTTCTGGCAATCGACGCCGCGGCAGTGGTGTCTGCACCTGGCCCTGGGGTGCGTGCTCGGCGGCGCGATCGGCAATCTCTACGACCGTTCCTTCGTCACCGCCTACGTCGTTGAGCTGCGCGACGGCCGGCGCGATGTCTGCCAGATCGGACCGCAGAATCCCGCGCCGGGCGAAGTGTGGGTCGGCGATTTTGGCACGGGCAAGAATCCGCGCCGATACATCCTGGACGGCATCGTTCGGAGTTCGACGCAGCCGGTCGTGCGGGACTTTCTTTCGATTGAATGGCGCGTGGGAGGCCGCTCGATCTGGCCCTGGGTCTTCAACATCGCCGACGCGCTCCTGGTGGTCGGAGTGGGTGTGCTGCTGGTCAACTTCTGGTTCGGCGGCGGCGGACGACAACTATCGCGCGACCCCGGCGTCATGATGCCCGATCCGTCGCTGCCTCCTTCTGCAACTTCCTGACGTCCCGTGCATGGATGAGATTCGCTATCTCAATATCATCTCCGGCCGCGACCGATCGGCGCGGGCTTCACTCATCCGCGGCGGCCTGGCGGCGCTCTCACCCATTTACGGCGCGACGGTCGGCCTGCGCAACCTCTGGTATGACGCGGCGCCCGGGGCGGTGCGACGTGCTTCCGTCCCGGTGATCTCCATCGGAAACATCTCGACCGGGGGGACGGGCAAGACGCCGATGGCGGCCTGGATCGCTGTGGCGCTGCTCGAACGGGGTCGCCGAGTGGCGATTCTCACGCGCGGGTACAAGGGATCGCCCGTCGCCTTCGAGTCGGAACGCCCGCAGGCGGCGCAGGCGCAATGGCGAGTCGAGAGCGACGAGGCGGAAGTGCTGCGCCGCCGCTGTCCGAGGGCAACCATTTTCATCAGTCCCGATCGTGTCGCCTCCGCCGCGCAGGCGGTCGCATCAGGCTGCAATGTGATCGTCATGGATGACGGTTTTCAGCATCGCCGGCTCCACCGCGATCTGAACGTGGTCCTGATCGACGCCTGCGCTCCCTTCGGCATGGGCGGGCTGCTTCCGCGCGGGACATTGCGAGAATCGCCCGATTCGCTGAGCCGGGCGGACCTGGTCATCATGACGCGGTGCGACCTGATGGAGTCGCCCGCCCGCGAATTGCTGCGCGAGCGCCTCGTCAAACTGGCGCCGCGCGTGCCGGTACTGTCCTGCCGTCACACGGTGACGGGGTACACCGATCTGCGCGGCCGTCCGGTTCCGGTGGAAGATCCCGGTGCTGTTGAGGCGATGATTTTCGCGGGTATCGCGTCTTTCGATTCATTTCGCCGTTCAATTGAGTCGCTGGGCATTCGCGTGATCGCGGCGTACCAGTTTCCCGATCATCACGACTACAGCGATGAGGAGATCGCCGAACTCACGCAGACGGCGCACCAGTTGGAGGTGAACGCTTTGTTGACGACCGAGAAGGATGCGGTCAAGCTTTGCGGGCGATGGACGAATGAGGCGATTCCCGTCCTCGTGCCGGTGATTGACATGCAGTTCGAGGATGCGGACGCCGACGTGCTGCGTGCCGCGCTGGACCGCGTAACGCAGCCGCCGTCCGCCGGCGCATCGGCCGCATCCACCCCTCCGGCCCGCTGAGAGGCGTTTGTTCACATGGCCCGTCCCGTCGATCTGTCGCGTTTGAAAACCTTCTCGATCAGCGAACGCGGCCACAAGGTGGAATCCGCCCGGGTGGCGGGACTTCCGGAGCGCGGGACGACGTTCGCGGCATGGCTTGCGTCGCTGCCCCCCTATCTGGGCGCCGAATCGCTGCGGCGCGGCGTCGAGGCGATGGTGGCGGCCCGCCGCGCGGATCGCGGCGTGGCATGGGCGCTTGGAGCCCACGTCGTGAAGGTCGGCTGCGGCACGATTGTCGCGGACCTGATCCGGCGCAAGGCGATCACCGCCATCGCCATGAACGGCGCGACCGCCATTCACGACTATGAACTGGCGACGTTTGGCGCCACCAGCGAGGAGGTGGCCGACACGATTCACGATGGCCGTTTCGGCATGGTGCGCGAGACGGCGGACTTTTTCGGCCGCGCGGTCGCCGCCGCGGCGAAGGATGACATCGGCCTGGGCGCGGCGACCGGCCGCTTGCTCCTGAGCGAGCGCTCCCCGAATCAGCACGCCAGCATTCTGGCGGCTGCGGCGGAGGCGGGCGTGCCCGCGACGGTCCATGTCGCGCTGGGAACCGACACGATTCACATGCACCCGCAGATCGACCCCGGGGCGCTGGGGCGCGCGTCCGCGGTCGATTTCCGGCTCGTCTGCGGCGTGGTTTCGGAACTGGGCGCGGCTCAGCCCGGCGGCGCGGCGGGCGTCTGGTGCAATGTCGGTTCGGCGGTCGTGCTACCGGAGGTTTTTCTGAAGGCCGTCGCCGTGGCGCGCAATCTCGGCCATTCGCTGGATGAGTTGGTCGCGCTCAACCTGGACATGCAGACCCACTACCGGCCGCGTCAGAACGTCATCGGCCGACCGGTCGCGCGAGGACACGGCTTCGAGATCATCGGCCAGCATGAGATTCTTCTTCCCCTGATCCGACAGGCCCTGGTGGAAGCACTCTGATCATGCAACCCGCCGTCTTTCTGGATCGCGACGACACGCTTATCGAGGATATGGGCTACACCGCGGACCTCGATCGCGTGCAGCTCAAGCGCGGCACAAGCGACGCGCTGCGCCGGCTGCGCGACGCGGGGTATTCCGTGGTCGTGGTGACGAACCAGTCAGGCATCGCGCGCGGCCACTTCACGGAGGCGGAGCTGGCGCAAGTTCACGAGCGGATGCAGGAGCTGCTTCGCCGCGGCGGCGCGGGAGTCGACGCGGTCTATTACTGCCCCTTCCTGCCCGGAGCGGAGGCGGTGGTCGAGCAGTACCGGCGCGAAAGCAACCTGCGCAAACCGCGTCCGGGCATGCTGCTTCAGGCGTCGCGCGAGCTGAATCTGGACTTGCGGCGATCCTGGATGATCGGTGACGCCCTGCGCGACGTGGAGGCCGGACGGGCCGCCGGCTGCCGGACGATTCTGATCGCCAACGGCGCGGTCATTCCGCCCGGCGCGGCGGATTTCACCGCACCGGACATGCCCACGGCGGTGGACATCATCGTCGATCCATCGGCGGCGCGACCCAGCGGCGCGACCGGTGACCGGGCCGCCGGCAATGCCCCGCCGAACGCCCCACTCGGCGGCGATCGCCCGCTCCATTCATCGACGGATGGGCTCCTTCGCGACCTGATCTCGGAAGTGCGCCAATGGCGCCGCGAGCTGCGCGGACGGCATGTCTCCGCGGCGCACCTGCTCGGATACCTCTTTCAGGTTGCGGCGCTGGCCGCGGCAGGCTGGGCGGCCTACGGCATGGTGGAGCGCGGCGCGGGGCCTGAGCCGGCGGCCCAGAATCCCTCGAACGAGGTTCGCCTGTTGTCGGCGATCGGACTTCAACTCGTCGCGATGACCTGCCTGCGACCGATCCGGTGATGCAACCCTAGTCGGTCAGAGTCAGATTCAGGCTGCGCGTGATGCGCAGATTGACGTTGCCCTGCGCGAAACCCAGAGCCTGCGGCACGGATTTCACGCGCTCGACCGAGACGGTGACCGGTCCCGCGAGAAAGAAGGCCAAATCGCCAATACCGACCGTGGCCGAACCGGTGTCGGGCAAATTGACGACCGACGCGGAGATCGGGTCATCCTCGAAATCATCGTCAAAGGAATCCCCGTCGTCCGGCGTCAGGCCGGAGACGAAGATATCCACCGTCACGCCGCTTTCGCCGGTGGGCGTCCAGTTGATCGTGAAGGCGCCGCGGGGGATCGTGCCCGATTCGGGCGTGACCGTGACGAAGTCCTGCGGCGGCTGCGCGGTCATGGTGCTGATGGTGCCGCGATCGTCGAAGGAGATGGAATAGGTGCTCGGCGAATTGACGGACGGCACCAGCGCGGCGACCTGGCCGAACAGACCCAGCGAGAGCAGGGTTACGATGTTGGGCTCCAGCTTGACGCCGCCGACCGTGAGCGACTGGTCATCGGTGAGATTGAGCTGCGCGAAAGGCACCTGAGTATCGTTGATGCCCGCCACGGCGGTCGCCTGGGCCGAACCGGATGCTCGCTGGATCGACATCGACAGGTGGCCGCGAACCGAGAGATCCAGCCCCAGCGTGGACTGCTGAAAACAACCGGCGCCTCCCGCCAGAAGGCCGATCGCACAGAACGTCAAGGACAGATTACGAGCCAGCATTGCTAAACCTCCCGGCCTCGCCGAATGGCTTGGCTAACCCGGTTAGTGACCCTTGAGCTTGCGAATTTCCTGGGTAAAGAGCGGCACGAAGGCGAACAGGTCCGCCGTCACGCCGTAGTCCGCGAGCTTGAAGATCGGCGCTTCCTTGTCGGTGTTGATCGCCACGATCCGCCGGCTGCCCCGCATGCCGGCCAGATGCTGGATCGCCCCGCTGATGCCGCAGGCAATGTAGAGCTGCGGCGTCACGGTCTTGCCCGTCAGGCCGACCTGGCGGCTGTGCGGCTGGTAGCCGGCGTCGCACGCGGCGCGGCTCGCGCCGACCGCGCCATCCAGCTCGTGCGCCAGATCGAACAGAATCTTGAAGTTATCCGCATTCTTCAAACTGCGCCCGCCCGAAACAATGATCGTCGCTTCGGTCACGTCCTTTTCCTGGCCGCCGGTGCGAACGATCTCCTTCGTCACCTGGCGCGCGTCGGCGTCGGTCGGGGCGAATGCAACGGCCGTCGGCACGACGGCCGCGCCGGTCGCCGTGGGAATCGGGAAAGTGTTCGGCCGCACGGAGGCGATCTGCAGACGCGCCGCATCAAACGTGACGGCGTTGAACGCTTTTCCGTTGAAAATCGGCCGGCGCGCCTTGAGTCCCCCATTTGCGAGGACGAGTTCGGTGCAATCGGTGGCGAGTCCGGCGTTCATCCGCGCGGCCACGCGCGGGGCCAGGTCGCGCCCCATGAAGGTCGCCGGGAGCAGGACAATCTGCGGGTCGACCTGCCGGATGATGTCGCACGCCGCCCGGGCATAGGTCAGCGCGTTGTATTTGCCGCAGGCTGCATGATCGACGGCAAAGACCGCCGCCGCCCCATGCTTGCCGAGCGCGGCCGCCGCATCGCCGATCGACTGACCGATCACGCCCGCCGTCACGCGGCCGCCGCCGGCCTGCGCCAGGGCGGAAGCTGCCGAGAGACACTGAAGCGACGCCGGATGCAGTTTTCCGTCGCGCCATTCCCCCAATACCAGGACATCCTTTGTCATCGCCATCAGACTCCGCGTTGGCTTTCATGCGGACGGATCGTCCGCCGCGCCGACTGAGCGCGGAGGACCAGATTAATAAGGTCATTTCGCGTCCGCAACGCCGGCCGGGGATCCGCCTCCCACGCGATCGACGCAGACGTGAACCGCCGAGGGACCATCACGGCCGGCAAACGCCGAATCCACCCAATCCATCCATCGGTACAAGCACTCGTTTTCTTGGACGGATATGGCGAGGTTGCTACAATCCGGCCCGATCTTCAGGAGCCTGCACGAATGATTCCGCGCGCCGTCCTATCGCCCACCCCCCGATCGGCTCCCATCACGCTGCTGCTCTGTCTCGCGGTGACCATCGCGGGTGGCTGCGTCATGGTGATCGAGCTGGTTGGGACGCGCGTGCTCGCGCCGGTCTTCGGCTCCAGCCTCTACGTGTGGACGTCGCAGATATCGGTGGCGCTGCTGTCGCTCACGCTGGGGTATCCGCTGGGGGGATGGCTGGCGGATCGCTATCCGCGGCCGACCGTCTTCTTCGCGGGGAACGTCGCGGCGGGCGTCGCGGTGCTGATGAGCATGCTGCTGCGCGGGCCGGTTCTGCACGTTGCGATGAACTGGGAGGCGCGCATCGGGATCGTCGCGTCCAGCCTGGCGCTCTTCACGCTGCCGCTGATGCTGATGGGCATGGTGGGCCCTTTCGCGGCGCGGCTCTTCATCCGCGACCTGACCCGCATCGGCGTGACCATCGGCAAGCTCAGCGCGCTGTCCGCCTTCGGCAGCATTTTCGGTTCCTTCGCGACGGGTTTTCTGCTGATCCCGCACGTCAGCATTAATACGACGCTCTGGACGGTAGCCGGCGTGATGATCGGGATGGGACTGCTCGGCATGATCGCGACCGGCAGGTCGGGCGCTTCCGCCGGGACCGCGGCTGCCGCGGCGGCGGGCGTCGCCCTCTGCCTGTGGAACCCCTTCCGGCAGCCGGTCGCGCTGGCCGAAGGCGCGACGATCTTGTTTGAAGGAAGCAGCGCCTACGGCGACATCAAGGTGGTCGATCTGCCGAAGGCGCGGCTCATGTACATCGGGCAGATGATCCAGACGATCGATTCGCGCGAGAATGAGCTGCCGGAAGGACATCGCACGACGCTTCACGATCTCGCCCACTTCCTGCCCGCCTATCGGCCGGAGGGGCGGCGCGCACTGCTCATCGGTCTGGCGGGCGGGACGAAGGTGAAAATGCTGAATGCTCACGGCATTCGTGTGGATTCGGTCGAGATCGATCCACTCGTGGTGGAGAAGGCGCACGAGTATTTCGGCATCGTCGAAAATGATATGAGTCGCATCATCATCGCCGATGGCAGGCCCTACCTGAACAACTGCATCGAACGGTATGATTTTGTCATATTGGATGTATTCGGCGGCGGCGTGGCTCCCGCCCATCTCTTCAGCGCCGAGGCGCTGGCGGCGATCAAACGCTGCCTCATCCCCGACGGCATCCTGATGATGAACTGCCTGCGGGTCGCCTCCAACCCCAACGACCGGCTCGTCTCGGACTTGCTGCGCACCATCGACGCGAGCGGATTGTTCAAGCATCGCGCCACGTATGAGTGGGACCCCGATGCGCAGGAGTCGATCCGCAATTACCTGACCTTCGCCTCGGACGCGCCCCTGACGTTTCGCAAGCCGTTGGCGGAGGTCGCCCCGGCCGGAATTCTCGAGGAGCTGACGCGCAAGGGGCGCGAAGTGATCATCGATCTCGCCGGCGCGCAGGTCATCACCGACGATCTCAATCCGCTGGATGTGTTACAGATCGGTCACAACGAGGGATTGCGCAACTTCGCCCTCAGCCCGAAGAATCCGCTGCGGGCGCTCTTCGATCCCTATCGTTGAATAGGTGGAAGTGGCGGAGCGTCAGGCCCCGGTGAAGGGCAGCAGCGCCATGAAGCGCGCCCGCTTGACGGCCCGCCGCACCTCGCGCTGTTCGCCGGCGTTGGTGCCGGAGCGCTTGCGCGACACCATCTTGCCGCTGGGGGTCAGAAACTTCCTCAGCAGATCGACTTCCTTGTAATCCACGATCGGGCCGTCCCAGTTCTTGCGGCGATCCGCGAACGGGGAACGAATGATCTGGATCTTCCGCTTCTTCTTGGCCGGCTTTGCAGCTCGGGGAGCGCCTCGACTCATGCCTTGATCACCCTGTGAAATTCCGTTTCGTCAACGACTTCCGACTGATCGATCAGCATCACCGGGATTCCGTCGCGGATCGGGTAACGCCGTCTCGATGCAGGATCGGTACTGTACAGCCAATCCCCCGATTGCACCAGCCGGGCGTGCGTTTCCGGGCACACCAGGATCGAGAGAAGTTCGGGTTGGATCGGTTCCGCCATTGTTTTTTTCCGTCGGGGCGAAACGTTAACCGTCCCGCGGGACGGCTGCAAGCGGGCGAAACGCCGGCCGCCCAGTTGCCAATCCCTCCGCACGCTCCAAGAATCTGCACATTCCGGCCGCCGCGTCCGGAGCTTGCCTGCGACATCGACGACCGGCCGAACTCTCCGGAGAAGTGACGTGACCGCCCCGCAGCCCTCCCGCACCGGTAAGACCGTCGCCGTCCTCGTGGCGTTGCTGGTGGTCCTCTCGTTGTTCAGCTACCGCAACAGCCAGCGCAAACCGATCGTGCGGGAAGTAACCGGCCGGATCACCCGCATCGATGCAGCGGCCCGCAGCGCCGAGATCGTTGCCGTTCACCCCAAGACGGGTGAAACCATGCCCGCCATCAGCGGGCACGTGCCCGAGAACTGCGAGATTCGGATCGACAATTCGCCCGCCCGCATCGACGATCTGCGTCCCGGAGATGCCGTCGCGGTTCAGGGACGGATCGATCCCGATCGCAGCATCACGGCGAACTGGATTCGCGTGACGCGCGGCGGCGAATCTTCCGCCGCGCCGGCGTCGGCGCCCGTCAGCGGACGGTCCTGATTCATGCAGAGGGAACGCGGGGACGCGCCGCGGCATCGGCTGGACTCGTCGCCGGCAT
>Ga0187894_10003817_pt1 | contig 16592 bp, 19 predicted proteins | sample GBC1701081metaG_FD_136650 | JGI IMG/M metagenome (GOLD analysis project Ga0187894, IMG submission 136650) | White microbial mat communities from a lava cave in the Kipuka Kanohina Cave System on the Island of Hawaii, USA - GBC170108-1 metaG ... | reverse complement strand
TAGCTTGTTCCTGAATTGCTCTTGGGCAAAAAACCAAACAACGTTTCTTGAAGACCTTTCCTTTTAGCATTCCAGCAAGGTTTGATATCTCCTCCAATCCAAGTTGAGGACTTCCGAGAGTAATGATGTCACCGGAGCCTGTGGTGTTTAGCTCATCGTGTATTTTTTGCATTTCTTTTTTGTCAAAATCTATGGTTTCTCCCTTGGCGTCACCTAAGGTAAACATTCCACATGTTCCTGAGGTGCCTATACCAGCACAAAGTGACTTGCAGCTACGCCTATCAAGTTCTTTTACCCCAGAAATAGCAACGGAGCTTCCAGCAACCTTTCCTGCAAAGTATCCCAACATACCATAAGTTAGCTCATCTTTCTTGTCTACACTCATTCGTATTGTTAGATTTGGGTTTCTAGATTCATCTTTTCGTAAATCAGAATATGGACTTTTACCAGTTAGTGCACTTGCAAGTGCACTAAAGGCACCTTCTTTGTTTGTTTTAAGGTGGGATACTGAGTTTGCGTAAATTGCTGCATTACTTTCGGCAAAAGAGACGTGAGTTCCTTTTTTTGGCAGGTCAAAGATCTCATAAGGAATACAAGAGAAAGAAGAAACGATTCCCATTTTTTCATACGAGTTTTTTATACTTCGTTGCTTTTTGATAAATTCTTCATCCACATCATATTTGGAAACCTTGTCAAAGTCAAAGCCCATGGGGTTGACTGTAGTCTTGACCTTAAATTTGGCATCTTTGCTTAGGTTTGAAAGAAACTCTTCTCCCGCATCGCCTATAGTGTTGTAGTTTATGCCAGAAAGATGTGCCCATTCTATTGGAAGTAGGCGATCCGCGTTTGTTGCTTCACCGATAGCAGCAAGGATTCTGTATGCGAGTGCAAGAGTTTCACCTTGTTCGCCTTTTAGAGCTGACTCTTCTTCTTTTGATAAATCCAATATTCGTACTCTGTGTTGACAGATATAATACTTGTATGGTCTTTATAATACAAAGTGCAAGTGGATTTGAATGGAAAAGATTCTACGTGGAATGATAAATACAATGAATGCTGTCAAGCCGCCTAGAATGACAGCACTTAGGGCACTGCATGAGACTGAAACCGGCGGACCACTTAGCATTCTCATCGGAACTATACTTTCTGCAAGAACAAGAGATGAAAACACATCGCCAGCGGTAAAAAAATTGTTTACAAGATACAAAACTGCGCATTCACTTGCCAAAGCTAAAGTCTCAGACGTAGAAAAAATAATCAAGCGAACTGGATTTTATCATGTAAAGGCGAGAAGAATAATTAAAGTTGCATCACTGATTGATTCGCAGTATTCTGGCAAGGTTCCAGATAGTTTTGATGAGCTACTCAAGCTTCCAGGGGTTGGTAGAAAAACTGCAAATTGTGTACTTGTCTATGCTTTTGACAAGCCAGCAATACCTGTCGATACCCATGTTCATAGAATTTCAAATAGACTTGGTCTTGTTAAAACAAAAACGCCAGAAGAAACGGAGCTAGCATTAATGAAAAAGATCCCAAAGAAATACTGGCTTGAAATTAACGATACATTTGTAATGTATGGACAAAACATCTGCAAACCCATATCTCCTATGTGTGATGTCTGTCAACTAAAAAGCGAGTGTAAATACTACAAAACTACATTCGTTTCTTAGTTTTTAACAATACTACAACTAACACTCCTACTGCTCCCGTGATAGCAAATGGGAGATAAAAAAGGGGATTATCTGCTGGATTTCCAGAAACAACATTTAGTATCAAACTTCCTGAATTAGTTGCATGCGGATCTGTAGAGGATTCCATGCCGTAAACGGCAATTTCCTTTATCACAAAGTTTTCAACATCTAAATTAGAAACTACTATTCTCTCACCATTATTTACAGAAAAGCCAGTGGAATCTGAATATGCAGCTGTTATATGTTCACCAGGCTTCCATCCATCCTCTATGCGGCTATGAATTACTGCGTATCCAGTATCAGGAGTTTGTACAGCTACCCAGAATTTAAAATCAGGTTGACTGCCCATCCCAATTTCTATAAATTTTTCTTTGTTTAGATTATCGTATAACCGTATTACTGCATTACCAAGAGGATTTGCATATACTAAATTGTTCTCAATAGTAAGTTGCCAGTTTATTGTATGTTCATGTTCAAGTGTTATTATATTGGCGTCGCTGCTGACCACGTTGAACTTGTCAAAGGGAATTTCTATTGTTTCAAGCCTAATTGAAGGATTTGACTGAGTTTGTGCATATCCAGGGAAAATTGTAATAGTTAGTAAAATAATAAAAATTATTACGTGTTTCATGAGTTTAACTTAGTTGGCTTTAATAAAAATCTAGTCGACAAAGGGTTTGTCCCAGCTCATTATAATTTTAGAAACCTCAGGCCGGATCATATATTCTGATGGTGTTTGTCCCTCAAGGATCATGGTTCTAAGCTTGGTACCGCTAAGCTGCTCTTGAAATTCTGATCCGTGTGGACAATTCCTTTCACTTGCAAACGACAGGCATTTTTTACAGTAGAAAAATGCTGGATAAAATACAGGTTCAATTCCAAGATCTGGGTATTCTTTGAATATTTCTTGGGCAGCAAAGGGTGGATAATAATTTCCAACCCCTGCATGATCACGACCTATTATGATGTGCGTACAACCATAATTTTTCCTCATTATTGCATGATGAATTGCTTCCTTTGGTCCTCCATATCGCATTTCTGTGTGAAGCGTTGCCAGATAACATCGATTTTGTGGATAATAATGGTTGATCAGTGTTTCATATGCACTGACTATAACCTCGTCTGTAAAGTCACCTGACTTTTTCTTTCCTATTAAGGGATTTATGAAAAGACCGTCGTGTGTGTTAAGTGATTCTTTTTGTAGCATTTCATGCGCAACATGAGGAACATTTCTTGTCTGAAATGCTACAACAGTCTTCCATCCGGCCTTTTCAAAGCTTGCTCTGGTTTCTGTTGGTGTTTTTCGATATTTTCGTATTGGTATTTCTTTTGGTCTTTGAAAATAGTCTATTTTTCCACCCACAAGAACATCCTTCATTGCCATAGTTTTTGCTACACCGGGATGTTTTGGATCGGTGGTACCATAAACTCCCTTTGCAATTGCATTCTTGTCAAAATTATACACATCTTCTACATGTAAAATAGCAAAACCATTGTTTTCTGAATTTTTCAAAAGAACATCACGCGCATCCTTCATTTTTGTGGCAGTTTGTTTATCTACATCAAGCATTATCGGTATTGCCCAAGGAACGTCGTTTGATAACCTTCCCTTACTAATTACATTTTCAAAGTCTTGTTGTAGCAGAAATCCTTCTAGCGGGCTAAAAATGCCATCTGCTATGTTTTCAATATCATTTGCAAGATCAGTATCAACAAACACAGAAAACATTCCTGAAGGATTTTTTGATGTAAGTCTGTTTACCAGCTTGCCACCATGTGGCTTGGCAATCCCTTTGCCTTCGTCCAAAGTCTCACTTGTTACCGTGGTCTGCGTGCAAACCGCATTCCTTTTCGGGATCGGTTTCCCACCACCAACGACCTGCCCTTAGGTCTTCACCCGGTTTTACCGCTCGTGTACAAGGCTCACACCCAATGCTTGGATATCCTTTATCATGCAATTTGTTGTACGGAATTTTGTTTGCTTTAATATAGTCCCAGACCTGTTCCCATTTCCAGTCAATTATGGGGTTTACCTTTACCATTCCATTATGCTGGTCATCTATCTCAATTTTTTTGGCATCTGCTCTGTTCTGAGTTTGATCGCCTCTCAGCCCAGTTATCCATCCATCCAAAGTTACAAGCATCTTGTTTAGTGGATGAACTTTCCTTACTCCACAACAAAGCTTTCTGTTTCCTATACTTTGGTAAAACAGGTTCATGCCATTGACTCGCACCATCTGTTCTACTTCATTTTGATCTGGAAACATTACTTCGATGTTAGTGTTGTATTTGTTTCTTATTTCATCCATCACGTCATATGTTTCCTGATTAAGTCTGCCTGTATCAAGTGTAAAGATTCTAGCTTTTGGGTTTAGCTTCATCATCATATCAATTACTACAACATCTTCTGCTCCAAAACTGGATGCTATTGCAACTTTAGGATGAAGATTATCAAGTGTCCATTTGAGAATCTCTTGTGGAGTTTTGAGTGTGTTATTTAATTGAGCTATTTGTTCAGAAGTAAACTTGCCCATAAGAAATTGTCTCTACTTTGGTCATATAATGATTGCTAGATTTGAATCAGTAATCCTAGAGTTATAAATAACGTCTAGATAAGAAAACGAAATGGCTGAAAAAACTGTAGTTGTTGTTTTCCCCTCAATATTTTCCCTCAATAAAATTAATTCTCTTATATCAAGCATAAGTAAAATCCTTCAAACAAAAAAACAAAGTTTTGGCAAAATACAAAAAAATGATTCTGTTATAATAATAGATGCAAGCGATCCCGTATTTGCTTCATCCGCAATAAGCTCACTTTTTGGAGTGGAAAAAGTTGCAGTAGCTACAGAAGTGGAAAATCGTTTTAATGTTGTAGTTTCTGCTATAGCTAAAATTGGTACAAATCTTCTCCTAAATGGAGAAAGATTCTATGTTAAGGTGGAGGGTCAAGCAATTGATTACATGCCAAAAGACATGGAGCTTGCAGCGACATCTTCTTTGATAGAAAAAACAGTTAGTCTTCAAACAAAGCCAGGTACAGAAGCAAATCACGATAAGCTTCTTTATACATATCTTACAAAGTCTCACGCATACGTTTGTATTTTTATAGATAAAGCGAGTGGTGGAATTCCACACAAATCACAGAATGCAACCATTCTTTGTTGTATATATGATGAGCTTTCAGCAATATCTTGTCTTCAGATCCTCAAAGTGGGTTTTGATGTAAAAATTCTTGTTTGCTATCGCAATGACTCCGAGCTTCTAAACATAGTTAAAATCATGAATCAGATCTTACCACGAGTTTACCAGACTAAAGCAACACTGCAGTTTTGCAAGCTTAAACTAGATTCTTCCGGAAGTTCAAATCTATTGTTAAAGATTGCAGCCATAACAGAAATTCTCGTATCAATTGCTAAAATAAACAAGATACAAAGAGTCTCCCTCGCAATTTCTCCAATGATCTTTCCTGCCTGGTTTGTAGAATACAATGCTATACGTCTATTTCAAAAAAATCTAATTCCGTGGTTTCCTCTAATAGGAATAGATAACAGTATTTTTGAAACCGCAAAGGAGATTGGTTTGGAAAAACATCTTCCCAAGATTGAGAGTTTGTGCAGACTAAAGTTTACCAGCAAGAATATTCCCAAAGGCAAAATTAGTAAAATTTCACAGACGGCGTTAAAAACAAGAAAGTCAATCACTATTGCAATAGGCCCAAAAAATATACATGATATTATTGACTCACTAAAATCCAAACATTGAGAATTTAAACGGGATAGATTGATTTGAACTTGTGATAAAGATAGGACAATTCATCTATCCGTGGGGGAATGGCCATTTCAGTAGAATGATGGCACTTGATAGTGTTCTACCTCAGTATCTTAAAGACGATCTTGAGATTCATTATTCGAGTGGCGGAGCGATATATCAAAAATTACTACAAAGATTTCCTACAAAAAAACAACAAATCCATGAGATTCTGATGCCGACCCCAATTGATGGCAAACATGGTCCAAGTGTTACACTTTCTATGTTGAACCTGTTGCTACCTGTTTCTGGAAATCCTCCGCTTGTCACACAAATTTCAAACTATCTTAAAAATGAAGCTAAGCTGTATAACAAACAAAATTTTGATCTTGTAATAAATGATGGTGATATGGGTTCCAATGTATTAGCTAAAAATAGGGGAATTGATTCTGTTTTTGTAACAAATCAGTTTAGGCCAAACCTTTGGAGATCACACTTTTACTTTTATCCATCATTACTCTACATTTCAAAACAGATTACCAAAGCCACAAAGATAGTTGTAGCTGATTCAGCCCCACCAAACACCATCTGTGAATACAATCTGAATTTCCCAGACAAGATAAAACAAAAAGTGGTATATGCGGGGCATTTTTCAAATGGTGTGGTCAAAAATTCAAAGCCAGAATCAGATTTAGAAAAATTAGTTGAAAATGCGGACTCTTTTGGATATTGGATGCAAACCGGCAACAAATCTACAAACGAGATAACTGGTAAGAAATATGAGCAGATTTTTCATTCAGAAGAGATGCAAGGCGAGAAGAGACTTGTTTCACATGCACAAAATGACCCTTCTATAGACAGAGTGATAGGAAGGGATGGTAAGACTTATTCTATTTCAGACGCACTTGAACGAAATATAGATTGGGTTCAGATAGACGTAGGGTTTTTGTCAGAGCAAGAAAAGGATACCGCGCTAAATTTGTGTAAATATGCAGTGATAAATGGCTCCCATACTGCAATGGGAGAAATACTTGGAATAAAGGCAAAACCCATCGTAGGAATTCCTGTTTATGATGAACACACAAACCAGCTAAGATGGGCCGAAGAGAAAGGTCTTGGCGTTCTTGCACATAACACAAAACATGTGATAAAGGCTATTCACTACATTCAGAGTAACTATGAGAAGTATGTAGATCGGCTTGCGGAATTCACTAAGAATTTTGATCGAAATGGTACACAAAACACAGCAAAGATAATTGCTGAAATACTTGAAAGTTAGAAAGGATTATAATTTTTTAAGTTTAAGTGCCAGATCTGGTACGCGGCATTTTCGATGGGCGAACTGACCGAAAGGGATGACGATATAGACCGCGTACCAGAAAATCAGCAAGGCTTTTATGGATAATTTTGATGAGTGGCGTCATTGACTGATTGCCCCGAGTGTGCAGCCAAGGATGTAAAGATTGAGATGAAATTTGATCTAAATACGAAACACTTTATCTGCAAAAAATGTGGGCTGTACGCAACAAGGGAGCAAATAAGCGATATAAGAGATAGACTGAATCGTCGTGAAAAAACACGAGAGGACAAACATGATGAATACCGAGACTGGTGGCAATCAAGTAAGAAAGAAAAACAGAGCTAGTTATCTGGAGTGAAAATAAGATGGCAAAAGAACTTCCACAATGGGTACAAGATGAAATAAAGAACGCAAAATTTGGAAAGCCTGAGTCTCAAACTAGAACAGGCTACATCCTTGAGATTTACGACAAGGATATGAAAATAGATGTTCAGCTATACGAAGAGATTGAGGATGGGAGGCGCATCATAACTTTGGATTTACCAAAAAAAATCAAACCTTCTGAGCTATTGAAAGGAGTTGTGTATGAGTTTACCTTCAATTCCTCAAAGGCACCCTTGAGTAAAAAAATTATTGAGTTTCTTAATAAAGAGATGGAGATAGACATGGATACCATATACCAATTTGAGGTGACAAATTTTGAATTAATGGATGTTGATTCTGGTACAGGTTCATCAACAGAATCTGAAGAAGAATAGATTTGTGATTTGGTATCATTAGTAATTTTTATTCTAGACTAGTGCAATTTTTGCTTTGAGTTCATCGCCTTTCTAAAGGCTGCACCAAAAATTGGATTGATAAGATATGGAAATGTGTGTTTTGCCCAAACTGCGATTCTTACTAGTGGCGGTACGATAATCTCAAGTCTTGGTGATGAGGAGGCCCTTACTACTGCTTTGGCTACGGTTTTAGAACTAATTGAGACAGGAGAATATTGTGGTATTGAATTAAAAGATGGGTGATCAAAGAAATCTGTTCTGACCGTTATAGGGCTAACAACAGTTACACCTACTCCAGTTCCCTTTAGCTCATGGTAAAGTCCTTCTGAAAAACCTAGCATCGCAAACTTTGATGCACAGTAAGATGCAATTCCTGGCAATCCAAAGCTTCCTGCAACTGAGGCTACGTTTACTATATGCCCAGATCTTTGCTCCAGCATTTTTGGTAGAAAAGCTTTCGTACAATAGACCATTCCTAGATAGTTAGTTGCCATCTGAGATTCTATTTCCTCTATTTTTAAATCAAGCACAGAACCATAAATTGCAAACCCTGCATTGTTTACCAGAATATCAATTCGCCCGAATTTATCAAGAACAGTCTTACTCATCTGTTCTACTTGCTGCTTTTGAGAAACATCACATGTACATGCAAGGATTTCTGAGCCGTATTTAGTGAGTTTTTTTACTACGTCATCAAGCTTTTCTTTTCTTCGTGAGACAAGTACTACGGAACTACGTCGCCTAGCAAACTCTGCAGCCGATTCTTCCCCTATACCACTTGATGCTCCCGTAACTACAACTACTTTGTTGGTATAATTCACAAAAGAAAAGAGACTCTTTGAAAATAAAGTGCTTTCTATGCAATTTTAGCTTTTTTTGTGTGTGGATGAAGAACCACTTTCATCAGTAGTATCCAGCTGATACAAAGAGGAACATGGTATGTAGCAATCCTCCAAGCTATTACGATATTCCACTGTATACTATCTTTGACTGCATCAAATGTTAAGCTATTTAACTTTCCAAGATAGGCCCAGATGCCAAACTCTGTAAGGCCAGATCCCCCTATGGTGATTGGCAAGTTGCCTATTGCATTTGATGCCATAGCTGCCATCAGAGAGTCAAAAAATTCTATAAAATATCCAGCACCATTTGCAATTACCATAAATGAAATTCCGTAGAATATCCAAGTAAATGCAGAAAAGATCATTGATACCATGAACGCCTTTTTTGCACCTTTATTATGCAAGCTTTGTCTACTCATCTCACAGATTTCTTGCACCCATTGGTTTGTTTTATCAATGTATTTTGAAGGACGGTTCTTGTTTATCCTTGTTACAATTTTTGATACCAAGTCAGGAACCTGAAAAGTTCTTTTGTATGACAAGAAAAACAGACTACACCATAATGTCGTAACTGGAAGGCTTATCACCACTATGGCAATTCCTATGACATAAGCACCATTAACAAATGCAAATACAGCTGCAGTAAGAGCAAAAATCCCCGCTGCTAGTACTTCGGTGACAATTTCCATTATTGTAACCCAAGTTGCTTTACCTGTTGGAATTCCCTTCTTTTTCAACCATACAATCCTAACTACCTCACCGCCTACAAATGAGGGTGTGGTAGATGTAACAAACTCACTTCCTATTCTTACTGAAACTGTTTTCCATGATGCCTCTATAGGACCAAGAAATTTCTTTACGAGATAATTGAATTTTAAACCCTGCATGAGTAGCTTGCAAGAAATAGCAAGTGCCGCACTTACAAAAGGAACAAAACCAACTGCAAAGAGTTCTTCTAGTTTGATATCAAAGGTGATAGCAATCAGAACAAATGGTATAATACTGACCGGAATTGCCAAAAGCTTCCAATTCATTGTCTCTTTATTCATGGATGGAAATATAAGCTGAACATAAAATATTAGTCAGTAAAAATGAAAACTATTTTTATTGTTGGCACAGCTGGGGCTGGCAAATCATTACTTACCTCTAGAATCTTTGATAATTATACAAGAAATGGTGCTTTTGTTGGAATTTTAAATTTGGATCCAGGTGTTGAAAACCTGCCGTACACATGTGATGTGGATGTTAGGAATTATGTAGACCTTGTATCTATAATGAAGCAATACGACTTGGGTCCAAACGGCGCCATGATAATTGCAAGTGATCTAATTGCATCAGAAATAGAACAGATTCAAAGCGATGTTGATGATATGAATCCAGATTATCTTATAGTTGACACGCCTGGCCAGATGGAGCTTTTTGCTTATAGAACAAGCGGTCCATTTTTTGTTCAAAACTTTAACGCTGAACAAAAGGTTGCATTATTTCTATATGATGGGGTTCTTGTGACAACTCCTACTAATTTTGTTTCTATTGCGCTTCTTGCTACATCAATCAAATTAAGACTTAATTTGCCACACATCAACGTTCTAACAAAAATCGATCTCATAGAAGACAAAATTAAAGACATATTGAAATGGTCATCTAGTCTGAGTAGCCTCGAAGATGCAATAGCCAAACATTCTGATGGTGAAAACTATACACTTGTAACAAATATTTTGAGGAGTCTAAATCTTGGTGGTTTTTCACAAGGACTGATTCCTGTATCGAACGCAACCGGAGATGGTATGCTAAACCTAGAGGCAGCTCTGAGCAGAATTCTTAACTTGGGAGAGGAAGTAGAAGACTAGTGGCTTCCAGTATTATTGTAAGGGCTCCGTGTTCCACTGCGAATTTGGGCCCCGGTTTTGATGTTTTTGGACTTGCGTTGGACGCTTATTATGATGAAATACAACTTGTAAAAGGCGGTAATGGAATTAAAATTCAGAGCACCGGCTCGATTCCTCTTGTTCCTGAGAGAAATTCTGCAGGACTTGTAGTAAAAGAGATGGCAAAAAAATTCAAAATAAAATCTGGTCTTGTTTTGAAAATTAAAAAAGGTGTGCCTGCTGGTTTTGGAATGGGAAGCAGTGCTGCGTCTGCTGCTGCCGCAGCTGTAGCCTTTGATGCCTTATTTGATCTGAATCTTGATAAAAATACGCTTGTAGAGTTTGCTGGTGTTGGTGAAAAGGCGAGTGCTGGTTCTGTTCATTATGATAATGTTTCTGCCTCTATTTTTGGTGGTTTTGTTATAGTAAAGACGAATCCGCTTGACATCATAAGCATAGAACCGCCAAAAGATCTTGTACTTTGCGTTGCAATTCCCAAACTCCGTGTTCCTGCAAAAAAAACCCAAGTTTCTAGAAGTGTTCTCCCAAAACAAGTTGAACTTTCCGATTATGTGTACAATCTTTCAAATGCTACAGCTATAGTTGCTGGATTTATGAAAAAAAACACGTCAATGATTGGCAATTCCATCAGAGATATAATTGTGGAACCAGCAAGACAACATCTGATTCCAGGATTTTCTCAAGTAAAAGAGAATGCTATTCGTGCAGGTGCATTTGGTGTTACAATAAGTGGTGCAGGTCCATCAGTCATTGCATTTACTTCAAAGTCGTTTAATCAAAAAAAGATCTGTGATGCTATGGCAAAGGGATTTGCGTCTGCCAAGACAAAATGCCATACAGTAGTATGCAGGCCTAGCAAGGGCGCACGTATAGTATAGATTATCTTTTTCTAGAAACTCTGGATTCTAGAAATTAAACTTTAGTCACTTGTCATCAACATCAAAGCAAACATACATAATTTCTGGTAAATCGAGCTAAAATGGATTTGAAGGAAGGATCAGGAAAGCACTTTGCTATTGGAATGATTGTACTTGCAGCAATAATCGTGATACTATTTACATTGCCGGAATATGTTGGATTAGAGCTAACAATTGGGATGGCACTTACCATGTCAGTATTGGTTGGTATGTATGTGATTTTGATTACTGAGACCATGCACAGAACAACACTTGCACTTTTTGGTGCACTTCTTATTCTCATTATTCTTGTCTACACAGGACTAATTCCAGCATATGATAGTGTCAGCTTTGTAATTGGTGCAATTGATTTCAACACTATAGGATTGCTTTTAGGAATGATGATAATTGTTGGAATACTAAGCGAGACAGGAATCTTTCAGTATATAGCAATACGGGCAGCAAAAATGGCTAAAGGAAATGTTTGGAAGCTGATGATACTGCTTTCAATTATTACTGCTGTTGTGTCTGCATTTTTGGATAATGTTACTACTGTTCTTCTCATTGTACCCGTCACAATTTCTGTAGCAAGAATTCTAAACATAAATCCAATATCACTTATTCTCGCTGAGATTTTTTCATCAAACATAGGTGGCACTGCTACCCTAATTGGAGATCCGCCAAACATCATGATCGGTTCTGCCGCAGGAATTTCATTTATAGATTTTGCGAACCGAATGATGCCAGAAGTTGTTATAACATTTGTAATTTCATTTGTACTCCTCAAATTTATGTTTAGAAAAGACCTCAAACAAAAACCCGAACATATAGAAAAACTACAGGAAATTGATGAGAATGAAGAGATCAAAGACAGGGTACTGCTCAAAAAAACAATGATAGTTCTTCTTGCAGTAATAGCGTTGTTTGTAGTACATGGAATTTTGGAAGTTGAAGTGTCTATAATTGCCTTGGCTGGTGCAGCAGTACTTTTGCTAATTACAAAAATGAGACCGGAGAAGGCATTTCATCATGTAGAATGGCCTACATTACTTTTCTTTGCAGGATTATTTGTAATTGTTTCTGGTGTTGAGGCATCAGGTGCTTTTGAAATAATTGCACATGAAGCATTGAAAATAACTGGTGGTGATCTTGCAGCTACAATGTTTTTGATAGTCTGGATGTCAGCCATTGTCTCTGCCTTTGTAGATAATATTCCGTGGACAGCTACAATGATTCCAATAATTCAGAATATTTCTGCAGACCCAAGTTTTGCAAGTGCAATTTCTAGTTTTACACATAATCCCTTATGGTTTGCACTTGCCATAGGTGCGGATTTTGGAGGAAATGGTACACTTGTTGGTTCAAGCGCTGGTCTTATTGCGATAGCTGTTGCTGAAAAACATGGATATCCTATATTGTTTAGAACTTTTCTTGTAAGAGGGTTCCCTTACATGATTGCAACAACGCTAATTGCCACAATGGTACTTTACTTCAGAGTACTTTTTCTTTGGTAAGCAAACGAAACCGAGTTATATCACAAGCCTTACAAAGGAACTAGCTTGACAGATTTTGGTCTGCTTTTTGCTGCACTTGCAGCCATAAGCTGGGGAACTTTTTTTGTTCCGGTCCGAAAAGTGGGTGTCACAAATGTTTGGCAGTTACAGGGAGCTACCTCATTCGGTATACTTCTTTTTGCTATCCCAATTGGCTTTTTCTGGGGTTTTGAGATTCAACTCTCCGGTCTTTTTTCAGGACTTATTTGGACGGTAGCTAATCTACTTGCACTATATTCAGTCAAACTGATTGGGCTTGCAAGAACATCTCCTCTCCTTGCAGGTTTTAGTATCATAACATCATTTGTATGGGGAACCGCATTTTTTGGTGAAACTTTTGATTCTTTAGTTCTAGCGTTGATAGCAATAGGATTACTATTAAGTGGACTACCACTTGTGTCAAGTGGAGAAAAAAATCCAACCGTACAAAAAAGAGGATACTTTACAGCTGTAGCATCTGGCCTGATAGGAGGGTCTTACATTATCCCTATGCAGGCAACACAAACACTTGAATCTGGCTTTTTTTCGTTGAGTCTTTCCATTTTTGTGATTGGGATACCGCTATTTTTCTTTGCAAGAAGATTTATTAAAAAAGAAACAATCGCAGGTCTGGTTTCTGGAGTTCTCTTCAATCTTGGCAGTCTATCTGTATTGATTGCTGTTGGTCTAATAGGCATAACCACGGCATTTCCAATTTCTCAAACAGCAACCCTCTTTGCGGTATCATGGGGAATTTTGTATTTTAAAGAAATAGTTCAAAAACGAGGCATATTACGTGTGGCTGGTGGAGCTGCCATCATATTGTGTGGAGCTGCACTACTTGCAATTGCTTAATCAAGCAATTTATTTGGCCTAAAACAACAGCATCCAAATTGAAAAAAGCAATAGTGGTTTTCAGTGGTGGGCTTGATTCTGTATGTACAACTACATATTTACAATCACGATACAAGCTTTATGCTCTTACCTTTTCATATGGTCAGAAGGCAAGCCAAGAAATTAAAATGGCAAAATACTTTGCAAAAATTTTGAAACTAAAAGAGCATAAAATAATAGACATAGGATTCATGAGAGAGCTGTACGAAAAAACAAATGTACTTACCAATCTGAAAATGAAGATTCCTGCTAAATTTGATTACACGATTGTAGCGCCTATAAGAAATGCAGTTTTCCTTTCAATCGCTTCTGCGTGGGCATTTACAAAAGACGCTACACTTGTAGCATATGGTGCTCATAAGGGAGACAAGAATTATCCTGACTGCAGACCGACCTTTTCTAAGATGATCACAAAAGCCTTCAATCAAGGTGAAATCGATGGAATAAGAACAGGTATCAGAAAAAGGATCAACGTATGGAGTCCTTATATTGATGGCTTGTCAAAAAGCGATCTCTTAAAAATTGGTTATAAAAAACTTGGAAATGAAATCTTCAAAACATGGAGTTGTTATTCAAGCACAAAAATTCATTGTGGAAGGTGTGAGTCTTGTAACAACAGAAAGACTGCATTTCTAGATGCCAGAATAGTAGACAGGACAGAATACAAATCCTAAGATCTAAAACTAAATCTTATTGTTCTAGAATTGGCCTTTTAAAAATACGTGATCTTATTATAATATAATAAATTGCCATAGGAACTCCAACTATTCCCCAGAAGATCCAGTTTGTCATAGCTTCTGTCATTCCCAGCTGTTGAAAGTATTCTACAGACTTGAGAGATATTCCTACCCCAATTCCTAGCATTATTCCAAATTCTATTACATACCATACAAATCTTGGAAACGACTCTTTTGGTACATGTGCTGCCATTGTTTGGCGTTGGTTATGGATTGTTATTTAATTTTTCTGGCATAGAGCTGAGCTTTTATTTAGGAAGTTTAATGGTATGCTGATGAAAAAAGTAGAAGCTGTGGTGGGAAGAGCTATAGCTCGAGTTATTTGTAGTGCGTTAAAAGAGGCGGGTTTCTCTAGTTTCATGCTAACTAACATCTTAGGGAGGGGCAAAATGGGACGTGGTGTATATGTTCATGGTGGTCGTGCTGCAGCCATGACAAATATTGAAGAACAAGTTTTGGACAAGTCAAAGTTAGAACTCATTTTGGATGACAAAGATGTCGATAAGGTAATTTCGATCATTGTCAATAACGCAAAAACTGGCATTATGGGCGATGGTAAAATTTTCGTATCTAATATAGAACAAGTAATACGAATTAGAACTGGGGAAGTTGGAACCAGTGCCATTTAACACTGGTTATTGAAGAATCTGCTTTAGGTATCTAAATTTGCAATTTTATTGTGAAAACTTTGCTAAACTATTTTAGTTTCTGAGCTGCTTTTGTGAATCATGGCAAGTATGTCTGGCCTGTATTCTTTTTTCTCGTAAATTCCTCGGTATGCAACTGTAGTCATCTTAGCATCGTTTTTAACTCCACGCATTTTCATACAAAAATGCTCACCTTCTATTATCACCACGACTCCCTTTACTCCCTCAGAATTCAGCTCATCAGCTATGTTTTTTGTAATGCGCTCTTGGATTTGCAATCTTTTGGTATACTTTTCTACAAGTCTTACTAGTTTTGAAATTCCAAAAACCTTTCCGTCTGGTGAATATGCAATATGGATCTTACCAAAAAAAGGCAACATATGATGTTCACACATTGAATAAAATTGTATGTCCTTTGCTACAATTACATCCGAATCTTCAGAAAACTTTACTGAAAGCTCTGACTCCGCATCATATCCACTGAAGATTTCTTCATACATGTCAGCAATTCTACTGGGGGTATCAAGTAAACCCTCTCTAGTAGGATCCTCACCTATCTCTGCTATCATTTCTCTTACAAGTCGTTTTATTCTGTTTTTATCCATCATGGCGCTCCTATGAATTTGTGTAGTTGTGGTACTATACGTACCTCATTATAATAAGGATAAACTACATCATAAAAGCTAAAAAGCTGTTTCAAACTGGGTTCTGCAATACCATAGCTTGGCTGTATTATAAATCCTGCAATTTCTGATTTCGAAATTATGCTAAAAACCTTCTCAAGTAGGTTTTTGAACGGTTCAAGTTGAGTCCTTGAGCTTATCACAACTTTGATGTAGGTAGTCTTTCGTGAATTTATAGCATATCTTAGGCATTGCATTTCATTTTCTAAAAGTTTGGAATAATGTTTTGGATCGACAAATTCTGAATCAGGCGTTTTAAATTCGATTTTTATGTAGTTAATGTAGGGAAGAACTTGAAAAAACTTTTGTGAATCATAACAGGATGATTCTATGTATGTAGGGATATTTTTTGCTTGAACAAACTTTGCCATCTCTGCTAGTGCTTCAGATTGAACAAGCGGATCTCCTCCAGTAAAGTTAACTTTGTAAGTATTTTTTTCCAAGTTTTTTTCTATAAGTTTGCATACCTCTTCAAGGTCATACTCTTGCCCAGAATCCATTGGTAAGAAGTCTTTTGTGTCACAATAAAAACACTTGAAAGGACAACCTGCTAACCTTACAAAAAGAGTTTTTGTTCCATACAGTATTCCTTCTCCTTCAACAGATGTAAATATCTCAGACAGTCTTACTTTCAAGCAAACAATCTGCCGCTTTTCAATATTTATTCAATTGGATCCGTGCCTGAACAATTGCTACTAAAATGATTTATTCACATATCACCGATAAAGATCAGTGAAGATTCTTCTTTATCTAGGCATAATTGTAACCTTAATTTTTTTAGTTCCTCAGTATGCTGATGCCGTTACCATAACAGCGACTCCTCGTACCACTCATTTTGGTCCAAACGACTGGCTCTACATAGATCTCAAGATAGATGGATATGTTGGAGGAACTGTGAATTGGATTGCACATAGACCTGATAATTCTACCTTTTCTGGTTCACTTGATCAGTTTG
>Ga0187894_10003816_pt1 | contig 16594 bp, 15 predicted proteins | sample GBC1701081metaG_FD_136650 | JGI IMG/M metagenome (GOLD analysis project Ga0187894, IMG submission 136650) | White microbial mat communities from a lava cave in the Kipuka Kanohina Cave System on the Island of Hawaii, USA - GBC170108-1 metaG ... | reverse complement strand
GGATGCCGACCTGCACCATGCGCAAATCTGGCTCATTGGCAGCCACCAGCGGCCACAGGAAGGCATCCCAGTTTGCCAGGAAGAAAAAGACCGCCAGCGCCGCCAGCACCGGGCGCGCCAACGGCAGAGCAACACGGAAAAACACGCCGATGCGTGACGCCCCGTCGATGCGCGCCGCATCTTCCAGGTCGGTTGGGAGGCCGAGGAAATGCTGCCGCAGCCAGAAAATGCCAAAGGCATGGGGAATTGCCGGGATGATGAGCGCGAGGTAGGTGTTAATCCAGCCCAGTTCTTTCACCAGCAGCGCCAGTGGAATGAGAATGGTGTAAAACGGGATCATCAGCGTGGCAATGATTCCGATAAAAACAATGCGCTTGCCGGGGAAATCCAATCGCGCCAGGGCATATCCCGCCATCGCGTGCAGCAGCAAGGCGACGACCGTCACGGTAATGGCGACAAAAAACGAGTTGAACATATAGCGTTCAAACGGCGCTTGCCGGAATACTTCCTCGAAGTTGAGGAAGGAAAAATTCGGTGAAATCAGGGTGGGCGGACTGGTAAAGATTTCGCTATGCGGTTTCAGCGCACTGGACAACATCCACAGGAACGGCCCGGCGAAGACGACGGCCAGCAGGATGCAAATTAGATAATAAACACTGCTGCCCACGAGTTGCGTTGGACTTTTCTTCATCGCGGCTCTCCTCCTCCTACTACTGGCGCTCGTTGCTGGCACGGAAGTAGCGTACCTGTACCAGTGTGAGTACGAAAATCATGACAAACAGGACGACCGCCATCGCCCCGGCGTAGCCAAAGTTCCATTCGCGGAAGGCCTTTTCGTAGATATACATCACCAGCGTATACGTCGCCTGCGCCGGGCCGCCGCGCGTCATGACATAAATTTGGTCAAAGGCTTGCAGGGCATTGATCGACAAAATCACGATCACGAAAAAGCTGGTGGGACGCAGCAGCGGCATGATGATATGGCGGAAGGTCTGCCATTTGCTCGCGCCGTCAATCTCGGCGGCTTCGATGTAATCCGATGGAATGTCTTGAATGCCAGCGATCATGATAATCATGAAATAACCGACACTTTTCCAGATCGCCACCACCTGTACCGAAAACATGGCGCTCTGGACGTTTCCCGTCCACTGCGCGGTTGGCAGTCCGAAGGCGCTGAGGGTTTCGTTGATGAGGCCATTGCCCGAATCGAACATGAAACGCCAGATCACACCAGCGACCACCAGCGACATGGCTACCGGCATAAAATAGATGGTGCGGAAGAAGATGTTGCCCCGCGCGCGGCGGGTGAGCAGCACCGCCATACCCAGGCTGATGGTGTAGACCGCCGGCACAAAACCGACGGTATACAGGATGGTGCGCCCTAAAGACGCGCCAAATTTAGGGTCTTTCAGGATAATCTCGTAATTACGCAGCCCCACAAATTCCGGCGCGCCCACTAAACGCCAATCGCTAAAGCTGACGGCGAACGCCAGCAGCATCGGGCCGACGACGAACAGCAGCAGCCCCAGAACATCCGGCAGCAGAAACAAATAGCCGACCAGCATTTGTTCCCGTCGCTCACGGTTCATGCCCTTCCAGCGGCCTAACCATCCTCCCTGTGCTTTGCTCGTGGGAGATGCAATAGCTATTGGCTTAAAAGTGGTCATAAAATCGCCCTGTTCAAATAATGGATTGGACAGACGGATGAGGGCTGCCATTTTACAGTCGATGGCAGCCCGATCGTCGTCCTAATTTTAGCGTGTCAACAGATACGAGTCGATTTTTTCGGCCCAGGCCGCAGCGGCATCCTCACCGCTCACGCCGTTGTACATCACATCCTGAATCGCCTCCCAAACCGTTTGGGCAACTTCTGGCGGGAAGGCTGGCTCAGGGCGGGCGGTTGGGAAGATGTCGTTGGCAAATACGTTATGCGGGAATTCGGCGTAGAAATCCGGGTTGTCAGCGATGACCGAGGCACGCGGCGACAATTTGGTGTTATACACCGTTCCCCATTCCGTCGCCCGTGAATTATCTTCCCGGCCAAACATATTGATGGCGAACTCAGCCGCTTCAGCGGGATGTTCGGTATTGGCGTAAACCATCACCGTCCAGCCGCCGTAGACTGTGCGCCTTTCGCTGTCCGCATCGGGTGCTGGAATGGACGCGACCGCCAGATTCTCGACGAATTCGGGATAATTGTCCTTAATCCAGCCGTAGACCCAATAGCCGGAAACGAACATGGCACCCTGATCGGTAGGGAAGCGTTCGTCTACCGGGCCAGTATTGTCGGGGGCGGCGTAACCTTCACTCATCAGGGTTCCCCACAGGTCAAGCGCCCGTGCTGCCTCCGGTGTGTTGACCGACGCAGCCGAGAAATCACCATTCACCACTTCAGCCCCAGCCATCCACAGGAAGGGATAGAACACGAAATTCTGATAGTAGTCCCCGGCAGTTGGGATGAGAATGCCGTAACGATCTTCAGTGGTCAACGCCTGAGCAGCAGCGACCAGTTCATCCCAGGTCGTGGGAACTTCGACACCGGCCTCTTCCAGTATGGTCTTGTTGTACCACAGCGCCACTGGTTCCATCTCGAAGGGCAGCGAATAGACATTCCCATCCAGCGTCACCGCATCCCAGGAAGCGGCCAGCACATCTTCTGTGAGATAGTCGGGAATATAGTCTTGCAAAGGCAGCGCCAAACCGCTGTCCGCATACCGCCGCCAGTCGCCGGGGCTGATGAAGAACACATCCGGCGCGTCGCCCGTCGCAATGCCGGTGCTGAGGACTTCGCCCGTGTACTGCCCGAAGGGGAATTCCTGGCGCTCCACTTGCAGTTCATGGGTCGCGTTCCACTCGTCGATATATTGTGTGAAGAAGGGATCAACAGCGTCGGTATATTCAAATGTCCAGAACTTGAGAACATCATCTTGCGCCAGAGCAGGGGCAACCGACAGCAGCCCTAGCACAACCGCTACAATACCGACAAAAAACACAATGCGTTTCACGTTTTTTACTCCTTAAACTATATGGGGAGAGAACCGCTTAATTTTCTTTAGATCACTTTGACGATTGTCACCTCCTTGTCTAACCACACGAAATAGACTATACTGATGTGAAATCGGTTTCAGTTGATGACCAATATCATAGCGAAGATTTTCAATGGAGTCAATCTATTCGAAATAAAAAAGCAAAGAAATACGTCCTAATTATAGGTTTTAAGTGAAAAAATGAACGAACTTTAAGATCAGGCAGCGCGTAAGGTCTTCTTATATGAGATGAAATCGGTTTCAGATTTTAGATGAGCTTGTGCCACATAACGAATAATTTCGTGTAGGATAGATGTGACTCTACACACATGGCGTTAAGGAGTGCGACATGGCGAACGTGACGATCAAAGACGTAGCCAGTTATGCCGGGGTATCGAAGGCCACAGTGTCGCGGGTGTTGAATAATCATGCTTACGTTGCTGACGATGTGCGAACGCGCGTTCAGCAAGCGGTGGACACGCTAGGCTACCATCCCAGCCGGGCGGCACGTCGTTTGCGCGCCAACTCCAGTGATATCCTCGGACTCATTATTCCTGATATTGAGAATCCGCTGTTTCAGTCACTGGTGCGCGGTGTGGAAGATACGGCTTATGCTCAACAGATGAATGTTGTGCTGTGTAATACCGATGATATTCCCGACAAACAGAAGGTGTATCTGCGGTTGATGCAGGCCGAACAGGCCGCCGGTGTAATCGTCGTCCCAACCCACCCCGACGATAGGGCGGTGTTGGAGCCGGTTCGTGAAGCCGGTATGCCCATCATTTTGCTTGACCGCGAAGTTGCCAACTTTGAAGTCGATACCGTGAAAGTGGACAATGTTCACGGCGCGTATGTAGCGACTCGCCATCTCATCCTGCTGGGTTACAAGCGCATTGCCGTGATCGCCGGTACGCAAAACTTGACTCCCGGTCATGAGCGTTTACGCGGCTGCTATCATGCCTTGAAGGATATGGGCGTCGCCATTGATGAGAGCCTGGTCAAGATCGGTAATTTCAAAATTGAAAGTGGCTATGATTTGACGCACGAATTGATGAAGGCTGCCCATCCGCCCGACGCGATTTTCGTGTCGAACAACCTGATGACCTTAGGGGCTTTACGCGCTTTGCATGAACTGAGCGTCCGCATTCCCGAAGACGTGGCTCTGGTCGGATTTGATGATATGCCCTGGGCCGGTGATTTGAATCCGCCGCTTACAGCCGTAGCCCAACCGGGTTATGAAATGGGGCAGCAGGCTGTCCAACTGCTGTTGCGACGCCTGGCACAGCCCGATGCTTCATTTTGCAAGATTATGTTACAATCGCGCTTAATTGTCCGTCAATCCTGTGGAGCGCACTTACGGGGACATAACAGCCCGTAGTGCATCGGTCACGGTCGCCCAACCCGCGTTACCCTCAACAGCGTGTTATCAATAAGCGTATCCAGCGTGGAAACGGCCCCGTCCGACCAACGGATTTCCAACCGTTGTAGGTCTACGTCATCGGGAAAGCCGAAGTGGATACGGGCAGCATCACCGGAGATATAACCGCTGGCGGCTTTGACATCGCGGTAGTAAACACTGTCACGGGTGTGCAGGATAAGGCTAGTGCCAATCGCGCGGGTGTTGCCGCTTTCCGGCCAGAACAAATCCACTTGTAGGCTACTCCCCTGGCAAAGCTGATTCTCGAAAAGTTCTGCCGTCCCGCGCAGGTTATTCACCACTATGTCCAGGTCGCCATCGCTATCCAAATCCGCCATGCTCATCCCGCGCCCGCTGCGTGTCGAACCTAAGCCCCACTCCGGCATCGGCACAAATTGTCCGTTACCCGTGTTCCGCAACACCTGATTTTCCTCGACCAGTTCATGGTCAGGCAGATGGGCGAAGATGTTCGCTTCCATGAAACCGTTGACGACATACAAATCGAGAAAACCGTCCTGATCCAAATCGCCGAATTTGCCCGACCAACTCCAGCCGCTGGCATCCACCCCGGCTGTTGCCGCCCGATCCACCCATTCGCCCACCGATTGCAGCACGTTGGCGTTCACCTGTGGGTCGCCGGGGCGGGGCGGGTAGTTCAGCCAGTCTCGTAGAATTGGCCCCCAGGCCGCTCTCGTCTGCCGGGTGTCATCATACGGCTGCATGTCGCTTGAGAACACCTCGCTTCGACCATCGTTGTCTACATCACCGAAGTCCAGGCTCATCGTGCTGTGGGTCATGGTGGTGAGCGGCTCAACGGCCTCCCAACCGTCGGCTGTCCAGTACCACATTTGGTCGCGCATATCAAAGTCATTGCCCACCCAGATGTCGAGATGTCCATCGCCGTTGATGTCCATCAGCATCAGGGCTAAGGCCTGCGCGTCGATGGCAAGCACGTTCAACCGGAAAAGGCCGTTATCATTTTGGTAGTAATAAACGCCGCCGTCACCCTTGAACAGAAAATCACGCCCTAAATCGATCAACAGACCGGCGTCATAGGTTGCGCCTACCAGGTCTAAATCGCCGTCGTTATCTAAATCCGCCCAGTTGATCGCATACAGCGGCTTGCCAATGTCGGGGAGAAACTGTTGTACTAGGTGGCCTCCGCCTTCGTTGTGCCAGTAAGTCGGCGCATTTTTCGTCCGAGTAAAGAGAATATCCAGCCAGCCGTCGCCGTCCACATCGACCATCGTCACAGCGCGCGAATCGCCATGAGACAGGCGTTGCGTGCGGAAACGCAGACCGCCTTCATTCCATAGAATCGTATTCATATCAGCGTGATTCGCCAGCACGATGTCCAAGTCGCCGTCGTTATCCAGATCGTTGATAGCGACTCCGCCGCCATTCGCCTCGAACATCCGCACTTCGTCGCCGCCCGGTACGGTCGTGCTATGGTCAAGATCATGGGCGATGAAGCGCCCGGCACAGGACGCACTTTCGTTAAGCAGTACGCTTTCGAGGGTCACGGGAACGACATTTTCAGGTGAAGTCTGGCCGGATACAGGCAAAAAACTCAGGAAAATGAGCATCCTAAACAGGCGATAGGCGCTGTAACGCATACTACCCCGTACCGTCCGCTGCGACCCCGGCAAACAAGTCGTCCTCGTCAACACTGTTGTGCGCCGGTGCGGGGTATACACGGGTGAATCCTTGCTTGTGACCAATTCGCTTCCGCACCATCAGCGGCAGCCTGGGAAAGCCGCCACCAATCTGGCTGGCATGGCAGGTGTTGGCTCGATCCCAAATTTCGATGTAGTCGCGGACGTTAATCTGGGTGTGAACCGGCTTGATATTGTCAAGAACCGCTTGCAGGTCTAAATCACGGTTTCTGCCGAGTCGCCGTGTATCCTGGCCTTTGAGGCGGGCGAGGCCGATGTAAATGCGAAATAATGTCTTCGGAAAAGCCGTGTAGTACAATTTTTGTGGCGCATAAGGGGCTTGCTCGCCGGTAACATAGCTGGCGTCACCGGCCAACTGGAAAGCATCGGTCGTCGCCCGCTGGATGGTGATATGGTCGGGATGGCCGTAACCCCCATACGGGTCGAAGGTCAAGACCACCTGGGGCTTGACTTCGCGGATCACCTCGACCACGCGGCGGGCAACTTGTTCGCGGGGCGCTTGCCATAAACACGTGGGGTCGTTACAGGTTTCCGAATTCATCATGCCGCTGTCTTTGTAACCCAGCTTGAACACCTTTTTGAAACCCAAAATGGCTGACGCGCAGTCTAACTCCGCCAACCGTAGTTCGGCAACCGATGGGTAGCCATTGAGCATTTCCGGCGGAACGGTGCCGACATCGCCGTTGGTCGCACAAATGAGATAAACAGCCGCACCCTCGGCGACATAGCGCGCGACTAACCCGCCTGACCCGAAGGTTTCATCATCAGGGTGGGCGAGGGACAATAAAAACCGACGATTAGTCACACAATCCTCCCATTAACCATTATTTGTAGCAGGGCCAGCATTGGTACGAAAAAATTTGTTGACACATGCTGCAATCTGCGGTAACATGCCGATTATACTATGAGAACGATTTCACATCAAACATTGGATTCATACCATCAGGGCCGTTGCAGGATGGGGTGTTTCAGAGGGATTGGCCCTTTCGTAAGCCACTAAAAACCCTGAAACAACCAATGTAACTGTCCTGGCGAGCCATAAAAATTAGGACTAATATAATATTGTTCAGCAAAGATAGGTTTCAACCGGCTTCATGACGAAAGAACAACTGCTCAACAACACGCATGATGCCGCCCTTGAAGTGTTACATAGTTGTGCAACCTCGCAAGGTTTCCGGGCTTCGGGTTTGGCGGCGGGCTATCCCCAGGTGTGGGCGCGCGATAACGCGATTATCGCGCTGGGCGCTTTTGTCAGCGGCGATGCGCAGCTTATGACCGCCGCGCGCGCCAGCCTGCGCACCTTAGGTGCCTATCAATCCCGCCGAGGCTTAATTCCGCTCAATGTGAATCCCGACACCGGCTATATCAGCACGGAGAACGCCGGGGCAGTCGACTCGAACCTGTGGTATATCCTGCTGCATTATCTCCATTTACAGGCCAGCGGCGATCTTGAGTTTTTGCGCGAGCATTGGGACATCCTCACCAGGGCGCTCGTCTGGCTGGAATACCAGGACATGAACGAGTGCGGCTTGCTGGAGATTCCCGAAGCCGGTAACTGGATGGACTTAGTTGCCGTGCGTTACAATACCCTGTACGATAATGTGTTGTATTATGCCGCTGTGTTGGCCTATGACGGGATGCGGGCGCGGTTGCCGCTGGAAACACACGCTCATCAAGTCAGCGTGAACGCCAGCGGGATACACGAGCGCATCAACCTGCTCATATGGATTGATCGCTGTTGGGTGGCAGAACACTTCGCCCAGCATTTGGAACGCTTAAAAGCCATCCGCCTGGAATGGTTCATGCTCTATCACAATATCGGTACCATTTCCAGCCGCCCCTACTACTTACCCTGGGTGGCGTTCCGCGAATATGGGGATTGGTGTGATACCCTGGGGAATTGTCTGGCAATTCTCACAGGTTTAGCCGATTATCACCGAAGCGAACATATCCTGCGCTATATGTATCAGGTCGGCCTGGCCGAGCCGTTTCCCAGCAAGGCCATTAACCCGCCGATTAACCCTGGCGAAAGCGACTGGCGCGGCTATTACCGCAGCCGCAATCTGAATGTCCCCCACCAATATCACAACGGGGGAATCTGGCCGATGGTGGGCGGTTTTCATATCGCGGCCTTAGTGCGGCATAAAAAACACAAGGAAGCCCAACGGCTGCTGCTGTCGCTGGCGAAAGCCAATAAACAGGGGGCCAACGGCAAGTGGGGATTCAACGAATGGATGCACGGCGAAAGCGGCCATCCGATGGGCTTTGACCAGCAGGCCTGGTCAGCCGCCATGTATCTGTATGCCGAACAGGCCGTCCAAACCGGAAAACTGCCGCTGTTTGACGAGTTATTCCAGGCCAAACCCGCAGCAGCCAAAGTGACCGATATCAACGATTTCGAGATACGGGCCGGTGGTGGCCCGGTGTAGCACACCCTCCGTCCAGCAGCAGAAAGGATTGAATTTGTCATCTTATCAAGAACGGGTATAATGCTGATTTCAGTCACAATACAAGGTCATGTTCAGTTCATAGGGAGATAAAAATGCAAAAGAAGTTTTTCCTTCTCTGTATGGTCCTCGTAGCCCTCATGGCATTCGGCACTGCGGCTGTGGCGCAGGACGATGTGACCCTGCTGTGGGGCATGTGGGGCGACCCAGCCGAAATTGCCACCCATCAGTTGGTTGCGGATGCTTATATGGCAGCGAACCCGAATGTGACGATTGAACTCTGGTCGCAGCCCTGGGGCGAATATTTCACCAAAATCGATACCCTGTTCGTGGCGGGTGATGCGACCGTCATCCCCGATGTTTTCTTCATGACCCCCATACAAGACCGTGCGGCGGCCGGTGTGCTGCAAGACCTGACTGCCTTAATCGAAGAGTCGGGTCTGGATTTGGAGGATTATTGGCCCGGCGCACTGGAGAGTACGTCGTATGAAGGCGTAGTCTACGGCTTCCCGCGCGACATCGGCATCGAGGTGCTGTACTACAACAAAGACCACTTCGACGCCGCCAGTTTGGATTACCCGACCGATGAGTGGACATGGGTCGAGCTGCGCGCGGCGGCTGAAGCTCTGACCGTGAAAGAAGCCAGCGGGCGTATATCTCGTTACGGCTTTGCGATGGAAGGCGGCAAATACTTTGATTTCGTTGGCGCTAACGGTGGACTTATCCTCGACGATATGTTCAACCCCACTCAATGTACGCTCAGCCAGCCGGAAGCGGTGGAAGCGTTTGAATTCTTCGCCGGCATGATGAACGACGAAATTGCCTGGCGCAGTGCCAACCTGGGTCAGGCTGGCGGCGACCTGAGCGTTTTCCTGGGCGAACAGGCTTCCATGTTCATCCAGAACGCCAGCCGCGTCCCGGCCTTGAACGCTGCTGGTGTCAACTATGATGTGGCCGCGGTACCAACCGCACCCGGCGGTACCCGTCAGGCGGGCATCGCCAACGGCGCGGCCTGGGTGATGAGTTCGGTGACCGACACGCCCGATGCCGCCTGGGACTTCATGCAGTTCCTGCAATCGCCCGAAGGCGGTCAGGCCATCTATTTCGCCACTGGCGAGGCCTTCCCGCCCACCCGGTCAGGGGCGGAATCCCCGGTTTTCATGAATCCAGAGCGTGGCCCGGAGAATAAACAAGCCTGGATTGTGGGTGCCGAATCGGCCAACATCAATGGCTTCGGCTGGTTTCCCGAGTATAACGAACTGAACGGTACGCTCATCAATCCGGTTTTGGACACCATCTGGGCCGGTGAAGCGCAGGCGGCCGATGTCCTGCCGGGGGTGTGTGAGAGTGTAGACGCCTATCTCGTTGAGCATGGCTACGGTGCCTAGCTTCACATCACGGGCTTGAGATTTACCCTGCGCGGGGTGGGATGAACCCATTCCGCCCCGCGCCCTGTTCTGCAAAAGTAGTAGGCTGGAGCAATCTCATGGAAAAAGCCGCGCTTTCTTCTCCCCCACCCCCAACGTTGATGACCCCGCCCCTGCGCTCGTTTCGGCAGAAAATCGCGTTCAGGCTCGGCATGGGCGTGTGGCGTGCCGACCAGCAGTTTGAAGGCTATCTCTTTTTGCTCCCCAGCCTGATTGGTTTTCTGCTCTTTGTGCTGGCACCGATTCTCATCTCGTTGGCCTTGAGTTTTCATGAGTGGGATTTGTTAACCCCCCCAGAGTATGTTGGGGCCGCCAACTACACCGAGTTGTTCACCAACGACCCGGTATTCGGCGCTGTTTTGAAAAATACATTTTGGTACACGCTGTTGATTGTCCCCTTGCAGTTGGTGCTGGGCTTCGTGCTGGCCGTCGCGCTCAATACCGGGCTGCGGGCGCTCCGCTGGTACCGGATGCTGTATTTCATGCCGGTGATCGCCAGCATCGTCGCCGCCGCGATGGTCTTTCGCTTCCTGTTCAACCAACAAAGCGGCATCATTGCTGCCGGTGTCTGGCAAACGAAGGAACTGCTGTTGGGGCTGCCTTTTGTGCAAGCCTCGCCGCAGCTGCTGGATTCAGTTCAGGGCTTAGCGCCGCCCGACTTTCTCAATGCCCCTGGTCAGGGTTTCTTGCCCGGCTGGGCGATCATCAGTGTGACGCTGTTTACCGTATGGAAAAACGTCGGTTTTACGATGGTCGTTTATATGGCGGCGTTGCAGGCGGTGCCCGATCCGCTGTACGACGCGGCCAAAGTGGACGGCGCGAGTGGCTGGCAGCGCTTACGGTATGTCACCATCCCCCTGGTGAGTCCCACCACCTTTTTCCTGCTGGTCGTCCAGATGCTCGGCGCGTTCCAACTGTTCGCCGAACCCTTTGTCATGGTCGCCAGTTCGCAAAATTCGGTGGCGCTGGCATCCGAATCGCTGGTGATGTACATCTACCGCAATGCCTTCGGTTTCCTACGGATGGGCAAGGCAGCCGCCATTTCATGGATATTGTTTGCCATTGTTTTTGTCGTGACGATCGTGCAGACCCTTTTACAACGACGCTGGGTACATTACCAGGTGGACTAGGAGTAAGATGTTATGGCGACAGCAGCGAGAAGCACCTTTCAGGCGCAGCCCAGAATCCTATGGGGGCGGCTCACCCTGCATCTAGTCCTCATCGTGGGGGCGTTTATCATGCTGCTGCCCTTCCTGTGGATGGTCAGCACATCGCTCAAAACCCAGACCGATGTCATGCGCCAGTACCCGCCGCGCCTGATTCCGGAAACCTTCATGATTTCTAACTTCTCTACCGCCCTGACTTCCCTGCCGTTTGACCGTTTCTACCTCAACAGTCTCATTGTGGCGAGTTCAGTGACGATTTTGCAGTTGTTCGTTTCATCGCTGGCGGCCTTTGCCTTTGCCCGTGTGCGCTTCAAAGGCCGTACCCTGCTGTTTTACTTGTATCTCACCGGCTTGATGATTCCGTTCCCAGTATTGCTGGTGCCGAATTTTATTATCGTCCGCCAACTGGGTTGGTTTAACACCTATTGGGCGCTGATTGTGCCAACGTCATTCGGCGTGGTCAGTACCTTCCTGCTGCGGCAGTATTATCGCGGCCTTCCTATGGACTACGATGAAGCCGCCCGCATGGACGGGGCGTCGTCGCTGCGTATCTGGTGGAACATCATTTTGCCGAATTCCAAACCGGCGCTGGCGGCGCTGGCGATTTTCATCTTCCTCGGCTCGTGGAACGATTTTCTATGGCCGCTGGTCGTGACCAATTCCGAAGCCATGCGGACGCTGCCGGTGGGGTTGAGTACCTTTCAGGGGCAGTACCTGGTACGCTGGGAACTGCTCATGGCCGCGACGGTGGTGGCGTTGGTGCCGGTGCTGATTATCTATTTCTTCGCGCAGAATTGGATTATTCGCGGGCTTTCCGTCGGCAGCGGCTTGACAGGCTGATCGGGTATCCGCAGCCAAAGCCATCAACTACCGAAACGACTACCCCTGTCCTACGACCGTGCTTAAATTGGTGGCGCTGAGTTGGCCGCTCTTGCGCACCAACTCAGCGGGCGAATACGGCATATCGTGTTCCAACCACCTCAACCTGCTCTTAATGGTAGACATAAATCCGTTGGGCTAGTTCAAAACCTTCCTTTACGGATAACACAGCAAAATCAGTCCGCCCGCCCACCCATTGTACGGCTGCATCATGGGAGACAAAGAAGTGGATTTGCCCACAAAACGTACCGTTTAATCCTGTCGTGCAGCCCGAAGCAGTCACAACTGCTATGGCAGTCTCAGGTGGATGGACAGATTCAACACCATCAGGCGACACGGTGAGATGGATAGCTGCTCCCGTCTGCGGGCAGGTGGAGGTGATCTCGGCGGTCTGGTTAATCAACGCAGGGAGAAACAGAGTATCCAGCGCACACCAGGCATAGAGATCGTGGTCTTTGACCCGAAAACGATGCCGCGTCGGGGTGAGCGTGAGCGCATCGCCGATTAAAGCGCCTTGTTCATTAAATTCGCAGCCGCACTTCTGGAGGGCTGTAAAGGTGGTACGGATAAACTCGACAGGTTGTCCAGACACTTGCGCTAACCGCTCAGGTGTAACCGGCTGACCTTCTGCCAAAATCTGTAGCATTTGACGCGAGAAAACCGCCGATTCGCCTGTAAATACGGTTTGCCGAGCCTTGAGAATATCGGTAAGTTCTGCCAAGTCCATTCCTGTTACTCCTGGTTTCCCTCGATCTCCAAAATTTGCTGAATGCCCTTGACGACAGCGCTCACATTCCCTAGACAGCACACTCCTTGTGGATTGCGGATGTCGCAGGCGCACTGTCCCGCCTCGATACCGGCGTTAATCGCCTCTATAACCGTGCTTTCGCTGGTTGAGGTGAGTTCGGCGCGAATGCTCCCCGGTGTATGGCGGAAGCAGTAGCATATAAAAACGTCGTCGCTGTCGCGTTCTTTCTGATAAACGCGCTCCCGAATCTGGTCTTTGGCGAAAGTCTGTGTTCCATCTTCGCTGAAATAGACCACCGGGCAGCCCGCATCCTTGCAAAAGAAATAGGGGGTATCGCGCACTGCCGTGAGGCTGACAGCTAACATCGCTTTGACCGTTGCGCCATCCACCCGTTTTCCCTTGCTGCCAGACTGTGGACATAGACCGGCTGAGGAAGTGAGTTGAGGTACTGCGATTTCAAAGGCTCCATCGGAGCAGCAGTGACATTGGTTTGCATGATCGTGTTGCATTTCAATTTCCTTTCTTGCTACCCGATATTTGGATCAAATGGCAGACGCACATCCGCATGTCCACATCCTCCGGCATCTGTTGTCCGGTTTCGTACAAGGCCTTCACCTCAACTTTGAGCCGCTCCATGTCCCGAATACGTTCTTCGATCACTTCAATACGCCGCTGCATGACATCCAACACATAGCGGCAAGGTGCTTCATGGTGATCGCGCAGCGCCAAGATTTCACCAATTTCGCTCAGGGTAAAATCTAACGCTCTCGCCCGGCGGATGAACTGCAAACGCTCAATATCTGGCTCACGATATATCCGATAGCCGTTGGCCGCGCGTTTTGCCGGTGGAAGCAGATGAATGCGCTCATAGTAGCGAATCGTTTGGGTAGAAACACCCGTAGTCTGGCTCAGTTCACGAATTGAAAACATGTCCATTGTCCCAGTGCCCCCACAGTACACCTTCTAGTCACTATAAGGTCAAGACTAAAAAATCCTTGACCTTATAGCCGCTATAACCCCTATACTCAGGGTGTGATGAAACAGGAGTTCAACATGACGATAAAAGCACCCCACGAGCAAGCGCCTATCCAAATGCAGTCCGTCATTACCTGCCCGCAGTGCGGCTTCGCTAAAGAGGAAACCATGCCAACCGACAGTTGTCAATTCCTCTATCAGTGTACCACCTGCCAAACCGTTCTTCGTCCTAAAGTTGGGGATTGCTGTGTATTCTGCTCCTATGGAACTGTCCCGTGTCCACCCAAACAGCGGGGATGCGCCTGTTAACAGCCGACGGGGTGTAGCCCTGCCTCAAATTTTCGTGACGGTTAAAGTGACTCATGAGAATGTGAGAGAACCGCTGCGCGCCCAGGTTGGGTGACTTTCCTGAATACCCCGTACAAGCATTTTGTTATTGGGAGAACTCTCTGATGCGAACCAAACTTGCCGCGCGTTTTGCTCTACTGCGATCCACACTGCGCCTGCTGTACCGCAGCCATCCGCGCGCGTTTACGGTCAGCGCCGTCGCTTCGTTAGCCGAGCCGCTGTTCTATCCTGGACTGCTGCTGCTCATTCAACAATTGTTTGAGCGTCTCACCGGGCCGGGCGGGTCGGCCCAAGTCACGGCGGACATTCTCCCCATCGGCATCGGATTAGTCGCGCTGCTGCTGATCCAGCGGTTAGGCATCATCGTGCGCGATGCGTCGTCTACCATTCTGCGCCAGGAAGCGTGGGTGGTCATCAGCAAGCAGATTATGCAAAAGCTGCCTTCCGTTCCCTATTCGTTATTTGAGAACAACGACTTTCAGGCCCGCTATGGTCTGGTTATTCGGGAAGCGTCCTATCGCTCCATTACGATGGTGGATACCGTCCTCTCCACCGCGCCGATATTCTTAGGTCTCTTGGGGGTGGTTGTCACCCTGCTTGCCATCGCCCCGCTGATGGTGCTGGTGCTGTTGGTGATTGCGATCCCGGCGGGTCGGATCGAGCAGCGTTTTAGTCAGGCCATGTATGAACTCCAAGAGCATTCCGCACCCCTAAAACTGCGCCTGGAAGCCCTCACCAATATGCAGATTGATGCGACCTGGCAGCGCGATGTGCGGATTTACAGCAGCAACCTATTGGGCAGAGAACATGCCGCCCTTGCGGAAAGCTACCTCAGGCAGCTCAAACAACTCACCGGGCGCTTTTTCAAGCTGCGCAGTGGGGCGGCGCTAGTTCAGGTGATCGGGTTGGCGCTTGCGCTGGCGGCGGCTTTGGCGCTCCTCAATCAAGGACAGCTCAGTTTAGCCAACATGGTGGTGCTGATCCCCGGCATTTCGCTCTTGTCAGGGATGATTTCCGCCTTTATTTACCACGTTCGCTCTTTGCTTGAATCACTGTCGTATGCCCAGGCACTTTCGGAGTTCCTGGCGACCTCCTTTGAGAATGAGAGCGGCATCAGCCCATTGGCTTCGCCTACCAGCGAACCCATCTCGAAGCTCACGGCCATTCGACTGGAAGACGTTTCTTATACCTATCCGCAGCACCAGACGGCTGCCCTCAAAGGCATTTCGTATGAATTTACACCGGGACTGACCGCCATTGTCGGCACTAATGGGGCCGGCAAGACCACCCTGGTCAAGTTAGTCGCCGGGTTAGTCGCTCCCACCACCAACACGATCTACGCGGTTGGAGAAAGTGGGGACGACTATCCGCTCGGTGCGTGTGTCAAGTCGGTGCTGTTTCAAGACCCAGGGCATTTTCCGTTCAGCATCCGCCACAACGTCACGATGCGGTTTGACCGAACACCAGGGGAAGAGCAGGGTATCGCCCAGTCCCTTCGCTCGGCGGGGCTGTGGGATACGGTCAATACCTTACCCGATGGGATCGACACGGTAGTCGGCGCGGGCTTCGGCGGTGTCACCGATCTATCGGGCGGGCAGTGGCAGCGCCTGGCGCTGGCGCGGCTTCTGTATCACAACGCGCCCATTATCATCCTCGACGAACCCAGTGCCAGTTTGGACCCGGTGGGTGAGCGCCAGATTTTCGCCCTCTTGTCCTCGCTGGCGCGCGAAAAGATTATTCTATTTACCACCCACCGCTACGATACCATCCGTAAAGCCGACACGATTGTGGTCTTAGTCGATGGCGAGATTGCTGAAGTGGGTACGCATGAGGAATTGGAGCGCAAGGCCGGAGCATTTTGGTCGTTGTATTTGGGACAAGCGGCCCGTCCCTGACGGTCAATAGCGCAGTAGGCACTCCCAAATTTCCCATCATATTTGCATTTTCTCCTACCACACGTTAAAGTATTGGCGTGGACTATACCGCGCTAGACCACCTCGCTGCCGGATGCGCGCGTGCTTTGCATTCCGCCGGGCGCGTCGGTCGTCCGCCTGGAGCCTGCACCTCGCGGATGAGGTGCCGCTGGCGATCGAGCGGTCGCAGGTCGTCGCCGCCCACTGCCCCGACATTTTGCAACACCATGACTTTAGTCGAGAATCCCTGTATGATGTGCTGCTGCGCGATTACGGTGTTCAACTCATCCGCGCCGAACAGTTGACAGAGGCGCGTCGCGCCAACGGGGACGAGTCGCGCTTATTAGAGATTATGCTGGGCGACCCGATCCTCGAAATGACCCGCCTCACCTACAGTACCAGCGGGCAGCCGGTCGAATACACCCAGTCGGCTTATTGTGGCGCGCGTTATAAATTTCAGGCCGTGCTGAAGCGCATCTAATGGATAAATGAAAAGGAAAGCGCCTAATTGAAATGCTTCTGTAGGGGCGACACATGTGTCGCCCCTACCACAAAATCAGGCACGTTCTAAT
>Ga0187894_10003815_pt1 | contig 16595 bp, 12 predicted proteins | sample GBC1701081metaG_FD_136650 | JGI IMG/M metagenome (GOLD analysis project Ga0187894, IMG submission 136650) | White microbial mat communities from a lava cave in the Kipuka Kanohina Cave System on the Island of Hawaii, USA - GBC170108-1 metaG ... | reverse complement strand
AGCAGGCAAGATGCCTGCGCTCCCAGGACACCGCTTGTTTCGCGTCAGGGGTAAAGGTTATGGTCAAGTCAGTCTTATCGTTTCGCCTGCCGGTGCAGCGTTCCGGCAACCGCCGCACGGTTGTCAATCTCCTGCATAGTCTTTTCATCTTCATCATCGCCACAACGCCGATGAGTGTTGCCTGTCAACGCGCCAATAGCCCGGAACGCGGGATGCAGGAACTTCGCGCATTGCTCGACAGCACATCGGGCAAACCATCCGGCGAAGAGTTGTCGCGGCTTGAATCGCGTTTTTCGTCGAGTCGCGCTGCGTCCCTTGCCCGTTTTCTGCGCGGTTATCTGGCGTACTCGTCGCAGAATTACGCCGCCGCCATTGATGCTTTCGATGGCAAAGCTATCGGCGAACATTCTTCGCTTGGCGATTATGCCTACTTTCTCAGAGCCGAGAGCGAAGCCGCCAACGGCGCAAGAAAAGAGGCGCAACGCGATTATACGAACGTCACCAGCAAATATGCTGATTCATTGAAGGCGCGGGAGGCGAAACTGAAATCGGCGGAGATGCTTATCGGCTTGAACGATGCCAGCGCCGCTATTAAAGAACTTGCCCGCCTGGTCGAAGCGAAAGATGCCGATGCGATTCTACTAACGGCTCAGGCTTACGAAGCGATGGGGCAGACCGATAAAGCGGTAAATTTCTATCGCATTATCTATTACGAAACGCCCGCCACTACCGCTAGACCAAAAGCCGAAGAACGGCTTGCGGCGCTTGGCGCAGCGCCCAAAGACAGCCTCGCGCCGATGGACGAGGAACGCGGGCGGGCTGACCGTTTCTTTGAAGCGAAGCAGTATTGGGACGCGGCGCAAGCCTATGAAAAACTGATTGTCGCCTACCCGAACGCCGAACAGGTTGATGAAGTAAACTTGCGGCGCGGCATTAGTCTCGTCGAAAGCAAACAACCGGCACAAGCCGTTCTGCCACTAACGAAAGTCAGCAATCGCAATGCCGAACTCTATACGGAAGCCCTCTATCAACAGGCTCGCGCTTTACGCAGTTCAAACCGGGCGGCGGAATCCGGCGGCGTGACCGATAGACTTATCAATCAATTTCCACGAAATACGAGAGCCGTGCTGTCGCTGCATGAGCTATCGAATTACCTAAGCAAAGCCGGACGCGCGGCAGAAGCCGGGACGCGCAACCGACAGATGATGGCGCTCTTTCCGCGCAGCGAATACGCCGCCGAAGCCTCTTATGAAATCGGTTGGGCAGCCTATCAGGCGAAGAGTTACGCTGATGCCGCCCGCCTCTTTGCACAACATCTGGCAAGTTATCGTTACCCGGACAGTAAGTATCTTGGCGAATGCGCCTTTTTCGGCGGCAAAGCCGAAGAGCGACTCGGCAATCGCGCCCGCGCTCTGGCGCTCTACGAAGCGGTTAATGCGCGATACGCTTACGGCTATCACGGCATTATGGCGGGTCGCCGTGCTGCCGCGCTGCGTAATGCCGATAGGAATTTGCGAGCCGAAGCGACCGCCGACACTGACCGGATGCGCCGCAATATCATCTACTATGAACCGGCGAAAGAGACAACGGACGATTCCATCAACATTCGCCTCAGCAAAGCCGACGATTTCGGGGTTCTCTGGCTCGAAGAGTTGGCGACGAAAGAGGTGAGCGAGGCGCTCGAAAAATTTCCGACTTCGCCGCGCCTGAACCTTCGACTGGCACAGAGCTATGCTAGTCGCGGCGACAATTTTCAGGCGACGTTGATTTTACGAAAAGGCTACCCGGACGTTTATTCCTACAAAGATGAAGAAATGCCGAAAGAGGGCTGGGAAATTATGTTCCCGCTTTTCCACTGGGAAACCATCAAGCAGGAAGCGAAACGCTACGGCATAGACCCCTATCTGGCGGCGGCGCTGATTCGGCAGGAGAGCGTCTTTAATGCGACGGCGGTATCGCGGGTCGGAGCGCGGGGCTTGATGCAACTGATGCCGGCAACCGGACAGTTGGTGTCGCGGCAACAGGGCAATGGTTCGATTACCACAAACGATCTCTTCAATCCCGAATTGAATATCAAACTCGGTATGAACTATCTGGCGCAGATGATCGGGCAACACGGAAAGTTCGAGTATGCCGCCGCCGGGTACAATGCCGGACCGGGACGCGCTAAACGCTGGGTAGCGGAGCGCGGGTCGCTGGACATCGAAGACTGGATTGAAACCATCCCATTTACGGAGACTCGCGGCTATGTGCAGGCGATTATTCGCTACGCCGCGAACTATCGAAGATTTTATAAGCAGTAAGGCAGATGGTATGCAGGGCAAGATGTTTTTTTACGAAGGAAGAAAAAGATTCACCGCCGAGGCGCAGAGAACCCAGAGACAGCGCCGAGGTTTTTTATCTAACTCTGTAAAACCTCTGTGTGCCTCCGTGTCCTCTGTGATTAAAAATCATTTTGTATTCGACAAATTGGTTGTCACAGCCTTTCTTGTTCTCTTCTCTTTTTTCTCCTCAGTACAAGCACAGACACGCGCTACCGGCTCTTTGAAAGTGACGACTGGGCAGCCGGGTTCCGTCATCTTCATTAACAATGTGCGGCATGGCGTAACGGATGAATCAGGCGTTGCCGAGATTAAGCGCGTCTGGGCAGGGGCATTCCCGGTGCGGGTGCGAACCGTCGGCTTTACCGACTGGACAGGCAGAGTCGTCATTGCTGCCAACGCCACAAAAACACTTACCATTAAACAACAGCCGACTAGCGACGAAGCCTTATTGCATTATCAACGCGGCGAAGCTCTCCGGGATAAAGCGCAGAACGCTAACGCCATTAAAGAGTATCAACAGGCGCTTGCCTTGCGTCCGTCTTTTGCGGAAGCGCGACTTGCTCTGACGCGCAGTTTGATTGGCACACAGGATTATCAGGAAGCGGAAAAACAGCTTACGCTGGCACAGAAAAACGCCAATCGCCCGTCTGTCGAAGCCTATACGATTCTCGGCAACCTGCGCCGCAATCAGGGGCTTGTTGACGAAGCCATCGTTGAATATCGCAAAGCCTTGAAGCTGGCGGCAGGCAAGTCGTTTGAAGCGAACATCGGACTGGGCATCGCTTTGAACGAACAGGGCAAGACGGATGAAGCGGTGAAGGCATACCGGCTAGGGATAGCTCAGGATATGGAAACCGAGCCGATACTCTATTATCAACTCGGCGAAATTCTCGAAAAAGCGCAACGCAATAAAGAAGCGATTGCCGCCTATCGCCGCTACATCGCCCTCGACCCGGAAGGCGAATTCGCTTCTGCCGCCGAATCGGTTATCGAACAATTAAAAGAAAGCAAATTGTAGTGACTGGGAGTGCGGACATCCAGGCTCCCAGTATCTCATCTTTCTTGTTCATCTGCACTCGACTTTGCAACAGCTTTGGCGCGGCGGCTGGTCAACCATTCAGAAAAACTATTCTCTTCTCTTCCGTCTACAGTTATTTTGTAAGCGGTCTCACGATAGACTAAAGAATTGTTCGGGAAGGAAGAGAATTTATGCAAAAAACATCCTTTTTGCTCATCACCTTGCTGTTGGCTCTGGTTGTCGGAAGTTTCGCGCAGGGGCAACTACAGAAGCCCGGCGAGATTCAAAAACCCAAAGCCGATTGGCAGAAACCAGGCGACATTCAAAAGCCGAAAAGCGACTGGCAGAAACCCGGTGAATTTCAAACCCCGAAAGGCATTGAGGCAATCAGAAAGCAGAGCGCCGATTGTCAACAACGCCTGATTATCGGCGCTGACACCCTGTTTGAATTTGATAAGTGGACATTGACTGCCGACGCTGAAGAAACCTTAAGGGCTTTAGAACCGTTGATTGTCGCAGCCGGAAAGCACCCGTTGATTGTCGAAGGACACACCGACAGCAAAGGCGCAGACGCTTACAACCAGATGCTTAGTGATAAACGCGCCAAAGTGGTAAAAGATTGGCTGGCATCGCATGGCTATACGCCTGCAACCAGCGTGACAAAAGGCTATGGCGAAACCAGACCCGTCGCTGCCAATGCCAATCAGGACGGCTCGGATAATCCCGAAGGGCGCAGATTGAACCGTCGTGTCGAGATTGTTATAGACTCCTGCCGCTAGCTATTTATTATAGCGGGCAGGAGTTCGACTTGCCCGCTATTTCTCCTAAGCTTTTCAAAATCAATTCCAGTCTGAAATCCACCAACATTTTACGCCTTCCTTACGAACTTTTTAGCTTCTCTTTACAACTTCTTTATGTCTTTCCGACTATAGTTGATAGTCAAAGGAATAAGCGGCAAAAGCCGCGAAGCATAAATGATGTTAGAACAAATTGTCTTTCTTGTCGTCTGGGTGATAATCACCTGTCTATTGCTTCTTCTTTATAACCTGATCTTCAAATCGGCAAAGCGAAGCGCGAAATCTATGGCGCATGTAGCGAGCGAAGCAGAAGCAAAACGGATTCTGAGAAAAGCGCAAAAGCCTGGGCATTCTGCCGTCCGCTTGATGAATTCTATCTTCCTGCTGGCTTGCCTTGCCGGCTTGCCGACCTTCGCGCAACAAAAGAGTGACGAAGCAAACAAGCCGAGCCTCACGGATTCGGCGGTCAAGGCGAAAGCGCCGGATGAACCCGTCACGCCAAAAATCCCGGAGATGACCGAACGCGAGAGGCTGTTACTGGAACGCATCGAAAAACTGGAGAAACGGCTGGCTGAAGTTGAAGCCACTGCGCTGCGCTCTGCCGCGAAGGAGAACGCCGCCACCGTTCCGCCGACCACTGTAAGCGCCGCAAAAGCGAGCGAAACGCTCGTCGAACCGGAAACAGCGACTACGGGCGATACGACAGCGCAGACCAATCAGACGGCTGCTCAGAGCAGTAACGGCAGCGATTTTCTCCGCAATGCGACCATCAATTTCACGCTCGATACGTATTACGGCTACAACTTCAATCGTCCGGCGGGGCGCGTCAATCTGCTTCGCGCTTATGACGTAACGAGCAACAGCTTCAGTCTCCATCAGGCGACCATCATCATCGAACAAGCGCCGAATGTGGACGAAGGGCGACGTTTCGGCGCGAGAGTGGATTTGATGTACGGGCAGGCTACCGAAACTCTGCAAGGCAACGCCGCCAATGAGTTGCGCCCGCAAGCCTACCGCCCGGTCTTTCAGGCTTATGGTACTTATGTAGCGCCCCTCGGCAACGGCTTGACCGTTGATTTCGGCAAATGGGCAAGCTCGCTCGGCATCGAAAGCAACTATACCAAAGACCAGATGAATTATTCGCGGTCTTACTTCTTCAATTTCCTGCCGTTTTATCATTTCGGTTTCCGCTCTAACTATGCCTTCAATGATAAGTTCAATGCGACCTACTGGCTCGTTAATGGCACCCAGCAAAGCGAAGATTACAACGGCTTCAAATCGCAGGCATTACTTTTGAATAGCAAGCCGTCGAGCCGTGTGTCATGGAATGTCAATTACTACACTGGCATCGAATCCCGCGACACCGTACCAAACTTAAATCCCGGATTTGCCACCCTGCCGACGCAACCGGGACTGCCGACAGAAATTCTGCGTTCGTTTCCACACGGCAGGCTGCATATCTTCGATACCTATGCGACCTGGAATGCTACAGACAAACTGACGCTGGCGGGCGAAGCCGATTACGTGGTCAGCCGCGTCGAAACGATTTCTGCGCCGAGTCAGGTTGTCGGGGGGGCGGCATATGCGCGGTATCAATTCACGCCGAAGTTTGCACTGGCGGCACGCGGCGAATACTTCTCAGATCGCGGCGGACTATTTAGCGGGCTGACGCAAGCCTTAAAAGAGACAACGCTAACGGCAGATTTCAAACTTGCGGACGGCTTTCTGGTGCGCGGCGAGTGGCGGCGAGATTTTTCCAATCAACGCTTCTTCGTGTCGGATGTTCTCGGTGTTCTCAAAAACCAACAGACAACGGCAACACTGGGATTGATCTGGTGGTTCGGCAATAAACAAGGCAGTTGGTAGAGAAAAGGAGATGTCTGTGCCGGATTTACTTTTCATTGCTTTAATCGTGGTCTTTTTCGCTCTGGCGTTTTGGTATGTGCAATTCTGCGAAAAGGCTTGAGAGGTGAGGTTATGAATATCGAATATGCCATCAGTGGCGCAATCGCTTTGGCTCTCTTGTTCTATCTGTTTTACGCGCTATTGAAACCGGAAAGGTTTTAAGAGGACTTATGACCATCAATGGCTTTCTGCAATTTTTATTGATGCTTGTGGCGGTTCTTGCCATCACCAAACCGCTTGGCGTTTACATGGCGAAAATCTTTTCCGGCGATAAGATTTTTCTGAGTCGAATTTTCAGCCCTGTTGAACGCCTGATTTATCGCCTCTGTCGCGTTGACTCGGCGAGCGAACAGAGTTGGGTCGCTTACACCGCCGGAATGCTGCTCTTTAGTGTTGCGGGATTGTTGCTCACCTATCTAATACAACGAACGCAATACTATCTGCCGTTCAATCCGCAAGGGCTAGCCGGAGTCGCGCCCGACCTTGCCTTCAATACCGCCGTGAGTTTTGCGACCAACACCAACTGGCAGGCGTATTCCGGCGAGTCAACGATGAGTTACTTTACGCAGATGGCGGCGCTCGCTTTTCATAACTTCGTCTCGGCAGCAACCGGCATCGCGCTTGCCGTCGCCTTTATTCGCGGCATCGCCCGCCGCGAAATGAAAACCCTTGGCAACTTCTGGGTAGATGTGACGCGGGCGACGCTTTATGTATTGCTGCCACTCTGTCTTATCGGCGCGTTGATGCTGGTATCGCAGGGCGTGGTGCAGAACTTCAAACCTTATACAACCGTAATTCTGGTTGAACCGCTAAAAGTCGAAACGCCTAACGAAAATGGTACAATTACGACAGATATTGTTACCGAACAGACCATTGCCCAAGGTCCGGTTGCATCGCAGGAGATTATTAAACAACTCGGCGCCAATGGCGGCGGCTTTTTCAATGCCAACTCGTCGCATCCGTTTGAGAACCCGACGCCGCTATCGAATTTCGTTGCCATGTTTGCCATCTTCGCCATCCCAGCGAGCTTGACTTATACGCTCGGACGAATGACCGGCAATCAAAAGCATGGCTGGGCAATCTTCGCGGCAATGGCAACCCTCTTCGTCGCCGGTTTTTTGGTGACATATTATTTTGAGGCGAGAGGCAACCCGAATTTCAATCACTACAACGTCGCGCAAGCTGCCAGCGAACAATCGGGCGCGGAGCAGGCAGGCGGCAATATGGAAGGCAAAGAGGTGCGCTTCGGTATCGCTACTTCAACGCTCTTTGCGACGATGACAACCGATGCGTCGTGCGGCGCGGTCAATTCAATGCACGATTCCTATACGCCCCTCGGCGGCATGATGCCATTGCTGAACATCATGCTCGGCGAAGTCATCTTCGGCGGCGTTGGCGCGGGGATGTACGGGGTTTTGGTTATGGTCGTGTTGACGGTCTTTATTGCGGGGCTGATGGTCGGGCGCACACCGGAATACCTGGGCAAAAAAATCGAAGCGAAAGATGTCAAGATGGCAATGCTTTATGCGCTGGTCTTCGCGCTTTCGATACTTGTGCTGTCGGCGTGGGCGAGTGTTGCCGATTACGGCGTCTCGAAGATTAACAATTCAGGACCGCACGGTTTGAGCGAAATCGTTTATGCCTATACATCGGCAACCGGCAATAACGGCTCGGCATTTGCCGGTATCACGGTGAATACACTTTGGTACAACACGACGCTGGGACTGACAATGCTGATTGGCAGATTCTTGATGATTATTCCGATGATGGCGATAGCCGGAAATCTGGCGACCAAGAAAGCCGCGCCGCCATCAGCAGGAACCTTCCCGGTGCATACGTCCTTGTTTGTTGTGTTGTTAATCGGCGTAATTCTGATTGTCGGAGCCTTGACCTTCTTTCCGATGTTGTCACTGGGACCAATTGTTGAACATTTCCTGATGCAATCGGGAACGATGTTTTAAGAGGCAGCGTAAAAAGAATGGCTGTGACTTGAGATTTGAATAGACCGCGAATCAGACGGATTAAAACGGTTTTTGAAGGTAACGATGAAAAGGAGAGTTTGCATGAAGCAAGCTACAGATTCACCACAGAGACACAGAGGACACAAAGGTTGCACAGTTTATCTTCTCTATGGAAATCTCCGTGTCTCTGTGTCTCTGTGGTGGAAGCCCTGTCGAACTGGTCTATTTGACGCAAAAAAACAGCTTCATCAAATTCAAGTGAGAAATTATTATGGCAGAGAAAGCACAAAGCAGACCGTTATTCGATTCCGCTATTGTCAAACGAGCAATCAAAGACGCTTTCGTTAAATTGAATCCTCGACAGGTGGCAAAGAATCCTGTGATGTTCGTTGTTGAAGTCGGCAGTGTGCTGACAACCTTTCTGGTTATCCGCGACATCGCCACCGGCAACACAGCAAATCTGCTATTTACTGTTCAGGTGACATTATGGCTGTGGTTCACCGTATTGTTTGCCAATTTTGCCGAAGCGATGGCGGAAGGGCGCGGCAAAGCGCAAGCTGACACGCTTCGCAAAGCCAAGACCGAAACCGTCGCGCAAATCATCACCAAAGACGCTCCCGGCGTTGCCGATGTACAAACACAGGAGAAAGCGGCAGCCAAATTGGTTAAAGGTGATACTGTTTTGGTACGCGCCGGTGAATTTATCCCCGGCGACGGCGAGGTTATCGAAGGCGTCGCTTCGGTTGACGAATCGGCAATCACCGGCGAAAGCGCCCCCGTCATTCGGGAATCGGGCGGCGACCGTTCGGCGGTTACCGGCGGCACTCGCGTCCTTTCCGACTGGATTAAAATTCGCATAACGTCAAATGCCGGTGAGACCTTTCTGGACAGAATGATTGCTCTTGTCGAAGGCGCGGAACGACAAAAAACGCCCAACGAAATCGCCTTGAGCATCCTGCTTGCGGGGCTGACGATTATCTTCATCCTTGCGGTTGTGACCTTGCTGCCGTATGCCATCTATAGCGTTAAGGCTTCAACCGATGCGGGCTTTGCGCCAACCGCGCCGCCCTCCAGTACGGTGCTGGTTGCGTTGCTCGTCTGTCTGATTCCGACAACCATTGGCGGCTTGCTGTCGGCTATCGGCATCGCCGGAATGGACAGATTGATTCAACATAACGTGTTGGCAATGTCGGGGCGAGCCGTCGAAGCGGCGGGCGATGTCAATACTTTGCTGCTCGATAAGACCGGCACGATTACGCTGGGCAACCGGCAGGCGGCGGAGTTTATCCCCGCGCCGAATGTCAAAGAGGAAGAACTGGCGGATGCGGCGCAATTATCGAGCCTGTCGGATGAAACGCCGGAAGGGCGCTCCATCGTCGTGCTTGCCAAGACGAAATACAATCTGCGCGGGCGCGAACTGGCTCCGCACGAAGCCCGCTTTATTGAGTTTTCGGCGCAAACGCGAATGTCCGGCGTAGACCTCGACGGGCGTTCAATTCGTAAAGGCGCGGTTGATGCGGTGACGCAATTCATTCAAGCGAATGGCGGCGCAATACCGCCGGAATTGAATCAGGCAGTGGAGCGCATTTCCAGCGCCGGGGGTACGCCTCTGGTGGTTGCCGACAGCAATCGCGCTCTCGGCGTTATCTATCTGAAAGACATCGTAAAAGGCGGAATGCGCGAACGCTTCGACCAATTGCGAAAAATGGGTATCAAGACGGTAATGATAACCGGCGATAATCCGCTCACTGCCGCCGCCATTGCCCGCGAAGCTGGCGTTGACGATTTTCTTGCCGAAGCCAAGCCGCAGGACAAAATGGACTTAATCCGCCGCGAACAATCGCAAGGCAAATTGGTAGCCATGACCGGCGATGGTACAAATGATGCACCGGCGTTGGCTCAAGCTGATGTCGGCGTGGCGATGAACTCTGGCACCATGGCGGCAAAAGAGGCGGGCAATATGGTTGACCTTGACTCGAACCCGACAAAGTTGATTGAGGTTGTGGAAATCGGCAAGCAGTTGTTGATGACACGCGGCGCATTGACGACGTTTTCAATTGCCAACGACGTAGCGAAATATTTTGCCATCATTCCGGCGATGTTTTCGGCGTTGTATATGACAGTGGGAGCGCAAGCGGGACCGCTTGGAGCGTTAAACATTATGCAACTGGCGACGCCGGAATCGGCAATCCTCTCGGCGGTTATCTTCAATGCGCTGATTATCGTTGCCTTAATTCCGTTGGCGTTGCGCGGCATTCAATACAAGCCAATGGGCGCGGCGGCGGTGCTGCGGCGCAATCTGTTGCTTTATGGTTTGGGTGGTATCCTTGTGCCGTTCATCGGCATCAAGCTGATAGACCTGATGATTACGGCAATCGGGCTGGCGTAGAAAAAGGATTTGAACCACGAAGCGCACGAAGACCACGAAGATTTTTAGGAACCGTAGCTATGAATATCATTAAACAAATCTTTCCGGCGATTATGTTGACCCTCATTCTGACTCTATTAATCGGCATCGTTTATCCGCTGATTGTCACTGGCATTGCTCAAGTGGCATTCAAAGACAAAGCAGAAGGCAGTTTGATTACCCGCGACGGCAAAGTTGTCGGCTCACGATTGATCGGGCAATCGTTTCAGGGCGCGGGCTATTTTCACTCGCGTCCATCGGCTGCCGGTAAGGGTTACGACGCGACCTCTTCAAGCGGTACAAATCTGGGACCGACAAGTAAGAAACTGCTGGAAACGAATGTCAAGACGGCGGCTGACGCTTTGCGCGAAGAGAATCCCGGCAAACCAATTCCGGTGGATATGGTTACATCTTCCGCATCCGGGCTTGACCCACATATTACCCCCGCCGCCGCCGAATTTCAGATTCCCCGCGTTGCCCGTGAACGCGGCTTGAGCGAAAATGCCATCAGAGACGTAGTACGCGCTCACACCGCAGGGCGCACGTTCGGCGTTCTGGGCGAGCCTCGCGTCAAGGTTCTGGAATTGAATCTGGCGCTCGATGCAATGAAGAGACCATGAGCAGCCTGAGAAAAAAGTTAATTGCCAGTTATGGAATTTTGATTGCCATGCTTCTGGCGGTCAGCGTGTGGAGCATCTATCACTTGGTCAATCTGGGGCGGGCGATTGACGTGATTCTGGTTGATAATTATAAGAGCATCGTTGCCGCCGAAAATATGAAAGAGGCGCTGGAGCGTCAGGATTCGGCGGCGTTTTTTTTCATCTCCGGTTATACGGATAAAGCGCGGCAGCAATTTACTGCCAATGCTGAAACCTTCACCTCTGAGTATCAGATTGCAGCAGCCAATATCACCGAAAAAGGCGAAGATAAAATCATCGCCGACATCAATGAGCAGTACACTGTATACCGGCGTGAACTGGAAACCTTTTTCGCGGCAGTCCAACCGAAAGCAAATGCAGAGACCTATTTTCAACGTCTGCAACCGGCTTTTGTGGCGCTCAAAAATCGCCTCGATGATTTGCTGTATCTGAATCAACAGGCGATGCTCCGCGCCAATGAACGCGCCATTTCGCAAGCGTGGCAGGCGGAAATTTCAATGGCGATGCTGGCGTTGTTTGCTCTCGTTGTGGCGCTAGTCTTTGCATGGCGGTTCAGCGATTCCATTGTTAAACCGTTAGCCACACTGAGCGACAAAGCGAGATTGATTGGCGAAGGCGATTTCAGGCAACACATCGCTATCACCTCAAACGACGAAATCGGCGTACTGGCGGCAGAATTTAACCGCATGGCAGTGCGCCTGCGCGACCTGCATCAATCGGAACAATGGCAGATTCTGTTGGAGCGCAAAAAATCAGATGCCGTTATTGATTCGCTTTACGAGCCGGTCATTGTTACAGACGCGCAGGGACATATCACAAAAGTAAACAAATCGGCGCGTGAACTTTTCCGCAATTCGTTAAATGATGAATCGGGCGATCTGGATATTTCGCTTTCGGGTTTGAGCGCCGGCGAAAGCATCTTGCGGGCGGTGCGCGATGTGGTGACAATGCAGAAAGCTGTCGCCGCCGAAGGTGATGCCGCCTTAGTACCAATAAAACTCGGCGACACCGAACGCAGTTACCGCTTGCGGGCAACGCCAGTACGCGATGCTGATGGCAGAATGCTTGGCGCAGTGACCTTGCTGGAAGACATTACGGCATTGCGCGAGGTTGACCGTTTGAAGACAGAGTTTATTTCGATAGCCTCGAATAAGTTGCGCGACCCGTTACGCTCATTGGAACTGGCGTTACACGCCGTAATCGAAAAATATACTGGCGAATTGAGCGAAGCGCAGATGGAGATGCTTTCGGAGGCGCGGCGCAATGCTGAACAACTAAACGAAATCATCAGCGATTTACTTGAACTTGCGGAGATTGAATCGGGGACGCGACAGATGGCAACCGAGCGATTGCGCCCCGCCGACATAGCGCGGGCGGCGGTGGAGCGGTTCCAACCTCTGGCAGATGCAAAGCATATCAAGTTAATCAATAATGTCTGGGCAGACGTTGCGTGGGTGATAGCCGACCGTCAGGCGATGCGGCGCATCTTTGATAATCTGCTATCGAATGCCGTAAGACACACCGGGCGCGATGGTGAAGTCAGGATTGAAGCGGAAGAGCGCGTTGACCGCGTTGTCTTCCGCGTCAGTGATACGGGTGAAGGCGTCGCGGCAGAGCAGTTGCCGAATCTCTTTAACCGCTTCGTACAGGTGAGCGGTCAGACAAGCGGCGGAACCGGCATGGGACTTGCCATTGTCAAACGTCTTGTAGAAGGGCAAGGCGGACAAATCAGCGTTGAAAGCCGCCTCGGTGAAGGTACAACATTTCTCTTTACATTGCCTATCGGCGGCTATTCCAGCGCCAGAAGATGAGCCGAAAACGCGAAGCTACCGAGCGACTACAAATTGGAACGCTTATGGTACAACAGACCGATACCAGACCGAATGCCGAGACGCTGCTGGCGAAGTTGGAACAGAGCGAGCGAGCGCGGCTGCGTATCTATATCGGCGCTGCGCCCGGTGTCGGCAAGACCTATCAGATGCTCGAAGACGCGCACCTGCTCAAGCGGCAAGGCTTCGATGTCGTCAGCGGTCTGATTGAGACTTTTGGACGCACGGACACTGCCGCTAAAGTTGCCGATCTTGAAGTTGTGCCGCGCCGAAAGATTGACTATCGCGGCGTGACCCTCGAAGAGATGGATTTGCAAGCAATCATCACGCGCAAACCGGAAATCTGTCTTGTAGATGAACTGGCGCATACGAATGTTCCCGGCTCGAAAAATCGCAAGCGATTTGAAGATGTGCTGGATTTGCTTGATGCCGGTATCAATGTGATGACGGCGGTAAACATTCAACATCTGGAAACGCTCAATGATGCGATTGCCAAATCGTCAGGGGTGCGAGTGCGCGAAACCGTGCCGGACAGTTTTTTGAAACGCGCCGATGAAGTGGTCAATGTAGACGTGACGGTTGATGAACTGCGAACCCGGTTGAAACAAGGCAAAGTTTATAAACCGGAAAAGATTGAACAGGCGCTGACGAACTTCTTTCGTAAAGGCAATCTCTCGATGCTCAGGGAACTGGCGTTACGGGCGGTTGCCGAAGAGGTCGGCTCACAAGCGGCGCAGTATCGCAGCCGCGAAGGGCTGGAACCCGCGCCGATTCCCGAAAAAGTGATGGTCTGCCTGTCGTTAAACAGCACGGCGAAAAAGTTGCTCCGGGCAGGCGCACGCATCGCCGGACGCTTGGGCAGCGTCTGGTATGCCGTTTATGTCGAAACGGTTGATGAAAAGCCGGAAGATGCCAAAAAAGTAGAAGAAAACCTGCATTTTGCCGAAGAACTGGGGGCGACAATCATAAAATTGAAGTCGAAAAAAGTGGCAGACAGCCTCATTGAATTTGCCAAACGGGAAGGCATTACTCACGTTATCTTCGGGCAATCAGCGCGTTCGCGTTGGGAAATCCTCTGGAAAGGCTCGGTATTGAATCGCTTTCTGGCAGAAGTTAAAGACGCGGCGGTGCAAATTATTCCCACCGGGGATGAAGGGAAAAGTAAAAAGTAAAAAGGCAAAAGTAAAAGAGAAAAGGCAAAAGTGAACGGACGGGCATCGTTTTTGTCCAACCATTAAAGGTGTGTTGAAGCGTATTCAAAAGTGAGAACCTGCTTGTATCGTTCCGCCACTTTACTTTTGCCTTTTACCTTTTTACTTTCTTTATAGATGATTTCAGAGCGCAATTATATCAGTGGTACTATCGTTGCCCTTTTCGGGGTGGCATTGGTGACAGTAGCGTACAAACTTGTTGTCGCCTCTATCAACGCAACCACTGTTGCTCTCAGCTATCTGCTCATTGTGCTTGTCGTCTCTTCTACACAGGGACTGATTGCCGGGATTGTCAGTTCGGTTGCCGGAATGCTTTGTTTCAACTACTTCTTTCTGCCGCCCCTCGGCACGATGACGATTGCCGATCCGCAGAATTGGGTCGCTCTTTTTGCATTCCTGACGGTTGCCATTCTCACCAGTCAACTGGCATCGGCAGCGCGACGACGTGCCGCCGATGCCGAAGAGCGGCGCGAAGAGTTGCAGAAACTCTATCAACTCAGTCAAGCTATTATTTTGACGCCCGACCCGGAGAAGGCAATTCCGAGGCTCGCCCGCCAACTTGTTGTTGAGTTCGATGCCGATTATTGCGCTGTCTTTGAGGCAGATGAAAAGCGAGAATTACATCGCGCCGGTGTCGCGTTTGGCAGCGAGGAAGCGACTTTCAAGCCGTCACAAAAGTTGATCGAGGATTGTTTTACCGGCAGTCTATTGATTACCAACCCCGGTCTTTATAAGAGTTCTCAAGCAGAAAAAATACCGATTTATGCGCCGTTAAAGATTGGCGTTAAACCAATCGGCGTTCTTGTATTGTTGACCTCGCGGCTCGAACCGGGGACTGTTGAAGCCCTTGCCGGACTTGTGGCGTTGGCGCTGGAACGCGCAAAATTCCTGCTTGAAGTCAGTCGCACCGAGGCGTTGAAACAGAGTGATGAATTGAAAACGGCATTGTTGGCGGCGGTTTCTCACGATTTACGAACGCCGTTGACTTCGATGCGGGCGGCAATTGAAAGTTTGCTGGCGGGTGAAAGCAATTGGGATGAAACGGCGTTGCATGAGTTTCACCAGATCATCCATGAAGATGTACAACGATTAACAAGGCTGGTACAGAATCTTCTGCAAATGGCGCGTATCGAAGCGGGCGAGTTACGCCCCGAAAGAGAATGGGCGGGGGCGGCAGGAATCATCGCCAGCGTCGTTGAGCGATACGCAGAAGAGTTACAGAGTTATACCGTTGTGGTTGAGGTAGACGAACGCCTGCCAATGGTTAAGGTTGATTCGCAGCTTGTGGCGCAGGCGCTCAGTCATCTGGTAGAAAATGCCGCAAAGTATTCGCCCGCCGGTAACACGATAACCATTCGCGGCGCAGTGGCGCACTATCGTCTCAGCATCAGTGTCGAAGATGAAGGCGCGGGTATTGCTCAGGACGATCTGGCGCACATCTTCGACAAATTTTATCGCAGCAAAGCCAAGCCGGTGCAGGAGCGTAGCGGTACGGGCATGGGACTCAGCATTGCTCGTGGTATCATCGAAGCGCACGGCGGCGAAATCAGCGCCGAGAGCCTACAGGGGCGCGGTTCGACGTTTCGCTTTTCGCTACCTGTAGAGGTCAAAGAGCAGCCTTTGGAGATTCTTTTATGAGCGAACGCGCCCGGAAAAAGCCTCTGCTTCTTGTCGTAGACGACGAGTTGCAGATTCTCCGCGTCCTGCGTGCCAGTCTGCGCGGTCGTGGCTATGAAGTGCGAACCGCACAAGGCGGCGAAGCGGCGCTCGACGAAATTCATAAGCAGATGCCCGATTTGATTATTCTCGATCTGATGATGCCGGAGATGAACGGCTTGGAAGTCTGCCGCCGGGTGCGCGAATTTTCCGACGTGCCGATCATCATGCTCTCTGCCAAGGGCGAAGAGCGCAGTAAAGTTGCGGCTTTGGATGCCGGAGCCGACGATTATGTAACCAAGCCGTTCGGTATGGAAGAATTGCTGGCGCGGGTGCGGGCGGTGTTGCGGCGGCAATCGGCTGCTGAGACGCAAAGTTCGGTCTTACGCATGGGTGATGTCGAAATTGATACGGACGAGCGGCGCGTCATGGTTGCGGGACATGAAGTGAAGTTGACGCCCAAAGAGTTCGATATGCTGAAGCATCTGGTCAGCAATGCCGGAAAAGTCGTTACGCATAGAGCCTTGTTACAAGCGGTGTGGGGCGCGGAAGCATCGGAACAGACGGAATATCTGCGCGTCTTTATTAATCAACTACGGCGTAAAATTGAACCCAACTCACAACGCCCGCGCTATATCCTGACCGAACCCTGGATCGGCTATCGCTTTATGCCACATGAAGAGTAGGAATGCAGCTCTGCTGCGCGATAGACAACCCTGCAATAATTCAGGAAATTTTATCTAGCCGGCAAAGAAGACCTCTGACTTTAGGCAGAGGATGAATTTGCCATCCCCGTAGGGGATGATTGGTTGCAAGCAAAGCCATATT
>Ga0187894_10003814_pt1 | contig 16597 bp, 15 predicted proteins | sample GBC1701081metaG_FD_136650 | JGI IMG/M metagenome (GOLD analysis project Ga0187894, IMG submission 136650) | White microbial mat communities from a lava cave in the Kipuka Kanohina Cave System on the Island of Hawaii, USA - GBC170108-1 metaG ... | reverse complement strand
CTCCGCGATCTACGCCGCGGGCCTGGTCGTGCGCGACCTGCCGCTGCTCGAGAGCAACTGGCGCGCCTCCGAATCGCTGGCCTCGTTCCTGCAGCGCGGCCGCGTGGTGGCCATTGCCGAGATCGACACGCGCAAGCTGACGCGCATCCTGCGCGACAAGGGCGCGCAGGCCGGCTGCATCATGACCGGCGAGCAGATCGACGAGTCGGCGGCGGTGCGCGCGGCACGCAAGTTTCCGGGACTCAAGGGCATGGACCTGGCGAAGGTGGTCAGCACCAAGCGCCAGTACCAGTGGAACGAAGGCACGCTGTGGCGCGAGGACCAGAGGCCGCTGCCGCGTCCGGCCGCGCGGATGCACGTCGTCGCGTACGACTTCGGCATCAAGCGCAACATCCTGCGCCTGCTCGCCGACTTCGGCTGTCGCATGACGGTCGTGCCTGCTACCACCTCGGCAGAGGCCGTGCTGGCGATGAGTCCGGACGGCATCTTCCTGTCGAACGGGCCCGGCGATCCCGAGCCTTGCGATTACGCGATCGCGGCCATCCGCCAGTTCCTCGAGAACGACATTCCCGTGTTCGGCATCTGCCTCGGCCACCAGCTGCTCGGTCTCGCGAGCGGCGCGCGCACGGTGAAGATGAAGTTCGGCCACCACGGCGCGAATCATCCGGTGCAGGAGCTCGGCAGCGGCCGGGTGCTGATCACCTCGCAGAATCACGGCTTCGCCGTGGACGAGGCGAGCCTGCCGCCGGTGCTCAAGCCGACGTTCCGCTCGCTGTTCGACGGCTCGCTGCAGGGCGTCGCGCGCACCGATCGCCCGGCGTTCAGCTTCCAGGGTCATCCCGAAGCGAGTCCCGGGCCGCACGACCTGCGGCCGCTGTTCGAGCACTTCCTGTATCTGATGGTGAAGCGCCTGCAGGCGTTGTCGCGCTCGTACAAGGTGCAGCAGGCCGCCCAGCGCCAGGCAGCCGAGACGTAAGACCATGCCGAAGCGCACCGACATCAAGAGCGTGATGATCATCGGCGCCGGTCCGATCGTGATCGGCCAGGCCTGCGAGTTCGACTACTCGGGCGCACAGGCCTGCAAGGCGCTGCGCGAGGAGGGCTATCGCGTCGTCCTCGTCAATTCGAATCCCGCCACCATCATGACGGATCCCGAGACGGCGGATGCGATCTACATCGAGCCGGTCAACTGGCGCACCGTCGCGCGCATCATCGAGAAGGAACGCCCCGACGCACTGCTGCCGACGATGGGCGGCCAGACGGCACTCAACTGCGCGCTCGACCTGGTACGCGAGGGCGTGCTGGAGAAGTTCGGCGTCGAGATGATCGCCGCTTCGCGCGAGGCCATCGACATGGCCGAGGACCGCGAGCTGTTCCGCAACGCCATGCGCGACATCGGCCTCGAGACGCCGCGCTCGCGCATCGCGCACAGCATGGAGGAAGCGCTCGCGGTGCAGGCCGAGATCGGCTATCCGACCGTGATCCGCCCCTCGTTCACGCTCGGCGGCAGCGGCGGCGGCATCGCCTACAACCGCGAGGAGTTCGAAGACATCGTCTCGCGCGGCCTCGACGCCTCGCCGACCAACGAGGTGCTGCTCGAGGAGGCGGTGATCGGCTGGAAGGAATTCGAGATGGAGGTCGTGCGCGACAAGCACGACAACTGCATCATCGTCTGTTCGATCGAGAACCTCGATCCCATGGGCGTGCACACCGGCGATTCCATCACGGTGGCCCCGGCGCAGACGCTCACGGACAAGGAATACCAGCGCATGCGCGACGCCTCGATCGCTGTGTTGCGCAAGATCGGCGTCGAAACCGGTGGCTCGAACGTGCAGTTCGCGGTCGACCCGGCCACCGGCCGCCTGCTGATCATCGAAATGAATCCGCGCGTGTCGCGTTCCTCGGCGCTGGCCTCGAAAGCGACGGGCTTCCCGATCGCCAAGGTGGCCGCCAAGCTCGCCGTCGGCTACACGCTCGACGAGCTGAAGAACGACATCACGGGCGGCGCGACGCCGGCCTCGTTCGAGCCGAGCATCGACTACGTCGTCACCAAGATCCCGCGCTTCACGTTCGAGAAATTCCCCGGCGCCAACACGCGCCTCACCACGCAGATGAAGTCCGTCGGCGAGGCGATGGCCATCGGCCGCACCTTCCAGGAGTCGCTGCAGAAGGCGCTGCGCAGCCTGGAGACCGGTTGCGACGGGCTCAACGAGCAGGTGACTTTGCCGCTCGACGAGGAAGGCGAGCGCCAGCTCAGTTACGAGCTCGCCTCACCGGGGCCGAACCGGCTGCTCTACACAGCCGATGCCCTGCGCGCCGGTCGCTCGTTCGAGGACGTGCAGCGCCTGACCCGGATCGATCCCTGGTTCCTCGCGCAGATCCGCGACCTGGTCGAGGAGGAGCGCAAGGTCGTGCAGGGCGGGCTCGAATCGATCGACGTCGCCAGGCTGCGCGTGCTCAAGCGCAAGGGCTTCGCCGACAGCCGCATCGCGCGCCTGCTGCGCATCGACGAGTCCGTGATCCGCAAGCGCCGCCACAAGTTCGGCCTGCACCCGGTCTTCAAGCGCGTCGATACCTGCGCGGCGGAGTTCGCCACGTCGACCGCGTACCTGTATTCGACGTATGAAGAGGAGTGCGAGGCCGCTCCGACCGAGCGCCGCAAGATCATGATCCTCGGCGGCGGACCGAACCGTATCGGCCAGGGCATCGAGTTCGACTATTGCTGCGTGCACGCGGCGCTCGCCCTGCGCGAGGACGGTTTCGAGACCATCATGGTCAACTGCAATCCGGAAACCGTCTCGACCGACTACGACACCTCCGATCGGCTGTACTTCGAGCCGCTGACGTTCGAGGACGTCACCGAGATCATTGCGCGCGAGAAACCGGAGGGCGTGATCGTGCAGTACGGCGGCCAGACGCCGCTCAAGCTTGCGCGTCCGCTCGCCGCGGCCGGTGCGCCGATCATCGGCACCACGCCGGATTCGATCGACGTGGCGGAGGATCGCGAGCGCTTCCAGCAACTCGTGAAGAAGCTCGGCCTCAAGCAGCCGGCCAACGCCACCGCCCGCGAAGAGGAACAGGCCGTCGAACTGGCACGCGAGGTCGGCTTCCCGCTGGTGGTGCGACCCTCGTACGTACTCGGCGGGCGCGCCATGGAAGTGGTTTTCAACGAGGAAGATCTGCGTGCCTACATGACGGACGCGGTCAAAGTGTCCAACGACAGTCCGGTGCTGCTCGACCGCTTCCTCGATCTCGCGGTCGAGGTCGACGTCGATGCCGCTTGCGACGGCGAGGACGTGCTGATCGGCGGCATCATGGAGCACATCGAACAGGCGGGCGTGCACTCCGGCGACTCCGGTTGCTCGCTGCCACCGAACGGCCTGCCGCCGCAGATCGTCGAGGAGCTGCGCGTGCAGACGCGCAAGCTCGCGAAGGCGCTCAACGTGGTCGGGCTGATGAACATCCAGTTCGCGATCCAGAACGGCATCGTCTACATCCTGGAAGTGAACCCGCGCGCTTCGCGCACCGTGCCGTTCGTATCCAAGGCGACGGGCGTGCCGCTGGCAAAAGTCGCCGCACGCGTGATGACGGCCCGCAAGCTCAAGGAGCTGGGGGTCACCGAGGAGCGCATTCCGGGATATTTTTCGGTCAAGGAAGCCGTTTTCCCGTTCGCCAAATTCCCGGACGCCGATCCCATCCTCGGTCCGGAGATGAAGTCCACCGGCGAGGTCATGGGCACCGGCCGTACGTTCGGCGAGGCCTATGCGAAGGCGCAGGCCGCATCCGGCGTCGTGCTCCCCACGCGCGGCGTGTGCCTGATCAGCGTGCGCGACCGTGACAAGCCCGGTGCGGTGGCGTTGGCCCGGATGCTCATGGCGCGAGGATTCGAGATCGTCGCGACGGCAGGCACCGCGAATGCGCTCGAGGAAGCCGGCGTGCCGGTGCGCCGCGCCAACAAGGTGCGCGAGGGCCGGCCGCACATCGTCGACATGATCAAGAACGACGAGATCAACCTGATCGTGAACACCACGGAAGGCAAGCAGGCCATCCGCGAGTCGCGCTCGATCCGGCGCGAGGCGGTGCACAAGCGCGTGACCTACTACACGACCGTCGCGGCGGCCCGCGCCACCTGCGACGCGCTCGATCACCTCAACGAGGTCGAGGTGAACCGCCTGCAGGACCTGCACCGGGAACTGGTGGCATGAAACGCAGCCCCGTCACGCTCAAGGGCGCCGAGCTCCTGCGCAGCGAGCTCAAGCGCCTCAAGAGCGAGGACCGGCCGAACGTCATCAAGGCGATTGCCGAAGCGCGCAGCCACGGCGACCTCAGCGAGAACGCCGAGTACCACGCCGCGCGCGAGCAGCAGAGTTTCATCGAGGGGCGCATCGCCGAGATCGAGGGCCGCCTCTCGAACGCGGAGATCATCGACGTCGCCCGTCTCGCGGGCAGCACGCGCATCGTCTTCGGTGCCACCGTGGACCTCGAGGACCAGGACGACGGCGGCAAGCTCGTGTATCAGATCGTCGGCGAGGACGAGGCGGACATCCGGCGCGGGCTGATTTCGATCACTTCGCCGGTCGCTCGCGCGCTGGTCGGCAAGAGCAGCGGCGACATCATCGAAGTGGTCGCTCCCGGCGGCACGCGCAACTACGAAATCGTCGGCGTACGGTACGAATAGCGGCCGGGCCAGGGAGGCGACCTGGTCATTGGGGGACGGGCGCTCCGGCGCGAACCCAGGTGCCGTTCTTCAATGCGAACGCGCCGCTGTCCAGGTGCCAGCCCACGTCGATCCAGCGACCGCCACGACGGACGAACACCTCCGTGCCACGCCCGGCGAGCGTACCGGATTGCTTTTCGTTACCCGTCGCGAAGACGTACGTGTAGTAGAGGATGGTGGTGTCGCCGAACAGCTGGATCTCCGTGCGCGGGAACTCCAGGCGCAGGAGCCGCACGTTCTGTGCCTTCATCGCCCGGGCCAGGGCGACCAGCCGTTCCCGGTTCTCCCAACGCTCGCTGCTTTCCTGGATCGCGATGACTTCCGGCGCGAGGATTTTTTCGATGGCGGCAACCGGGTCGTCCGTGAAGAACGAGCGCCAGGCCCGGTCTCTCGCCTCGAACAGTTCCATGCGCACTTCGTCCGTCACAGCCTCGCTCGCAGTACTCGGGCCTTCCGCAGCCGATATCGCCGGGATGATGAGGAACGATGTGACGAGTGCAATCGATCGCCGGACGACGCGGTTCATCCCTTGCGCCCCCTCGTGGTGGTGAGGGCCTTCTCGACCGCGATGGCGCGGAAACGTTCCTGAGGGACTAAGGGCCGTCAGGCAGGATGATGCTGCTCGCGGTGTCGTCCTTGTTGCGTCGGTAGAAGAGCCCGACGTTGCCGATCCGCTGGACCAGCTCGCTGCCGGTGCGGGCCGCGAGCTGGTCGAGCATCGCGTCGCGCGCCTCGCGCTCGCCGACACGGGCCCGCACCTTCACCAGTTCGTGATCGGTCAGTGCACGATCCATCTCCTTCACCACGGCGTCCGTCAATCCCGGCTGGCCGAGGGCCACGATCGGGTGCAGGGCGTGCCCGAGCCGACGCAAATGCTTCTTCTGTCTTTCGGAGAGTGTCACGCGAGTGGGACCGCCGTAGGATTCAATGCTGGCAATGATACTGAGAGCGATTGGAGCAGATGGCCAAACGTAGCAAGAGCAGCTCCCGCTGGCTGCAGGAGCACGCCCGCGATCCCTACGTGAAGCGCGCCCGGCAGGAGGGTCTGCGCTCGCGCGCGGCGTTCAAACTCGAGGAGATCCAGCGCATCGAGAAGCTGATCCGGCCGGGCATGATCGTCGTCGACCTCGGGGCGGCTCCGGGTGGCTGGAGCCAGTTCGCCGCGCGCATCCTGAAGGGGCGGGGCGAAATCTTCGCGCTCGACATCCTGCCCATGCCCGCCGTCGAGGGCGTTGCCTTTCTGGAAGGAGATTTTCGCGAGGCCGACGTCCTGTCCCGCCTCGAAACTGCCCTCGCGGGTCGCAAGGTCGACCTTGTGCTTTCCGACATGGCCCCCAACTTGAGCGGCATCGATTCCGTGGACCAGCCGCGGGCGATGCACCTTGCCGAACTGGCGCTCGACTTCGCCACCCGGCACCTGAAGCCGGGCGGCGACCTGCTCATGAAGCTGTTCCAGGGGAGCGGTTTTCAGGAGCTGGTGACCGTCGTGCGACGCAATTTTGCGACGGTACGGATGCGAAAACCTGAGGCTTCACGGGCACGTAGCGCTGAGGTCTACTTGCTGGCGAGAAGCTATCGGATGGTGTAGGTTCGGGTGAACGCTCGCCGGATCCGCCAGTCTGTAAATACTCCGGGCCGTGCCGGATTCATGGGCGGCTGACGCCGCACCGAGGACTCACTTGAACGACCTGACCAAGAACATCCTCCTCTGGGTTGTGATCGCCGTCGTCCTGTTGACGGTGTTCAGCAACTTCAGCCCGCGCTCGGGCGACCCGGACGAGATGACCTACTCGGCCTTCCTCGACGAAGTGCGCAGCAAGAGCGTGGACTCGGTGGTGTTCAAGGGCGAGCTCATCGAGGGACGCAAGCGCGACGGCAAGCCGTTCCGCGTCTACAACCCCGAAACCGACAACACGGCGCTCATCGGCCTGTTGAACAAGGAGCAGGTGGCCATCAGCGCCGCGGCGCCGCCCAAGCCGAACCTGCTGCTGAACCTCTTCATCTCCTCGTTCCCGGTGCTGCTGCTGGTCGCCATCTTCATCTACTTCATGCGCCAGATGCAGGGAGCTGCCGGCGGACGCGGTGCCATGTCGTTCGGCAAGAGCCGGGCGCGCCTGCTGGGCGAGGACCAGGTCGCGGTCACGTTCGCCGACGTCGCGGGCGTCGACGAAGCCAAGGAAGAAGTCGTCGAAATCGTCGACTTCCTCAAGGATCCCGGCAAGTTCCAGAAGCTGGGCGGCAAGATTCCCAAGGGCGTGCTGATGGTCGGCGCGCCGGGCACGGGCAAGACGCTGCTCGCGCGTGCGATCGCCGGCGAAGCCAAGGTGCCGTTCTTCACGATTTCCGGTTCCGACTTCGTCGAGATGTTCGTCGGCGTCGGCGCCTCGCGCGTGCGCGACATGTTCGAGCAGGCGAAGAAGCACGCCCCGTGCATCATCTTCATCGACGAGATCGACGCGGTCGGCCGCCATCGCGGCGCTGGCCTCGGCGGTGGTCACGACGAGCGCGAGCAGACGCTCAACCAGCTGCTCGTCGAGATGGACGGTTTCGAGGGCAACGAGGGCATCATCGTCATCGCCGCCACCAACCGCCCGGACGTGCTCGACCCGGCGCTGCTGCGTCCGGGCCGCTTCGACCGCCAGGTCGTGGTGCCGCTGCCCGACGTGCGCGGCCGCGAGCAGATCCTCAAGGTTCACATGCGACGCGTACCGCTCGGCGAGGACGTCAAGCCGCAGATCATCGCGCGCGGCACGCCGGGATTCTCCGGCGCGGACCTCGCGAACCTGGTGAACGAGGCGGCGCTGTTTGCAGCGCGCGCCAATCACCGCCTGGTGACGATGGTCGAGTTCGAGCGTGCCAAGGACAAGATCATGATGGGCGCGGAGCGGCGCTCGCTGGTCATGACCGAGGAAGAGAAGCGCATGACCGCGTTCCACGAGGCCGGTCACGCGATCGTCGGTCTCACGGTGCCGGAACACGACCCGGTGTACAAGGTGACGATCATTCCGCGCGGCCGCGCGCTCGGCATCACCATGTTCCTGCCCGAGGCGGATCGTTACAGCATCAGCAAGCGTCGCCTGGAGAGCAAGATCGCAACGTTGTTCGGCGGACGCATCGCCGAGGAGCTCATCTTCGGGCCCGAATCCGTCACCACCGGTGCCTCGAACGACATCGAACGCGCCACCGAGCTCGCGCGCAACATGGTCACCAAGTGGGGCCTGTCGGACCGGCTCGGACCGCTGACGTACAGCGAGGAGAACGGCGAGGTATTCCTCGGGCGCAGCGTCACGCAGCACAAGCAGGTGTCCGACGTGACAGCCCACGCGATCGACGAAGAAGTGCGGCGCGTGATCGACGGCAACTTCCAGCGCGCGCGCCAGATTCTGACCTCGAATCAGGACAAGCTGCATTCGATGGCAGAGGCGCTCATGAAGTACGAGACCATCGACGAAGAACAGCTCAAGGACATCATGGCGGGCCGCGAGCCGCGTCCGCCGCGCGACTGGGACGACACGCCCTCGGCGCCTATGGGCAAGCCGAAGGAAGAAGCAGCGCCGATCGGCAAGCCGGCGGGCCAGCATTGAGCGCGGTGGCTGGTCGCCACTGACCAGCCACCGCCGCCCGGCAACCGCCGCCGCGCGCCCCGACCGCAGTACCCGCAGAACCTCGATCGTTGCGCGTATCATCCGCCGCGATGCGGCTGCAGTGCGGCGATAGGTTCGTCGATCTCTCGACGCCCGTGGTCATGGGCGTCCTCAACGTCACGCCCGACTCCTTTTCCGACGGCGGTCGCTTTCGCGACCCGGCGGCCGCGATTGCGCAGGCAACGCGCATGGTGGAAGAGGGCGCGGCGATCATCGACGTGGGCGGCGAGTCGACGCGGCCGGGCGCCGAGCCCGTTGCGGCTGACGAGGAACTTCGGCGCATCGGTCCGGTGATCGGCGCGCTCGCCGGCCGCTTGCCAGTGCCGATATCGGTCGACACCTGCAAGCCCGAAGTGATGCGGGCGGCGCTCGACCTCGGCGCCGGCATGATCAACGACGTGACCGCGCTCGGTGCGAGCGAGGCCATGACGCTCGTGGCGAGCTCGGGCGCCGCCGTTTGCCTGATGCACATGCAGGACGAACCACGCACCATGCAGCGCAATCCGCACTACGAGGACGTGGTCGAAGACGTGCGCCGCTTCCTGGTCCAACGGGCGGTCGCCTGTGAGGCTGCCGGCATCGCGCGTCAATGCATCGCGATCGATCCCGGCTTCGGGTTCGGCAAGGCGCTGGAACACAATCTGCAGTTGCTGCGCGGACTCGGGCGCCTCGCCGCGCTCGGCTATCCGGTACTGGCCGGGCTGTCGCGCAAATCGATGATTGGCACCATACTGGACCGCCCGGTGGATCAGCGCCTGCACGGCGGACTGGCCCTGACGGCCCTGGCGGTCGTAAACGGCGCGCGTATCGTCCGCGCACATGACGTGGCCGCCACCGTCGATGCCGTGCGCATCGCGGCGGCTGTACGAGGAACGGAAGAAGGGGAGAGACGGACTTGAGTCGCAACTATTTCGGCACCGACGGCGTGCGCGGCAAGGTCGGCCGCGACCCGATGACCGTGGACTTCGCGCTGCGCCTCGCTGGTGCGGCGGCCCAGGTGCTCGCGCCCGAAGGCGGGAGCGTGCTCATCGGCAAGGACACCCGCCTGTCGGGCTACATGTTCGAGGCGGCGCTCGAGGCCGGTTTCGTCGCCGCCGGCGTCAACGTGATGCTGATCGGCCCGCTGCCCACGCCCGGCATCGCGTACATGACGAAGCGGTTCGCGTGCGACTTCGGCGTGGTGATCAGTGCTTCGCACAACGCCTACGACGACAACGGCATCAAGTTCTTCGACGCCAACGGCGGCAAGCTCGACGACGCGCTCGAGGCGCGGATCGAGAGCCTGCTCGCGGGACCCGCGTTCACCAAGGAGTCGCGCGCGCTCGGGCGCGCAACTCGCGTCGACAAGTCGCGCACGCACTATCAGGAGTTCTGCGCATCTTCGCTGCCGCCGGGCATGAACCTCGAAGGGTTCAAGATCGTGCTCGACTGCGCCAACGGCGCGGCCTACAAGGTGGGCCCGCGCCTGCTCGCCGACCTCGGTGCGGAGATCGTGCCGATCGGCTGCTCGCCGAACGGTCGCAACATCAACGACGGTTGCGGCTCGATGAGCCCCGAGCTGCTGCAGCTCACCGTCACGGGCGTGCGTGCGCACGTCGGCATCGCGCTCGACGGCGACGGCGATCGCGTCGTGATGGTCGATCACCTCGGCCGCATCGTCGACGGCGACCAGTTGCTCTACGTTCTCGCCACGGCCCGGCGCAAGGAGGGCGCGCTGCGCGGACCGGTGGTCGGCACCGTCATGAGCAACCTCGGGCTCGAGCTGGCGCTGCGGGACCAGGGCATCGACTTCCGGCGCGCGCCGGTCGGCGACCGCTACGTGCTCGGCATGCTGCGCGAGACTGGCGGCATCCTCGGCGGGGAGACGTCGGGGCATCTGCTCTGCCTCGACAAGACCACCACCGGAGACGGCCTGATCAGCGCTTTGCAGGTGCTCGCCGTCATGAAGGAGACCGGTCGCCCGCTGGCCGAGCTCGCCGCGGGCGTGGCTCGCATGCCGCAGATTCTGCTCAACGTCCGCGTGGAGCGCCGCTTCGACCCGGGGGCCAGCGCGCCGGTGCAGGAGGCCGTGCGCAAGATCGAAAAGGAGCTGGCGGACAGCGGTCGGGTGGTGCTGCGGGCCTCGGGAACGGAACCGGTGATCCGCGTGATGGTCGAGGGTCGCGACGAACGGATCACTCGCGCTCACGCCGAGCAGCTCGCCGCCGTGGTGCGCGCTGCCGCAACCGCTTGATCCGGGAGGCCCGGAACGTTGCTTTCGGGTCGCTGCGCGCTTAAACTCGCGCGCCTTTTTCGCCGGCCGGGTATCGAGTCCCCCGGCCCTCCTCAGTACAGGTACCTTCGATGCGACGCCGTTTCGTGGCGGGCAACTGGAAAATGCACGGTTCGCGGGCCGAGACCGCCAAGCTTCTCGACGAGCTGATGCAGATGGACAGCGCGGTGAGCGCCGAGGTCGCGGTGTGTCCGCCCTTCGTATATCTCACCGACGCGGTGCGCCGCCTGGCCGAGAGCAGCATCGTGGTCGGCGCGCAGAACGTCTGCGCCGAGCCGATCGGCGCGTTCACCGGGGAAGTCTCGGCGGCAATGCTGAAGGATGCAGGCTGCCGCTACGTCATCGTCGGGCATTCGGAACGGCGCGCGCTGTTCCACGAGGACGATCAGCTCGTGGCGCGCAAGTTCGTGGCCGTGCAGAGCCAGAAGCTCACGCCGATCCTGTGCGTCGGCGAAACGCTCGAGGAACGCGAACGCAATCTCACCGAAAAGGTGATTGCGCGCCAGCTCGACGCGGTGCTCGACGTGGCCGGGCTTGCGGCTTTCGCCGATGCAGTCGTCGCGTACGAGCCGGTGTGGGCCATCGGCACGGGCAGAACCGCGACACCGGAGCAGGCACAGTTGGTACATGCCTTCATCCGGGGCCGGATCGCCGATCCGCCCCCTGCGATAACAGCCCGGGATGCTAAGATCGCGGGCGAACTGCGCATCCTCTACGGCGGCAGCGTCAAAGCCGCCAACGCCCGGGAACTGTTCCAGATGCCGGACGTCGACGGCGGCTTGGTGGGCGGGGCATCGCTCAAAAGCGAAGAGTTCTCGCGGATTTGCGCGGTCGCCTGAGAAAAGACGGCTTGCAGAGACGACAATAGAGACGGCAACAGCGGCGGGAACATGGGTCATCAGATCGTACTGGGCATTCACGTCTTTCTGGCGCTGGGCATCGTCGCCCTGGTCCTGCTGCAGCGTGGAAAAGGAGCGGACGCCGGCGCGGGTTTCGGTGCGGGTGCGTCTGGCACCGTGTTCGGTGCGCGTGGTTCGGCGAGCGCTTTTTCGCGTGCCACGGCCGTGCTGGCCGCGCTCTTTTTCATCACCAGCCTGACGCTCGCCTACCTGAGCGGGCGCGGGACGACGCAGAAGGTCGACAGCCAGCCGCCGCTGATCCCGCAGAGTGCGCCGGCCGAAACGCCGCCGGCCGACAGCGTGCCGGTACCGCAGGAAGCGCCGCCGGCCACGAGCGAGCAGGCGCCCGAAGCGCCGAAGCAGTAGGCCGACGCTGCAGCAGCCGGCCGACGAAGTAAGGGAATTGCCACGATGCCGATGTGGTGGAATTGGTAGACACACTAGCTTGAGGGGCTAGCGCCGCAAGGCGTGTCGGTTCGAATCCGACCATCGGCACCAACCCGTTGAATTTTCTGTGTGCGGTCTTCGTGGCCGCCGCATCGCCTGCTACAATCCGCGCCCGCGATGCTGACTGAATACCTCCCGATCCTCATCTTTCTCGTCGTCGCCGGCGGCCTCGGCATCGTCCTGATCGCGATCGGGTTCGGGGCCGGCACGCTGCTCGGGGTTCGCAAACCGGACGCCGCCAAGCTCTCGCCCTACGAGTGCGGTTTCGAGGCCTTCGAGGACTCGCGCATGAAGTTCGACGTGCGCTACTACCTCGTCGCCATCGTGTTCATCATCTTCGACCTCGAAATCATTTTCTTCGTCCCCTGGGCCATCTCCCTCGACCGGATCGGCACCTTCGGGCTGCTCGCCATGGCGCCGTTCTTCCTGCTGCTGGCGGTCGGCTTCGCCTACGAGTGGAAGAAAGGGGCGCTCGAATGGGACTAGCCGCCGCCGCCGACGACGCAGGCACTACCGCGCCACCCGCCCAGCGGGGCTTTCTCACCACCGGAGTCGACGCCCTGGTGAACTGGGCGCGCACCGGCTCGCTGTGGCCGATGACGTTCGGGCTCGCCTGCTGCGCCGTGGAAATGATGCATGCCGGCGCCGCGCGCTACGACCTCGACCGCTTCGGCGTCGTGTTCCGCGCCACGCCGCGCCAGTCCGACGTGATGATCGTGGCGGGCACGCTGGTCAACAAGATGGCGCCCGCCCTGCGCAAGGTCTACGACCAGATGCCCGAGCCGCGCTGGGTGATCTCGATGGGGTCGTGCGCCAACGGCGGCGGCTACTACCACTATTCCTACGCAGTCGTGCGCGGCTGCGATCGCATCGTGCCGGTCGACGTCTACGTGCCTGGATGCCCGCCCACGGCGGAAGCGCTGCTGTACGGAATCATCCAGCTGCAGAAGAAGATCCGCCGGACGAACACCATTGCCCGTTGACGCGAGATTTCGACAGAGCATGACGCGACTCGATGCACTGGCATCCCGGATCGACGCGCGCTTCGCCCAGCGGGTGACGCGCGCGAAGTCCGTGGCCGGCGAGCTGACGCTGGAAGTCGCGCCCGCGGACCTGCGCGAGGTGTGTCGCACGCTGCGCGACGACCCGGAGCTCGCGTTCGAGATGCTGATGGACGTCTGCGGCGTCGACTACCTGCACTACGGCCGCGACGAATGGAAGACCTTCGATGCGACCGACAGCGGCTTCAGCCGCGGCGTCGATCGCGGCGCCGCCGCCGAGGAGCCGCTCGACGTCGAAAAGCCCGCCCCGCGCAAGCGCTTCGCCGTCGTCTATCACCTGCTTTCCGTCACGCACAACGCGCGCGTGCGCGTGCGTGCCTTCTGCGAGGACGACGAACACCCGGCGGTGGACTCGGTGAACGGCATCTGGGCGTCGGCCGACTGGTTCGAGCGCGAGGCGTTCGATCTGTACGGCATCCTGTTCCGCGGCCATCCGGACCTGCGCCGCATCCTCACCGACTACGGCTTCATCGGCCATCCGTTCCGCAAGGACTTCCCGCTCATCGGCAACGTCGAGGTGCGCTACGACCCCGAGAAGGGCCGCGTGGTGTACGAGCCGGTGAGCATCGATCCACGCACGCTGGTGCCGAAGGTGATTCGCGAAGACAACCGGTACGAGCCGGCGCTGCGCGACGCACCGGCGGGCAGGGACGGCAAGCCGAATGGCTGAGATCCGCAACTTCACGCTCAACTTCGGTCCGCAGCATCCGGCGGCGCACGGCGTGCTGCGCCTGGTGCTGGAGCTGGACGGGGAGGTGATCCAGAAGGCCGATCCGCACATCGGGCTCCTGCATCGCGCGACCGAAAAGCTCGCCGAGAGCAAGCCGTTCAACCAGACCATCGGCTACATGGACCGCCTCGACTACGTGTCGATGATGTGCAACGAGCACGCGTACGTCATGGCGATCGAGCGCCTGCTCGGCATCGAGGTGCCGGCGCGGGCGCAGTACATACGCGTGATGTTCGACGAGGTCACCCGCATCCTGAACCACCTGATGTGGCTCGGGTCGCACGGCATCGACATCGGCGCGATGACGGTATTTCTCTACTGCTTCCGCGAGCGCGAGGACCTGATGGACTGCTACGAAGCGGTCTCGGGCACGCGCATGCACGCGACGTACTACCGGCCCGGCGGCGTGTTCCGCGACCTGCCGCTCGAGATGCCGCAGTACCAGCCCTCGAAGTTCCGTTCGCGTCGCGCAGTCGACAAGCTCAACGAGCGCCGCTCGGGCTCGCTGCTCGACTTCATCGAGGCGTTCGCGCAGCGCTTCCCCGGCAACGTCGACGAATACGAAACCCTGCTCACCGACAACCGCATCTGGAAGCAGCGCACGGTCAACATCGGCGTCGTCTCGCCGGAGCGTGCCAGGCAGCTCGGCTTCTCGGGACCGATGCTGCGCGGTTCCGGCATCGCCTGGGACCTGCGCAAGAAGCAGCCGTACGAGGTCTACGGCGACCTCGACTTCGACATCCCCGTGGGCGTCAACGGCGATTGTTACGACCGCTACCTCGTGCGCATCGAGGAACTGCGGCAGTCGACGCGCATCATCCGCCAGTGCGTCGACTGGCTGCGCGCCAACGAGGGCCCGGTGATGGTCGACGAGCGCAAGGTGCGCCCGCCGAGCCGCGAAGAGATGAAGGGCGACATGGAATCGCTGATCCATCACTTCAAACTGTTCACCGAGGGATATTGCGTGCCGGAAGGCGAGGTGTACGCGGCGGTCGAGGCGCCGAAGGGCGAGCTCGGCGTGTACCTGGTGTCGGACGGCGCGAACAAGCCGTACCGGCTCAAGGTACGCGCGCCCGGCTTTGCGCACCTGTCGAGCCTGGACGAGATGGTGAGGGGCCACATGCTGGCCGACGTGGTCGCGGTGATCGGCACGCAGGACATCGTATTCGGGGAGATCGACCGCTGATGCACGCGCCCACCGCCGGCACGGGCCTGCTCTCGCAGCACGTCCGCGAAGAGATCGATCACTGGGTGGCGAAGTTTCCACCCGGGAAGCAGCGCTCGGCCGTGATCGCCGGTCTGCGCGCTGCGCAGCACGAGAACAACGGCTTCCTCACACCCGAGCTGATGAACGCGGTCGCCGAGTACCTGGGCCTGCCTCCGGTGCAGGTCTACGAGGTCGCGACGTTCTATTCGATGTTCGAGACCAGGCCGTGCGGGCGGCACCACGTTTCGGTGTGCACCAACATCTCCTGCATGCTGTGCGGCGGCGAGGAGATCCTCGCGCACGTCGAGAAGAAGCTCGGCATCAAGGTGGGGGAGAGCACGCCGGACGGGCGCATCTTCCTCAAACAGGAAGAAGAGTGTCTCGCCGCGTGCGTGGGCGCGCCGATGATGATGGTCGATCACGTGTATCACGAGAACCTGACGCCGGCGAAGGTCGACGAGATCCTGGATAAACTCGCATGAGCCACGAACAGAACCTGGTCTGCTTCGAGCCGCTGCAGTACGACGAGCCCTGGAAGCTCGCGACGTATCGGAAGATCGGCGGCTACGAGGCGTGGCGCAGGATCCTCACGGAGAAAACGCCGCGCGAGCAGGTCATCGAGCAGGTGAAGGCGTCGGGCCTGCGCGGACGCGGCGGCGCGGGCTTTCCGACGGGCGTGAAGTGGAGCTTCATGCCGCGCCAGTCGCCGGCGCAGAAGTACGTGGTGTGCAACTCGGACGAAAGCGAGCCCGGCACCTGCCACGACCGCGACATCCTGCGCTACAACCCGCATTCGCTCATCGAGGGCATGGCCATCGGCGGCTACGCGATGAATGCGACCGTCGGCTACAACTACATCCGCGGCGAGTTCCTCGCCGAGCCCGTGCCGCGCTTCGAAGCAGCGCTGCGCGAAGCGTATGCGGCAGGCCTGCTGGGCAAGAACATCCAGGGCTCGGGCATCGATTTCGACCTGCACACCTTCGTGGGTGCCGGCGCGTACATCTGCGGCGAAGAGACCGCGCTTCTCGAGTCGCTCGAGGGCAAGCAGGGCAAGCCACGCTTCAAGCCGCCGTTCCCGGCGAACTTCGGCCTGTACGGCATGCCCACCACGATCAACAACACGCAGAGCTTCGCTTCCGTGCCGACGATCCTGCGGCGCGGCCCGCAGTGGTTCGCGGGCCTCGGCCCGGCGAACGCGGGCGGCACGGCGATCTTCTCGGTCTCGGGCCACGTGCAGAAGCCGGGCAACTTCGAAGTCGCGCTCGGAATTCCGTTCCGCGATCTGCTCGCACTCGCGGGCGGCATGCGCGGCGGCCGCCAGATCAAGGCGGTGATCCCGGGCGGCGCGTCGGTGCCGGTGGTGCCGGGCGCGGTGATGATGGAAACGAACATGGACTACGACAGCCTGCGCAAGTCGGGCTCGGCCATCGGTTCGGCGGCGGTCATCGTCATGGACGAGACCACGTGCATGGTGCGCGCGCTCGAGCGCATCTCGCGCTTTTTCATGTCGGAGTCGTGCGGCCAGTGCACGCCGTGCCGCGAAGGCACTGGCTGGCTCACGCGCATGCTGCGGCGAATTCTCGCGGGACAGGGCCGGCGCGAGGACCTGGGCTTGCTGGT
>Ga0187894_10003813_pt1 | contig 16601 bp, 14 predicted proteins | sample GBC1701081metaG_FD_136650 | JGI IMG/M metagenome (GOLD analysis project Ga0187894, IMG submission 136650) | White microbial mat communities from a lava cave in the Kipuka Kanohina Cave System on the Island of Hawaii, USA - GBC170108-1 metaG ... | reverse complement strand
CCCGCCTTGGGCGGATCGAGGTCGACATCCACGACCTGGAGCGGTTCGTTGACCTTGAACAGGACGGCGGCTTTCATGAGTTCTTCTCCTTTTCACCTGTCATTCCGAGCGAAGCGAGGAATCTTTCCGAAATGACGCACCGTATCTCATTCGCGAAAGATCGCTCGCTTCGCTCGGGATGACGGGTTGTTCAGATCGGCATGAAGCCGCGGCGCGGCGCGGGCGTGCCGCAGGTCTCGGCGCTCAGCGGCGCACCCAGCTCGGCCAGCGTCGCGCGGTGTTGCGCGATGGGCGTGCGAGCCAGCGCGTTCTCCAGCGGCTGCAACTTTCGGAACGCCGGCTCATCGAGCACGCGCGCGACATGGCCTGCCGTGCGCGGCCAGCGCGCCGCATCGACGGCGAAGCGCGCGAAGTCGGCGTTACGGAAGAAACAGGCCAATGCGATGTCGGCGATCGACAACGCCCCGAACAGGAACCCGTCAGCCGGCAGCTCGCCTTCCAGGTAGTCGAGCACCTGCGGCACGTCCTCGCTCAAGGTCTTCTGCACCAGGTCGCGGTCACCCTTCTCCGCCCACACCGCCGGGCGGATCGCCACCTGGTTGAACAGTCGCCAGATGAACACGTCACCCAGGCGCGAATCGGCATACTCCTCGAACCAGCGGGCGCGGGCACGCTGCGCCACGTCGGCCGGATAGAGGGCCGGTGACGGATGCTTGTCTTCCAGGTACTGGCAGATGACCGACGAATCGCTCAGCACCAGGTCGCCGTCGACCAGCACGGGAATGCGCCTCAGCGGGCTCAGTTTCGAGAACCGGTCGTCGCCGTAGAACGGCACGATGGGATCGACCTCGTACGCCAACCCCTTGATCTCCAGGCACACCAGCACCTTGCGCACGTAGGGCGACAGGTAGCTGCCGATGATGCGAAGCCGATCACTCACGGCATGCCTACACCAGGTTGATGCGGCAACCGCAGACCTCGACCTGCGTGTCGGTGCGGCGCTTGCCCCGCTTCTGGGCGGCGGCCAGGACGCGGACACGGTCGACCGTCTTGACGTCATAGGCCGACACGCCCGGGCCCCGGCCGTCGGCGATGCCCACGAACCGGATCTCGCCGCCATCGATGGCGATGCGGTGCGCGCCGCCGGATGTCGTCACCGGACGCGCCAGGATGCGGCCCCACAGCGTCGCTGCCGTCGCCGGATCGGAGTACTGGATCTCGACAGCCGCCAGCCCGCTGGTCACGTCGTCGCGGCGATGCTTGACCCAGTCGCGGCTGGCCGGCGGCCAGAACCGCGCCGCATCGGCGTCCGGCGGCGCCACGATCGAGTCGATCGACAGCAGCACGCTCGCGGTGTCGCTGGGGTGGAAATGCGTGTAGCGGTAGTCGGGCAGGTTCTTCTGCTCGACGGCACGGACGCCCAATGCGGTGACGCGCTCGCGCTCGGAGATCGCATCCGGCACCTGCAGGATCACCATGTAGCCGCCATCACCGCTGCGCCGGTCGATGTAGCGTCCCGCCGACGTGCCCGGCTTTTCCGGCGCCACGATCTCGAGGAAATCGTCGCCGACCGGGCAGACGACGTTGGCGAGGCCCCATTTGCCGACGCCGGGGTCGCGATAGGCCACCTCGATGCCCAGGATGTCGCACAGCTCGGCGAGCGACGCTTCCAGGTCGCGCGCCACGAAGACGCACTGCCGCAGCCGCATGGTTTCCTCCCTAGCTGCCAAAACCCCCGGAGGGCTTCAGCGCGATTTCTTTAGCCTTCATGGTGAGCCTGTCGAACCATGAAGGCCTCGCACGGCGGGCGGTGCGTGGCACTTCATGGTTCGACAGGCTCACCATGAAGTGCTTTGAGCCGTTACCGTCCCACGAATACCGGGGCGCGCTTTTCGACGAAGGCGCGCGCCGCTTCCTTGTGGTCCTCGGTCTCGCCGGTGCGGATCATGCGCGCCGCCTCGCTGTCCAGCGCCGCCGAAAGCGTGCCCTCCTCGGCGACCTTCATGTTCTGCTTGACGTGCCACCACGCCACGCGCGGGCCGGACGCCAGCTTCCTGGCGAAGGCCATGGTCTCGGCGTGCAGCTTGTCGTCGTCGACCACCCAGTTGGCGAGGCCCAGCTTCTCGATCTTCTCGGCGTTCAGGATCTCGGCCGTGAAGTAGAGCTCGCGCGCCTTGGCCGTGCCGACCAGCTTGTGGAGGAAGAAGTGCGATCCGAAATCGCCCGAGAACCCGACCTTGGCGAAGGCCGTCGTCATGCGGGCGCTACGCGCCGCGAAACGCATGTCGGCGGCGAGTGCCAGCGACAGCCCGGCCCCGGCCGCCACGCCGTTGATCATGGCAATGGTCGGCTTGGGCATGTCGTGCAGCAGCTCCGAGACGCGCATGCGCGTGCGCAGGTCGGCGACCTTGGTCTCGTAGGATGCCCCCTGCATGCGGCCGCCCGCCGCCATCGCCTTGACATCGCCGCCGGCGCAGAATGCCTTCTCGCCGGCACCGCGCACCACCACGCAGCCGACCTCGGGATCCTCGGCGCCGCGCCGCAGCCCCTTCACCAGCCCGTCCATCATGCTCGACGACAGGGCGTTCATCGCCTCCGGCCGGTTCATCACCAGCAGCAAAACTCCGTCTTCCAGGGTTTCGATCAGCTCGGACATCACGTCTCCTCCCGAGGGGCCCATGCAATGGTCGGCATGGTGCGCCGAACCGGCGTGCAGGCGCAACCCGCGACCGGCCGCGCAGCGAAATCCCACCTCCCCAGCTTCGCTGGGGAGGTGCCCCGAAGGGGCGGAGGGGACGCCTCGTGGTCTGAACAACGAGGACCGCGTCTTCATCACATAGACCACGTGGCGGGCCCCATCCGCCCTTCGCCCACCTTCCCCAGCGAAGCTGGGGAAGGAAGAAGGCTCAGCGCCGACGAATCGACCGCACCAGCGCCCGCGCAATCTCCGCCGGCGACGCACGCTCCGGCCGGTACCATGTCGGGGTCCAGTTCAGCGCCCCCAGCAGATGGAGCCGCAGCAGGCGTCGGTCGACGTCGCGCGGCAACGCCAGGTCGGCAACCAGCGCCGCAAAGCGCTGCTCGTAGGTATCGCGCTGTGCCACCAGCCGGCGCCGCAATCTCGCCGGAACGCGCGACAGGTCGGCCGTCATCACGCGCGCGAACGGGCTGTCGGCCAACAATGCCTCGAGATGGCCGACGCAGGCCGCCTCCAGCCGCGGCCACGACCCGCGCACATCGGACAGCGCCCGATCGACGGACGCGATCACCTGCCCGACACCGAGCGCGTACACATCCTCGATCAGTGCGTCCTTGGACCTGAAATGACAGTACATCGAGCCTGCGAGCATGCCGACCTCGCGGGCGATGTCGCGCATCGAGGCCGCCTCGAAACCGCCCCGGGCGAAATGCCGTGCCGCCGCCGCCAGCAGCGCCGTCCGGCGGTTGTCGGGACGCCTGCCGGCATTGCCCGGTCGGGCGTTTGCGCGTGTTTCACGGGCACGGGGCATGCATCCATGGTAGCAAACAAACACTTGTTTGGTAAATGGCCAGGCGTTAGCTTCCGGCCATGTCCTACGTCTTCGACCTCGGCAACCCGGCCACCAACACCAACCCCTTCCCCGAGTTCGCGCGGCTGCGGCAAGAGGACCCGGTGCACTGGTCGCCGGCGATGAAGGCGTGGATCGTCACGCGCTACGACGACGTGCGGCGGATCGCGCTCAACAACCGCGAGATCTCGGCCGACCGGCTGACGCCCTTCTTCAAGGCCAATGCCGAGTTCCAGCGCGGCGGCATCGAGAACCTCGTGCGCTATCTGAACCACTGGATGGTGTTCCGCGACCCGCCCGACCACACGCGCCTGCGGCGGCTGTTCAACAAGGTCTTCACCCCCACCGCGGTCGAGAACCTGCGTCCCAACATCGAGAGCATCGTCGCCCTGCTGCTCGACGGCATGGCGGCGAAGGCGGCGCGCGGCGAGGCCGTCGACTACATCGGCGATTTCGCCTACCCGCTGCCGGCGACGGTGATCATGGACATGCTGGGTGTGCCGCGCACCGACCTGCGCGACGTCAAGGTCTGGTCCGACGATATCGCGCTGTTCATCGGCACCGCCCAGGTGGCCGGCAACAAGTACCTGCGCGCCGAGCAGGGGGCGCGCGCCATGGCCGGCTACTTCCGCGGCCTGGTCGAGGCGCGCACCGCCGTGCCGGCGGACGACATGATCAGCCGGCTGGTGCTGGCGCGCGACGAGAACGATGCGCTGAGCACCGACGAGATCATCGGCACCTGCATCCTGCTGCTGTTCGCCGGCCACGAAACCACCACCAACCTGGTCGGCAACGGCTTCTTCTATTGCATGCGCTTCCGCGAGCAGTGGGAGCGGCTGATCGCCGACTTGTCGCTGGCATCGTCCGCGGTCGAGGAGTGGCTGCGTTACGATGGCCCATCAGGCGCGCTGGCCCGCGTCGCCGTGGCCGACGTCGAGATGCACGGCAGCGCCATTCGCGCCGGCCAGCGCGTCTTCGCCTTCGTCAACGCCGCCAACCGCGACCCGCAAGCGTTCGCCGATGCCGAAGCGTTCGACCTCGCCCGTACCCCCACCCCGCACCTCACCTTCGGCCACGGCATCCATTTCTGCCTCGGCGCGCCGCTGGCGCGGCTGGAGGCGCAGATCGCCGCCGTGCGCCTGGCCGAGCGCTTCCCCGGCATCCGCACGACCGTCGAGACGCCCGACTGGCATGATTCGCTGATTCTGCGCGGTGTCAAGGCACTGCCGGTGGCGCTGGCGTAGAACCGCTTCCGTGCCGTCTCCCGCTCGCCCGGCAGCCTATGACACTACGCGTTGCCGGCGCGGCGCTCCAGTTCGCTCCAGTAAACGATCTCCACCCGGTTCTTCATCCACGCATGTTCGGGTTCACGCAGCATCAGCCGCAAGGTACGTCCGAAGTTGTGCAGCGCCCGGGTCTGGGCGAGCGGCCGGTCGTTTTCATCGGCGACCAGGCGGCGCACAATGTCCGCGGCCGTGGCCAGCGTATCGGGCGCATCGTAGATCGTCTTTCGACCGTCGGCCCATACTTCGAAGTTACGACGCGCGCCGCCCTCGCCGATCGGGCCGAGTTCCGCCTGCTCCAACCCGAGCCGCCGCGCCAGCAAGGTCCATGCGCCCGAGATGACCCGTTCCGCGTTGTCTGGAAGACAGATGACCAGACGGACCGACACCGCAACCACGCCTTGCCCCTTCGAGGCACCCTGTCCGGTCGTCAAGCCGGCCCGTCGTGAGCGCAAGGCTTCGAGGACTGGCGTCAGGAAGTTCTTGAAATAACCGATCGCGAGTCCCGTCGAAGGCCGCATGACAAACCCGGCATTGGTTTCCAGCTCGAGTATGCGCCCGGCCAGCAGTCGCGCGTATGCACCGAGTTGCACCTGCGGATCGTCCGTAGAGTTCAGCGACACCCGGTCGACGACCACACCGGCGAAGCCGCCGCCCAGGTCGGGCTCGACATCATCCATGCCGACCACCAGCACCACCCCGCGCCCCACGCCAAGCGCACCCGACATCACGCCGAGATCGAAGATCACACCGTCGCGCGTCGACAATGCGCCGCCCCTGGCCAGATCGGCGGCCAGGATGATGCGGATGCCGAAATCGTGGCGCAGCGCCATGCGTCGCGGTGTGTCGGCGTGACCGCCACCGCCGGGGCCGTTGTCGGCACGCCCGATCTGCACGCCGTCGAGACCGTTCTGTGCCAGCAGCCTCTGCAACGCCCTGGCGATCTTATCGCCCGTGAGCGATGACATAATGAAGACACCGGGTGTATCCATGGCAGCGTCCCTTGCTGGGCGTCAGCATAGCCAGGCAATCAATGGATCAAAGCCCAGAACCATGCACTATTGTGCGCAGACCGAAGATCGGACGCTTGTACGGCCTTCTGACGTTCACCGGGCGTAGACATCGGCCCGAGACGCGCGAAACTAGTCCTTGACGAGAATCCCGGCGCGCAATTTATCGTAGGCCGCGAGAGCCGGGGCCCTGTGGCTCGCAATCGTGCGCCCGACGGCCGGTACTTGGGCTTGAGCCACCGACACGATGCATATTCCCGAGCGAGAGCTCGGCCAGTCGATCAATGGAAAATACGCCTGTGCCCACGCAATGGCCTCCAGCAGGCTGCCCTTCCGCCTGCCCGACAACGAGAGAGCATCCATGCGCGAGACAGCTGGTCCGCCAGGCAGGGCGAATGCGGTACCGAAACTGTTCAGGTGTTGTCTTATTTCGTCTTCAGGCAGCAGCGCGCCCAATACAGTCAGCAGCAGGCTGTTTCCCGAAGCACCGCATAACCATCGCTGCGGCCTGGGAGAACAGCTGACCATGGCCTTGACCACGTGTTCGGCAAACGCTTCGCGCTGCCTTGCCAGAAACCTGTCGGCAAAGCCGGGATTGGAATGGGAGATGAGTTCTTTCAAGGAATTGATCTCGACCGTGGCACCCGACGCCGCCTGAAGACACCACCTCGGTTTCAGCAATATGACCTGCCACTCATCGACATCCGCTGAGCCGCTGGCGATGTCGTTCTCCATCCGCCTGATCGAAGCGATGGACCCGGTATCGACGCCTGCGTCGTCGTCGTCAAGGGCGGCGCAACGAAACGCCGGCATGCCCATACGCATCTCCCGCCGCATCGTCATGACGTTGGCTGCTCTGGCCTCTTCTATCGTCCGATGGAGCCCCTGCAGAACGAAATCGAGGGCGTCCGTAGCGGACGACACATTTCCCGCACCCGCCGCAACACTCAGCCCCAGCCGAAGCCTCGGGAACGGAAGCCGCCATCGCCCATCCTTGCCGAGGGCGTCGTACAGGTCATGCGGCACGACGGACAGCGGCCCGCCCCATGCGCGATTCAGGGTGCAGGCCTGGTCAAGAATGTCCTGATCAGCCCGGAGGTTCGCAAGGGCATCGAATCTCGCACCACTTGAAACAGTCGCCGAAATGATCCCGTGCTGTCCAAGGAAAGCATGCAGAGCTGGCGGAAGATGGTGCAACCCGCCAGCGACATCTAGTGACAGGTGGATCGGCGCGAACCTGTCGTCAAGCGTCTGGGCAACGTTCCGAACCGCCAGTTCGATATCGTCCATGACGCGCGCAACCTGGCTCCTGTCGGGTCGCGCCAAGAAGTAGTGCTCATCACCGAACGACGTGGTCCAGAATCGTACACCCCATCGGTCACTCAGTGCTTCCAGATCCTTTTCCAACGCACCAGAGACAAGATCCAGAACCACGTTTGACAATCGCGGTCCGAGCGCCTCGTTGAGCAGGCCGAATGACTGAAGATCGAGCACCGCGGCGACCAAGGGAGCCGATGGCATCGCGGAGAACAAAGCTTGCCGCGCACCGGCAACGTGAAGCTCAGTCAACTTTTCCAGGCGGTTACGCATGGGCTTCGCCGGCGAAGCGCTTCCAGAGCCCGGCGGTTGCGGTTTTGTGCATGCGTCGGGGCCCGTACGACAGGATATCGGCCGGCCGGCCAAGTCCTTCGGTCGATTCCAGGTAACGCAGGAACGCGCGAACCAACTCGTCCTGCAGGATGGTGCCCTCGGTGGTTCCCATCTTGCGCCTGCCAAGCAATGCGAGCATCGGTCGGCATTTGGTCAAGAGAGCCGTCAGTCTTGGTTCCTGTGGCTTGATGCGGCGTATGCCGCGAACGAGCAAAGATGCGTCGTCCAGACGCTCCGTATCGAAATGATCCTGGCAAATGTCGGCCAACTGTGACGGTAACATATAGCCTGTCGCCACGTACAGTTGCGACAGCGGTACCAGCAGGTCAAGCATCGTGACCGCGATGATGTCGAGGTCCCGATTGCAGTCCATGGCATACCTGGTCGCGACTGTATCGAACCATCCGTAGCGAGGCTTTCCCTGCCAGTGATTTTCCTTGTTGTGTGCTTCGATGACGTGAGCGAATGCCGCATCGTCCTGAGTCACGAAAGGACCGGGGCCATGACGGAAAGCGACGGCTCGAACGACGCCTACGGTTATCACCCTTGGCCGCACATCCAGCGAGTCGACCATGGCCCGGGTGGCCGCCGCCGTTGTGCATCTTCGCGTCACATGAGGGGGGAAGCCAAATTCGCTGTCGATCAGCGTCCCGTGGACGCCTTCGCACATCACGGATCGCCCTTGCCTGAATTCATCGGTCAGGAAGCTTTCGCTGTTCGCAACGGCAACAAGCTCCCGGAACATGACGGCGAGCGACGATACATGTTCCGGAGAAAATGGTTCCGACTTCAATTCCTTGAGGAAGCGGTGCAGCGCATCCCTGGGGCTGCGTGCGACGATTTCCTCAGCTTGAGAAACCTTGAGGTCGACAATCCGGGCGATCTTTCGCGGCAACGTCTGTGGGTCAAGGCAGTCGGACACCGTCAACGCCAGCGCCGGGTCGACAGAGGCGTCCAGCACCACCTCCCCGACGCCCAGGCCCGTACTGCCTCGTCGCCGCATGCCCGCCTCCACCTCCCTCATCTGACCGACGATCGCATGGTACGGAAGCGCGATCCGGGCTGACGGGTCCACCGACAGACGTGGAAGCGGCGAGAAACCCAGGCGGCCCTGGATGTCCCGGGCTTCGAGGAGCAGGTTCGCTGGCTTGATGACGAACTCAGGCCCCAAGTGCGTTCTGGTGACCGGCGATTGGTGGCTGGCGAAGCAGCTCGAGGCGACTTCAACCTCGTCTGTCACGACGTGATGGACAGAGTTGGGGCCCCCAGCGTGCTTGTAAGCAGCCTCGATGCCTAACCGATGGCAGAGGAAATCAGTGATCGTGCCTTTTCCGCCGTCGCCATAGCCGAGGTCGGCAACAACGATCGCGACGGGTTCGGCAACCATCATGCCTTCACGTATCGTTGGATTGCCTTGAGTAGTTCCTTGAAGCACGGTTCTTCCGCCGCCCCCGAGAATTGCGTGAAGTCGATGTAGTGCAAACCGTTGAGCACAATTGGAATCTCCTCGAAACTGATCTCATCGATAGCCAGCGGCACCAGCTTGCCTTTGAGCGAGGCAAGCCGCCATTCGCCATTGCACCAAGTGCTCTTGAAGCTTTCGTGAGACCAGCATGCCACAACGACACTGGAATTCATCAGTCGTCTCTTGATGACTTCTTCGTAATTCTCACCTGCGCGGATCGACTCGGAGTCGAAGAAGATCGTGTAGCTTTTTTCAACAAGCGCATTCTTGATCAGCAGGACGGTGTCGCGCCGAATGCTGTTAGTCGCATGCGAGAGGAAGATGTCTGGATGATCCGTTTCCGGACTGACAACCAGCGGCGAGGGTTGACGGTCGGCCGCAATTCGAGCGAGCGTCTCGTTCCTTGCCCGGATGTCGGCGATAAGCTCGGGGAGGTCGGGCGGCGTGATACTGAGCTTGGCATCCGGGACCTCTACATTGTCCTGCGTCTCCAATACCTTCCGCGCGCGCGCTATGTCCTCGTCTCGTCCGGCCTCGTATGCATCGGCACCACCCATCTGTAGGCTCTGGATTTCCAGTTGTTAGCACATGTGCGATCGAATGAAGTTGCCAAGGGTGCCGTTGCACGAACCCCAAGTCTCCGCTGAACGGTCACGGTAGCAATTGATAGTCATTCTAGCAACTAGCCATGAACGAAAAACACGGGAAGGGCTGGCACCGTCGGAGAGAGCGTCCAGGGTATAAGGGCCGGTTCACCGCCCGCCCCCGGTCTTCTACCCGCGAAGGCCAGCGGCGCTGGCCGGCCAAGACCAATGGCTCAGTCATCCCTGACAAGCGTCGCAATCGTGATCGCCCGGTCGAACATCGATCTGCACGCCGTTCATCTCGTTCTGCGCGGCGTATGCGGCATCTAGGTGATGGATCGAGGTATAGACCGCGCACTATGGTGCGCAGATCGAACGTAGACGCTTGTATCTGGAGAAATAGGCAGTCGAGAGGAAGAACGCCATGCGCGCCATGATCTGCCACCAATGGGGGCCGCCGGAGTCGTTGCGCCTGGAGGACATCGAGCGGCTGCCGCTGGGTCGCGGCCAGGTGCGTATTGCCGTGCGCGCCGCCGGCGTCAGCTTCGCCACGTCGCTGGTCATCGCCGGCAAGTACCAGCGCAAGCCACCTCTTCCCTTTGCACCCGGGACCGAGGTCAGCGGCACAGTGGTCGAAACCGGTGCCGACGTGACGCGCTTCAGGGCCGGTGATGCCGTCTACGCGACTCTTGACTGGGGCGGCTGCGCCGAGGAAGTCGTAGCCCATGACGTGAACGTCTTCGCCAAGCCGCCGTCGCTCGACTGGATACGTGCCGTGCCGTTGGCGATCTCGTATCCCACTGCCGGTGCGGTGCTGCTGTGGCCGCAGTTCATGGACCTGCAGCCGGGTGAGTGCCTGCTGGTGCACGGCGCCGCGGGCGGCGTCGGCCTCGCTTCCGTCGAGATCGCCAAGGCCATCGGCGCGACCGTGATTGCCACCGCGGGCGGCGCCGACAAAGGCGCCTTTGCGCGGGCGCACGGTGCGGACCATGTCATCGACTATCGCGCCGGGCCGTTCCGCGACGAGGTGCTGCGCATCACCCGCGGCCGCGGTGTCGATGCCGTCCTCGACCCGGTCGGCGGTGACGTGTTCAGCGAGTCGCTGCGCTGCATGGCCCCCGAGGCGCGCATCTGCCCGATCGGCTTCGCCGGCGGCACCATCCCGACCATTGCGGCCAACATCCTGCTGGTGAAGAACCTGACGGTCGTGGGTTGCAACCTCGGCTACTACGTCGGCTGGAGCCCGCACGATGCGCGTTTCGAGCAGGCCGGGCGGATCGCAGCGCTGCACCGGCGCCTGCACGACTGGGTCGAGACCGGCAAGCTGCGGCCGCACGTCGACCGCACGTTCAGGCTGGAGGAAGTCCCGGCGGCGATGCGCGCCATCCTCGACCGCCAGGTTCGCGGGCGGGTCGCGATCGTGATGGACGGAGGATGACGAAGAGTTCAACACAGAGGCACGGAGAGCACAGAGGACACAGAGAATAACCCTCCCCCAACGGAGTTGGGGGAGGTGGCCGAAGGCCGGAGGGGGAGCCGACGTGGTCTCAGTTGCATGGACCGCGTCGGCTCCCCTCCGCCCCTTCGGGGCACCTCCCCAACTTCGTTGGGGAGGGTTTCTTACTCTGTGCTCTCCGTGCCTCTGTGTTGAACTCTTCGAACTGTGCGAGCATCCACACCGCATCGGATGACGAACTCTTCGCATCGCGCCGCGCCGCGGGCTATTGTCCGACCGGAAACACCCGTCAGAGACACAGCATGGCCTCGCCCCTCGTCGGCAACTGGAACTATCCCACCGCGGTCAAGTTCGGCGCCGGGCGCATCCGCGAGCTGCCCGACCATTGCAAGGCACTGGGCTGGCGGCGGCCGCTGCTGGTTACCGACCCCGGGTTGGCGAGGCTGCCGATGATCGACGCGGCCATGCAAGCGGCGCGCGCTGCCGGCCTCGACGTCGCACTGTTCAGCGAGCTGAAGCCGAACCCGGTGGCGAAGAACGTCGAGGACGGCATCACCGTGCTGCGTGCCGGCCGGCACGACGGCGTCATCGCCTGGGGCGGCGGCAGCGGCCTGGACACGGCCAAGGCCATCGCCTTCATGGCCGGCCAGACGCGGCCGATGTGGGACTTCGAGGATATCGGCGACTGGTGGACGCGTGCCGATCCCGACGGGATCCTGCCGGTGGTCGCTGTCCCCACCACATCAGGCACCGGCTCGGAGACCGGCCGCGCCTCGGTGATCACCGACGAGCGCACGCATACCAAGAAGGTGATCTTCCATCCCCGGATGATGCCCGCGATCGTGATCGCCGATCCCGAGCTGACCGTCGGCCTGCCGCCGCAGCTCACGGCCGCCACCGGCATGGACGCCTTCGCGCACTGCCTCGAGGCCTATTGCGCGCCGGGCTATCACCCCTACGCCGAGGGCATCGCGGTCGAGGGCATCCGGCTGGTGAAGGCGTTCCTGCCGCGTGCCGTGGCCGACGGCACGGACATCGAGGCGCGCTCGCACATGCTGGCGGCCTCGCAGATGGGCTCGACCGCGTTCCAGAAGGGACTAGGCGCCATCCATTCGCTGTCGCATCCCATCGGCGCCGTGCTCGACACGCATCACGGACTCACCAACGCGGTGGCGATGCCCTACGTACTGGCCTTCAACCGCGCCGAGATCGAGGACAAGATCGTCAGGCTGGCCCGCTGGATCGGGCTATCGGATGCGAGCTTCGACGGATTCATGAGCTGGGTGCTCGAGCTGCGCCGCACATTGCACCTGCCGCACACGTTCGCCGAGATCGGCGTGAAGCCCGAGCATCTCGACCGGTTCTCCGAGATGGCCGCCGTCGATCCCACCGCCGGCGGCAACCCCCTGCCCGCCGGCGTGCCGGAGATGCGGCAGATGTACGAGGCCGGCATGGCGGGGCGGCTGTGAGTCACGCTGCGGAAACATTCGTCGTCTTCCTTCGGACCGCGCGCGTCCACGCGCGCATCGGCGCGCAGCGCCGAAGACCTGAGCGCGCGTGGACGCGCGCGGTCCGAAAAGGAGAACCATGACCACCCCCGCCCTCCCCTCACAGGCCCGCGTCGTGATCATCGGCGGCGGCATCGTCGGCTGCTCGGTGGCCTATCACCTCGCCAGGCTGGGCTGGACCGATGTGGTGCTGCTGGAGAAGGGCAGACTGTCCAGCGGCACGACCTGGCACGCCGCCGGGCTGGTCGGGCAGCTGCGGACGCACCCCAGCATGACGCGGCTGATCCGCTACTCGACCGATCTCTACAGCAGGCTGGAAGCGGAGACCGAGCAGGCGACGGGCTGGAAGCCGTGCGGCAGCCTGACCGTGGCGCGCACGCCGGAGCGCATGACCCTGCTGAAGCGCGTCGCGGCCATGGCGGCGGCGCAGGGCGTGGCCTGCGAGCTGCTGACGCCGCAGCAGGCCGGCGCGAAGTTCCCGATCATGCGAACCGACGATCTCGTGGGCGCCGCCTGGCTGCCGGGTGACGGCAAGGCCAACCCCGCCGACATCACCCAGGCCTTGGCGCGTGGCGCGCGCCGCGGCGGCGTGCGCATCTTCGAGCAGACCAGGGTCACGGCGATCCGGCAGAAGGACGGCCGCGCCACCGGCGTCGCCAGCGACCGTGGTGACATCCAGGCAGAGGTCGTCGTCAACTGCGGCGGCCAATGGGCGCGGCAGGTCGGTCGCATGGCCGGCGTCACCGTGCCGCTGTTCTCGTGCGAGCATATGTACATTGTCACGGAGCGCATCGAGGGCGTGTTCCCCGACCTGCCCTGCCTGCGCGACCCCGATGGCTACATCTACTTCAAGGAGGAGGTCGGCGGCCTGCTGATGGGTGGCTTCGAGCCGCAGGCCAAGCCCTGGGCGCAGGCCTTCGACATCCCCGAGCCGTTCGAGTTCCAGCTGCTGCCCGACGACTGGGACCAGTTCCAGATCCTGATGGAGAATGCGCTGATCCGCGTGCCGGCCCTGGAGAAGACCGGCACCAAGCGCTTCATCAACGGCCCGGAGAGCTTTACCGCTGACAACAACTACATCCTGGGCGAAGCGCCGGAGCTGAAGAGCTTCTTCGTCGCCGCAGGATTCAATTCGATGGGCATCGCCAGCGCCGGCGGCGCCGGGCTGGCGCTGGCCGAGTGGATCGTCAACGGCGACCCGACGCTCGATTTGTGGCCGGTCGACATCCGCCGCTTCGCGCGCTTCAACGGCAACGACCAGTGGCTGACGTCGCGCGTCGCCGAGGTGCTGGGCCTGCACTACAAGATGCCGTGGCCCAACCGCGAGCTGGAGACGGCCCGCCCCTTGCGCCGCTCGCCGCTCTACGACCGGTTGAAGGCCAAGGGCGCCGTGTTCGGCAGCAAGATGGGCTGGGAGCGCGCCAACTGGTTCGCCGAACCCGGCCAGCCGACGGTGACGGACTATTCCTGGCACCGGCAGAACTGGTTCGCCAACAATGCGCGCGAACACCAGGCGGCCCGCGAGACGGTCGCCATCTTCGACCAGGCCTCGTTCTCCAAGTTCCTGCTGCAGGGACGCGACGCCGCAGTGGCATTGCAGCATCTCTGCGCCAACGACATGGACGTGCCGGTCGGCACCTCGGTCTATACCGGCCTGCTCAACGAGCGCGGTGGCTTCGAGAGCGACGTCACTGTGCAGCGGCTGGCGCACGACAGGTTCATGCTGGTGACCGGCTCGTCGCAGACCACGCGCGATGCCGACTGGATCGTGAAGCACCTGCCCGGGGGTGCGCATGCCGTGCTGACCGACGTCACCGGCGCCTGGTCGGTCCTCGGCGTGATGGGACCGAACGCGCGCAAGCTGCTCTCGCGGGTCAGCCGCGCGGCGCTCGACGACGACGCCTTCCCGTTCGGCACCTGCCGCCACATCGATGTCGGGGTCGCCACGGTGCTGGCGGTGCGGCGCACCTATGTCGGCGAGCTGGGCTGGGAGCTGTACGTACCGGTCGAGATGACGGCGACGGTCTACGACACGCTGTGCGAGGCCGGCGACGGTCCGGGGCTGCGCGATGCCGGCTACTACACCATCGACTCGCTGCGGCTGGAGAAAGGCTACCGCGCCTGGGGCCGCGAGCTGACGCCCGATCACAACCCCTACGAAGCGGGCCTCGGCTTCGCCGTGAAGCTCGATAAGCCGGCGCCGTTCATCGGCCAGGAGGCGCTGCAGGTGCTGAAGGGCCAGCCGCTCAAGCGACGCTGCGTGTCGATCGTGCTGCACGATGCCGAGCCGATCGCGCAGGGCGGCGAGTTGGTGCTGCGCGACGGCCGGCCGGCCGGCGAGACGACATCGGCTGCCTACGGCCATACGCTGGGGCGTGCCGCCATGCTGGGCTACGTGCACGCCGACGGGCAGCCGGTCGACGCCGCGTATCTCGGCGCCGGAGCCTGGGCGATCGACATCGGCGGCGAGCGCTGCCCCTGCAGCGTCAGCCTCAAGCCGCCGTACGATCCCGAGGGTCGCAGGCTGCGGCTGGAGTGATGAACGATGAGCTTCAAGATGGTGCTGTTGCCGCCGGACATCGGCGAAGGCTGGCCCGACAAGATCCGCCAAGCGGTACCCGGCGCGCAAGTCGAGGCGTTCAAGGATGCAGCTGCCGCGCGTGATGCCATCGTCGAGGCCGACGCAGCCTATGGCACGGTGCCCCGCGAGCTGCTGGCCCGCGCCGGCAAGCTGCGCTGGATCGCGGCGCCACGCGCCGGGCTGGGCGGCGACTGGTTCTATGACGAGCTGGTGAAGAGCCCGGTCGTCGTCACCAATCTCAGCGGCATCTACAACGATCCTCTGGCGCACCACGTCATGGGCTTCGTGCTCGCCTTCGCGCGCCGGTTCGACCACTACCTGCCGCAGCAGACGGACGGAGTCTGGAAGCGCAGCGCGCGCATGCTCGATCTCGCCAGCATGACCGCGCTGGTCGTCGGCGTCGGCGGCGCCGGTGCCGAGGCCGCCCGCCTGTGCGCCGCCTTCGGCATGCAGGTCAGCGGCGTCGACCCACGGCTGACCACGCCGCCGGCCGGCGTGCGCGCCATCGTCTCGCCCGAGCATCTGGACGAGCAGTTGGCCCGCGCCGACTTCGTCATCCTCACGACGCCGGAGACGCCGCAAACCGTGGGGTTGTTCAATGCCGGCCGCTTCGCGGCCATGAAGCCCGGCGCGTATTTCATCAATATCGGCCGGGGCGCCTGCGTCGTCACCGACGACCTTGTCGCGGCGCTTGCCTCCGGCCGGCTGGCCGGTGCCGGCCTCGACGTGGTGGCGCCTGAACCGTTGCCGCCGGGACACCCACTCTGGACCATGCCCGGCGTGCTGCTGACGCCGCACGTCGCGATCTATGGCGCACCCTACCAGCCGAAGAAGGAGGCGCTCCTGCTGGACAATTGCCGGCGCTTCGCCAACGGTGAGCCGTTGCTGAATGTCGTCGACAAGGCCAACTGGTTCTGATGAAGGTCCGGCCCAAGGACGCGACCGACCAGGCCTGGATCGAGGAGATGCTGGCTCGACACTGGGGTGACGGCAGCCGGATCGTGGCACACGGGCAGATCTTCGACGCACGCCATCTGCCCGCCCTGATCGCCGGCAACCGCGAAGGGCTCGCGACATTCCAGATCGAGCCGGATGGCGCCAGCGCCGAACTGGTGACGCTGAATGCCTTCGTACCGGAGCGCGGCATCGGGACCGCCCTGATCGACGCCCTGGTCTCCCGGTTCGCTGCGCAAGGTGTCCGCACGCTCCGCTTGACCACGACGAACGACAACCTGCACGCCTTGCGTTTCTATCAGCGGCGCGATTTCCGGATCGTAGCAGTGCGTCCCGGCGCCGTCGACGCGGCTCGCCGCCTCAAGCCGACGATCCCGCTGATCGGCCAGCACGGCATCGAGCTTCACGACGAGCTGGAGTTGGTGCGGGTGCTCGACTAGCTAGCTAGTTTCTGTCTCGAAACGCCAGTTTTGTAGCAAGGGGACACGATTTTTTGAGGTTGGAGGGCATGATTTTACGGCGATGACCGAGGTCGAGGAACAGTTTTGCGAACGAGTTTGAT
>Ga0187894_10003812_pt1 | contig 16601 bp, 14 predicted proteins | sample GBC1701081metaG_FD_136650 | JGI IMG/M metagenome (GOLD analysis project Ga0187894, IMG submission 136650) | White microbial mat communities from a lava cave in the Kipuka Kanohina Cave System on the Island of Hawaii, USA - GBC170108-1 metaG ... | reverse complement strand
TTCCGCCGCTGGCATCGCGGTTACGGACGCTCGATGGCCTTGATTGACCGGCTTCATCCAAAGCCTGTCCGGTACTGGTTCGGCGTTCCGCGCTTTCTGATCCGCCGCGCGGTCGAATCGTTTCCGCGAATGATCGCGGCCCGGTTGCGCGGCGACCGCCCCCGCGCTTTCGAGCAGGAACTGAATTTGTGGTTTATGCTCGGATTCATCAGCGGAAAAATTCCACCCATGCGGACGGGTCAGTACCGCGAGCGGTAGCGAGCGAGGCTCCATCTGCAAGTCCTTTGCGAAAGCCTCGCTCGCTACCGCTCGCGGTACTGACCCGTCCGCATGGGCAAGAAAAATTCGAATCGGTAAATGAGAAGCGCGCGAATCCGATTGCGAACCTGACGAAAGGCGCGTAGAGTATGCGCGCTGATTTACTCCCATCCCGAAATACTCCTCATTTTCTAATCCAAAAATATGTCGAACCTGGTCAGCGTCATTATTCCCGCGTATAACGTCGCGCCCTACATCGTCGAGGCGCTCGAATCTTTGTTCGCTCAGACCTGGCGTGACTTTGAAGCCATCGTGATCAACGACGGTTCAACGGATGAGACCGAAGAGAAACTCGCGCCTTATCGCGACCGCATCGTTTACATCAAACAGAAGAACAGCGGCGTGATGGCTGCGCGGAACGCCGGGCTGCGCGTCGCGCGCGGGCGCTACATCGCGCTGCTGGACGGTGACGACCTCCTGGCGCCGAGGTTTCTGGAAACGCTGGTGGGCATACTGGAGTCCGACGCGAGCCTGAGCGTGGCTTACCCGAACGCGGTCTTTTTCGGCTCGCCCAAATTCTCGGGCAAGTTGTATCAGGATGTTTTTCCGGCGGCCGAGCCTGTGACATTCGGCCGCGTGTTGCGGCGTGAATGCCACATCTTCGGTTCGCTCCTCATCAGGCGCGAGGCCCTTGATGATGTCGGCCTATTCGATGAATCCCTGGAGGGACAGGGGGCCGAGGACCTCGAACTGTGGCTGCGGATGTTGCAGCGGGGGCATCGTTTCAAATTCACCACGCGACCGCTGACGAAATACCGCTGGCGCCACAATTCGCTCTCGAACACCGGGGTCGAATTGCTCAGTTGCGTGACCGCGGTTTACGAAAAATATCTGGCGAGCGAACTGACGGCCAGACACAACCGCGACTGGATAAAATCCCGATTGCCCGAATTGCGCGCGCAGTTGAGCTATGCGCGGTTCAAAGACGCCCTGGCCAAGAGCGATTTCAAGCAGGCCGCCGATCATCTGGCGGATGCGAACAGATATTACCGGCGTCCCAAGCTGACGATTGCCCGGATCGTGATGAAGCTGGCGCCGCGCCTGGTGGCAAGGATCGCGACTCCCTGAAAGATGAAAATCAACCACGAAAACGAAGAGGATCGAGGATCGAGGATTGAGGATCGAGGATCGAGGATCGCCTTGCGCGCGATGACGCGATCCTCGATCTTCCATCCTCGATCCTCGATCCTCGATTTTCCGAGGATAGCGAAGTGGGAAATTTTTTTGTTGTTATATCGTCAGACGACGCTCAATCGAAATCTGAAGAGTTGTTCAGGGCGGGCCTCAAGCACGCGCAGCGAATCAAATCACAAGCGCCGAAAAACACCGTTGATACCGCCTATGCGCGCGCGGCTTCATTCGCTCGCCGGAACGGGTCGGGCGGCAATCTGGTCACGGACGCCGCGACCGGGTGTTGGCTGATGGCTGCCGGGTCCTGGTTTCACACCGACGGTTACGGATCTGGAGACGAGCCATGGCTGCTTCAGCGGATTGTCGAAACGACCGTAGCGCGCGTGACGCCTGGACTGGAGGGGTTTTTTGTCATCGTCTTTTGCGATGCGCGCTCGCGCGAGGTCTTCGTCGTCACCGATCTGATGGGCAGCCGGCACTGCTTTATCCGCGTGATGGGCGATTGTGTGGCTTTGTCCACTTCGTCGTTGCTGCTCGCGTCGCTCCAGCATGTCGCGCCTGACTCGCTGGGCTGCGAAGAGTTTTTGCGCACGGGAGCGGTTTACGAAGACCGCACGCTTTTCCGGGAAGTGAAAAAACTCGGGCCGGCGACGATCTGCCGTTTCGCCGGCGGCGCTCTGGCCGATACGATCCGTTACTGGCGGATGTCCGATCTCGACCCAGACGCGTTCGATGGCGAAGACGCCGCGCACAGCCTGGGCGAACGTCTCATCCGTGTGGCCGAACAGATCGCCGGAACTTACCGCCGCCCGGTCTGCGACTTGACCGGCGGTTACGATTCGCGTTTAGTGGTCGCTGCTTTTTTAGGCGCCGGGATCGGGTTTGGAACAGCTGTCGCGGGTTATGATACCGATCGCGACGTGGTTATTTCAAAAGGCCTGTCGAAGTTGATAGGGGCGCCGAACAGGCGCTTTGAGCCTGATGAAGGAATTTCGCCGGGGCGGCTCAAAGAGGCGTTGCGATTGACCGATGGTGAATGCGATCTGATTCAATATGCGCGCGTTCTGGACTTGCACAGCAGCCTTTCAACCGAATTCGACGTGAGCGTCAACGGATCGTATGGTGAAATCGCGCGAGGCTATTGGTGGAACCTGCTCTTTCCGAAGATGGGCAAGCGCGAACAGATTGATTGCCGCCGGCTTGCGGCAAAACGTTATGCGACCGATCCGTGCAGCCCCGATCTGTTTCCGCCTGGCGTCGGTTTGGACATGATCGAGCATCTGGCGATGGTCATAGGCCGTTTGAACAGGAGCCTGGACGGATGGCCCAACACGGCGCAGATGGATCACTCCTATTTGATGTTGCGAATGCAGCGATGGCAGGGAAGGATCGCCAGCGCCACCGATCAAATCTGGCCCTGCCTGTCACCGTTTATGTTTCGCTCGGCGCTGGAGACGGCGCTCCAGACGACCGTGCGCACGCGCAAGCATAGCAGGCTCGTTCGCAGTTTGATGATGATGTTGCATCCTCAACTGGCCGAGTATCCGCTTGAATACGGATATCCGGCGGCGCCATTAACGTTGAAGAATCTGCCGCGGTTTGCCCCGGCGGCGTGGCGTTACGCCAGAAAAAACTGGAGCAAGGCGAATGAAAGATGGCTCAATCGCCCCGCCGATTTGACGGAGGCTAAACCGGATCGTCTGCGGTTATTGGACGATGAAGAGATTCGGGAGACGCTCAGCCCCGCAAACATGAAGTTGAATCGTTTGATTGACCCGCTGCTGTTGCAGGATTTTCTCGAATCGTCGCAGCTATCTCGCTTCGTTTTCGACCAGCAGTGGCGTCGCGTGTTGGCCGCCGAGATGACGCTGCAATTTGTTAATGGCAAGGGGTAGGCGGAAAAGAGCTTGGTCTATGCTACCCTCAGCCACAATCTGATGTCTGAGAAGAAGATCAAAATTCTGCACGTGCTTGATTCGCTCGGTGTGGGCGGAATGGAGCGCGTCGTGATTGACGTGGTCAACGGACTCGATCAATCGCGGTTCGATCAGATTGTCTGCTGCGTTTCGCGTAAAGGCGAAGCCGCCTGGCGATTGAGAGACGACGCTGAATGCGTTGATCTGGGGAAGGGCGACGGGGCCGATCATCTGATGCCGTTGAAGATTGCGCGCGTCATTCGCCGCGAGACGCCCGACATTATTCACACTCAGAGTTGGTCGGGCGTTGACGCCGCAATCGCAAAGCTGATAACCGGCGGGGCTAAATTGGTTCACAGCGAGCACGGGCGCAATTATCCGCATCTCGGCTCCGAACCATTAAAACGCAAAATCGCCCGGCGATGCCTATACCACTTCTCCGACGCGGTCTTTGCCGTCTCGAATGAGGCGCGCGATTATTACTGCCGCGAGACTGGCTTCCCGCGCGATCGGATGAGGGTTGTCCCGAATGGGATTGATGTCCGGCGAATTGATGACGCCGACAGAAGCAATGTGCGCGAAGAGTTGGGAATCGACGCCGGTGATTTCGTCATCGGAACCGTCGCGCGGCTCGACGAGACGAAAGACACGATTACACTGGCGCGCGCGTTCGCCAGGTTATATCTTTCCCACTCCTCGTTGAAGTCCAAGACCTTACCGAAGCCGAAGCTGAGGTTATTGATCGTCGGCGACGGCGGGCATAGGACAGCGATCGAGCGCTTCGTCGCCGAACAGGAGTTGAATGGCGCGGTTATTTTCACTGGCGTCCGCCACGATGTTCCGCGACTGCTAGGCGCCATGGATCTTTTCGCGCTCTCTTCGCTGTCTGAAGCGATGCCGATCACGGTTTTGGAAGCGATGGCGTCGCGGCTGCCCGTGGTCGCGACCAGGGTTGGCGCGATGCCGGAACTCGTCGAAGAGGGCGAGACCGGATTTCTGGTTGAACCGAAAGATGACCGGTCTCTGGCGGAAAGATTCGAGAGGTTCTGTTCAAACCGCGCATTGGCCAAACAATTCGGCCGGGCGGCGCGCCGCAAGGTCGAGCGCGAATACAGCCTGGATTCAATGCTGCGAAGCTACACCGAACTTTATCTGTCAGTTTTGAAACACTGAAAATGTGGGACGGGCTTATGGTCTTTGGGAATTAAACGCAACAACTCCGGCGCAATCCCACCGACAGCAGTCACCGCAATCCGCTGTAGCGTTTATTTTTCAAAGACCATAAGCCCGTCCCACATTTTCCGCGGGAGGTTATGGTGAGAATCAGTCGTGTTTATACAAAGAGCGGCGACGCCGGAGAGACTTCTCTGGTTGATGGAAGCCGCGTCAGCAAGGCCGATCCGCGTGTCGTCGCTTATGGCGATGTTGATGAATTGAATTCGCTGCTGGGAATCGCGAGAGTCGGTCTGGCCGATCAGCAATTGGATGACGCGCTCGGCAAGATTCAGAATGAGCTGTTCGTCGTCGGCGCCGACCTGGCCAGTCCCCTGGAGATTCAGGTTCCACGGGTCGAAGAGGCGCACGTCGCCGAAATGGAGCGGCTGATTGATCTGTTGTTGGAAGAACTGGAGCCGTTGCGCGAATTCATCCTGCCGGGCGGAACGCAATTGGGCGCGACTCTGCATCTGGCCCGCGCCGTCGCCCGTCGCGCGGAGCGCTCGGTCGTCGCATTGGCCGCGCAATCGGGAATCAACGAGCGCGCGCTTGTCTATCTCAATCGCCTGTCCGACCTGCTCTTCGTGATGGCCCGCGTCGCTAACAAACGCTCCGGCGCGCGGGAAGAGTCGGCGAATTTCAGTCAAAGAGGGAAGAAGGACGGGGCGACGGGGCGACAGGGCGACAGGGGGAAAGAAAGAGAGTAATTCGCATCGTTTCTCTAAGACTGCTTTCGCCCCGTCGCATTTAAGACTGCTTTCGCCCCGTCGCCCCGTCGCCCCATCGCCCCGTCGCATTTAAGACTGCTTTCGCCCCGTCGCCCCATCGCCCCGTCGCATTTATGCGTCAACTGCTAATCTTCTCAATCATCATCCTGCTTGCGCCGATGGCGTTTTTTGCGCCGTTCACGGGGCTGGTCAGTTACGTGGCGATCGCTTATGTCAGGCCGCACGAGTGGGCTTATATGCCTGAGGCGCAGTTGTCGCTCGCCGTGGCGGTAGCCACATTGCTGGGCTATGCGATCTTTGAGTTCACGCGGCGCGCTCCGCGGTTGATTCCGAACGCGTTGTTGTTACTGCTGTGGTTGCAACTGGTGATTGCGACTTTTCTCGCGCAGTCGCAAGAACTGGCGCAGGGCAAGCTGATCGAATTCAGCAAGACGTTTTTGATCGCGCTGTTGATGACGGCGATGGTTGATTCGGAGAAGCGCGCGCGATGGTTGTTGCTGGGGACGGTTCTGGCAATCGGCTTTCTGGCGTTCAGGTCGAACATCGGCATCATCCTGACGCTCGGCCAGACGCGAATTTACGGCCCTGGCGGCGCGTTCGAGGACAACAACGATTACGCGTTGTTGCTCAATGTCGCGGCGCCGATGGCGTATTACGCCGGGCGAGGGGAGAAGAACCTCTGGATCCGCCGCGCCTGCTACGCGGTCTCGACGATGATGATGATCACGACGCTCTTCACGCTGTCGCGCGGAGGCTTTCTGGGACTGTGCTTCGTGCTGCTCGGACTGGCGCTGAAGTCGAAGCGCAAAATCACGGGCATTGTCGCGGTTCTGTTGATAGGTTCGTTCGCCTTCACGTTCCTGCCCGATCGGATAATCGAGCGCGTCGGCACAATCAGCACCGCGTCGGAGACCGACCAGTCGGCCAGGATGCGTTTCGATTCGTGGCAGGTCAGTTTGCGGATCATCAACGACCATCCCATTTTCGGGATCGGCCCGCGAAACATGACCGAGGTGTTCGACCTCTATCTCAACACCGGCGCCGTCCGCGTCGCGCACAACTCGTTTCTTCAAATGGCTGTGGACGCCGGGTTGCCCGCGCTGGCGCTGTTTCTGGGGGTGATGCTGCTGAGTTGGTTCCGTTTGCGCCGGGGGCGCGCGATTTTGAAAGACCGCGCGCCAGATTCATCGCTGATCGCTTATTCCCACGGGCTGGAGATAGCTCTGGTGGGATATGTCGTGTCGGCCAGTTTCCTGAGCCGGCACGATCTGGAACTGGTTTACGAGATATTCGCGCTGGCCACGAGTTTCAGTTTGATCGCCGGCAAACTTGAGCGCGAAGCTGAAACCCACAAATTGCCGGAACCTGGCGCGCGCGCGTTCGAGCCGGAGCTGGCGATGAAATGAAAAGATGAAGAAGGATAAAGTGAGAGTACGGAAAAGACGGAAATAACGGAACCGCACGGAAAAAAAGACATAAGGTTATGGCCTTTCCGTCTTTTCCGTACTCTCTTCTGATTTCCCCTTATGTGCGGTATCGCCGGAATCTACAACTACGCGACTGAAGAGCCTGTTAACGAAGCGACGCTGCGGCGAATGACTGATCTCCTGACCCATCGCGGCCCGGACGATGAAGGTTTCTATGTCGAAGGTCCGGTCGGGCTGGGGCACCGCCGCCTTTCAATCATTGACATCGCCGGCGGGCGCCAGCCCATCTTCAACGAAGACGGGACGGTCGCGATTGTCTTCAACGGTGAGATCTACAACTACCTCGATCTGCGTCGAATCGTCGAATCGCGCGGACACACGCTGAAGACGAAATCGGACACTGAAACGATAGTCCATCTTTACGAAGATTTCGGCGAAGCCTGCGTCACTATGCTGCGCGGGATGTTCGCGTTTGCGCTCTGGGATGCGCGCGGCCGGAAGCTGGTGCTGGCTCGCGACCGCGTCGGCAAAAAGCCGCTCTATTATGCCGATTGCGGCGGCGGTTTCACCTTCGGCTCGGAACTGAAAGCGGTGATTGAAAATGCGCGTGTGCCGCGCGTGATGGACGATCAAGCCGTGGCCGATTACTTCTCGTTTCAATACATTCCCGCTCCCAAGACCATCTTCCGGCACGTCCGCAAACTCAGGGCAGGGCATTACCTGGTGGTGACCCCTCAATCAATCCATGCCCACGAATACTGGGACATTGATTTTTCTCAGCCAGAGACGCGGAGCGAGAGCGAATGGCGCGCCCTGCTGCTCGAAGCTTTTCAAGAGTCAGTTGAACTGAGACTGGTCGGCGAGGCGCCGCTTTGCGCCTTTCTTTCGAGCGGCGTTGATTCGTCGGCTGTCGCCGCGATGATGAGCCGCGTCACGGAAGGGTCTGTTGTTACCGCCTCGGTAGGTTTCAAGGGGGAGAAGCATAGCGAGACGCCGGACGCGCGCGCTTTCGCGGAGCGGATCGGCGCCGAACATCACGAGCGAATTGTGGAAGCCGACGTTGTCCGCGTCATTGAAAAACTGGCGTGGCATTACGACGAGCCGTTCGCGGACTCTTCGGCGGTACCAGCCTATTACGTTTCCCAGGCCGCGCGGCAATTCGGCGCCGTGGCGTTGTCGGGCGACGGTGGGGACGAGAACTTCGCCGGATACAGGCGGTACGTCTTCGACGCGATTGAGAACCGGGTTCGCGATTATGCGCCCGGAGTTTTACGCCGGCCTCTGTTCGGCGCGCTGGCGGCTGTTTATCCGAAGGCCGATTGGCTGCCGCGACCTTTCCGGGCAAAGGCCACGCTAAAGAATCTGTCGCTCGATCCGGCTGAAGGCTATTACAACTCGGTCTACGGCGCGATGGCGAATCAGCGTGACAGGTTGTTGGGGAGTGACGCGCGGGCGCAGTTAAATGGATATGATCCATTCGAGGTCTTTCTCGAACATTACAACCGGCCCCGAAACGCCGACCCGATAACGCGCGCCCAGTACGTTGACATCAAAACCTATTTGACCGACGACATCCTGACCAAGGTTGATCGCGCGAGCATGGCCGTATCGCTCGAAACACGTTGCCCGCTGCTCGATCACCACCTGATCCGGCTGGCCGCGCGGATTCCTTCGAATCTCAAACTGCGAGGTCGCGAAGGCAAATACATCTTCAAACGCGCGATGAGCGCTCTTCTTCCGCCAGAGGTACTGTCGCGTCCGAAACAGGGCTTCGTCGCTCCGGTGGCCGGGTGGCTGCGGAAGGACCTGCGCGAATTCGCCGACGACGCGTTGTTCGATGAGACAGCGAACGACGGCTGGCTCGACCGCGCGGCGCTGGCGCGGTTGTGGAGAGATCATCAATCGGGCAGGCATGATTATTCGCGGCCTTTGTGGGCGGCGTTGATGTTTAAAATGTGGCGGCGGAATTTTATGAGATGAACATCCTCGTCTTCACCTCGCTTTGGCCGAGCGCTGAACAACCGAATTTCGCTGTCTTCGTGAAACATCGCATCGCGGCGATGTCGCGGCTTGACGGCGTCAACATGCGGGTCGTCGCTCCCGTCCCCTACTTTCCGAAAAAAGTTCAGTTCCGAAATTTCTGGCCGGAACATTGGCGAAAGGCGGCGCGCATCCCTGATCGCGAAACGGTCGCCGGGATCGAGACTTTTCATCCGCGTTATCTCCTCACGCCGAAGATCGGAATGAGTCTTTACGGACGATGGATGGCCGGCGGCGCCGAAGCCATTGTCAGGCGGTTGAGCGCCGAACAACCGATTGACTTGATTGACGCGCATTACGTCTATCCCGACGGTTACGCGGCGACGCTGTTGGCTGAGCGTTTGAACGTCCCGGTCGTGATCACCGCGCGCGGCACGGACATCAACCTGTTTTCGCGAATGCCGCTGATTCGCCCGCTGATTCGCAGGGCGTTGATGCGCGCCGACGGCGTGATCGCCGTAAGCGAGGCTCTGAAACGACGGATGGTCGAGTTGGGCGTTGAAGCGGACAAGATCGCGGTGATCCGCAACGGCGTTGATCGCGAGGTTTTTTATCCGCGTGATCGAATTGAGATGCGGCGCAAACTCGGACTCGATTCGGAGTCGCGGATCATCGTCACTGCCGGCGCGCTCGTCCCGCTCAAAGGCATAAACCGCTTGATTGATGCGATGACGTTGATGCGGGGCGCGAACGCGAAACTTTACGTGATCGGCGAAGGACCGCGGCGCGCCGCGCTCGAATCGCGGATCGCGAGGCGCGGCTTGGTAGATCGCGTTTTTCTCACGGGGCGGCGCACGCAATCCGAATTGGCCGAATGGTACTCAGCCGCCGACCTGTTCTGCCTCGCCAGCCAGCGCGAAGGTTGCCCGAACGTCGTGATCGAAGCGATGGCTTGCGGATCGCCGGTTGTGGCGTCGGATGTCGGCGGCGTTGCAGAGTTGATTTCAAAGCCTGATTACGGGCGTTTGGTTTCGCCGCCGACGGCCGACAAATTCGCTGAGGCGATCACTGGGGCTTTACAGGCGAATTGGGATCGAGATGAGATTGCCGAGGCTGGTTGCGCGCGGTCGTGGTCGGATGTCGCGAACGATGTGGTGAACTATTACGCGGATCGGAACCTCAAAAGATCAAATGATAATGCAGGAGATCACTGACTAGCGTTTTCCTGCGGATTGCTTCCGAAAAGACCGCGAAATCTGGTGATCAACCGTCGCAACGCGCGGATGATTTTCGGGAGCAGCCAGATCGCCACGATCAGAAAGACTACGACGATGACCAGCATCGCGACGGGGAAGAAGACCATCAGGATCGTTGATCCGAACGCGACCACGTCTTCGGTCAGACTCAGCGCGGCGTTTGAAACGGGTTCAGGGCTGGCGTTCACCGCCAATCTGGTCGCGGCCTTCGTCCCGTGCGAGCTGAGCGCGATGCCTCCGCCCAGGATCATCGCGGCCATCTTCACCGCCGGGTCGAATTCGGCGAACGCGGCCGCGGCCAGGATCGCTCCGGCGGGAACGCGGATGAACGTGTGGATCGCGTCCCAGGCCGTATCAACGGCGGGTATCTTGTCGGCGACGAATTCAATCACATACAACGCGGCGGCCAACCCGATTAGGCGCCAGTCCCCCAGCATATCCAACCCGCCAGGCAGCTTGGCCAGTTGTAATTTTTGCAGGATTCCGAGCGTGACCACGGTCGCATAAAGATTGATGCCCGAAAGCCAGGCGGAGCCGGCGGCGGTTCCGAGTGTGGTGATCAGGTCAGCGGTCATTCCTATCTTTTTCCTTGGCGAGCATCTCCTCAGTGAAGAGGTAGTGGACCTCGCCTGGTTGAACTGTCGGTAACAAGTCCAGCAGGCTTGGGATCAGTTCAATCAACGAAGGCAGGGCATTTGTTTTGCCGCGCAAAACGACAAGGCCGATTTTATAGTTTGACAAATTTTGCTGGTATTTGATGTTTGAATCGGTCGAGATCATCACCTCGAAATGATGTTGAGCCTTCTCAAGCAAATTGCCATTTCCCAGATTATCCCATCCCATTTGTCTGGCAGTTCTCACTTCGTGTGGCGCCAGATGTTTGCGTAGCGTGGCGGGCGCACAGTGGTCAAGCAGGATTTTCATCAATCACCTCAATAGGCGTTCTCCTCGCGTACAGCTAATCCCGTCAACATCCCATCACGAATCGCCTGGCGTATAATGCTCAGCACTGCCAGAGCTTCCTCCTTGGGCGTTCCTTCGAAATCTTCCAGGAAATCGTTCAGGGTCAGCCCCTCGGCAAAGTAGTCAATCAGCGTTTCCGCGTGCACACGGTAATCACCAATAGTTGGCGCGCCGCTGAGTTTGTCAGGGTTTTGCTGAATCGGAGCTTGCGCTTGCGCTAGTTGCATCGCGGCGTAATTTAAATCCCGGTTTGACATTGTTTACCTCCAATAAGCAATCTTGGCCACCATTATAGCCCTTGCAGTCTTTCAATGGCAGGTGGAATTTGCCGCCGTTTGCGGGTATAGTTCCGCTTCTTTTGTTGGCGTCTAACCGTTGTCTATTAGCCTTGTCTATTGGCCTTTTTGATGACTGAGCCACTTGTTGAACGAATCCTCGCGCGCGACCTGCGGGCCATCGCTCGCGCAATCTCCAAGATCGAAAACGACGCGCCTGACGCGAACGAGATTTTGAAGGCGCTCTTCGCTCGCACGGGGCGGGGGCTGACGGTCGGCGTCACTGGGGCGCCGGGCGCGGGCAAATCCTCGCTCGTTGATAAACTGGCGCTGCATTACCGCTCGCTGGGGAAATCGGTCGGCATCATCGCGGTTGACCCTTCGAGTCCGTTTTCGGGCGGGGCGATTCTGGGTGATCGAATCAGGATGCAGACTTTGGCCAACGATCCCGGCGTTTTCATTCGTTCAATGGCCACGAGAGGTAATCTGGGCGGGCTTGCGCGCGCGACGGTTGACGCCGTTGCGGTTCTGGATGCCGCCGGGTACGATAGGACGCTGGTCGAAACCGTCGGAGTCGGACAGGACGAAGTAGACATCGTCAAGACCGCCGACGTTTCGGTCGTCGTGCTCGTGCCGGGAATGGGCGACGACATTCAGGCGATCAAAGCGGGCATCATGGAGATCGGCGACATCTTTGTCATCAACAAAGCCGAACGCGAAGGCGTCGAGCGGACCGAAAGAGAGTTGATCGCGCTGCTTGAAATGTCGGAGCGATCTGACGGTTGGAGGCCTTCTATCGTCCGCACTGTCGCCACCCAGAACAAAGGCATAGCCGAATTCGCGGAAGCCATCGAAAATTTCGCCGCCTTTCGCCGCGGTCAGCCGGCCTCGCTGGAAAGGCGCGCCAGCGTCGCCCAAAACCGCATCATTGAGCTGCTGCGCGAACGCTTGCTGAGGCGGGCGCTCGACGAAGCATTAGCGCCGGGGCAGTTGCGGGAACTTGCGGCGCTGGTCGCCTCGCGCCATCGTGATCCTTACTCGATAGTCGAAGAGATCGCCGGCAAAATCCGGATCGGATCAAACCGCAACACCCAATCTTTTACCGGAGCCGTAACCTTGTCGAATCCATTAGAAACGCGGGTAGAAACGCGAACGCCGGCAGAAACGCGAGCGCTGGCAGAGACCGTCATTCAACCTCTAATTCAACACTTGGGCATGGCCGTAGGGTCAATCGAGGAGGCGCTTGTGTTCTGGCGCGACGCGTTCGGCCTCGAACTGGAAGGCGTCGAGGCCGTGGAGGATCAGGGCGTTCGCGTCGCCATGTTGCCGATCGGCGAAAGCCGTATCGAGTTGCTCGAAGCCACTGACGCCGAAACCCCGGTCGGAAAGTTTTTGGCCAAACGCGGTCCCGGAATTCATCACCTTTGCGTCGAGGTCAACGACATCAACGCGAAACTCAGCGAATTGAAGGCTCGTGGTGTGCGGTTGATTGACGAACAACCGAGAATCGGCGCGGGAGGCGCGCTAGTGGCGTTCGTCCACCCGTCATCCACCGGCGGCGTGTTGATCGAATTGACGCAGAAGGGAAGCGGGGAATAGGGAGTGGGGAGTTGCGATATGTTACATCCCATTCCCCATTCCCCATTCCCCATTCCCCATTCCCCATTCCCCATTCCCCACTCCCCACCGTCCACATTTGTTTTAAGGAGATTTGTCGTGAAGAGGAAACCAATTTTATTTATCTTGTTCGTTGCCTGCGTCGTCGCCGCGCAATCGTGCAAGCTGCTTTTCAAGAGCGACTATGCCGAGTTGAAGGCCGCTGAGCTGACGGTTTTTGCGGAGGCGAGGTTCCCGGAGATGCAAAGACGCCAGCTTGCTCAGAGCGAGCAGGTGCGGAAGCAGGTCATTGATAACTTCAAAAAGGCGTTTGCGCTCGCCCAGGCGGCTGAGGAGGAAGGGCTTCACAAGTCCGATAAGTTCAAAAAGCAGTTGGAACTCGCTACCGAGCAGTTGCTTGCGACCAAATATACCGAACGCAATCCTGACCTGGTCGTATCGAAAGAGGAGTGGGAGGCTTACTATGCCTCTCACAAAGACCAGTTCGAGGCCCATCTCAAGTTCATCACCGCGAACCGCAAGCAGCCGTTAACCGACGAGCAGAAGGAGCAGCAGCGGGAGATGTGGAGCCAGACGAAGATTCGCGGCGACAAAGCCCGTCAGGCCGGCCTCGATAAGGATCCGGGGATTGTGGTTCTTGTGAAGTTTGGAAAAGCTGATCTCCTGGCGAACCTATACGCCCAATTGCTCGAAGAGAAGCACAAACTCACTGACGCCGAGAAGAAGAAATTTCTGGCCGAGAATCCCGCGTCCGACCCGGATAAGCTGAAAGAGAAAGCCCAAGGCTTACTCGACCGTGTGAAGAAGGGAGATAGCTTCGAGAAAGTCGCCGATGAGTTCAACGAAGACGGCAGTAAGGGGCAGGGCGGCGACCTGGGCTGGTTTGGCAGGGGCGCGATGGACGCCGACTTTGAAGCCGCCGCGTTCGCGTTGCAGAAAGGCCAAACCTCCAACGAACTGGTCAAATCAAAATTCGGTTATCACATCATCCGCGTTGACGACCGCCGCCTGGCCGCAGCCACGCCGGCCACGGCCCCGGCCATTGGGCCAAGCCCAAGCCCATCTCCCGATCAGAATCAGGAGCGGAAGGAAGAGGTGCACGCCCGGCATATATACATAGACACCAGAGCGGCTCAACAGTTCGAATCCCAGATGGTTCAGGATAAAGTGAAACGCGCGATGGAAGACGCGACGCTGAAATTCCCGGTCAACACGCCCACGGATTTCGTCGTCAACGTCACCGGACTGGATCGTGGACGAATCCCCGGCCTTGGTGGCGGGCAGGGCGGCACGATGCGCGGAATTCAGCCGGGGGAGAATAAGTAACTGGGAGTGGAGAGTAGGGAGTGGGGAATGGGGAACAGAGGCTTTCTCCCCACTCCCTACTCCCCACTCCCTACTCATGGGACAAAATGGAAAAAGCACAAATCGGAATTATCGGTGGCAGTGGTCTGTATCAGATGGAAGGGTTGGCCGAAGCGCATGAGATCAGTGTTGAGACACCGTTCGGCAAACCTTCGGACAACTTCATCATCGGGACGCTCGAAGGTGTGCGCGTCGTTTTCCTGGCTCGGCACGGGCGCGGGCATCGCATCACACCTACCGAACTGCCGTTCCGCGCCAACATCTACGCGATGAAACTGCTCGGCGTCGAGCGAATCATCTCGGCTTCGGCGGTCGGTTCGTTACAGGAAAAGTACGCGCCGATGGACATAGTCATCCCCGACCAGTTCTTCGACCGTACGCGCGGACGTGTCTCGACGTTCTTCGGCGAAGGCGTGGTCGCGCACATCACGTTCGCTCATCCGGTCTGCGAATCACTGGGCGGCGCCCTCGCCGGCGCGGGAGAATCGGCTGGGATCAAGATTCATCGCGGCGGAGCCTATTTGTGCATGGAAGGCCCGGCCTTTTCGACGCTCGCCGAATCGCGGCTTTACCGCAGTTGGGGGATGGACGTGATCGGGATGACCAATCTGCAGGAAGCCAAGCTGGCGCGCGAGGCCGAGATCTGTTACTCGACGATGGCTCTGGTGACCGATTACGATTGCTGGCATCCCGATCACGACGCGGTGACTGTGGAGATGGTCATCGAATATCTGAATAGGAATTCAGCCAACGCGCAGTTGATTATCCGTGAGGCCGCGCGCCGTCTGGCCACGACGCCGCGCGATTGCAAATGCGGCTCCGCGCTCCGTCACGCGATTCTGACGCAGCCTGCCGCGATTCCGGCTGAGGCGAAGAAGAGGCTGGCGGCGATCATCGGCAAGTACGTGGGGGAATGACGCGCGACCCCTGTGATCCTTGGTGAAAAAGGCGATGAGCCGTTGCTCGGTGTAGTCACACTCGAAATTCTCGGATTGATGCTCAACCTGTTCAAAAGAACATTGGAGCCGATGCGGATGATGTTGGCGTCGGTTGCAGGTAAGCGAGGAAGTTTATCATGAGGTATCAAATGAATTTTGCTCTTGCGATGGTTCTGGCGTGCGCCGGCTTCGGCGCGTTCGCCGGATCAAACGGTGTCTGCTTCGCCGCTTCGCATGTCCTTCAGCAAGGCCCCGGACGCGGCCCGATCACCGCGCCGCGCGATCCCGAGCTGGAAAAACAGTCCAGCCATAACCTCCAGGTCGCCAAGTATTACTTCTACAGAAAAAAGCCCGACAAGAACGATAAAGATGGTTGGGATCGTTTGAATAAAGCGGTCGAGAGCCGTCTGCAGGAGATCATTGACACCAACCAGTACTACGCCCGGATGGATGATGTCTTCTTTATGCTCGGCGAGGTTTACAAACGCATGGGTGATTGGGAGAAGGCCGTCGAAAACTGGACGAAGGCCGTGAAGGAGACCTCGGACGAAAAGATCAGGTCCGAGGCGCAAAAGCGGCTCGACGAAGCGAAATCACAAAGCAAAGATCAAAAGAAGGGATGACGGTTGATGTCAACGATTACACCGCTTTTAGTCGTCGGCTCCGTAGCCATTGATTCAATCAGCACGCCGTTCGGCTCGCGAGAGCGCAGTCTGGGCGGTTCCGCCACACACTTTTCAGTCTCGGCCTCGTTCTTCACCGATGTGGGCGTCGTGGCCGTCGTCGGCGACGATTTCACCGGCGAAGACGAAGCCGTCTTTCACGAGCGCCGGATCAACGTCGAAAACCTGCAACGCATTCCGGGCGGCAAGACCTTCCGCTGGGTGGGCGAATATGGCTTCGATCTGAACACTGCGCGCACGCTCGACACCCAGCTCAATGTCTTCGCTGATTTCAACCCGCAGCTTTCATCCGCAGCTAAGAGATCGCCGTTTTTGTTCCTGGGCAACATCCAGCCGACCTTGCAGCGCGAAGTGCGCCAGCAGGTGGATGCGCGCTTCGTCGCGATGGACACGATGAATTGGTGGATCGAAAAAACGCCCGAAGAACTGCGGAAAACCATCGCCGTCGTTGACGCCCTGATTATCAATGACGCCGAAGCGCGCGAACTGGCCGGCGAGCCGAACCTGATCCGCGCCGCAAGAAAGATACTGAGTTGGGGACCGCAAATGCTCGTGGTCAAACGCGGCGAATACGGGGCGGCTCTGTTCACCCTGGACTCTTTCTTCTCCATCCCGGCCTATCCGCTTGAAAATGTTTTCGACCCGACCGGCGCCGGCGACAGTTTCGCGGGCGGCTTTATGGGTTACCTGGCGCAGGCCGACAAGGTTGACGAAACCACGTTGCGCCGCGCCATCATCTACGGTTCGGTCATGGCCTCGTACAACGTCGAGGAGTTCAGTTGCGACCGC
>Ga0187894_10003811_pt1 | contig 16601 bp, 16 predicted proteins | sample GBC1701081metaG_FD_136650 | JGI IMG/M metagenome (GOLD analysis project Ga0187894, IMG submission 136650) | White microbial mat communities from a lava cave in the Kipuka Kanohina Cave System on the Island of Hawaii, USA - GBC170108-1 metaG ... | reverse complement strand
GGCGAAAAAAGAACACAGCGCGAAGTCGCAGACGTAGCAGGCGTAACAGAAGTCACAATAAGAAACCGCTACAAAGAACTTCTTGACGAACTTGAACTTGAAAAACAGCTCAAGAAACAGAAAAAGAAGAAGCGATAAAATTTTATTTTTTCTTTTCAAAAAACAAGGGGTGATGGAGAAAACTATGAGCTTACTATTATTGTTCACGGAAGAAAACCCAGAAATGTGTCTACAATTTAGAAGAGAACAACCATTCGATATAAACAGCCTCAGTTTTTCATTCATCCTGAGAAGTAAATCTTTTGAGGAGTTTAAAATATACAGTCCGGCTGCTCCTTACTTGCCTAAAATCGATGACACAGAACGCCTATTCTACGATTTGCAATACAGACAAAGAATAGAAGACATATATGACAGTTATCTAAAATAAAAAAATTCCAAAATCATTTCACTTTCGCGAGTTTCTGACCAATCTCGTCAAATTTTTCGTGCAAGACATCAACTGCTTCTTCATCAAGGTCGTACTCTTCAATGAAAACAGCAAGCCAGTTCTTGGCGTCACGCAAAGCGTTCGCGGCAGGCTTTACAGAATCCTTATCAATCTTGCCCGCAACATGCTTAATGTCTCCAATTCTTGCGCCAATCTCTTCAATCTTATCATGAAGCTTTTCAGCAGCCTCATCGGATACCGCGTATTCAGTCTTAAAAACCGCAAGCCAGTTGCGCACATCACGCACTGTGTTTTCAACATCCGCAATTGTGTTATTATTAGCCATTATTCAACACCTCATTTATCTTTTTTTAAGTGGGAAGAAGTATAAAAAGATTTAGAAAATTAAGCCGCCTTCGCGACAGATTTCTTCGCTGAAGCCTTTGCCTGCAAAGCGGCAACCTTCTTTGACATATCCTCAACAACAACAGTGCAAGGGCACGGAAGCTTGTATGAAGACTTCTTCAACGCCTCACGAGCAACATTAATTCTATCCTTGGTTGTATGAACAGTAAAAATCGGCTGACCCTTCTTAATTTGCGCCGCAAGACCAATAGGCTTTCCATAGTTGTGCGCCATACCGGTAGACAAACGATCCGCACCCGCACCAGACGCAAGAGGATTCTCACGAATTATGTGATGAGGATAAACTCTCATCTGGAAAAAATAACCAGTCTTACCAATAACGTCAAGCTTTCTAATGCTAACCTGACGCGCACTTTCCAAAGCGTGATCACGAATCTGAACATACTCTGATTTTGACATCAAATGAAGCTTAACCGGATACGTAGTATCCTGCTTACCACCAGTGTAACGGCTAATACGGTTTGCAGGACGAGCTCTAACATAACACAATTTCTTATACTTAGAATATCTCGTGTAGGCGCGCTTGTAATCACGATAGCAGCACCATTTACGAATTCTTGCCATAGTCAAACGTTCACAACAAGGGGTTTATAAAGGTTTCTCTCCTGTACTAGCATATGAAAATCACCACCACATTCTACCCCAAAAACAGAAAAGAATGGCGAAAATGGCTGGGAAAAAACCACCAAAAAGAAAAAGAGATATGGGTCATTTATTACAAAAAAAATTCTGACAAGCTAAGAATACCATACGATGAAGCGGTAGAAGAAGCGCTATGCTTCGGATGGATAGACGGGCAAGTAAAAAGTGTAGATGAAGAAAAATACGCCCAAAGATACTCGCCCCGAAGAAAAGGTTCAAACTGGTCAGAACTCAACAAAGAAAGAGTAAGAAAACTAATAAAAAACAAACAAATGACAGCAGCAGGACTTGAAGCATACCCGCACGAACACAACGCGCCAAAATTCAAAATACCAAAAGACATCCTCAAAGCGCTCAAAGCAAACAAAGACGCATTGGAAAACTTCCAACACCTGCCAGAATCATACAAAAGAGTAAGAATAGCGTGGATAACCTCAAGCGGACTCCCAGAACAAAAACCAAAAAGACTCGCATACTTCATCAAAATGACAGCACAAAACAAGAAATTCGGAAGCTGGAAGTAATTCTGTTGTCTCCCGCACTACAACGCCCACTTATATTCTCTACCCCCTATTTCTAATTCGGAGGAACAAACACTATGGGAATCACGAACAAAATCAAAACAGGTATCATCACAATGGCGCTAGCAGGAACTGGCGCGTATATTGGAACAAACTATGGCAAAGAAATTTCAGACTACATAATCCCATCAAAGCAAATCGCTCCACTGGCCGTCCCTAAACCCACAAACAAAGAAGTTGAATACCGGCCGGTGGATATGTTCATGGATGAAATGAAGTATCAAGTTGATGAACTTGAGAAACGCGTCCAAAAAAGATACGACCAACGCAAACAAGAACATGAGGAGGAAACAAGATGACAGGCCTTGAACAAATAACCAAAGCAGAAAACAACGGACACACCGAGACACCAGAAATAAAACGCGATTTCGACCTAAATGCCCAAGAAAAGAAAACAGAATATACGCCGCATGAAAAAGCAGAAGTTGTAAGAGAAATCACCGGGGAAACTTTGAATAAAAGCAAAGAAACCATGTCACGTCTTCGTTACAATCGCCAAAAAAGAGAACAGTTAAGCGCTGCAACAGGATCAAGAGAAACCCTTGAAGACTCCTTAAATGAGATGAACGACAGACTTAAGGGAATACTGAGCAATGAAATGGAACATGAAAAAAACCATGTCAAAGCTGAATCGGGAAAATTCGTCAACAAAGTCAAGAAACTTTTCGGACTATACGATTCAACCAAAATATCAGAGGACGACATATTAGAAAGAGTCATCAACCGTCAAATAAACGAACTGGGAGATTATTCGCGAATATTGAACTCGGACGCCAAACAACTCCACAGAGACTATGACAGAAAGAAACACGTGTTCTCAATAACTCAAAAAAGCGCAAATCAATGCGTTGATGATTATGAAACCGGTCTAAAAGAACTAACAAGTTTACAAGAACAGCTAACCGAAAATATTCGCTCAAGAAATGAATACATCCAAAAACGCAACAAAAACCCTGCAGACAGGACTCTAGATTCATATGTCGGCATAACCCAAGACACAATCACTGAACTTGAGGACCAAATACAAGACTGCAAGGACCACATAGACACACTCGAAAATGACGTAAGTAGGTATGAAAATCAGCTTCTGCTTGACAGAGAATCAACAGAAGAGGCAAGGACGCACAGCAGCATCATAAATAACGAGCTGACCGACGCAAAGAAAAGCCATGACACCCTTGTAAGGCTCATGGACACCCAAAACGGGCGCAGGGCACTGGTAGGAGTCTACTCAAATGTTCTCAGAGGACGAAAACTCATGGACAAAGCCGATGAGATAAGCCAAGAAGCAAGAGACTGCATCCTTTCAAGCATAGAACAAGTAAGACAATATCAACGCAACATTAAGGGAAGAACAAGCGCGAACCAATACGCACATATCCTTGAAGATATGAGAAAAGAACGCGCGGAATCAGTCCAAGCAGCTCTCGCAAGAAGATACGGAATCCAATAAATTTTATTTTATTTTTAAACGACAATGACAGACATAGATATAAATCCAGGATTTGGTTCAAAAGCAGGAGTACTGACAATAGATAGAAACCTCGCCGAACTCATAAGGGAAGCCGAAAAATCAGTACAAACAAAAACAAAAAAATTCGGAACTGATACAAATTTGACCTGTTGTGAAAATCTAATAAAAGATTTTCTCTGCACTTACGCCGCGCTTTCAACTGAACTCCATGAAAAGGAACTTTTTTCCAACGAACGCAACAACAATTACTTTAACCTCGTTAAAACATACAGCATTTATTGCGCATCTAAAACAACACTTAATGCGCTCAACGACTTAGACATTGAACAACTGCGCCTCATTAACCCCCTAACATACTCCCCTTCACTCACATATTCGGACATTGAAAAAACATCAGATTACGTTTTGTTAGAACCGCTTCTAAAAAAAATCATCAGCGTCCCTTCAGCAGATAACCCGACTGCCTTGAAATACAATTATTTCAAATTCTTTGACCGATTAAGAGAAATTTGCAAAAATAATGTCGCAACAAACTGCGGCCCTGAAACGCTTAGAAAACTCAACGATTTAAAAATATTTAAAACCGGTCTGGATTTTCACGAACTTTCGCCCCCTAAAAAGGGCGAGTTTGGCAACAATAACGAGAAAACCACCGCGGAATCAAATGTTGAACAACTGCCAACAGAATTACCAACATATGAACCGAACTCGAGAGCCAAACTTGAAGGAATAATAGGCAATACTTATGCCAAAGAAACTCTGCACGCAGCCATCATAAGATTATTAAAATATGATTCGACGAAAAAAATGAATCCCTTTAAAGAAGCGGGAGATTTCAAAAACGCTTTCATCGTTTATGGCGCTCCAGGAGTTGGGAAAAACTACACGCTTGACGCCATTTTAAACCACATAAAATCAACTTCAAGCGAATATCGCGAACAATTCCAAATTGTTGACTTCTCCAAAGGAATCAGAAGCATGTATAAGGATAGAAGTGCGCAAATTCTTCAAAGATACAGTTCAATACAAAATCAAGGGGAAAAAGCATACATAAACATAATTGACGAAGCGGACGGCATATTCACAACTGATGAAAACGGGGAAAGATCTGAAGAAAGCACAAAACTTCTTTCAGAAATGAAAAAAACAATCAACAATGCCGACAAAGGAAATTCCGTATATATATTTATGACAAATTACGCAGAAAAGTTTGAAGCGGCTTTGAAACAAAGGTTCACCCTTTTGGAGATGCAAGGACCAACAACTCCTGATGACTTTGGAAAACTTCTCAGGCAAGAACTCAACGGAAGAACTGAACTAAGCGATGAAACACTTTATGAATTTGGAAAAAGAATTTGCCAGCACAAAAACACGCTCAGAAATACAATTCCTATCACTGGAAGGGATGTCAAAAAAATCGTGACTCCTTTCGTAACCGGCGATGACAAAGTTCTCACCCATAATGAAGAAACAGTCCGAAAAGCATCATATGAACAGACCAAAAAATTAATTCCACAATTGGCAAATGAACTCAATTCTCAGGCGCTGCAAGAATCTATCGAAACCCACATAGACAGCATAAAACGAGCAGCTGAAGAAACAACTGCGAGGTACAACAAATGAATGAATTTGGGAAATCTCTTGAGGAAATAATTCAACAGAGATTAAAATCAAAAAACGCATTCATACCAAACGCCGGCCCTCCTGACTACAAAAGATCGAGAAAACCTGCCGCCCAAGTAAGAGGAATCGCACAAGAACCACCAGAACAACCCACTCTGCATCTTAGTTCAATGGATCAACATTCGTCAGTAACAATACAGAAACCTGCCCAATACGAAGAGCAAATCCAAAAACGTGACCAATTTGAAGAAATTATCCCAACAATTCAAAAACATTCAATCCCAACTCCAATCACACCCCCGTATACAAAAGGAGACAATATATTTCTTGAACTCATAACTTACTATCAGTCTGACAAGGTCGAAAATGAAAAATCAACAGCAGTCATTGATGAAGAGCACAACTGCCTTCTCGCAACTGTGGCAGCCGCGTCAAAATTATCCTATATTATTGAGGGCCCCAGCAGAAGCGGAAAATCACTTATCGCTGACAAGCTAGGCAAATTACTCACAGGCGTTTACAAAGTTGAAATATGCAGCAACAAAGCCCTTTTTGCCGACGCCGATGAAATTAACAAAAACGATTTTATATACATATCTGAATTCCAGGCAGCTCTTGAAAGCAACCCTGATGTCAAGGAAACAATAAAACTTCTAACCGAACATAAAAGCGCAACGAACAAAGCTAACGGAAGAACACAGACTATAAAGGGAGACATAACAGTAATATCAACAGGTGCGGATGAAAACCTCAGAACGCAAAAAAGAGATGTTGAGGTGAGCGGCAGATTCATACTTCTAAGAACCAAATCAGACCAAGAAAAAATAAGAAAAATAGCCGACTACCAAGACAAAATTTTAATGGGTGAAAAAAATGAAACAAATTTCTCGAAAGAACGATATCACAGACTAAAAAGCCACGTAAAAAACATTCTTAATTCAGATTGCAGCTATGAAAACCCATTTGCAAAGGCATACGCAAACTGGCTGCCTGAAACACAAAAATCAATTTACTACCGCACATTATTCACCAGCCTAATAAACGGATTCACAAAATTTGACAGCCCGAACAGAGTAAGAAAAGAAGATAAACTTCTCACCCATCTGAGCGATTTGTATCTTGTTCACACCCTATACCACACTTCATACGCGGAAGCTCTCAAAAAACTGACCCTGCACAGCCATCACTCCTTGGAAAAAAGCCTTTCTGAAATAGAACGCAAAGAAAAAGAAACAGCCATGGAAAAAGAGCTATCCCTTATTGAAACTGCGCTTAACACACCTGTCAACTGGCAGGAAATATGGAATGCAGGATATAACCACGTGAAAGAAAGAAACTACTTGCATCTAGAAGACTGGGTTGAATTGCAAAGAAAAGAAAATGACATCGTTATCTATGATCCAATAAAAAAGCAGGACATATCACTATGCAAACTAATCTAGAAGCCGAACTTGAATCAATGATGGACAACACCGACTGGGAAAAGAAATACAGAGAACTTCACAGACAAGTAATGGACTATCCTCTTGAGGAAATAAACAAAATTATGGCTTATGCCTCCCAAGGACTGAGTTCAGAAGAGGCAGACATTTTGAAAAACGCTTTAATATCCGCTGAAAATCTCGTGGACAAATACTCATCCAATAAAATAAAACTACCTAACGCAATACGAAAAGTTGAAGAAATAAAAAAAACATCTAAAAAATACAAAAAACAGCTTAAGCAGCTAGTCAAAAAAACATACAAAAATTTTGAATCGGTTGAAACCCTCAGAAAAGAACAACTGGCAAAAACTTACATCTCGCTCTCTGAACTAGCCATACAGCATGGCAAAATGCCATGGTTTTACGCCGGAAAAACCCGCCAAATAAAACAATATCTCTCACTAATAGAAAAAAAACAAATGGATGAAACAGCTAAAGAACGCTCATTGCTGCAAAATGAAATATCCGAATTAGGAAAACATCTGAAAAACAATGACTACAACGCAATAAAGAACTGCAACTATGTCGCTCCAAGAAATTATGACGGACCATTGAAAAAGGAATACGAAGAATTGTTTGAAAAAGCAAAAAATCAGCTAATGGAATATACGGCAATAACAAAACAGGAAGAGGAAAAGAAACAAAAAGAGACGTCCTTACAGGAACAACAACAAAAAGAAATCTACCTGAAAACTCTTCAAGCACAGACGGAAAGGGAAAAAATAGCGATTGAAAAGGTAGAAATTGACAGGCAAAACTTCTCAATACCAACATACATCTCATCCTTAGGATACCCTGTAGACTGGAATCTTTATGAAATAAGAAGCCTAATCTGCTCACCAGAACCTTGGATAGAGAGACTAAACAAATTAGAACAAAAAATCTCTTCAATGAACCACCGAATTGGCGTAGACGGCATAGATTACATGCGCCAAATACAGTGGGGACTCTCACAAGGCATGACTTCTGGAACTCTCGCGCAGGAAATTAAAACATATGGCAGTCAAACACAGGCCAAAAAAACACTTAAACTTCTAGATGATTACATATCAAAAGCGGAAAGTGCATTATGCGTTTAAGGGCTCTTCGCAATATGCCACATAAGCTCAAAATACCGTCTGTAAGCATCCGCAACCTGTTTATTTTTGATGATAATAGAAATAGGTTCCTTTTCCTCCCAAAAACTCAGCGAAACAATCTCTCCGCAAATATCAGTGGTTACAGGAGAACTAAACTCTTTTGGCAAATACTTAACATCAGTACACTGCAAGTTCTTAAGATACTTTATTCTTTCTTTGGCTTCCTCGTTGTAGATATGACGAAGACGAATATTTTTTGCCTGCCTCCTTTTGTGATATTCTTCCATCCACCCCAAACCAAGCTTTTGAACGGCAATTGTAGGAATACCAAGCGCGTCGCGGTTTTCCCCGGACTCCAAATATTCCTCAAGAAGCTGGCGGATTGCGCGGATGCCCTCTACAATCTTGACAGAACTTCCAGAAGGAGCAAGTTCTTTTTTCAACTGCAGTTCGGGAATTATCTTCGCAACGGAAAACTCTTTTTCCTTTATAATATTCATCAAGTTAGAAGGGTCGGCAGCTTCGTAAAACTTTATTTGACTGCGCTCCACGTGGGCGGCAAGACCTTTCTTAACAAGACCGTTCAAAGCGTCGTAAACATTTGTACGGTGAACCTTACTTTTCTTGGATATGTCGGACGCAGTAGAGCTTCCGATCTCCAAAAGAGCAAGATAAATAGCAATTTCATTCTTGCTCAAGCCAAGCTCACCCAATACACTTGCATCCATAATTTCCCGTTAAAACAGACGAAATATTTAAATATTCCTGTTACTTAGTAGTAGTTAATTTGGAAAGTTAATGTCAAAAGCCTACACGATTGGGATAATCGGACTCGGTGAAGTAGGTAGAGAAGTCACCAAATCCCTGGCAGACAAAATGAGGGAAGAAACACTTCCAATAGACCTCGTTTATCTTGTAACAAACAACCCTTCGAAAAAGGACTTCATTCTAACAGAAGACGGAAAAAATGGAACGGTCGCTGAAAAATTCAAATGCGTTCCTCCACAAGGACTAAAAGACGTTGCACACAGAGCAGATATTTGGCTGCTATCTTACGAATTAACACCTGATTATAGCGCAAGATACGCAAACTCTAAAAAAAACGGAACAGGACCTGACAGAATTGAATGCGCATTATGGAATCTTGAACACACAAGAAAAATAGCCCAAAACTTCTCAAAAAATTATAATGGAACAATAATCGTGGCCTCAAACCACAGCGACATACTTGCCCAGCAATTCGCAATGAACTCAGATATTGAATCAAGAAGAGTCATAGGGTTAAGTCAAAAGGACACTATTTATCTCAAAAACCTAATACTGAAAGACTTGCTAGCTGACAACAGGATTGAATCAGGACAAACCAGCTTGAATATTTTTGCAATAGGCAGACACGACAGCCCAATGGGATTTTACGAGCTAATGCGCATTAATGGAGTCTCATCTTATGAATACTCTCAACAATCACAAAGAAAGCAGGCTTGGAACGACCAATTATGCAAATACGCCAAAACAAGCGTCGAGCGGGGAGTTTCAACAATAACAGACACTGTAGCTGCGACAATGCAGACAATCCAGGCAATAATGAATGGACACGACGAAATAACCGCGGGAGCACCTTACAAAAACGAGAAATGGACATACATTGGAATTCCTGTGCACTTTGACAAAATGGCAGCACAATTGTCGGAAAAGCACATGAAGGCGCTTGCGAACAATCCTGAATTCACTAAACAGGCAAAGGAACTTCCAGAATCGTACATAAAAGCAATGAAGGACATTGTTTCAAACAAAAAAATAAAAGACGGAAACAAGGAAGCCCTCGAAGAACTTGTGAAAAACGAGAACAGACTCCTTGGAGAAATAGAACTGTTTGAAGAAAAATCAGAGACTTTCAAACCTAAAGAGTGCAGAACCATTGGCTACGTTAGACCTGAAAAGAAGATTTACGTCATAACAGGAACTTCAGGAAAGCAGGAAAGCGCAATATATCGGCTCGGAGACAAAAATAAAATCAACATTCCAAGAAAAATCCAGCGAGCCACATTAATGAATATTCGCGACAAACAATATTTTGCTCTTGGATTAAGACAATCCGGAAATGACGCTGTTGAATTCAGACCATTAGATAATCTTGAAGAAGCCGTATTTGTTCTGTCAACTTCCAAACCATTTGACCAAAAGCAAGGATTCGGCTCTGTTGCAGCAATTGACGACTTTGTTTGCGCAACAAACTACCGCACAGGAGCTTTTATCTGGGACTTAAGAAATCCGAAGGAATGCATTCTGAACGCATTTGAGAACATGAACAAACCCAGATCATCACAAAAAATAACAATCGGAAATCAAGAATTTTTTGTTATCGCCGGAGATAAGATTCGATTAATAGACCCCTATAAAATGAAGTCTTCTAGTTTTTCAAGTGAAGAAAAAATTACAAGCTGCCTCACTGTATTCGAGAATGCACTATACGCAGGAATGGACAAAAAATTATTCTCAAAAGATTTCAACGACATTGAACATAAAGAACTAAAAAACCAGAGGGGAATCGTTTCGGTGCCGGGAATGGAATTTGAAGGCACTCCCTTTGTCATTGACGTTGACTGGTACAAAGGACACAGATACGCCGCGCTCGGAGTAATATCTCAAATGGGGCTGTCTAATTTAATAGTAAAGGATTTGGACGAGAAGCAAGCGCCATTTGTTCTGCCAGGACCTTCAGAAGATTTGTCAAAAAAAATCACTGACGTTCTTGTTAGAAACGGGAAGGTTTTTGCAGCATATGAATATTCATCAAAAGTTCACGAATTTGACCTTGAAAGCAGAATGTTGGAAACCACACATTCTTTTGAAAATCCAGTAATCTCAATCGCAGGGGAAAAGTAAAATGGACAGGATAGGAACAGAAATAAGAGGCTACAAAATAGACAGCAAACTGGATGAAGGCAGTATATGCGACGTTTATGTTGCCAGGCACACCACTTTGCCAAAAATCTGCGTTTTTAAGTTCCCTCGCAGACCAGAATACGTAAACGGACTTGAGAGAGAAATAGAAGCAACAAGCAAATTAAATCATCCAAACATACTGCCCCTTATTGACTGCTCACTAAAAGGAGAAGTTTGGATAAGCTTGCCATACATACAAAACTCCCCAGGAGTACACAATCTTGACCAATTTATTGGACTTGATAAGAAAAAAGTGGAAGAACGCAAGTCACTTGAACTATCAGCCATCCTTGAACTGATGAGAGACTTATATTCTGCGATTTCCTTTGCGCACGCCAATAAAATACACCATCTTGACATAAAACCAAACAATATACTTGTCGATGACACCCTTCACACATACCTCACTGATTTTAACCTTGCTGAAAATACAAACGGATACAAAAGCAGACAGCTCTCATTAAGCGGAAAAGGGGGAGGAAGCTCAAAATATTGCTCCCCGGAACAAGAAGATCAGGGAAAGGGACCGATTGACGAACGCACAGACATTTACAGCCTTTCACTTGTTTTCAATTCAATTATAAAAAAAGAATTTTCAAGGAAACCTGTAATCCGCCCTGACATCCCAAAAGAATTAAACGAAATCCTTGAAGGCGGATTACAAGAAGACTACCAAAAAAGATGCAGTTCAGCGAAAGAAATACATGAAAAAATCTGCGGAGTTATTGCCAAATACTTTTCATCCGTACAAAAAACCGTCAGAACGCAATTGACAAGAATACGCACGATGCTTAATTCAACAAGAGGTATTCTTGAACTTGAAAAAATTTGCACACTCAAAGAAAAACTTGAAATCATGAAAGACGAATTTAAATCTGAAGGGCTGCCATTCATTTCATCAGATCTTGAAAGGAAAGTGTTGAAAAAATATCAATCCGACGTCAGGTTAATTGAACAATTTAAAGAAAAATCAAAGAAAACCCCTGATGAACTCAAACAAATCAACCCTGATGAATTATGGACAACTCTTTCAAAACTAAACGAGTATAAAAGCATCAATAACGCGTGGCAGGACTTGCTTGGACTTTTCAAAAAATGACAGACATAAATAAAGAACTCGATGAACTCATTGAGGATTATTCAAAAATATTAGGAGACTCCCAGACCCCCTCACAAATACGCCAAAAAGCATACGAAGAAGGCAAAAATGACGCGCTGAAGGAGACGGAAAAGCGATGCCAAGAAATAGAAACCAAACATAGAAAAAAAATTGAAGAACTTGCATCTAAGCAATCAGAACTTGAGCAAAGGGCAAGAGACGCATTCACAAAAGGAGAAGACGCCGCATTAAGCGAACTTTTACGTCTTCTTTCCCTTAAAGATTCAAAACTTCGCGCACGTCTTGAAACTTACAAAAAATCCGGAAAACCGGAAGAACTTGCTGACAGAACAAAATATTCAGAAGCGTTTCTAAAATTTATGAGCATTGACTCCGCCGCCAATGTTCCGAGCAACTTGGCGACTCAGGATGCGCTTATTGCGGCAACTACAGAAGGCATCATGATTTCTTACGATGGGAAAAATTTTGTTAAAACAGCAATTAAGGCCTCAAACATTGTCACACTTTGTCTTTACAAAGAAGAAATTTACGGTGCGTTCCAAGATAAGAACTCTTTTGACGTTATCAAACTCTCCACAGGAGAGAAAATTCATACTGACTCTGGAAATATCGAACGGCTTCTTGTTGAAGACGACTGTATAAATTTTATCAGCGAAGTAACGATTGCAGGGAAAAAAGAACGCATATGTTACAACATTACAAATGGAAAAACCGCCAAAAATTATCGCGAGAAAGTGCTTTTATTGAATGATGGCAAATGGGCAACTTTGAATAATTGCTCAGAAGTATTCATTCATTCTCTTGGAGAAAAAACAAAACTTGACTCTGGTAATTTATGTATCTTTGACATAGCCACCGATGGAGAAGATATTTATTGCGTTGGATTCACGAAAGGAAACAAAGAACCAACAGAGTACACACTCTATAATTTTCAAACAAAAAAAAGAACAACTCTTCATGATCAAACAACAAAACTTGTTTTTTTAAACGGAACTCCAATCGGGAAAAATTCCCGTTCAATCTACAACATTGAAAACAATGAAAAAATACTTGGGGCTCTGCTGATGTCAAGAATCGGTGTAGGCGGAATGGCAATTGGAGAGCCCATTTTAGTCTGTCCAAACTGGATTGCAGACAAATATCTTGAACCTACTAACGACCCAGTTGAAAACCTTGAAAGAAAACTGCGCAGAGTTGCCGTTCTTGCCGCTAAAAAAGAACGGGAAGGTTGCAACGTCTTAATCAAAAGCATCCAAAACAAGTGCGATGAAATAATAAAAACCAAGGACAATGATCTGAAATCCAAACTTGAAGCGGTTGAAAGGAAACACCGTGAGGAATTAAAGAAAGAATCGGAATTTACAAATGAACAACTCAAAATCAAACAGGACTATTACTATAAAAAAACAACCAACCTTATTGAAGAAAAAATCAATCTCATAGACCAATACCAGAAAAAAGAAATAAAACAAAAAGAGGAACTGCAAAAAACAAAATCAAGCCTTGAAACACAATTAAAAGAAAGGGAAGAAGAAATTGCACAGTTAAAAAAAAATGAAACACTCATGACTGTTCTCAAGGTAGCAGTAATAACTGCAGCATTGGCAGCTACAGGAGGAATTGGCTATGCTGTTCTAAAAAACATTATACCTCAATCGAAACCTTACACCGTGCTTTACTCAGAAAAACACAAGGGATTCTATGTTCAAATAGATGATTTGGACGCAAGAGTAAAAATAGGGGGTGAACTCATCAAATCACGCAAAAAAGAAGACGGAGATTATAATTACGCTGATTCCGACGCCATAGACGGCATATACAAACGAGCAATTCAATGTGATAAAGAGGACGGAAAGATAACCAGCCAGTATAAACCTTATGACGCATTAAACTTTTTCGCAACTCTTGCAAAAAAATCAGGGGATCCTGAGGTTCTTGAGAAGCAGGACCTAGACTTATTCCCGAAAGAAAAGCGCGTTGATTTTAAAACAGTGACAGGAGAGGAACCGGCAAAATGACAGACCTCGGCCAAAAAATAGACGAGGCGGCGAAAGATTTACTCACGCAATACTCTAAAAAATTGACCGAAGAAGAAATTGAAAAAATAAAGAAAGAAGCGTATGAAAAAGGAGTTCAAGAAAGCACAAACACCAACAAAAAAGAAATTCAAACATTACAAGCAAAATTTGAAGAATTACGGCCGGCTTTAAAAGAGCCATCAATTAAAAAAACTGAACTTGAAGATTTGCTTAAGGAAAATGAACACTCTTTGATTGAAAAATACAAGAAAAATGATGAAGAAAAATCGCTGAAAATACATGAGTTAGAAAAAGAACTTGAGCAATATAAAACGGAAAAAAGCGACCAGTTTAAAAGACAACAATTCATTGACAAATACATTCGTAATTGGCCCGGCGTATGCGCTGTTTTCGGATTAGAGACCGCCATAGCAGCATATCCGCTGCACAAAACATATTTTTCAGAAATGCTAGATCCTGGAAAGTTTCCCCTTCCTTTAAAAACCCCAATCATAGGCATGCTGTGCGGAACAATTTACGGAACATTATATGGAATCACTAATTACTTTGTTAACGATCTCAATAACAATACTAACTGGTCAAAAGATGAGAAATTATCGCACACCGCTCTTTATCCGTTTTTTTCATCCATAGGCGGCGCTCTAGGAGGTTTCCTTTTTTCGCTGCTTGGTTCACCCACTGCAGCAGAAATTGGAATATATCTAGGCACAGCGACGAGCATAGGAATATGGGCTCAAATGTCTCACAGAAAGTCACACTTTTAAATCGAATAACTAATAAACTTCTAATAACCCCTTAGTGAAGAAGAGGTCAAATGCTCAAACCACGCAGCAAATTCAGCCACAAAGGGCAAAATGGCAAAGTTCTGATTATTGGGGGCAGTGTCGACTGCCCGGGCAGTCCAACATTTGTAGGAATGGCGGCCATGGCAACAATACGCGCAGGAGCTGATTTAGTAGTTATTGCTGCGCCAGAAAAAGTCGCATGGGCAGTGAATTGCATCGCGCCGGATTTAATCACTCGCAAAATAAAAGGAGATAACTTTTCCCAAAAAAATGTTTCTGAAGTTTTGAAACTTTGCAAATGGGCAGACGTTATTGCCGTAGGAAACGGAGTGGCGTTCACAAAAGGCGCCAAAGAATTCATGCAGAAAACAATTAATGGAATTGTAAAATTAGGAAAACCGCTTGTGATTGACGCAGCAGCTTTACGGGTTGTGAAAATTCAGGAATTAAAGAGCGCAGTCTTGCTGCCTCACGAAGGCGAGCTATCAGAACTGCTCAAAAACAGCAAACTAACTCACAAAAGCGTTCAAAAAAATCTGGGAACGAACATTTTGGTGATGAAAGGTCACCCGCGCACAATAATTTTATCCAAAACAAAAAAAGCAATAAATTTAACAGGCAACGCGGGAATGACACACGGCGGAACAGGAGATGTTCTGTGCGGAATTGTCGCGGGGCTAATCGCTCAGGGCAACGATTTATTTGAATCGGCAAAAATTGGAACTTACGTCAACGGAAAAGCGGCCGATTTGCTTCTTAAAAAAATGGGACTCGGCTACATAGCAAGCGATTTAATTGACGAAATACCTCTCATCCTTAAACCAATGCAGCGAATAAAATAAGCAACCTTTTTAAAACAGCAAAACATTTTCTTTCCTATGAAGAAATCGATAATAATTGTAATCGCCATCATTCTCGCACTAATTGTAACTGCGGTAATTTTAATTGCGCCACCATCAGCGGCAACGGCAATTCTATACATTGAAAGCGGAACAGTTGAAGTTGACCAAGGAAAAGGATGGGAAAGCGCCACCAACGAAATGAACCTTGATGTGGGAGACAGCGTTCGCACACTAAACGGAGAAGCCACCCTAATATTACTTGAAGGAGAAGTAATGCAGCTTGAGCCAAACACAGAAATCAAACTTGATTTAGTCTCAAAGAAAAAAATCAGCATAATACAAAAAACAGGAGAAACATGGAACAAAGTCACAAAAATATCAGGAGTTCGGGAATACGAAGTCACAACTCCAACAACAGTCGCTACAGTTCGAGGAACAGAATTCTTGCTTGGAATGGGCGATATGGAAGTTGCTGAAGGAACTGTTGACTACGAAAGACTATCAGACAAAAAAATGATGAAAGTTAACAAACTCGAAAAAGCGCTCGCAAACAGCATGACAATGGAAAAAATGAGCGAATCTGATATGTCCAAAATGGAAAAATACAGAAGCCGAATGATAAAACGCCTTGAACGAACCCGTGAAAGAGAACTAAACAAACACAGAATATTCCTAAGATTCGCAGAAAAAAACGGATACACAGAACAGGTTCTTCGAGATACACTCTCTGAAATGGACAACGGTCAAAAAAATCCTGACGAATACTACCAAAAAACCCCAGGCGTTCTAAAACCGCGCGCAAAAAGAACTTTCGAACTCACAAAAGCAATAAAAGAACTAAAGAATGAAACTCGCGGCACTCGTTAGCGCGGCGATAATCGCGCTCATACTATCGGCGTTCGCAATCCTTCACGTATTCTCAGGCTGGAACGCGACACTAACAGACACACTATACACTATAGAAGAACCGCTCCAAAAAATAATAATTGTTGCAATTGACGATAAAAGCATACAAGAAATTGGAAGATGGCCTTGGAATCGAGAAGTTTACGCGCCATTATTAGTCGCAACATACCAAGCAAAAGTAGTCGCGTTTGATATCGCTTTTTTTGAACCAAGCACTCAAGATT
>Ga0187894_10003809_pt1 | contig 16604 bp, 17 predicted proteins | sample GBC1701081metaG_FD_136650 | JGI IMG/M metagenome (GOLD analysis project Ga0187894, IMG submission 136650) | White microbial mat communities from a lava cave in the Kipuka Kanohina Cave System on the Island of Hawaii, USA - GBC170108-1 metaG ... | reverse complement strand
GCCCGCCTCCGAACTCTGGACACGGAGCCGTGCCGCGTATTACCGGTGCGAAGTAAAGGGTTCAGCCCGATGCTGATTACACCCGAACGTCGAACAGTACCAGAGGGCCGCTATTGGGGCGCCGTTAGCCCCCTGTTCACGCTTACTCGCTCAGGGCGTGGAAAAGCGGGGGCTCATCCGGCCGGGAGCGAGAGCGCAGCGTTGGCATCCCGGTCCCCGGTACTGTCCGTTCCATGGGTTGGCTACCTGAGGCTCCGGCGTTGGTGTTGGTTTCGGTGGTCCTGGGATGTGCCTTTTTCCTGGTCGAGGCGGCGCTGCCTACCTTCGGCGTCGCCACCGTGGCGGGCCTCGGGTTGCTCGGTCTCGGGGTGTTGGCCGCCGGCGAGCAACCGTCGCCTTGGTGGCCCCTGATTCTCGTGGCAGCGGCTCTGTGTATCTGGGCCGTTCTCCTGATTGCTCAACGTCCTTCTCCGGCGGCACAGGCTGTGTCGGCTTCGTTGTTCGGGATAGGCAGCGTTGCCTATGGCGTGTTGGCCACCGATCCCGCCACGGTGGCCGTCGGCGTGGTGGGATCGGTGGCGTTGCCGTTCGCATTCCGTCGCCTGCTGGCGGCATCGGTGCGCCTCGTCGATGCTGCGCCCCAAACGGGCATGGAGGCCCTGATCGGCCGGCCCGCAACGGTGGTGGCGTGGACCCAGGACCACGGAACGGTGCGGGTGGACGGTTCGCTGTGGGACGCCCGAAGCGGAGCGGGGACACCGGCACCTGTAGCGGTGAACACCGAGGTGATGGTTACCGGATATAACGAAATGACCGTAGAAGTCAAATAGGGCATCGTTACTGCTTGCAGGGCAAGGTCACAACGGGCTGGACCAACGGCGAAAGAATGGTGGCTATATGGAATCGGTACTCGGAGCAGGACTCATCGTCCTATTGATTGTTTTTGCGTTCCTGGCCGCCTCGGTCAAGATCGTCCAGGAATACGAGCGGGGAGTCATTTTCCGCCTCGGCCGGTGTGTGGGGGCCAAGGGTCCCGGGATCTTCCTGGTGATCCCCATCATCGACAAGATCATCCGCACCAACCTGCAGATCGTGGCCGTACCGGTGGCCTCCCAAGCGGTGATCACCAAGGACAACGTCACCGCCACCGTCGATGCCGTGGCCTTCTTCCAGGTCATCGACCCGGCGGCGTCGGTGGTGAAGATTCGCGACTGGTACTCGTCGTCGCAGTTGGTGGCCCAGACCACACTGCGCTCCACGGTCGGCCGCCACGAACTGGACCAGCTTTTGAGCGAGCGCGACCGCATCGACGCCGAACTCCAAGGGGCGCTCGACGTGCAGACCTCGCCTTGGGGCGTGAAGGTTCACCGGGTGGAAATTCGCGACGTCGGCCTGCCCGAGCAGATGCAGCGGGCCATGGCCCGCCAAGCCGAAGCCGAACGGGAGCGCCGGGCCAAGATCATCGCCGCCGAGGGCGAACTGCAGGCGGCTTACAAGCTGGGCGAGGCGGCCAACATCATCTCCGGTTCGCCCGGGGCGCTTCAACTACGTCAGTTGCAGACCATGGCCGAGATTTCCGCTGAGAACAGCTCCACGGTGGTGTTCCCGTTCCCGATTGAGATGCTGGAGGCATTTCAGACTGTTGCGCGAGTCGTCGCCAATGTTGCGGGACCGCTACCGTCCACCTCGCCCGCGCCCATGTCGCCCCCAGATCTTCGGACGGTGGAATAGCCGGTGGGGCGAGTCCTGGGTGTCGGGATAGCTCTGGCCGCCCATCTGGCTGTTGGCTTCCTCTATGCCGCTGCGGGCCTAGTGGTGCCGGGCCTCTACCTCTTCGGGCTTTGGGCGATCTGGGGCGCCTTGGCTGTTGTCGGAGTTTTGGCTGTTCGGCGGCGTCGACCTGTGGGCTATGTGCTAGCGGTGCCAGTGGCGGCGATCGTGATCTTGATGGCGGTTGTGTCGGCTGGAGGGGCCCTCCTGAACTGGCAGGCTTAGCGACCCTGGACCACACTCCATGGGTGACGACAGCTAAACCAAAGGTGGTTGTGGTGGGCGGCGGCTTCGGCGGCTTGGCCTGTGCCAGGGCGTTGCAGGCCTGGCCCGTGAGCGTCCACTTGATCGACAGCCACAACTATCACCTGTTTACGCCCTTGCTTTACCAGGTGGCGACCGGTCTGTTGAACCCGTCGGACATCGCCTACCCGTTCCGTACGTGCTTTCGCGGATCGCCCAATGTGCGCTTCCAACAGGCCAGGGTCGCAACGGTTGACGAGTCGGCCAAGCACCTGGTCACCGAAGCGGGCGAGACCATTTCCTATGACTATCTGGTTTTGGCCACCGGCAGCACGAATAACTACTTCGGGGATCCGGCCCTGGCCGCTTTCACTCTGGGCATGAAGACTTTGGAGGAGGCCTTGCGCCTCCGCAACCATGTATTGAACTGTCTTGAGCAGGCGGCTCAGACCACCGACGAAGCCGAGCGCCGGCGCCAGCTCACCTTCGTCGTGATCGGCGGGGGTCCCACGGGCGTCGAGTATGCCGGGGCTCTCGGCGAGCTGCTTCAACTCGTTCTTGGCACGGAGTTTCCCGAACTCGATGTCCACTGGGCTCGGGTGGTGGTGGTGGAGGGCCAGGATCGACTCCTCCACACCATGAAGCCCCGCCTCGGCCGTTACGCGGCCAAGACCTTGCAGCGGCGGGGCATTGAAGTGCGCGCCGGTGTCATGGTCTCGCGGGTGACTCCCGACACCGTCGAACTGTCAGACGGCAATGCGATCCCAACCGCCACCGTGGTGTGGTCGGCCGGCGTGAAGCCCGACCTGCCGAGGAATTCGGCCGGTCCCATGAAGGGCCGTATCACCGTGGACGGCGACTTTCGTATCGTTGGCTGGCCAGGCTCCTTCGCCATCGGAGACGGGGCTGCTTTCACGGGGTCTGACGGTGAGATTCTGCCGATGCTGTCGGCGCCGGCCATGCAGGGTGGCCGTCACGTGGCCCGCGTGATTCTTGACGATATCGGCATCGGGCCGCCGGGGGAGCCCAGGGCGCCCTTTCGCTACATCGACAAGGGAACCATGGCCACCATCGGCCGCAACGCCGCCGTCGGCCAGATCAAGCGCTTCCAAATGACCGGATTTATCGGTTGGGTGGCCTGGCTGGCCGTACACCTCTACTACCTGGCCGGATTCCGCAACCGCCTGGTGGTGCTGTCGACCTGGGGGTTCAACTACCTTCACCGGGATCGGCCGATCCGGATCATCGCCCGGGCCGACGAGTAAAGCCCGCGCTATGTGGCGGAGGGGAACCCGGGTGTGCCCATGTCCTTTTCGGAGCCAAGGCGGAGCCGGCTGGCTCGTCCTGCGTTGTCGAGGTCGAACACCACCCGCTGGCCTTGGCGCAGCATCCGGAAAACCGAGCCCTGCAGGGCGCCCACGGCCAGTTCGTATTCCGATCGGTCCAGGTCGCGCATGATCACGCCTTCACCGGTTCCGGGGTCGTAAGCCTTGACCACTCCCTGCACGGACCGGAGGCTACAGGAATCGGTGTTGTTGTCCCGCTTGGCTGACCGCCTGAGCGGACCCCCGGGCCAGACGTGGGTGGGCGACGACGCCGCCGTGGTCCCGGCCCCCGCCGGGGCGATGGTTTTGGCCGCCGACGCGGTGGTGGCCGGCGTCCACTGTGATCTGTCGCTAGTGGGCCTGGACGACATGGGATGGAAGGCCCTGGCTGTCAACGTCAGCGACTTGGCGGCCATGGGCGCCCGACCCACCCATGGTCTGGTGACCCTGATCGGTACCTTCACCGAGACTGACTTCGAGGACCTCTATCGGGGCTTGGCCGCCGCCTCGACCGCCTACGGGTGCCCGGTGGTAGGGGGCGATCTGTCGGCCGGCGGTGGCCTTGCACTGGTGGTGGCCGTGGTCGGCGACGGAGCCGGTCCGGCCTTCCCGGTGCTGCGGTCGGGTGCCCAACCGGGTGACACCGTGATGGTGACCGGGCCGCTGGGATCCTCGGCCGCCGGCCTGGCGCTGCTGCAACAGGGCCGTGGCGGCGAGGCGCCGGATCTGGTTAGGGCGCATCGTCGCCCCACGGCCCGTGTGGCTGAAGGCCGGGTCGCCCGGGCTCACGGAGCCACAGCCATGATCGACGTGTCCGACGGACTTGGCATCGACCTGCACCGTCTGGCCAACGCTTCGGGGGTTGGGATCAAGCTCGACCGGGTGCCGGTCGCTCAGGGAGTGGAGTTGGTGATTCCCCAGGGCCCGAGCGGCCCTCTGAGCGGGATCGCGGGCCCGGCCGGCGAGCATTCGGCAGCCGAGTGTTTCGCCCTGGGCGGAGGAGAGGACTACGAACTGATCTTCACGGTGGCCGATCCGGCTCCGCTGGTGGCGGGGTTCATCGCCGCCGGATTGAGCGAACCGCTGGCTATAGGGCGGTGCACTGCACAACCCGGCGAAAGGCGCTGGGGCCATGGCGCGATGCCGCTGGCCGGGTGGGAGCACTCGTGGTAAACGCTCCCCGGGTGGTGCTTGCCGTCGCCGGGTCGGACTCCTCCGGCGGCGCCGGCCTCGCCGCCGACATCAAGACCATCGCGGCCCACGGTCTGTGGCCGGCGGTGGCCGTGACGGCTGTGACTGCCCAGAACACACTGGGCGTGCAAACCCTGGAGATGGTGTCGCCCGAACTGGTCCGCGCCCAGATTGCCTCCGTGGTGAGTGATCTCCCGGTCAGGGCGGCCAAGACCGGCATGCTGGGTTCGCCCGATGTGGTCGCCGCCGTGGCCAAGGTGATCGTGGAGCTGGGGGTGCGTCCGCTGGTGGTGGACCCGGTGATGATGACAGGCAGAGGCCAGCGCCTCAGCCCGTCGGGTGGCCCGGCCGGTCCCGACCCCGAATTGGTGGAGGCCATTGTGGCCCTGCTGATTCCCCTGGCCGACGTTCTCACCCCCAATCTGGCCGAGGCGGCGGCACTGTCGGGCCTGAGCGTTTCAACCCGGGCCGACATGGTCTCCGCTGGCCGAATTCTCATAGGTCTGGGCGCCCGGATCGTGCTGGTGAAGGGCGGTCATCTCGGCGGGGATTCCTCACCCGATTGCCTGGTGGCCGAACAGGGCGAGGCGATTTGGCTGGACGCCCCTCGCTTGGCCGCCCCGCATGACCACGGCACCGGATGTGTCCTTTCGGCCGCCGTTGCCTCGGAATTGGCCCAGGGCACCGACGCCATCGAGGCGGTGGCAGCTGCCAAGCGATTCGTCACGGAAGCAATTGCTGCAGGCGTGGCGATGGGGGAGGGCGTCGGCCCGGTCGACCCCTGCTGGGGTGCGACAAGCTTGGGCGCTCAGACCGAGGGTGCTCAGACCGAGGGCGACTGCGTGCGGTGATCGGGTGCGGCCAGGTTCACCACTGAGCCCGCCACCGGCCCGCCGTTGCCGTCGAATTCATACCAGCGGCCGGCCAAATTGCCTACCGGAACCGATTCGACACCCAGGGCCCGATCCAGGGCGCGTGCCACGCCTCCGTGACTCACGACAAGGACGTCGCCGGTAGGCAGAGCCTCGGCTGATCGGACGAGGGCTCCGACCACCCGGTCGGTGAAAGCGCCCTCGGGTTCTCCGCCTGGAGTGGCCTCGATCCGCCCAGCGATCCACGCCGCCATCTCCTCGGGCCAACGGGCCTGGATCTCCACTCTGGTCAGGCCCGACCACTCGCCGACGTTGCGCTCTCGCAGGTCGGCTTCGGTGTGAACTGCACCCAAACCTAAGGCTGCGGAAATGATGGCCGCGGTTCGCTGTGCCCTCTGGAGGTCGGATGCCACCACCGAGGTGAATGCGAGAGGCTCGATAACCGCAAGCTGGGCCGCCGCCTCGGCCGCCTGCGCTTCACCGAGTGCCGACAAGGGCGGGTCTGCCCACCCCTGCCAGCGACCGAGCGCATTCCAGGTGGATTGACCGTGACGTACGAGCAGAATCCGGCGCGACACGGCGACGATGTTGGCAGCTCCACGACCCAACTGCGATCCGCAGCGACATTTGAGCGGCGGTAGAGCCAGGCCTGCTCCGGCGACTGGAGCGGCTCGGCCCTACCGACCCGGGTGCAACTGGGGGGAGCTGCACTGCAAACAAGTATCGGTTGCCCGGGGCGGGTACTTGAGCGCGGTTTGACTGAATTCTTGGCGTCGCCTCGCATAGCCATCCAACGAAGGGCATACGGGGCCGCCCAAAGAACTGGGCAGACGCCGGAAAGGCTACGATGCCGCGGAATCCAGCAGGACTTTTTGGAGGAGGCGCGTGCCCGGAACCGTGGTGGTCGGCACCCAATGGGGTGATGAGGGCAAGGGCAAGCTGACCGACCTGTTGGCCGAACACCACGACCTGGTTGTGCGCTACCAGGGTGGTCACAACGCCGGCCATACCATCGTGGTGGACGGGGCTTCTTTCGCCCTCCAGCTGATTCCGAGCGGCGTGCTCTATCCCGAAGTGACGCCGGTCATCGGCAACGGGGTTGTGGTGGATCCGGCCGTGCTCATCGCCGAGATCGACGGCCTCGAAGCGAGAGGGGTGAAGGCCAGTCGCGTCCGCCTCAGCGGCAATGCCCATCTGATAATGCCCTACCACGGGGAACTCGACCGCCTCACCGAGCGTCGCCTGGGCAACAACGCCCTGGGCACCACCAAGCGGGGCATCGGACCGGCTTACGCCGACAAGGCCGCTCGGGTGGGCCTACGGGTCCAGGACCTGCTCGATCCCAAGATCTTCCGCGAAAAGCTCGAGGTGGTCCTGCGGGAGAAGAACCTGATCCTGGCCAAGGTCCACAACCGCCTGCCCCTGTCGGCTTCCGACATAGCGGATGAATATCTGGAGCAGTACCGGCCCCGGCTCGAACCTCTCATCGCCGACACCGTCTCTCTGGTCCACGATGCCCTGGAATCTCGTCGCCACGTGCTTTTCGAAGGGGCCCAGGCCACCTTCTTGGACCTCGACCACGGCACGTATCCCTTCGTCACCTCGTCCAACCCGGTAGCGGGCGGGGCACTGGTGGGCGCCGGGGTCGGGCCCCGGCACGTGTCGCGGGTGATCGGGGTCACCAAGGCCTACACCACTCGCGTGGGCGCCGGACCGTTCCCGACGGAACTTCACGACGAGGCCGGCGAGTGCCTTGTGGATCGGGGCCGCGAGTTCGGGACCAATACCGGACGCCGACGCCGCACAGGCTGGTTCGATGCCGTGATGGTGCGCCAGGCGGCCCGGCTCAACGGCCTCACCGAGTTGGCCGTCACGAAGCTCGACGTGTTGGACACCTTTGATTCGCTCAAGGTCTGCGTGGCCTATGAGGCCGAAGGTGAGCGCTACCGCCACATGCCCTACCACCAATCGGTGCTGCACAAGGTGGTCCCGGTGTACGAGGAGATCCCCGGTTGGAAGTGCGATCTCACGAAGGTGACCAGTCCCGGCGACCTGCCGGCGGCGGCGCGCCGTTATCTGGATTTCCTGGCGTCGCAGTGCGGCGTGCCTGTCGACCTGGTGGGGGTCGGACCCGGCCGTGACCAGTTCGTTGCCCTGGATCCCAACGGGCTGGGCACCGGGTCCGGGTTTCGGCCAGGCTCTGACCCGGACGATTTTGATAAAGAGGACCGCGATTGGGGGCATGGCCCCGGCGTCTTGGTCCTGTGACCCGGGTTTGCGTGGTAGGTGCCGGCGGCCGGGAGCACGCTTTGGCCCGATCGCTCGGCCGCAACGCCCAGATCATCGTCACGCCTGGTAATCCTGGGATCGTGGGTTCCATCCCGATTCCTCCCACCGATGTCGATGCTGATCTGTTCGTGATCGGTCCCGAGGGCCCTTTGGTGGACGGTCTGGCGGACCATTTGCGCGCCAAGGGGCGCCTGGTGTTCGGGCCAGGTGCCGACGGAGCCCGCCTGGAGGGGTCAAAGGCCTGGATGAAGGAGTTGTTGGCCGAAGCCGGGGTGCCCACGGCCCGCCACGGGTCTTTCTCCGAGGTGGCCCCGGCGTTGACGTTTCTGGCCTCGCTGGCCCCGCCGTATGTGGTCAAGACCGATGGGCTGGCCGCCGGCAAGGGCGTCGTGGTGACCTCGGATCTGGCCGAGGCGGCCGACGACGTTGCGGCCAAGTTGTCGGGTATGGCCTTCGGCGAGGCGGGTCGGCGGGTGGTGATCGAGGAAGGATTGAGCGGTCCGGAGCTGTCGGTTCTGTGTTTGTGTGACGGCACTCGGGCGGTCCCCCTGGCCCCGGCTCAAGATTTCAAGCGACTGGGTGACGGCGCCACGGGCCCCAATACCGGCGGGATGGGGGCTTATTCGCCGGTACCGGTCGCCGGAGCCGATGTCGTGGACCGCCTGATGAACCAGGCCGTGGAACCGACCATGGCCGCTCTGCGGCGCCGGGGGATCGACTACCGAGGAGTGCTCTATGCGGGGCTCATGCTCACCGCCGATGGCCCCAAGGTCCTGGAGTACAACGTGCGTTTCGGCGACCCCGAGGCTCAGGCTGTTCTGCCCCGCCTCACCACCGATCTGGTCGGCCTGCTGAGCGAGGCGGCATCGGGCCACCTGGTCACCGAGCCGGTCTTCGATCCCCGGGATTCGGTGACGGTGGTGCTGGCCACCGAGGGTTATCCCGGTCCGCCCCGCACCGGCGATGCCATCCGGGGCCTGACCGCGCTTTTGAATCACCCGCCCGACGGGGTGACCGCATTTTGTGCCGGCGTCAGCCGCAACGATCAGGGCGAACTGGTTACGGCAGGAGGCCGGGTGGTAGCGATTACCGCGCTCGGCTCTGGCCTGGCCGAGGCCCGACGTCGAGCCTATGAAGCTGCCGGCACCGTTTCGTGGCCGGGGATGGTGTGGCGAAAAGATATTGCCGAGGAGGCAGCATGCCTATAGCCGAGGAGGCAAAATGCGTATAGCCATCTTGATGGGATCCGACAGCGACCGTGCCCGGATGGCCCCGGCCGCCGATCTTCTCGCTGAGTTCGGAGTGGAAGCGACCGTGGCGGTGATGTCGGCTCACCGCAGCCCCGCAGTGGTGGCGGCCTTCGCCTCTGGCGCGCGCTGCGACGGGTATGGCGCCATCATCTGTGGCGCGGGCATGGCCGCTCACCTGGCCGGTGCGGTGGCGGCCAACACAACGCTGCCGGTCATCGGCGTTCCCCTGGGTGGCGGCGCCTTGAACGGACTCGACGCCCTTTACGCCACCGTGTCCATGCCCCGAGGAGTACCGGTGGCCACCGTGGCAATCGATGGCGCTATGAACGCCGCGCTGTTGGCCGTCCAGATGCTGGCCATCACCGACTCGGGTCTGGCCGCGCAGCTCGACCAACGTCGCACGCCTCGGTGATACCCCGCTACAGCCTGGCGGCCATGACCGCGCTGTGGAGTGACGAAGCCCGCCTGGCCGGTTGGCTTGACGTCGAGATTCTGGCCACCGAGGCCTGGGCCGCTCTCGGCGTGGTTCCTTGCGACGCCGCCGCCGCCGTGCGGGCTGGCGCCCCGCCGGCCGATGCTGCCCTGGTAGCGGCCGTCGCGGCCCGCGAAGAGGTGACCGACCACGACGTGGCCGCCTTTGTCGACGTGGTGGCCGCATCGATCGGCCAGCCTGCCGGGGCCTGGGTCCACTACGGCCTGACATCGTCCGACGTGGTGGACACCGCCCTCTGCGTCACCTTGACTCGAGCCTGTGATCTCCTCCTGGAGGCCGTCGACGGGCTGATCGCCGCGCTCAAGGTGCGGGCCGTCGAGAATCGCCACACCGCGATGGTGGGCCGCACCCACGGCATGCACGCCGAGCCGACCACGCTGGGCGTGAAGCTGGCTCTATGGGCGCTGCAGGCCGATCGCGACCGCCAGCGCCTTCGGGCCGCGCGCACCGCAGTGGCGGTGGGCAAGCTTTCGGGCGCCGTCGGGACCTACTCCAATATCGATCCGGCGGTGGAGGCTTCGGTATGTGCCGCTCTGGGTTTGGTGGCGGTGCCCGCCACCCAGGTTGTGGCTCGAGATCGCCACGCCGAGTTCCTGTGGGCCTGCGCGTCAGTGGGAGCCTCGGTCGAGGCTTTCGCCACTGAGATCCGTCACCTCCAGCGCAGCGAGGTGGGGGAGGTGACCGAACCGTTTCGCGCGGGTCAAAAGGGCAGTTCGGCAATGCCCCACAAGCGCAACCCCATCACATGTGAGCGCCTCGCCGGCCTGGCCAGGGTGCTGCGGGCCAACCTGGGAGCCGGGTTGGAAAACGTGGCCCTGTGGCATGAACGCGACATCTCCCATTCCTCGGTGGAGCGGGTGATCCTCCCCGACTCGTCGCTATTGACTTACTACCTCCTGGTGCGGATGACCCGCGTGGTGGAGGGCATGGTCGTGCATCCCGAGCGCATGGCGGAGAACCTGGACCGCTCACTCGGACTGGTCTTCAGCCAACCGGTGCTGCTCGCCCTGGTGGCGGGCGGACTGTCGCGCGACGAGGCCTACCGGGTGGTGCAGGATTGCGCCTCGCTCGCCTGGGCCGAGGGTCGCCGGTTCCGCTCGGTCCTCCAAGACGATGCCCGGGTGCCCTTGGACGCAGCCCAGCTCGACGAGGCCTTCAGCCTCGAACGCGCTCTGCGCAACACCGGGTCCACATTCGAAGCCCTCGGAAAGGTTGCCCCGTGAGAGAACTGATCCACCAAGGCAAGGTCCGCGACGTCTACGACATCGGCGCTGGGCTGCTGGCCATGGTGGCCTCCGACCGGATCTCGGCGTTCGACGTGGTCATGGCCGAACCGGTGCCCGACAAGGGCCGGGTTCTATCCGGACTGACGGCCTTCTGGGTCAAGGAACTGGCCGCAATCGTGGGCAATCACCTGGTAGCCCTGGAGGCCGACGGCCGCACGATGGTTGTTCGCCGCGCTGAGATGCTGCCTATCGAATGCATAGTCCGGGGCTACCTATCCGGTTCCGCGTGGGCGGAGTACCGCCGGGCGGGCACGGTGCACGGCATGGCCATGCCGGAGGGACTTCAAGAGGCCGACCGTTTGGCGGCACCTGTATTCACTCCGTCCACCAAGGCGGCGGTGGGCGATCACGACGAGAACATTTCGGTCGATCAGGCCGCTGATCTGGTGGGCTCCGATGTCGTGGCCAAGGCCAGTGCCATTTCCCTGGCCATCTTCGAGCACGCCTCGGCCCGCCTCGCCTCGGCCGGGCTCATCCTGGCCGACACCAAGTTTGAACTGGGCTGGATCGACGGCCGGCTGAGCCTGTGTGACGAGGTGTTGACCCCCGATTCGTCGCGGCTGTGGGAGCGCGCCGACTGGCGGCCGGGGTTCACGCCCGCTTCGTTCGACAAGCAGCCGGTCCGCGACTGGCTGGAGGCGACCGGGTGGGACAAGCGTCCGCCGCCTCCGGCCCTTCCCGACGAAGTTGTGGCAGCGACCAGAGTTCGCTATCTGGCCGCCTACGAACGCATAACCGGTGAGGCGCTGGCGCCGTCTTGCGACGAGCCTCGACCAGTCGGGTGAGAGGGATATTGCGATGATGAGCTTCGACGTGATGGTGGAGGTTCGGTTACGGCCGGGCATTGCCGATCCGCCGGCGGCCACGATCGCCAGGGTCCTGCCCACCATGGGATTCGACGAGATCTCGGCGGTGTCCATGGGTAAGGCCATCCGCCTTCGCATTACCGCCCCCGACGAGGCCGCGGCCCGAGCCCGGGTAGAGGATCTGACTCGCCGTCTTCTCACCAATCCGGTCATGGAGGACGCGCTGATCTCGATCCAAGCGGTTTCCAGCGGCGGTTCGGACGCTTGATTCAAGTTGGAGTGGTGGTCTTTCCGGGGACCAATTGCGAACACGACGTGGTGGAGGCGTTGAGTGTGGCCGGAGCCGAGGCTCGACTCGTCTGGCATGGTGACGAGCATCTGGGGGACGTTGACGCGGTAGTCCTTCCGGGAGGCTTCGCCCACGGCGACTATCTACGGCCGGGAGCAATCGCCCGCTTTTCGCCGATTATGTCGGCATTGGTGGCTTTTGCTCACGAAGGTGGCCCCTTGGTGGGAATCTGCAATGGATTTCAGGTTCTTACCGAAGCCGGCTTGCTCCCCGGAGCGCTACAGAAGAATCAAGGTCTACGGTTCATCTGCGCGCCAGCTTGCGTTCGGGTGGATTCAACTCGGTCGTCGGTGACCTCCGGAGCCCATGTGGGCCAGGTACTGAACCTTCCCATCAACCACTTCGAGGGAAATTACACCTGCACGCCTGAGGCGTTGGCTGAATTACGGGCCGAGGATCGGGTGGTTTTGCGCTATTGCCACAACCCCAACGGCTCAGTTGACGATATCGCCGGAATTTGCTCGGCCGGTCGCAACGTGGTCGGCCTCATGCCCCACCCGGAGCGGGCCAGCGACTCGCTGCTCGGGTCCACCGATGGCTTGGTTCTGCTCCGTTCGCTAGTTAACCCGGCGTTGTAGGCGCCGCGACTGGCCCCGACCCCCGCCGGCGAAGCCCGGGGTTCAGTCGTTCTGCCGGCCTCGATCAGTCGGCGCCGCGGCGGACGTTGGCCCGCCGAAGCACGGCGGGGTCCACGCCCAATTGGCGCCACGCTGCATAGGAGATCCCCTTGCGGTCACCGTAGGGACCGGCGGCCTCCACGAAGGCTTCTTCCAAGGCGGCGAGATCGACAACAGTTCCGGCAGTTTCCAATTCGTTGGTCAGGTCCATCCGCTCCTGAACCAAATGGAGACGAGTAAGCGGATCGGCGTCGTTGATGCTTTCGTCGATAATGGCGAGGCGCCTCTCCACCGACTCTGTGGTGCGCTTGCGACCGCGCTTGGGCTTGTGCGCGTCGAGCGCTTCCAGATATCGGCGAACGGCCCGACCTTGATCACGACCGACGGCTAGAGCAGCTTTGTGGTTGTCCGACATGGGGGTGCGAGATTTTCTGCCTTTAGCCGTAGTTGCAATCGCTGAGTCCTCTTTGGCGGCGTCCGTCTTCGATGCATCTCGTCTGGTTGCCATTGCGCCATTGTTCCTCACTGAGTCCGAGTGGGCAAATCAACCTCGGCCTTTTATCATTCGGCCGCTCGTCATTCAGCATTAAGTAGTGATTGACCTAGCATTCGATCTGATGCGGCTGTCGTTCGGGGACCGATAGCGTCGGGAAGGTGAGCAAAACCTTGCATCAGGCTCTGGGCCTTACCGACACCGAAGCAGCCGCCATCGAACGGATACTTGGTCGGGGCCCGAACGATCTGGAACTAGCGATGTATTCGGTGATGTGGTCGGAGCACTGTTCCTATAAGTCGTCCCGTTCGCACCTGGGCCGGTTGCCCACTGCGGCGCCCTGGGTGCTGGTGGGTCCGGGAGAGAACGCCGGGGTCGTCGATGTCGGCGATGGATTGGCTCTGGCCGTGCGCATCGAAAGCCACAACCACCCGTCGGCGATTGAACCCGCCCAGGGGGCGGCCACCGGAGTGGGTGGCATCATCCGGGACATCTTCACCATGGGCGCTCGTCCCATTGCGCTGTTGGATTCCCTGCATTTCGGCCCCCTCACGACCTCCCGGAACCGCTGGTTGATGGAGGGCGTGGTCAGCGGTATCGCCGGATACGGCAATTCGGTGGGCGTGCCTACCGTCGGAGGTGAGTTGAGTTTTCGACCCTGCTTCGGCGAAAACCCTCTGGTCAACGTGATGTGCGTTGGCTTGCTGAAGGTGGAGAACCTGGTTCTGGCTCAAGCCGGCGACGTTGGCAGCCTAGGCGTGTTGTTGGGATCGGCCACCGGAAGAGACGGGATCGGCGGAGTCAGCGTGCTGGCCTCGGCCTGCCTCGGCGAGTCGACCGGGGCCGACGAGGACAAGCGGCCGAGCGTGCAGGTGGGCGACCCCTTCGAGGAGAAGCGCCTCATCGAGGCCTGCCTCGCCCTCTACGACGCAGGACTGGTCACCGGCATCCAGGATCTGGGCGGGGCGGGACTCACGTGTGCCACCAGCGAAACCGCATCGCGGGGCGGGGCGGGAATGGACGTGGACCTTCAAGCCGTTCCGGTCCGAGAGCCGGGAATGACCGCGGCGGAGATCATGACTAGCGAATCCCAGGAACGAATGCTGGCCATCGTCAAACCGGCCGACCTCGAAGCAGTCATCGGAATATGTCACCGGTGGGAAGTGCAGGCGTCGGTTGTGGGCCGAGTCACCGCGGGGGGACGGCTTCGAATAACCGACGGGCCGGGAGGGGAGATCCTGGCCGACGTTCCGGCCAAGTCGTTACACGACGCCGCGCCGCTGTACCACCGCCCCATGCGGCCGCCCGCCGACCTGGTTCGGCGGCGGGCTGACCGGGCCGATGGGCTTCCTGCCGCTTCGCCCGCAGCGATCCTGCTGGCCATGCTCGTGGACACGTCGTGGGTGTGGCGGCAATACGACCACCAACTGTTCCTCAATACCGTGGAAGGTCCCGGTGCCGACGCCGCCGTGTGCAAGTTGAAGGCCCCGGGACTGAGCCCGATGCGGGGTGCCATCGCCATTACCACCGACTCCAACAGCCGCTGGTGCGCGCTGGATCCGCGGCGGGGCACCGCCCTGGTCACCGCCGAAGCGATGCTCAACCTGGCTTGCGTGGGCGCACGCCCCCTGGCGGTGGTGAACAATCTCAACTTCGGCAACCCCGAGCACCCCGAAGTTATGTGGCAGCTGTCCGAAGCCGTCGACGGATTGGCCGAAGCCTGTGCCGGGCTGGGAGTGCCTGTGGTTGGGGGCAACGTCAGCCTCTACAACGCCTCGGCCGGCCGCGACATCGATCCGACCCCTGTGGTGGGCATGGTGGGCCTCATCGATCGACTGGTGCGCCGGCCCCCCGGAGCCGGCCTACGTGACGGAGCCACCATCGTGGTGATAGGCCCAGTCGTCGTCGCCGACGGCCCGGGCCGCCTCGACGGTTCTCGTTGGGCCGAGATGGCCCACGCCCACCTGGGCGGCGAATTGCCGGCGGTCGACTACGAGCATCATCGGGCCGTCGCCGCGCTGGTGGCGGCTCTGGTGGGCGACGATCTCCTATTGGGGGTCCACGATGTGGCCGACGGGGGCCTGGCTCTGGCCCTGGCCGAGATGGCCATCGCTTCGACCACCGGTTTCGCGGTGGGCGACCTGGGGGGCTGCGCCAACGTCTTCTCGGAGTCGCCGTCGCGGGTGGTGGCCTGCGTGGCAACCGAGGCGCTTATAGAGGTGACCCAGAGGGCCCAGGAGGCCGGGGTGGCTGTCACCACTGTGGGTCGGGCGGGCGGTTCGGTGATGACGTTCGAGGGTCTCGCGGAGGTAAGTGTCGACGAGGCGAGGCAGTGTTGGGACAGTGCTTTGAGCCGCAGTCTGGAGCCGCTCGTGCGCTAGGCTTCCCAACCACGGGCCAACGGCCCATTACCTGCCCCTCACCCACGATCCGGGGAGTTGCGTTGGCGGTATCGGCAGGAGAACTCAACGACGACAGGGCCTTGGTGTTCGCCGTTCAGCAGGGCGACGTCAACGCTTACGGCGCGTTGTTCCAGCGTCACTACCCCGCGGTGCGCAAGGCCTGCGCCCGTCGGCTGGGCAACATGGTCGAAGGCGACGAGGTGGCCCAGGCCGCCTTCGTGCGCGCGTTGGAGCGTATTCAGCAGTGCCAGGGAGACCGCCGGTTCGGTCCCTGGGTTCACGTGATCGCCCGCTATCTGTGCATAGACACCATCCGGGCCCGGTCGCGCGTTACGCCGGAGGAGGAGCCGGTCTCGGCCAGCGAGGCCTCGGGTGGCTTGCCCGAAGACGACATGTTGGACCGGGAGCGACGGCGCAACGTTCACTTGGCTTTGGCGCAGCTTCCCGACCGCCAGCGCGACGTGGTCATAGCCCGTACCTTCGAGAATCGCCGGCCCGTCGAGATCGCGGCCGCCCTCGGCCTGTCGGTGGCGGCGGTCGACTCATTGTTATTGCGAGCCCGCCGCGGTCTGGCTCTGGCCTACGAGCGCGTGGCCGGAGAAGGCGGAGCGGCAGCCACGTTCACCAACGCTTCGGCCGCGTCGGCCCTGGGGGGAACGCTTGCCGTGGGTCCCGGGCGGGTGGTGGACAGCGTGGCGTCGGCCGGGCAGGCCATCACCACTGCGGCGGGAGACATGGCGTCGACCGCGGCGTCCCTTCCCTCGGTAAAGGGCATCGGAGCCGGCGTGGCCAGTGCGGTCATGGCTGTGAGCCTGGCCTTCACCGGTTCGGTTCCAGCGTCGGCTCCCGCCCAGGCGCCGCCCGTCGCCGTGCAAGTGGCGCCACCCAGCGGGTCGGGATTCCTGGGCGCCGATGGAACGCCCGGGTCCAACTCACCCTCCGACTCGGGCCGGCCGGGCCCTCTCGCAGGCGTCGGCTCGGTGGCCGATGCCGTGAGCCCGAGCGGCGCCTTGAACGGGGGACAGGGCAGTCGCGGACTGGTTTCTACGAGTCCGCCTCGTCCGACGTCGGGTGTCGACGTCCTGGGGGGCCTCATCGATGACGGGCTTGTGGGCAATGGTTCCGTCGTCGAATCGCTCGTATCGCCGCCCCGCTCGCCATCGCCGAATTCCTCCGTACCGCGAGCGGCTGTGCCCGAAGTCCGCGCTGTGGTGGACG
>Ga0187894_10003807_pt1 | contig 16610 bp, 10 predicted proteins | sample GBC1701081metaG_FD_136650 | JGI IMG/M metagenome (GOLD analysis project Ga0187894, IMG submission 136650) | White microbial mat communities from a lava cave in the Kipuka Kanohina Cave System on the Island of Hawaii, USA - GBC170108-1 metaG ... | reverse complement strand
GTGGCCATTGCGGGATCGTCCTTTCACGAGTCCCACTTTAGCCTCCGAATCTATTTGCTGTAAAGTTATGATCTGTGACCGCTTATAGGGCGATTGCCCTGCCGCAGAATGGGACATCAGTAAACATGACGAAAGTCGACACTTATCTGAATGTTTATTCCAAGCATGACCAAATACAAAAGTTAGGCGCTCACGAGAGTTTTTGGGCTTGGTTTTACAATCCATTCGCAGGGGTAGTGACTGCGCTCACTGCGGGACGTACAGATAAGTGTGCGATTAACATCGGAGTAGATCGGGCGCCGGGCCTCGGGAATGTTGGTCACCAGGAGCTACATACAGCAGCAGTTTGGAGAGAGATGCTGGCATGGCTGAGCCGGGCCGGTCTGTCAATTAATCAAGGAGGCGTCAATGGAACATTGAACAGCGATGGAGGTTGTCCGACGACTTATCGTGGAGGAGGTGGCGGCGGTTCTTCTCGTCCCTGCGACTACACGAAAAAGGGCTGTGACTCAAATGATCAGTAGCTTCGAATCAACTGGCCGAATCGGGTGTGACAGTTGGAAAACTGTCACACCCGTGGTTGAGGGGATCATTAATCCCATGTTTAATTCCGTGAAGAGTGGATTTTTTATACCTGACTGTCTGAAAATCATATAAGCGTAGTCAGGTATAAGGAAAGGGTTCTATGCTTAAAAATATTGTTTGCTTCGTACTCTCATTTGCGGTTATCTGTGTGTCTGCGCTTCAGAAAGCATGCAGGGAAGTTGCAGGAAAAGAAGTTTCAGGGAGAAAATTTTCTACAATGGCCTCACGCAATGAACCGGGAAGCACGGCATCGCTCACCCAAGCCATGGCGCCATTCGGCAAATACACCGAAAATATCAATGGAGTCTCGCTGGAATTGGCCAGGGTACCCGCAGGAAGTTTTCTGATGGGCAACGATCGCAGCCCTAACCCGGAGGAGAAACCGGCGCATCAGGTTAACATCAAATCCATCTTTATAGGTCAGTATGAGATTACCCGGCAGCAGTGGAATATCGTTGTAGACACTCTGCCAAAGATCAATCGCACGCTGAAAAGGCAGAACATTGGCCCGGCTTTTGGTTGGGTCATTGAGGAGACAACACCAGCAGACGCGATATTCTGGGACGACGCTGTTGAGTTCTGCGAACGGCTTTCGAGGTTCACAGGCAAAAAATACCGGCTGCCATCGGAAGCCGAATGGGAGTATGCATGCCGGGCAGGGACGCAGACTGAGTATTCGTGGGGGGATCAGGTTAATTACAACCTTGCGCATTTTAGGAACGCCGACGCCGGTGACCCTTCCTTCTTCCTCCTGCCTGTGGGGAAAAAGGGATATGCTAATGCATGGGGGCTCTATGATATGCACGGAAATGTGGCCGAGTGGTGTTTAGATGTCGAACACTCTAACTATATAGGCTCTCCAACTGACGGAGCCGCTTGGACACAGGGCGGCGACCAAGGAGACCGAAGCCTAAGAGGAGGAATGTACAGTTTAAAAAGTGAATTTGGCAGATCATCTGCAAGATACTTTTGGTTGAGAAACTGGACGTTAAGTGGTATCGGTTTTAGGGTAGTCGCGGAGATCAATCCTGCAATAGGCAATGGCCGCGTAACAGCGGCTTCCGCGGCCAGTTACTCCAGCGCGACGTTAGCTACGGAATCAATCGCTGCCCTCTTCGGCGCCAATTTGTCCGCCGATACACAAATCGCATCCACGCTTCCGCTGCCCACCACACTGGCCGGCGCAAGCGTCAACCTCAAAGACAACAACGGCAATGAATATCTCAGCCCGCTATTCTTCGCCTCACCCGGCCAGATCAATTTTCAAATCCCACCCGGTCTGGCGCTCGGCGCAGGCATAGTCAGCGTTGTCGCCAACGGCAACATCCATTCGACCGGAACGCTGGAAATCGCCAGCGTCAGCCCCGGGCTGTTCACCGTCGATGCTTCAGGCAGGGGCTTGGCCGCCGCGCTGGTGTTGCGCGTCAAAAGCGATGGCGAACAGGTTTATGAACCCATCGCGCGGTTCGATCCGGCGTCGAGCCGATTCGTAGCTCTGCCGATTGATTTGAGCAATCCGGCAGAGCAGGTTTTTCTGCTTCTGTTCGGCACTGGAATGCGCAATCGCAGTTCTTTAGGCAGCATAACGGCAAACATCGGCGGCGTGGGAACGGAAGTCTTGTTTGTCGGAGAGCAAGGCGGTTTCGCCGGGCTTGATCAGTGCAATCTGCGACTGCCTAACACGCTGACCGGGCGCGGCGAGGTTGAGGTCGCGCTGACGATTGACGGCAAAGCAACCAACATAGTGAAGATAAATATAAAGTAGATGTCTGACAGGTTCTTAATCACGGCCGCATCTCGACAGTTTATGGCGGCGCCTTGAACCCGATTCGCGCAAGTAACTCAGCGAAACGTGGCGAAGCGCGCAACGCGTCGAAGGTCGGTTGCACCTGCAAATAGACCAGGTTATTGCAGCGTTCGTGATAAGCCATCTCAAGATGATCGAGCGCGCGCGCCTTCTCGCCCAGACCGAGATAGACGATAGAGAGCGCTGTCGGAGAAACATAGATATGTCTGCCGATGGTTTCGATCTCCTGGATGATTTGGCGCGCCTCTTCGCCACGCTCGGCCAGGGCGTAAGCGCGGCCCAGGTAGGAAAGTGGGCCCGGGTAGCGGCCTAATAACTTGATCGCCTTGTGATACTCTTCAATGGCTTCTTCGTAGCGACCCGTTTCCATATAGGCGTCGCCTAACGCCTTGTATGCCAGCGGAAAATACTGATCCAATCCCAAAGCCCTATGATAATGTTCAATGGCCTCTTCATGCCGCCGGGCGAAGTAGTATGGATAACCCAGAGATGTATAGATGAGAGGTGAAAGCGGGTCCAGTTTCGCGGCGCATTGCATTTCCGGGATCGCTTCTTCAAACCGCCCCATCGCAATCAGGAAAGAGCCATAAGAATGATGCAGAGAGGCGTTGCGCGGGCTCAGCCCGATGGCCTTGACGAATTCGCGCTCGGCCGCGGCCCAATCCCAGTTGTAGAAGAAATTGACAATCGCCAGCGCCACATGCGCTTCGGCCAGCATCGGATCGATCTGGATCGCCTTCTGTACGGCGTGACTGCTTTCGTGAAAAGCCATCTGAGGCGACAAGTAACTGTAAAAGGCCAGCGTGCTATAGGCTTCGGCGAGACCCACGTAGGCTAAAGCGAAATCGGGATCGATCTGAGTAGCTTGCCGGAAATGTGAGATACCTTTTTCGAAGCTTTCTTTTGTCCACTTATTCCAGTAGTACCGGCCTTTCAGATAATGCAAGTACGCGTCATGGTTTTGAGTAATCCGTTTGGTTATTTGCGTCTTTTCCTGATTGGTCAGCGTGAGCAGGAAAGTGCGCGAAACCTGCTCGGAGATCATATCCTGAATAGAGAAGACGTCCGTAAAGACATCATCGACCTTATCCGACCAGACAACCGCGCCGTTTTCCACACTAACCAACTGCACTGTCGCTCGAATGCGGCTTCCCGCTCTCTGGAAGCTTCCGGTCAGCACGCAATCGACCGATAGTTCTTTGCCGGCCTGCACGGGATCACGCGGCGCCGCGGCATATTTCCGTGTGCTGCTGGTGGGCCGCACGACGATCTGTGACAGGTTGCTGAGCTTCGTAACCAGCGCATCCGCCAATCCCAGCCCGAGGTACTCTTCCTCTTCGCAATGGATTAGCGCATCGAATGGCAGTACCGCAATCGTGGGTAATGCGGCGCCGGAGCCGGCGCTTGCCGGAGCCGGCTCATCCTTATCGCAGATTTCGACCGTACAGATGAACCGGTATCCTTTGCGCGGGACGGTTTCGATGTACTGGATGTTGGTGGCGCCTTCGCCAAGCGCGCGCCGCAACGTAAAGATGTTCTGCGCCAACGTCGCCTCTTCGACGAAGGAGTCAGGCCAAATCCGCTCCATCATCTCCTGTTTTCCCAAAATGTGACCGGAGTGCTGCGCCAACAACAAAAGCGTGTCGAAGGCTTTGGGTGTTAATGCGATCTGTCTGCCTTCGCAGGTCAATTGTCGTTCTCGCTCATCCAACAAGAAGGGACCGAATTTATAGATGCGCCAAGGAGTCTGTTTCATCGTGACCTATATTGAATTGAATCCAAAAGAAGTCTTCTCAAAACTCTAAAAGACGCTAAGGCGAAAGATCGCCTGCCTTTTGCGCCCTCGACAATGGTCGCTGCCGTGACGCGCAAACCGCTTCACCTCGTCTCCAGTATGGCCGAGACGGGCAAGGTTTTTGATCATAGTTACGGTTACGCTGCTTTGCTTGGGACGCTTTTGCGACAGTTTATCGAACTAACTCGACAATGTCACATTTCGGCGGTCATTTGATAGGTCAACCGATGAATTTGTACCCGACGCCGTGAATCGTGATCAGGTATTTGGGATTGTTGGGAATCTCTTCGATTTTCTGCCGCAGCTTGGCGATGTGGGTGTCTACTGTGCGGGGGGTGGGGAAACTGTCGTACGACCAGACGCCGTCGAGCAACTGGTCGCGGCTGACGACCTGATTGCGATGCTCGATCAGGAACTTCAGGATTCCGAACTCGCGCGGGGAAAGGTCCAATGCCTCTCCGCCTTTGGTCGCCAGGTATTGTTTGAAATCGAGCGAAATGTCATCGAACCGGTAACATTCGAGCGCCTCGAACCGCCGCGTCATGCGGCGCAGCACCGCCTCGATGCGAGCGATCAGCTCCATCAGGCTGGAAGGCTTGGTGACGTAATCGTCCGCGCCCAGCTTCAACCCCTGCACCTTCTCGACCTCCAGGCTGCGCGCGGTCAGCATAATCAGCGGCACGTTGTCGCCCGAATTGCGCAGTTTCTGGCAGACGTCAGCTTCGAGCAGGCGCGCGAACAAATGGTGGCAATCGCCAAACGCCTCGAACAGCAGTACCCGGACAGTCAGGCGGGTCGCAGCGTTTTCCTCATCCCTTTGCAGGAGGAGACTGTTCGGAACATACGGCCCGCGCTGCTGGCGCTGCTGTTCGCGGTCGGATTCGTTTTGCTGATCGCCTGCGCCAACGTCGCCAACCTGTTGCTGGCTCGCGCGGCCTCGCGCCGCAAAGAGATTGCCGTGCGGACGGCGCTCGGCGCGGGCAGGCTGCGGCTGGTCAAACAACTGCTGACCGAAAGCCTGCTGTTGGCCGTGGCGGGCGCGTTCGGGCTGACAAGGCTGATGGCGACTCTTCTTTACGGCGTGACGGCGACCGACCCGCTAACGTTCGCGGTCGTCTCGGCGCTGCTGGTGATCGTAGCGCTGCTGGCATGCTACGTCCCGGCGCGGCGGGCGACGAAGATTGACCCGTTGGTGGCGCTCAGGTATCAGTAGGCGGGCTCTATCTCAACGCTATGAATAACCAATGAGAATTCTGCCGCGCATAACCAGACCGAGCCTCAAACCGATGCGGCGGGAGCTGCGGCGGTTGAGCCGCCATCTGTCTGTGGCGCGCGTGACATTCGGCGTCGAATGGTCGATCTTCAGCGTGGCGCTGCTGCTGGCGCTGACCGGCGACCGCGCGGCCTTTATTGATCGGCTCGGGCGGCGCGGCGATCTGGTTGCGCTGCTGCTGTTGCTTGCGCTGTTCGCGTTGCTCCACACCCTGGTTAAACGCCATCTGCTGCCGCGCCTGGAGCTATACTTTTCACCCGCTCCCTACGACGAACACCGCATTCTTTTCGATCTCGGCCAGGAGGCGCGCACGGCGGAGAGCATTGACCAGCTTTATCAGTCCATCGCCGCCCGGATCAGTGAGTCGTTCGAAGCGGCATACGTCTCGATCTTCATGCGCGAGGAGGAGAGCGGCGATTACTTCTGCCGCGTCTCTTCCTTACAGCCCGCGGCGGTTCAATCCGGCGGACACCATGACGCGGATGGGCAAGGGCCGCTCAAACTCGCGCACGACGCTTTCGTCGTGAAACGGTTGAACAGCCTCTCCACTCCGCTCGTCATCGAGGCGGCGGAGTTGGAGACGTGGACGCAAGCGTTCAACTTCGCTTCTCCCGTTCTGCGTGAAGCGAGACAGCGGGAGCGCGAGACCTTGCGACGGGTCAAGGCGCATCTGCTGGCGCAGGTCAGGACGAAGGAGAGGATGAGCGGCATTCTCTCGCTCAGCTTGCGTCGCGGGCAGTTTCCTTATTCCGCCGCCGATCGGGAAGTGTTGATGTCGGTCGCCGGGCAACTGGCGCTCGTGATCGAGAACGCGCGGTTGGCCGAGCGGATGGTTGCTGAAGAACGCTTGCGCCGCGAGCTTGCGCTGGCCGCCGAAGTGCAGCGGCGATTGTTGCCGGAGCGCCCGCCCGAAGGCCTCGCGGTGGAGCTTGCCGGATTCTGCCAGCCCGCGCGCGGAGTGGGCGGCGACTATTATGACTTCATCAAATTCGACAACCAGCGACTCGGCATCGCCATTGCCGACGTGGCCGGGAAGGGAATCGCGGCGGCGCTGCTGATGTCCACTGTCCAAGCCACTCTGCGCAGCCTGTCGGCGGGCGGCAATGGTCAGGGATACGCGAACAACTCGCTGGCGGACATGGTGGCGACGCTGAATCGGCTGCTGTGCGGTTCGACGAGAGGAGCGAACTACGTGACGTTCTTCTATGCGCAGTTCGATCAGACGACGCAGCGACTGGTTTACGTCAACGCCGGACACAATCCGCCCTTCTTCTTTCGCGCTGAGCCTTCCCACGATTTCAGAAGCCTGAGTTCCGGCGGTATGTTCGTCGGTATGTTCGAGCATTGCGGCTACGAGCAGGAGGTCGTGCAGATGCAGCCGGGCGATGTGTTGATCGCCTTCACTGACGGCTTGTCCGAAGCGCTCAACGCCAAGGGTGAAGAGTTCGATGAATCGAGAATCAGAGAGGCGCTGGTGGCAAGCGCGGGGCTGTCGGTGAATGAAATCCGTGACGAGGTGGTGCGACGTGTACGGGAATGGAGCCAGGGCGCTCCGCAACACGATGACCTCACCTTCATCGTCATGAAGGTGAAGTGAGCGTGGATAGAGAGGGTAAGGAGACAAGAAAATCCGGCCGTGGTTTTGCGGGGGAGACCTCACGATCACCAGAAAAGCGGCGATAGGCGGAAGACCGAAAGGTCTCCCCCTATTTCCACCACCCGCCGGATGAATCGGCCAATGTGAAAGCCGGCCAATGGTATCACGACTGGCTTCCTTTTCTTTTCAGCCGAACCAACGCAAACATATCAGTCACGGCGGTGGCGTCTGTCGTGATCCCGATCCCGGCCTCTTCGACGGCGGCGGTTATCATCATCGTCGTCATCATCATCATTGCGACGATAACGGCGGCGGTCATTGTCATCGTTGTCATCGTCGCGATGGTGACGACGATAATGTCTCCACCAGGGGCCACGTTCCCGACGATCACGATCCCAGCGTTTTTCCTTGCGATCTCGATCATCCCTGTCCTTCGCGTACGCGGCGGACAAATCCGACAGACTTGGAGCTATGACAAAGGCCACGGCAAGAGCGAACGCAAATGCGTATTGTTTCAATTTTGGAATGTTCATTCTTAGTTCAAACTGGATACATCAGGCTGCGTAACTGCGGCTGAGTTCCAGAAAATCCTTTCGAGGAGCGCAGAAAGCACTTCGTGGGCCAGGGCATTAAGCGGTAATAAGGCGAAGGCAACTTATTCAAGCTGAGTTGTTTGTGTTTTTGGATCTGTCTGTCGGCGGAAAAATATCACTGTGACCGTATTCCATAACGTTAAAACCGGAACCCAAAACGGTTAGACACGAAGATTCCGTCTCAAAACCGCTTCTACCTTTGTCTTTTCCTCTCCTTGTCCCATTCCACGCTACTTCTCCGGCATTTGCGAAACGAACCAGGCCATAATTGAGATGAAGACGATCACCAGGCCGGCGATGATCAACACGACTCTGCCGTTCGATTCAGCCTCGCCGGCTTCCGTCAGGCCTTCGGGCAGATGGAATTCATCCGAGTTGAAACGAAGGACGCCCGCGGGACGGGTCGCCGCGCCGTTGTCGGACGGGGTAGGAGCAGTAGGTTGAGGCTCCTTTCGCAATCTGAGCGGCCCGCCTTTGACCGCCTGGAGAATGCGCCGCCTTCTGCTCTTCGCTTTTTTGTTTCGTTTCACAGCCATTTGATTTTGCGGAAGTAGAAGTAGAGCGCCAGCCCTACGACAAGGATTGCGACCAGCGCGCCGATATACCCATACCGCCAGCCCAGTTCCGGCATAAAGTTGAAATTCATGCCGTAGATCCCGGCGATTAAGGTGACCGACATCAGGATCGCCGAGATCGAGGTCAACCGTTTCATCACGAAATTGGTTCGGTTGGCCGAAACCGACAGGTACGCTTCCATCGTCGAACCGACGATCTCGCGCAGGGCGTCAATCGTGTCGGCCACGCGGATCAGGTGGTCGTAAACGTCCTGAAAATAGATCATCGTCTCGCGCGAAAAGATCGGCTGTTCGCGCCGGAGCAGGGTATTGAAGACATCGCGCAAGGGGACCACGGCGCGGCGCAGGAAAATCAGTTGCTTTTTGATTCTGAAGATGTCGCGCAGCGCTTCGGGCTGGAAGCTCTCGAAAATCTGCGCTTCGAGCTCGTCCAGCCGGTCGGAAAAATTATCGAGCATCGGCATGTAATCATCGACGATCGCGTCCATCAGCAGATAGGCGGGCAGCCCCGTTTTGCGCTCGGCCAGGTCGGCCCACTGCCGCCAGAGTTGCCGAGCTTTTTCGATGTTGCGGACCGGCTGGCTGTGAACTGTGACCAGGTAGTTCGCTCCCAGAAAGATGTTCAATTCCCGCAGCTCCAATTGGCGGTCGGGTTGCATTTCAGCTTCGTAAAGGACGATGAAATAGTAGCCCGGATACTCTTCAACCTTCGGGCGTTGATGCTCGTTCAGGCAGTCTTCGATAGAGAGGGGATGAAAGCCGAATTCGCGCGCGAGATCCTCGAAATCTTTGCTGGTCGGATCCGCGACATCAACCCAGACGATGTCGTTCGGCTGGGCGCAAAAATCGGAGATAAGATCGGGATTGCTGACCGGAGTGAATGTTTTTGATGCCCGGTCGAGTACGAGGGTGTTGATCATAAGTAGAGAGCGGGGAGTGGGGAATAGGGAGTGGGGAATAGGGAATGAAGATATCAATACTCCCCACTCCCTATTCCCCACTCCCCACTCCCCACTCTACTCATTGGGCGAATTAATCACCTGCCCGTCGCCCAGCAGATCATTAATTGCGCGCAGCCGGATTTTCTTTACTTCGCCGATCTGAGTCTCCACCGCTTCGCGAGCCTCCAACGGCAATGCGCGCGTAGCCGCTTCCAGATTGCGCGTTTGTTTAAAGATCGCCTGTTCGATCTGTTTCAGACAATGGTTACGGTCTTTATTTTTCTTGATAGGCAATTTGCGCGTGTAAGTATCCGCGTAAATGACGAGCTTTAAAAACGCGCCTAATTCCTGCATGGCGGTTTGAAATTGGCTCTCCAGCGCAAGTTGGGACGCGTTTTTAATACGGAACTCGGCGATCTTGAGGGCGGCTTCGACGTGCGGCTTCGGATTCCGCTCTTTCAAAATCATCTGCCTTTCAATTTCGCCCAGCATTTCCGGCAATGGCGGATCGTCGGCTTGCTGTTGCGCGTGGCAAAGAACAAAACTTAGAAGCAGAATAAATATTGGTTTCGGCGACATACTGAACTCTTCCCAGCAATTGAATATCGTTCTGTTGATAATTCGGATCCGGGGAGTTGCTCAGCCGATAAAATAGCATCCGGCGATTGCGAAGCCAAACGCGATGAAGTTCAGGAGGTCCAGTTTGGTTTCCCGCGTCTGTCTCGGATCACGTCGTATTCTTCGACGCCTGGTTTTCGGCCCACTCTCCGATCAACGGCAATTTGAATTGTTCGCCGTTATAGGCCTTGTACATTGACCACCCCGTTCCGGCCAGCGCGACCAGCTTGAGAGCGCTGAGAAGCATATCTTCCAAAGGCCACGGAAATATTCGGAAGACTGTGCTCAATACCAGCAGCGCCAGGAAGAAGAAGATGGATTGCCAGGCGTGAAATCTGACAAACCGGTCTTTGTTGTACGGCGTGAGAACGAGAAAGAGGATGCCGGTGAGGACCGACAGCGGATAACAGAGCATCCCCGCGACATTCGGTTTCAGATCAGCGTGCGGCGCAGGCGCCTGATATGGCGGTTGGTATGGCGCCTGGTTGGGGCCTTGCTCGAAGCCCGCTCCGAAATTCGCCGGTTGCCGGTAATTGGAAGTTTGATAGTTGAGCGTGGGAGCGCTCGGTTCTGTGGGCTGTGTGGGCAACAATCTGGTTCCGCACTTTTTACAAAATTTGGCGGTATCTTCCACCTGCGCCCCGCATTGCGTGCAGAATTTAGCCATTGGGGACTCCTTTGGAATTTAGGGAGTGGGGAGTGGGGAGTGGGGAGTGGGGAGTGGGAATGGGGAGTTGTCATTCCCCATTCCCCATTCCCCACTCCCCACTCCCCCATCAGAACGTCTGTCCAAACCTAATATGAATCGCGCCGCGTGGTTGACGCAAGATGTCGCCGGAGGCTGTTCTGAACGCGGGCGGGTCAAGCAGGAAACCGTAATCAACTCCTACCGGCCCCAGCGGCGTGTTGACGCGCAATCCGATCCCGACCGTGTTGGTCATACTGCCGAATCTGAAATCGCGCGCGCGCCTGAAGACATTGCCAAGATCGTAAAACGGCACAAGCCGCAAACGGCTGGTGAGAGGGTAACGCATCTCGAAATTGAAGACCGCCATCGCGTCGCCGCCTGCCGGAACAAGCGTCGGCAATTCGCCGGGGGTGCAGGGAATCGTCTCGTCGGGGCGCGTCCCCTCAGGGGTGCAGGGACGAGGCTCAAGAATGATCTGCGGCCCCGCGGTCTCGAATTTGAACCCGCGCAGGTTCGTGGCGCCGCCCGAAAAGAATCGTTCGCTGATCGGCAAACACCGCTCTTTGTCGTCGGGAACGCCGTCGCCGTCGCCGTCAATCACGCCGTCGCCGTTACAGTCTTTGGGCGAAGGCGAAGCCAGGCCGATGCGGGCGGAAAACGCCAGCGTCGTATTGCCGAGCAGAGGCGTGAACTGATCGAGCGTTTTATAGCGCTGATAGGTCGCGAAAAATTTATTGAATGATTCCGTGCCGCCGAACATCCGCGCGGCGATTGAATGGTCCGCGCTGATCAAATCTCCGCTGGTCGGATTGAGGGCGCTGTCGCGCGTGTCGCGCGAAATGCCCATGGAGAACATTCCCAGCCGAATCGTGCTTTCGTTACGCGTGACCACGGTTTCGGGAATACCTTCCGCGTCTTTAGGGTTCGGATCGAACACTCTGGCGCGTTCGATATTGTAACGAAACCGCATCGAAGTCTGTTCGCTCAACTTGCGCTCGGTTTGGATGAACGCCGCGAAGCGCTCCAATCCGAACACGCTGTTTTCAATGTTCTTCTCTTTCCCGTCAACCAACTGGCGCCGCACAAACGGGCGCAGGTTGTCATTGCGGTTGTAGAAGATCGCAATCGTGGTCGGCAGCCGCCAACTGAACGGGCGAAGATCGGTGAATGAGAGCTGCGTGAATTGTTCGCGGCGGCTTGCGCGCAAACGCAGGCTGAGCGAGTCGAGCGAGCCGCCCAGGTTCGTGTTCGCAATCTCGGCCAGTCCGCGCGCGCCATCGTCGGTCGAATACCCCAGGCCGTAAACGAAGAGCAGCGGCTTGGCTTCGGTCAAATTGACCACGACTCTGTGCGCCGACTCATCGCCGCCGGCGATCGGCTCCGCGCGCACGCTGACTTCGCGGAAGGCGTTGGTCGCGTAAAGATCGCGCTGCGTCTGGCGAATCTTGGCCGGCGTCAGAATGTCACCCGGTTGGAAATCGAGGTAGCGGCGCACCCACCCCTTGCCGGTCTTGGTCGTTCCGTTGATCTCGATCTCGGCGACGACGGCGCGCGCGCCTTCGTTGATGTTGTAAACCAGCCGGACGCGTTCGTCGCCGAGTTCGATGAATTCCGGCTCCACGGATACTTCCAGGAATCCGCGCTGCGCGTAAAACTGTTTGATCTGCTGCGCGCCGAGCCGCGCGCGGGAATATGAAACCGCTTCGCTGGTTTGAACCGGAACCACCGCGAGCAATTCCGAAGTTTGCGCGGTAATGTTGCCGCGCAAGCTGACGTCGGCGATCTCGGATTGCTCGCCCGCTTCGACATTGAAGACCACGATCAAATCATCGTTGTCAGGTTTGACGGCCAGCCGCGATTTCACGCGCGCGTTACGGTAGCCGATATCAACCAGCCTGCGGCGGATCAATTCCTCATCGCTGTTCAACCGGTCGTTACTGGTCAGTCCGCGCGCGTATCCGCCGACGACCGGCAGGTCTTTCAGAAACGGCACGCCTCCGAGCGCGCTTGCCTGTTGCGATTGCAACTCGCCCGCGATGTCTTTCAACTTGATCAGGTCACTGCCTTCGATGCGAATATCTTTCAGGTCGTACTTCACGTTCGATTCTACGTCGTAAAAGACCCGGAGGTTCTCCCCAGCGCAATTTTCGGGTTCGCAACGCGTCTTGACCTCAGCGAAGAAATAACCGGCCTCCTGCAGATGTTCTTTTAACCGCCGCTCGCCAAGCCGCAACAGCGAGCGGCTGAAGCCCTGGGTCATTACGGGCAACAGCTCGCGCATCCTGCTCTGACTCAGCTTGAAGTCGGGAATCTCGCTGACGGTGACCTGCGCCAGGGGAAGTTTGGGACGAACGATGCGCGTCAGAGGATCGCTCGACGCGCCCGGCGCTGAAGTCTGTTCGGGTTTGAATCCGAGCGAGAACCGCTGGCGCCCGCGCAATTCAATCGTGAACGCGCCTTCGCGCTGACTCTGTTGAGTCGCGCTGCCGCCTTGCGTGTAGGTCGCGAGCGTTGAGAAGCGGTTGGAGAGCGTGTATTCGGCCAGGGCCGTTTGATCCTGCCCGGTACCGAGGTTGGTCGAATAGCTCAAATAGAGGTTGCGCGAAAACTGCTGGCCCACGGTCAATCGCGCCGCCGGGTTGGCGTTCGGACGGATCACCGGATCGATCTGAAACCGGCTGAGTCCCAGCAACTGCTCGGTCGGGCGCGAAATCAATCCGGACGAAATCAGCGACGCCGCCGCGCCCACGCCGGTACGCAACGGGTCCTGGCTGCCCAAGGTCCCGGCTTCGGTGCGTCCCGTCGTGATCAGCGACAGAATCTCGTCGCGCGTCAGTTGCGGCTCCGAGCGGAAAGTCGGATCGAGATCGTCAATCGGGCCGATCAGACCTATGTTGACGCGATAGCCGCTGAAGTTGCCCTCGGCGAGCAGGTTGAGCAGCGGCGTCGATCCGCCCGTCGTGGGAAGCTCGAGCGAGCCGTTGATGATTTCATATCGCTGCCCGCGAAAACGCCAGGTTCCGCCGTCGAGCGTGATCAGCCCGCTCGGGTTGGGGTTATTGATCGGCCCGGTCAGCGTCAAGATCGCGGAGCCGACCGTATTGATCTGATCGTTTTGAATGGTCAGCGAATCGCGCGCTTCGACGCGCACGTTCAAGTTGATCGTGGGAATTTTGAGTTGAGACGTCGCCGGCGACAGTCCGGAAAAAGCTCCGAGCATGATAGTCGAGCCATTGCCCAGCGCCAGGTTGTCAATATCGATGCTCGGAAGGTATTCGGCTTGCGGGATCGTGATCTGGCCGGCGAGCGTTTGTCCCTCCGGCGTTCCGGTGAGCGTCAGTTTGCCGTTGATGGTCGCGGTGATTTCCTGGTAGGCGATCACCGCGTCGTTGGCTTTGATGTCGTACGACCACTCTTTCGGGCGCAACTGGTCGAGTTTGACCAGACCGGAGGCTTCGACGCGCCCATCGTTGGCGTCGGCGGTGAATTTTTCGAGCTTGATCTGATCGCCCGCGAGCGTGAAGAACCCGTTTCCGTTCGAGACGAAGATCGGCAGGTCGCTGGCCGAAAGCCCGAATCCGTTCACGTCAACCCTGCCATTCAGTTTCGGCTCGCCAAAGGTTCCGGTCATCCGCGCGTCAATCGCCGCCGCGCCGAAAAGAATCACGCCGTCGCTGATCGCGGGCAGGCTGTCGAAATTGACCCTGCCAGTGAGCGAAAAGTTCATCGCTGCTTGATCGCTGAATCCGAGCGTCCCGCCGAAATTCAGATCGGCGCCTTGGCCCATGACGCGCACGTTCGGGATTTTGATTTGCGAACCTTCGAGCGTAATCATCGCCGGCGTTTCGACTTTGACCGGATTGTCCGCAACCAGCAGCGCGACTTCCATCAGCGTCAATCTGCCGCGCAGACGTTCAAACGTCGGCGAGCCTTTTTCGTCCACCGACGGCCCTTCGATTCTCAACGTGCCTGTGACCGCGCCCGTGACCAGCGAATTCAATTCGGGAGCGAGCGCGTCGATCAGCGGCGCGATGTCCAGGTTGACCAGGTTGCTTTCAATTGTAATGGGGCGGCCCGGCGCGCGAAGCTCCACGCTGGCTTTGATCAGATCGGGTCTGCGCTCGTTCGGCCCTTTCCCGTTCGCGGTCAGAATGCCCGTGATCAATAGGGCGTCAATGCGCCCGCCGGGGCTGGTGTTCGCGGTCAGCTTCAATTGGCCCGTGTCTCGCCCGTTGACTTTCACGTCCCGGCCCTGCGCGGTCAATTCGACTTTCAAGTTCTCCCAGTCGAGGTCAACCTGTTTGCCTGTGATGACCTTGCCGCTGACGTGGAAGTTGGCGTTGGCCACGCCTTCGACGCGCGTCTCCTTCAATTCAAAAGCCTCGGCGAGATTGGCGAGCGAGATCCGCTCGGCCTTGCCGCCGGCGCGGAATGAATAATCTTCAAGGTTCATCGATCCGCTCGCGGTCAGATGCTGCTGCGACGTTTGAACCTCCAATCGTTCGAGCATGGCGTTCTTGCCTTCGAATTTCACGCTGGCCGTGGCAATTTGCGCCTCTCTGTCCGCGATCTTGCCGTTGACGAGACTGAGCGTTGCCGCGCCGTTCGCCGACGCGGGCAGTCCGGTCAGGTGGACTTCGCCCGAAACGTCGCCGGTGATGAATTGATTCGCGCTCGGCGAGCCCGAAGCGGCCAGGATCGTTTCCAGGCTCATTCGATCGATGATCGCGTCGAGTTTGCCCGAACTGGCGTTTTTATCGAGCGGCGAAACAAGATCGAACTTCACCGAGCCTTTGGAAGAAGCGCCATTGGACGCGGTGATCAATCCTTTCTCGATGCGCGCCTCGGTCGGCGATACGAAGATGTGACCGGCGAGCGAACCGACGATCGCGTCGCGCAGTCCGAACGTTTCGGCGTTCACATCGGCTTCGACGACGGCCTTCTCGATCTGCCCCGTGACGCGGCCTTCGAGTTTGAAATTGCCGATGAGTTGCGGTTCGTATTGCTCGATGTAGGGCCGCGCGGCCTCGAACCCGCGGGCGATCTGAATCAGTTGCTCGGCGGAGGTCGAATTTAGAGCGACGCGCAAGTCGGAATCGCCGTCAGCCGAGAGACTCCCCCCGGCGGTCAGCGTCGAAGCTTCCGTTCCGAGCTTCAGTTGATCGAAGTTGAAGACGCCATTGACAGCTTTGATCTCGACATCGCCGGTAAGCGGCGGCGCGTCGGAAGCCTCGCTCGGTCCACTATCGAAACGGGCCTCGAAGTGAGTTGTAACGCGGCCGTTGAGGCTGCGCAGGCCGGCGTCGGCGAAGCTCAGGTCAACTTCGCCTCTGACCTTGCCGGAGATCGGCAGATTTTTGATGTCGAAGATCGCCGTCGCCGATTTCGTTTCGACATCGGCGAAACTGGCCCTCACTTGATGTCGCCCGCTCGGCGCCAGAGGCAGAACGTATTCCCCCGCCACAGTCCCATTGAAAAGAGCGGCTTTGATGTCGCGCAGGTTGAGCGCCGTGTTGTCGAGCGAGGTTTGCGCCGACGCGCCGGTGAATTGCGCGCCGCGAATCTCGCCACTGGCCAATGCGGCTGCGGTTGTGACCTCGTAATTCGCGCCGTTGATTTTCGCGGTCAGGCCGTTGAGCGACAGGTTGTTGAGCTTGCTCTCAGGCCCCTCGATCGCGGCGACGGTAACGGAAGGCGTGGTGATGGTTGCGGCGCCACTCCCATATTCGCCTTTGAGATTGTCGATGACGATTGAACCGAGCTTCACGGCGTCAACCGCCGCCGATTGCGCGCGAATCTGATCGCTCGCGAAGGTCATTTGGCCGCCCTTGCCTTTGCCGGAGAAGTCGGCTTGGGCGCCTGACAATTTGATGGTTGCGATGGAAGCTTCATCGCTGCTTGCGCCGCCTTTGATCATGTAGTTCGCGCCTTGGCCGTCAAAGCGGCCATGGATCGTGGCCAGGCCGCCGATGGCTTTGTTTGGCGCAAAGACGCGCGACACTTCGTCGAGCTTCACGCGCGAATTGAAATCGAAGCCGTAACGAAGCGTGGACGGGTCTTCGATCCGGTTTTCAATCTGGCCCTTCGCCCTAAGTTCCGCGACGCTCGATTCGAGATTCAGGCTTTCAACTTCGACGC
>Ga0187894_10003806_pt1 | contig 16613 bp, 15 predicted proteins | sample GBC1701081metaG_FD_136650 | JGI IMG/M metagenome (GOLD analysis project Ga0187894, IMG submission 136650) | White microbial mat communities from a lava cave in the Kipuka Kanohina Cave System on the Island of Hawaii, USA - GBC170108-1 metaG ... | reverse complement strand
GCATCAGCGACTGATCGAGATCGCCGTCGCCGCGGCCGATGATCGCGTGCCGGTCATCGCCGGCGCCGGCACGTGCAGCACGGCGGCATCAATCAGCCTTGCCCGGCAAGCGGAGCGCGCCGGTGCGTCGGCGCTGCTGTGTGTCACGCCTTATTATCTGCGCCCCACACAAGAGGGCGTCATCCGGCACGTCCGCGCCATCCACGCTGCCGTCGGCCTGCCGATCGTGCTCTACGACGTGCCCTCACGCACGGCGCTGGCGCTGCATGACGAGACCGTGCGCCGCCTTGCCGAGCTGCCGCGTGTGATCGGCCTGAAAGATGCGACTGCCGACTTGCGGCGGCCCGGCCGGTTGCTGCGTCTGATCGGCAGCGACTTCCTGCTGCTGTCGGGTGATGACGCAACGCAGGCCGATTTCCGCCTGGCCGGTGGCCATGGCTGCATTTCAGTGACGGCCAATGTGGCGCCGGCGCTGTGTACGGCCTTGCACCATGCCTGGGACACCGCCGATCTTGTGACCCTGCGCAGCGCCACGCTGACGCTGGCGCCGCTGCATGCCGCGCTGTTCCTGGAGAGCAATCCGATTCCGGTGAAGCGCGCGCTGCATCGACTTGGGTTGATCCGTGACGAGTTGCGCCTGCCGCTGACGCCGCTTGGTCAGGAGGCCGACGCACGGTTGGCCGCGGCGCTCGAGCCCGTGATGGCTGTCGAGGAACTGGAGGCACGCCGCGGCGCGGCGGTCATGCCGCCGGTATGGCAGGAGACGCCGTTCGTCGGCTTCGCGGCGTGAGGCGCGATGCTCATGACGACACGGAATGCAGCCGCCACACGCCCGGCGCCGCTGGCGTCGCATGTCGGCGGTCTGCTTCTGCTGGTCGTACCGCCGCTCGACATGCTGATGCCGGCGCCGGCCAGTACCGAGACCTACAAGGCACTTCGCGCGCAATGCTTTCTCGCTGATGCCGACCCTGGCCTGAAGATCCGCGGCTGTGATGCCGTCATCGATGCGCCGCGCGAATCGGTGATAGTACGGGCGCGCGCCTACCTTCACCGCGGGACTGCGTTTGCCATGCGCGGGGATAATCGCCGCGCGATCGCCGACTATGACGCCGCGCTCGATCTGATGCCAAGGAACGCCGAGGTGCGGTTCCGGCGCGGTATCGCGAAGCTGGCCTGCCAGGACTCGACCGGCGGCAATGCCGATCTCCGTGCTGCCCAGCAGATCGAACCCGGCATCGACAATCGACTGTCACATTTGAGGCCGTGATGGCGATGAATACACGTCCCGATGAAGCCCGCAGCCAATGGCTGCGGATGGCCAATATCCGCAGCCTCGTCCTGACGGCGCTGATGACGCTTGTTGCGCTGGCACCCAGCGGCGGGATGGTAGGTGATCCTGCCCGCACACATGATTTCCTGCTCGCCCTGGCGCTGCTGTACGCCGCGCTCCACGGCGGCATGCTGTTACATGTCCGGCGCTTGTCGACGCAAGGCGATGACGTCAGCGCCCAAGCGGCGTCCTTGCTGCGCGATCCGCGCCGGATATCGTCTCTGGATCTGGCGGCCTACTGGACGGCGCTGGCCGCGCTCGGCCCGCTGCTGCGGTCATAGGCTCGGTGCCTTTGGCGCAGCGACCGCCGTGGTGAGGTGCAGGTGGTGTCCGATCAAACGGTCATCCCAAGCGCGGCGCGAGATCTCCCGCGAACAAAAGACTCAATGAAAGCCAAAAAAACTCTTGTTCTTTAATCAAGAATTATATATAAACCTCGTGATGGCGTGCTGCAGATCGGCCGCCTAGGGTTTCCGCTTGGCGGTGCTCCGGCACCCCCTTGTTGTCGCGCGCATCACGGAGGCGATTTTGTATCCGGATGGATGCCGGTGCGTTTTCGCAATTTCCGCTACCGGCACGAATGCACGGATCTACCGCCTCGCCGCCCACCCCCGTAGCCCTGCGGTCGGTGGGCGATGGTGCGGTCGGGGATGCAGGAGACGGCCTTGGAGATGATGGGGCTCATTCAAGCTATGCGCATGCCGTCGTTGCCGTGTTTTGACAGCTCTTCTCATCCATGGGGCGCATCCCACGGCGATTTGTTGTCATTGTTGTCACGCGATTCGCAGAGCCGCTTTTGTCCCCGGGGACGTCCGCCGCGTTTTCCGCAATTTCCGCACGCAGCAAACTGCCCCGGGCGTTAGTGACAGGGCACAGCCTGTTCGTTAGACGTTGGAGCCCATGGCCGCACTGACCGCGGAACGCACTGACGATCGCCCCTCGCCCGAGGCGCTGCTGGCGGCGGCCAACCGCGAGCTGCGCGGCAAGCTGAAGATCTTTCTCGGCGCGGCGCCGGGCGTGGGCAAGACCTATGAGATGCTGACCGCCGCTCGCCAGCGCAAGGTGGAAGGCATCGATGTCGTTATCGGCGTGGTCGAAACACATGGCCGCGCCGAGACGGCGGCGCTGATCGAGGGCCTGGAGGTCATCGCGCGGCGAGACATCGACTACAAGGGCCGTACGCTCGCCGAGATGGACATCGACGCCATCCTGAAACGCCGCCCGGCATTGGTGCTGGTCGATGAGCTGGCCCACGCCAATGCGCCCGGCGGCCGCCATCCCAAGCGCTATCTCGATGTGCTGGAGCTGCTGGCCGCCGGCATCGACGTCTATACCACCCTCAACGTGCAGCATGTCGAGAGCCTCAACGACATCGTGGCGCGCATCACGCGCATCCGCGTGCGCGAGACGGTCCCGGACTCCATTGTCGATGCCGCCGACAGTGTCGAAGTCATCGACCTTACGCCCGAGGATCTGATCAAGCGGCTGGGCGAGGGCAAGGTCTATGTCCGCGAGGCGGCCGAGCGGGCGCTGAAGCACTACTTCTCGCCGGGCAACCTGACGGCGTTGCGCGAACTGGCGCTGCGGCGCACGGCCGAGCGCGTCGACGAGCAGATGCGCAGCTACATGCGCGAGCACGCCATCGCTGGGCCGTGGGCCGCCGGCCAGCGCGTGCTGGTGTGTATCGATCCCTCGGCCGACGCCGAGAACGTCGTGCGCGCCGCCAAGCGCACCGCCGACAGCCTGCGGGCACCATTGCTGGCGCTCTATGTCGAGACTGATCGGCATGCCTCGCTCACCGAGCATGAACGCGACCGGCTGGCCGAGACGATGCGGCTGGCCGAACGGCTAGGCGCCGAAGCCGCGACGTTGCCCGGGCGGCGCATCGCCGAGGACGTGCTGGCATTCGCGCGCGATCGCAACGTCACGCGCATCGTCGTCGGCAAATCCCATCGCTCGGCGTGGTTCGAGCTGCTGCATGGCTCCGTGGTCGACGACCTGGTGCGGACATCGGGCGGCATCGCCGTCGAGGTCGTCGCCTCGACACAATCCGCGTCCGATTCGATGCTGGCCGGCTGGCGCGGCGAGCGCGCGCCGACCTGGGCGTATGTCGAAGCGTCGCTGGGCGTGTTGATCGCCGGCGGCGTCGGCGTCGCTATCGACCGCCTGGTCAATATCGGCAACATTTCGCTGGTGTTCGTGGTGCCGGTGCTGCTGGCCGCGGCGCGGCACGGCATCTGGCCGTCGGTGTGGGCAGCGGCGATGGGCGCTGCGGCCTACAACTTCTTCTTCCTGCCGCCGCTCTATGAATTCACCATCACCGATCCCGGCAACGTCGTTGCGCTGTTCTTCTTCCTGCTGGTGGCCGTCTTCACCAGCGCGCTTGCCACGCGCTCACGCTCGCGGTCGCTCGCAGCCCGCCGCGAAGCACAGGCCACGGCCGAACTCTATGGCTTCAGCCGCAAGATCGTGGGCCTGGCCGACCTCGACGATCTGTTGTGGACCGTCGTGGCGCAGATCGCACGCATGGTGCGGGTCGAGGTCGTCGTGCTGATGCCCGAGCACGACCCGTCAGGGCGGACCGGCCTCGATATCAAGGCCGCCTATCCGCCGGAGGACATGCTGGAGGATGCCGACCTGGCGGCGGCGCTGTGGTGCTGGGATCATGACCAGCCCACCGGCAAGGGCAGCGACTCGCTGCCCGGCGCGCGGCGCCTGTTCGTGCCGCTCAGGACCGCGCGCGGCAAGGTCGCGGTGCTGGGCGTCACCAACCGCGAGAACGACCAGGCACTGACGCCCGATCAGCGCCGCCTGCTCGATGCGCTGGGCGACCAGGCGGCGGTAGCGATCGAGCGCGTGATCCTGGCGCGCGATATCGACGCCGCAAGGCTGGGCGCCGAGCGCGAGCGCTTACGCTCGGCCATGCTGACATCGGTGTCGCATGATCTGCGCACGCCGCTGTCCTCGATCCTGGGCGCCATTTCCAGCCTGCGCAGCTACGGCGAGCGCTATGATCTGGCCACCCGCGACGAGCTGCTGGCGACCGCACAGGACGAGTCCGAGCGTCTCAATCGCTTCGTCGGCAACCTGCTCGACATGACGCGGCTGGATGCCGGCGCCGTCAGCGTGAAACGCGAGCCGGCCGATGTCGCCGACCTGGTCGCGACGACCTTGCGCCGCGCCGCGCCGCTCCTGCGCGACCATCGCGTCGTCACGGCGATCGCACCGGACCTGCCGCCGGTGGATATCGACTTCGTGCTGGGCGAACAGGCGCTGTTCAATCTGCTCGACAATGCTGCCAAATATACGCCGTCCGGGACGGTCATCGACCTGTCGGCGCGCGCCCAAGCCGGCCACGTGGTGTTGTCGGTGCGTGATGAAGGGCCGGGCCTGGCCACCGAGGATCTGCCGCACGTGTTCGAGAAATTCTATCGATCCCGCGAGGGCGACCGCCGGCGCGCCGGCACCGGCCTGGGCCTCGCCATCGCCAAGGGCTTCGTCGAGGCCCAGGGCGGCCGCATCATCGCCCGCAACCGCAGCGACCGCTCCGGCGCCGAGTTCGTGATCAGCTTCCCGGCCACGACATGATGACGACAGCGCCACTCCTGCGGAGCACCTTCCCCCTCCGAGGGAAGGTATGGTGCGGCACATGACCAGCGACAGCGCCGCCATCCTGATCGTCGACGACGAGCCGCCGATCCGCCGCCTGCTGCGCACGACCCTGGGGGCGCACGACTACCGCGTGATCGAGGCCGCCACCGCCAGGGAGGCGCTCGCCATGCTGCGGCACCACCAGGTCGACCTGGTGCTGCTCGATCTCGGCCTGCCGGACATCGACGGGCTCGACCTGATCGGCCAGGTGCGCCGTGACAGCCCCGTGCCGATCGTCGTGCTGTCCAGCCGCGGCGAGGAGCCGGCCAAGGTGGCGGCGCTCGACGCCGGCGCCGACGACTACGTCACCAAGCCGTTCGGTGCCGAGGAGCTGATGGCGCGCATCCGCACCGCGCTGCGCCACCGCCTGCAGCAGCAGGGCACACGGCCGGCATTCGAGAGCGGCGACCTGCGCGTCGACCTCGTGCACCACCACGTCCAGGTCGCCGGCCGCGACGTCAAGCTGTCGCCCAAGGAGTACGACATCCTCGAGCAACTGGTGATCCACGCCGGCAAGGTGCTGACCCACCGCCACCTGCTGCGCGAGGCGTGGCGCGACGAGACCGTCGATCCGCAATACCTTCGCGTCTACGTCCGCCAGCTGCGCCAGAAGATCGAGACCGACCCCGCCAGCCCACGCCATTTGATCACCGAGGCCGGGGTGGGTTATCGACTGGTGTAGCCGGGCTCGAGCGGGTTGACCGCTTCATGGTGAGCCTGTCGAACCATGAAGCGGTCACGCACCACGGCCTGTGCGAGGCCTTCATGGTTCGACAGGCTCACCATGAAGGCTTCCGCGGCCGGGCCTCTGGCGGGAGTGACAATTGGTCAGATAAGCGCAACCAGTCTTTTGCACATGCGGCGCAACAACGCGTTTCTCCTCCGATGAAGCCGGATCGCCCCTGGGTGATCGCGCTCGACGGTCCGTCCGCCGCGGGCAAGGGCACGTTGGCGCGCCGACTGGCGGTACACTACGACCTCGCCTACCTCGACACCGGCTCGCTCTACCGGGCCGTGGGACGGCGCGTCCTGAGCGAGGGCCGCGACCCGGCAGACGCAAGATACGCCGCAAAGGTCGCGCTCGACCTACAACCCGTTGACCTGGAAGCCCCCGAGCTGCGCACCGAAGCCACCAGCCAGGCATCCTCGGTGGTGGCCGCGATCGCCGAGGTGCGGGCCAACCTGCTGGCCTGGCAACGCCAGTTCGCCCGCATGCCGCCCGACGGCAAGCAGGGGGCCATCCTCGACGGCCGCGACATCGGCACCGTGATCTGCCCCGACGCCGACGTGAAGCTGTTCGTCACCGCCGACCTCGATGCGCGCGCCGAGCGCCGTTTCCAGGAGTTGCAAGCGGCGGGGGGCAATCCTATAAGACGCGCCGTTCTGGATGAGATGGCGTCGCGCGACCGGCGCGACAGCGAACGTGCCACGGCGCCGCTGTTGCCGGCCCCGGACGCCTTCGTGCTCGATACGAGCCAGCTGGATGCCGACGCGGTGTTCGAGCGCGTCGTCGCCTTCATCGAATCCAAGACGCGTCCGCGCCGGGCCTGAAGCCGTCGGCGGCGTGGGCGATCGGGGTACCGACGGCTGGACCGCAGGCGCACCGTGCCGCGCGGTCGGGGTGTCACCAGGCACTGGATCCGCCGGATGAACCGGCTGGCCGACGGGCTGCGACCCATGCCCGGGATCGTCGATGATGGAGTGAAGAGACAGCATGGCAAGACGTTCCGCCCTGAGGGAGGCCGATCCCTCGACCGCCGACTTCGCAGCGCTGCTGGATGAATCGCTGGGCAGGTCGCAAGGCTTTGAGGGTGCCGTGATGCACGGCACCATCGTGAACATCGTCGGCGACTTCGCGATCGTCGATGTCGGCCTGAAATCCGAAGGCCGCGTACCCCTCAAGGAATTTTCGACGGGCGGCCAGTCCGCCGAGCTGCGCATGGGCGACACCGTCGAGGTCTTCGTCGAGCGCATGGAGAATCGCGACGGCGAGGCCATGCTGTCGCGCGAGAAGGCCCGCCGCGAGGAATCGTGGACGCTGCTGGAGAAGTCCTTCCAGGACAACCTGCGGGTCACCGGCACCATCTTCGGCCGCGTCAAGGGCGGCTTCACCGTCGACCTCAACGGCGCCGTGGCCTTCCTGCCCGGCAGCCAGGTCGATGTCCGTCCGGTGCGCGATGTCGGGCCGCTGATGGGCTCGCCGCAGCCCTTCCAGATCCTCAAGATGGACCGCCGCCGCGGCAACATCGTGGTCTCGCGCCGCGCCGTGCTCGAGGAGAGCCGCGCCGAGGACCGCAGCCGCCTGATGGGCCAGCTGAGCGAAGGCCAGGTGCTCGACGGCGTGGTCAAGAACATCACCGACTACGGCGCCTTCGTCGACCTGGGTGGCGTCGACGGCCTGCTGCATGTCACCGACATCGCCTGGAAGCGCATCAACCATCCCTCCGAGGCCCTGAGCATCGGCCAGCAGGTCAAGGTGCAGGTGATCCGCTTCAACCCCGAGACGCAGCGCATCTCGCTGGGCATGAAGCAGCTGATGGCCGACCCGTGGGACGGCGCTGCCGCCAAGTATCCGACCGGGGTCAAGGTCAAGGGCCGCGTCACCAACATCACCGACTACGGCGCCTTCGTCGAGCTGGAGCCCGGTGTCGAGGGCCTGGTCCATGTCTCGGAGATGAGCTGGACCAAGAAGAACGTGCACCCCGGCAAGATCGTCTCGACCTCCCAGGAGGTCGAGGTGATGGTGCTTGATGTCGACATGTCCAAGCGGCGCATTTCGCTCGGGCTGAAGCAGTGCCTCGACAACCCGTGGGACACATTCGCCGACAAGTACCCGGCCGGCACCGAGATCGACGGCGAGGTGCGCAACATCACCGAGTTCGGCCTGTTCGTCGGCCTGCCCGGCGACATCGACGGCATGGTGCACCTGTCGGACCTGTCGTGGGACAAGCCCGGCGAGGAAGCGATCCGCGACTTCAAGAAGGGCGATGCGGTCAAGGTCAAGGTGCTCGATGTCGACACCGAGAAGGAGCGCATCTCGCTCGGCATCAAGCAGCTGGTCAACGACCCGTTCGAGAAGGCCGGCAACCTGAAGAAGGGCGAGGTGGTGACCGCCATCGTCTCGGCCATCCAGGAGAACGGGCTCGACGTCACGGTGACCGACGGCATCCCCGGCTTCATCCGCAAGACCGAGCTCAGCCGCGAGCGTTCCGAGCAGCGCCCCGACCGCTTCGCCGTCGGCGACAAGATCGACGCCAAGATCACCAACATCGACCGCGCCGCGCGCCGCGTCGTGCTGTCGGTCAAGGCACGCGAGGTCGACGAGGAGAAGCAGGCGATGGCCGACTACGGCTCGGCCGAATCCGGCGCCAGCCTCGGCGACATCCTCGGCGCCGCCCTGCGCCGCGCCAACAAGGACGGTGATAAGCCGTAGGCCGAGACCGGTCGAAAACGGCAACCTTCGAACCGGCCCATTCCCCCGAATGGGCCGGTTCCCGTTTCAACGACGGCTGTCATCCCGAACGAGAACCCCTGTCATCCCGGGCGCAGCGCGAGATCTTTTGGCAGTTGCGCACGGTGCGTCACTCCGGAAGCTCCTCGCTGCACTCGAGATGACAGGGGTCAGGGTTTGACGACGAGCTTCCCCCCGAGTGCGGTCATCCGTTCCAGCAAGGCGTCTGTTGCAACCTTGCCCGGACGCGGCGAGTACCAGACGAACCACGACGCACCGCCCTGGCGCTGGCCAGCCTGCATCCCGATGGTATCGGGCGCCACACCCCAGCTGCCGGTATGCCAGTCGACGCGGGACTCCCTACCGACCGTTGCCGAGAATTGACCGAACCCGTACCAGGCCTGCGCCCACGCTGCCGGGGCGCCGGTTGCCGCATGCTGGCGATGCGGGTCCAGGAATACACCCATCAGCTGGGCTCTTCGTTCGTCGTAGTCCTGCACCGTTTCCGTGCGGCGCGTGCCGGCCCGCAGCGCGTCAAGGAGCCGGTCGTGCTCCAGGAACGTGACGTACTCCGTGCCGCTGAGGCTCCATCCGCCGAACGATGAGAATGCCCGCCAGGTGCGATCGAGCGCGGGCGCCTTGATGCCGGCCCACTCGAGCACCTGGCGGCCGCAATACGCCTCATAGCTCTCACCCGTCACCGTCGCGACCATGACGCCGAGCGCGAGGTAACCGATGTTGGAATAGCTGAACGCGTCACCCGGGGCCGAGGCCAGCGGCGCGGTGAGCGTCGCGGCCAGTAGCTCGGCGGGTGTGGCGGTCGCTGGAGACTTCCTTGTCTGCAGCAGCTCGACGGTGGCCGGTGTCATCAAATCCCGCGGGGCCGTCGGGAAGCCGCCGCGATGCACCAGCAGCTGCTCGACCGTCGCGTCCTTGATGCGCGCATCGGCCGGCTCGGCATGCTGCCGGAAGAACGGCGCCAGCACTTTGCCGACCTTGCTGTCCAGACGCAGCCTGCCGCCGTCGACCAGCGCCGCCACGCAGCGGCCGGTGATCGCCTTGCTGAGGCTGGCCAGCAGCACGCGCTGCTTCGGATCCTGCCCGCCGTAACCGCGCTCGAATACCTGCCGTTGCTGAAGGCCGATGACAAGCACGCCCTTCTCAACGCCATGCTCCTTCATCCAGTCGCGGAAGGTTGCATCGAAGGCGACAACACTGACAGCGGGCGCGGGGGCGGTTTGCGCCTGCGCAACAGCGGCGCCGATGCAGGCCAACGCCACGCAACATACGAAGGCGCCGCGCCGACTCATCCATTCGCTCCCGGCCGCGACGCGCTTTGGCAATGGTGTCCGAAGTCAGGCTGCCTGTGGAACGTAGTGCAAGACCAGCAGATCTGTCCGCCGACAGGGCGCGATGGCGTATGCCCGGCCTTGGTCGCTGCTGAACTCCACAAGCACCGTTTCGCCGTCAAGTTCCTCAACGACTGTTCCAACCTGGCCACGCGCAAGCTGCTGCGCCGGAAGGTTCGTCAATAGGGCCACCACATCCAAAGGGGACGGCCTTTCAGCCCTTGTTGCCGCTTTTGCCTTCATCACAGCACCCAACAAGTGACAAGCCTGGGTACATTTCCGCCGGTTCGAACAATCCGGATCGTTCTTACCACAGCCGTCTTGCCGAGTCGCCCGATCGTCGCGTCCAGGAGCCAATGGGTTCCCCAGGTATCTGCCGAGGTGTTGGACGCTTCGTGGGAGTGCGCGGCTTCAAGCAGGGCGTCCCGCAGCCACGCAGCGTCGCTGCGCTGGAGTCCAAGAGCCTCACGGAACACCCGGGCCTTGTGCCGGCCGCGCGGATGGGTCGGGCTCAGGCAGTAATCCTCGATCTTGCGAATATCGATGATCGCCTGATCACCATTCAGCAGACGCATCGTTATATCACCGGTCGTCGGCAAGAGCCATGCAGGGACAAGGTGACTGTGCTCCGGCCCTCAGCTCCCCGCCACCCGCCGCGTGTGCCCGACCCAGAACGGCTCGCGCAGCTCCTTGCGCTTGATCTTGCCGACCGGCGTCTTGGGCAGCGGCTCGCCGCGCAGCACGACCTTGCCGGGCCGCTTGTAGTTGCCCAGCCGCTCCTCGCAGAGATGGATCAGCTCGGCCTCGGTGACCGTGGCGTCCGGCTTCACCATGCAGACGGCGCAGGGCGTCTCGCCCCAGCGCTCGTGCGGGATGCCGAACACGGCGACCTCGACCACGTCGGGATGACCGGACAGCGCATTCTCCAGCTCGGCCGGATAGATGTTGAAGCCCCCCGACACGATCATGTCGCCGACCCGGTCGATCATGTAGAGGTAGCCATTGGCGTCGAGGTAGCCGACGTCGCCGGTCTTCACCCAGCCGTCGACCATGCGCTCGGCCGTGGCCTTGGGATCGTTCCAGAAGCCGGTCATCTGGCCGTCGGCCTTGGCCACGATCTCGCCCATTGTGCCCTGTGGCACGGGCTTGTTGTCCTCGTCCCAGATCTGCAGCTGCGCGAAGGGCAGCGGCAGGCCGCAGGCGCGCAAGGGCGTCGAGCCGGGCAGATCCTTCGCGAACCACTGTGCCGGGCCCATCATCGCCACGGGTACCACTTCGGTCTGGCCGTAGCCCTGGTACATCGCATGGCCGAAGATCTCGTAGGCCTTGAGCGCCGTATCGTCGGCGATGGGCGCGGCGGCGACCATCATGCATTTCAGGTGGGGGAACCTGCGCTGCTCGATGCCGGGCACGCGGTTGACGGCGTTGAGCATGGTCGGGGCCATGAACAGGTAGCCGATGCGCTCGCTGTCGAAGATGTCGAGCACGGCGGCCGGATCGAAGCGATCCACCATCACGTTGCGGCCGCCGGCCAGCCACATCGGCACGAAGAGATAGCCCGAGGCGTGGCTGATCGGCCCGATATGCAGGCAGGCATCGCCGGGCGCGACCGGCGGGTAGAGGTAGAACCAGTCGCGGCCCGCGGCCAGCCAGGCGCGATGCGAGTAGGCGACGCCCTTGCTCTTTCCCGTGGTGCCGCCGGTATGGCGGATGATGAAGTTCTCGTCGGGTGAGATTTTGGGGTCAGGATCGGCGGCGGGCTGCGTCGCCAGCCAGCCTTCGTACGCGGCATTGCGCACGATGACGTGCTTCAGCTCCGGCAGATCGGCCTGCAGGCCCTCGACCTCGGGCAGGTATTTCTCGTCCACGACCAGCGCGCGGCAGCCGGTATGGCCCATCATGTGCAGATGGCTGTCGCGCGCGTTGCGCGGGTACAGCGGCACGCGCACCAGGTTGGCAATGGCGCCGCCGAGGAAGATGTCGGCTGATTCGAGCCGATTGTCCTCCAGCACCGCGACCCGGTCCTGCGGCCGCAGTCCCAGCGCCAACAGGCCGTTGGCCAGGCGGATGCCGCGCTCCCAGGCCTGCGCGAAGCTCAGCCGCCGGTCGCCCATGACGATGGCCTCGCGCCGGGCGTAGTAGCCCGCGGCGCTGCGCATCTGCGTGCGGACGTCCATGGCGTGCCTCCCGGCGGTTCTTGTTGGCCCGAGTGTCGAGGGGACTTGCCCGGAGTCAAGGCTACGTGTCGGGTGGGACCGCGGGCCAGGCAACTGCCCATCACCCTCCGACGCAGGCTCTGCTGTAAATCAAGTGATCAATCAGTTTCTGATCTCGAAGCTTTTCCCTTGCGTCGGGAGGGTCGGCCGGTGCTCAAGTTACCGCCGGCGCATCGCTGAAAAAACGGCATTGCATCCCGTTGCGTGTTGAAGTTGCATGCATTTTGCCGCCGGGATGCTAAAGTGGGGGCATGGGGATGAAGAATTGGTTCGCCGGCGGCGTCGCACTGCTGGCCCTCGCGTACTGCGGCGTCGTATCGGCGCAGCAGGTCCCGTCGCCCGGCCAGCTGGCGCCGCCGCCCGGCCCGCCGGTGCGGCCCCCGGCACCGGACGCGGTGGTCATCCCGGAGACGGCGCCCACCGCCGCGCCGCCCGGCTCCGAGCGGGTCCAGGTGACCGTCGGCGGCATCGAGATCGACGGCGGCTATCTCCAGCTCGATGCCGACACCCAGGCGGCGATCGCCGGCGTCACGGGGCGGCGGGTGACCGTCGCCCAGCTCTATGAAATCGCCGCCCGGGTCGAGCGCTATTACGCCGCCCAGGGCTATTTCCTGACCCGGGTCGTGATCCCGCCGCAGCAGGTGCGCGACGGCCAGACGCTGCGGTTCCGCGTCGTCGAGGGCTTCATCGAGGCGCTCGATGTCGAGCAGCTGCCGCCGAAGATCCGGGATCGCGTTACCGCCCTGATGTCGGGCCTGGTCGGCGAGCGGCGCCTGCCGCTGGGCCTGCTCGAGCGCAAGCTGCTGCTGGCCGGCGATACGCCGGGCGCCGTCTTGCGCTCGACCATCACCCCCGGTACCCAGCCGGGGGGAGTGAGGCTGATCGTCCAGGGCGAGCATCGTCCGGTCACCGCCGAGCTTGGCTTCGACAACTGGTTCCCGAAGTCGTTTGGGCGCACGGCCATCACGGCAAGTGCCTCGCTCAACTCCGTCCTGGGCTATGGCGAGCAGTTCTACCTCAACCTGGCGGGCCCGCCGGGCGAGGGCTGGCTGGGCGGCGACAGCGCCCGTCGGCTGGGCGCGCTGGGCGTGCTGGTCCCGCTGGGCGACAATGGCCTGACGTTGAACATCGAAGGCACGCTGTCGACGACCAAGCCGCGGCTGCCGCCGGGCTCGCTCGAGACCGAGAGCGATTACGCTCGCTTCTCGTTCCGCCTGATCTACCCGCTGATCCGTTCGCGCACCGAGAACCTGACGCCGCGGCTCTCGTTCGACATCATCAACGAAAAGCAGAGGGCGCCGCAGTTCAGCGCCATCCTGTACGAGGACCGCATCCGGCCGCTGCGTCTGGGCGCCACCTGGACGCGCAGCTTCGACTCCGGCACCACGGTTTCTCTGGGCGGCGACATCTCGCAGGGCCTGTCGATCTTCGGCAGCCGCGGCCGCCGCGACGCCACCGTCGACAAGCCGATCTCGCGTGCGCTGGCGGACGACGACTTCACCAAGGGCGAGGTCAACGCCCGCGTCGTGCAGCGCCTGCCGGCCTCGTTCGCCATCGATGCCTCGTTCTTCGGCCAGTACTCGTTCTCGGGCCCGCTGCTCAACGCCGAGCAGTTCACGCTGGGCGGGCCGCGCCGGCTGAGTGCCTACGACTGGGCGACGTTCGCCGGCGATCACGGCTGGCTGGCGCGGGTCGAGCTGCAGTACGGCGATGCGTTCGACCTCACGCCGGTCCGTGGCCTGGTGGTGCCCTACGTGTTCGCGGCGCGCGGCGTGGTCTATGTCGACAAGCCGACGGTGGTCGAGCGGTCGAAGACCGGCGGTACGTCGCTGGGTGTCGGCATGCGCACCACCGTCACGGGCATCCAGCCGGTGGCGCGCGACCTTGAATTCCAGATCGAGGCGGCGCGTCAATACACCGACCGCGGCGCGCAGCACGACCAGTGGCGTTTCAGCCTCGCGGGATCGCTGCGGTTCTGATATTTGCGGAGGGCAGGTCCGCTTCATGGTGAGCACAGGCAGACGCTTCGCGTCTTGCCGGGTCGAACCATGAAGCGCTGCACCGCCGTCCGTGCGACGCCCTCATGGTTCGACCCGGCAAGACGCGAAGCGTCTGCCTGCGCCCACCATGAGGGCTCTTGGTGAGCCCATGCCCGAGTTCGTGAACGACCTTGAACGGCAGGCCAAGCTGGCGGCGCGCGCGGAGGCCGACTACCGCATCCAGACGCGCGACCGGCTGGCGCAACTTGAAGCATCGCGCGTCGCGGCCTACCGTCGCCTCAACCTGCTGCGCGACATGGCGGCCGCCGTTGCCGCCGTGACCGACGATGCGGCCGCCGTCGAAGCCGGGCTCGATCACGTCTGTGCCCGCACCGGCTGGTCGGAAGCCGACGCCGCCTGGGCCGAGGTGCGCGAGCGTCTGAAACCCGTGGCCCTGGCGATGCGGGCTGCGGAACTGCCGACGGCGGCCCCGGAACAGCCACCTGCCTCGGTGCTGGCGCCGGTGCTCGCCTTTGCCTCGTTCGAGGCCTGGTACCGCGCGCGCTTCGACGCCGATTTCCTGTCGCTGATGGCGAGCGATGCGCCGATCTTCCAGTCGGTCGTGGATTTCTGAGAATGGTCGGGCCCGCCCCCGCTGTCGCTCCCCGTTTTGTCATCCCGAGCGCAGCGAGGGATCTTTCCGACGCAGGAAAGATCCCTCGCTGCGCTCCGAATGACAGCCGCCGCGTGACATGACCGCGGCATTCGACGCCTGGCTGCGCGAGACCTACGCGGCCACGCGCGGCTTCACGGCGCTGCTGGTGCTGGTCCGGACCGACGAACGCACGATCTGGCCGCTGGGCTCGTCCTACGCCAACGTCATCGGCAACGAATTGAGCTGGACGGAGTTTCGCAAGCTGCTCGACCGTTCGGCGCTGGACTGGAACGCGGTCGTGGTCTTTCCCGCCGCGGCCGACAACGGCGGGCCGCTGAGCGACGCGGAGGCGCGCCGGCGGCTCAGGCAGGCGCAGGACCGCGTCATCGCCGACCATGCCGCCGTCAACGAGGGTGCTTTCTTCGACCGCAAGGGCCGACCGCTGCGGCTCGACCCGATGCAGTAATTCTTCACTTCCCCACGCGCAGCGTGGGGAAGTGCCCGAAGGGCGGATCGGGAGCCGACGTGGTCTTCGTACCGGGATCGTGAACTCAGCTACGAGAGAACAAGATCCCAGTTGCTAAGACCCCGTCGGGTCCCCTGAGCCCTTTCGGGGCACCTCCCCACTGCGTGGCGAGGATTCACCCCTCGCCGCAGCCGTCGAACTTCTCCCGTACCATCAGCTCGAGGAATCCCGGCACGGCTTGGGTTGCGGTCAGGAGCGCCGCGCGCGCCGCCGGCAGATCGTCGGGCCGCAGCACCACGAACCAGCCCTTGCCGTACATGTCCTCTTCCAGCCAACGCGGGTTCTCCATCAGATCCTCGTTGCTCTCGAGGATGTCGCCGGCAAAGGCGACCTTGGCGGCCGACACCAGCTTGCCCGACTCGATCACGGCGCAGGCCTGGCCCGCCTCGACATGCCGTCCGGCGCGCTTGGGCGTGGCCGCGGCGATCGAGCCGGCCATGCCCACCGCCACCATGGTGCCGCCGACCCGGAAGGTGCCACCCGGCTGCGGCCGGTACCACAGCATGTTCTCGACGTCGTACAGCAGGTCGTCGGGCAGCACGCAGCCCTTGACGCTCGCCATCACGACCCTCCGTTTTTCGCTGGGGGCGCGCCACTCCAGTGGCGCGTCATGTGCAACCTCGGACCAAGACGCGCCACTGGAGTGGCGCGCCCCCAGCGCCCGATCAATACGTCAGCACCCGCGTGTCGTCGTCCATCGCCCGCTCCACCATGTAGGCGGCGCCGACCATGCCGGTGCATTCCGGGATCAGCTCCTCGCGCGTGAGCCCGTGCAGGTCGAGGTTGGTCGAGCAGGCCAGGAACCGCGCCCCGTGGCCGTGCGCCTCGCGGATGAAGTCGTAGACGGTCTTGCCCGAGCCGGGCTTGATCTCGATCGCCGCCGCCGTGCCCTGCCGCATCAGGGCGCCCGCCGCGCCGGTGCAGATCACCTCGACCTCATAGTCCATCGCCGCCGCCACCGCCGCTTGGTACAACGGCGCTCCCAGTTCCGCAGGGTTGCGCGGATCGCTGTTGATCAGAATGATGGTCAGCCGCCGGGGCATGCGCCACCATCGCGCCATGTCATCCCGGCGGCAAGGGGGAGTTCATGGCGGACGAGGCGACTGGCGGAGAGACCACCGTGCGGCTGATCGATGTCGGCAGCACCTCGATCCTGCGGACGCAGGCGCTGCATCACGGCATTGCCGACGCGATGGGGCTGGACGACGCGCCCGTCGTGGTGCTGGCCGATCCCGACGCGGCCTTCGTCAGTGCCGGCGCGCACCAGGACGTGATGCGCGAGATCGACGTGCAGTCGTGCGTCAACACCAACACGCCGATCATCCGCCGCGGTATCGGCGGCCCGGCCGCGGTGCTGTCGGCCAACGATACGCTGATCCATTTCGTGCTGCCGCGGCTGCGGCCCGAGGCGCGCACCAGCGCCAGCGGGCTCTATGCGCGCTTCGCCGAGCCGCTG
>Ga0187894_10003805_pt1 | contig 16613 bp, 14 predicted proteins | sample GBC1701081metaG_FD_136650 | JGI IMG/M metagenome (GOLD analysis project Ga0187894, IMG submission 136650) | White microbial mat communities from a lava cave in the Kipuka Kanohina Cave System on the Island of Hawaii, USA - GBC170108-1 metaG ... | reverse complement strand
GTGTCAATGGCTGGTCTCTAAATCATCCAATTGGTGGTTTACTCTGATTGAAATGACTCAATAATGGCACATATGAGGATCTCCCTCGACAGGCGGGCCGATCGGGCCGGCCGGGTGCCGCTGGCGCGTCAGATCCAGCTGCACATCGAGCGGCTGATCGGGCAGGGCCTGCTCGGGCCCGGCGTGAAGCTGCCCGCCACCCGCGATCTGGCGCGACAGCTGGGGGTGAACCGGACGACGGTCGCGCTCGCCTATGACGAGCTCGTGGCAGGCGGATGGGCCCGGGCGCATGTCGGAGCCGGCACGTTCGTGGCCGAGCAGGTGCCGGCCGGGGAGGTGGCGCGCCCGGCCGCGCCGCGCTTCGACTGGACCGGGTTCCTGTCGAAGAGCGCCCAGGTTGTCGCCGCCGACGCGCGGCGCCGGGACCGCGGGCGGGGGCCTCGCCCCGGCCCCGGCCTGATCTCGTTTGCCGGAGGCATGCCGGACAGCGGTCTCTTCCCGACCGACGCGTTTCGGCGCGTGCTGAACCGCGTGATCCGGGAGGAGGGGCGCGAGCTGTTGCAGTACTACCCGGCGCGAGGCTACCCTCCGCTGCGAGAGTTTCTCGCCGGCTACCTCCTGCGGTTCGGCCTCGAGGCTCGCGCCGACGAGATCCTGATCGTCAACGGCTCCCAGCAGGGCTTCGACCTCATCGCCCGTACCCTGCTGGATCCGGGCGACTTCGTGGCGATCGAGCAGCCCTCGTACCCGCGGGCCATGCAGGTATTCCGGGCGTTCGGCGCCCAGATGCTCCCGGTGCCGATGGTGGCGGGCGGCCTCGATCCCGACTATCTCGAGCGCCTCCTCGAGCGCCAGTCGCCGAAGCTCGTCTACTGCCAGCCGAGCGCCCACAACCCGACCGGGCTCACGATGACCGCGGCCGCGCGCCACCGGCTGTGGGAGGTGGCATCGCGTCACCGGCTGCCCGTCGTGGAGGACGGCTTCGACGGCACCCTCTGCTATGGAGAGCGTGCGCCGGCGCCCCTCAAGGCGCTCGACAGCGCGGGACTGGTCGTCTACATCGGCACGTTCTCGAAGATCCTGTTCCCGGGGTTGCGGCTCGGCTGGATCGTGGCGGCGCCCGACCTGATCGAGCGCCTCGAGCTGGCGAAGGACCTGGCGGACATCCACACGAGCCCGCTGATCCAGGCCGCGGTGTACCACTTCTGCCGTCAGCGGCTGCTCGATCGCCATCAGGTGCGCGTGGCGCGAGAGTACGGCCGACGGCGCGACGCGCTGCTCGCCTCGCTCGAGCGGCGCATGCCGCCTGGTGTCCGATGGACGGAGAGCCAGGGGGGCTTCTCGCTGCTCGTCACGCTGCCCGACGGCATGGACGCCGCCGCGCTGCTCGACCGCGCGGTCGAGCGTGGCGTGGCGTTCACCCCGGGCACGGCCTTCTTCGTGGACGGCGCCGGCGAGGGGACGCTGCGCCTGTCCTTCTCGGGTCTGGCGACGACGCAGATCGACGAAGGGGTCAAGCGCCTGGCCGACGCCATTCGCGAGTCCGAGCGCCAGCCCGACCGCGGGGCGCGGGACCGGCAGCCGTCGGTGCCGCTGGTCTAGATCGACATGAAGGACCGGAACAAGAGCCGCATGACCTTCGAGACGCTCGTGGCCCGCGGCGGGCGAGACGTGGCCTCGGCGAGCCGGCCGCTCACGCCTCCGATCTATCAGACCAACGTGTACGTCTTCGACGACATGGATACCGTCGAGTCGGTCTGGGAGCAGAAGAAGCCCGGCTTTGTCTACGGCCGCTACGGCACAGCCAACCACGCGATGCTCGAGGACCTCGTCGCGGCGATGGAGGGCGCCGAGGCGGGCGTGGCGTGCGCATCCGGGATGGGCGCGACGACCGCGGTCCTGCTCGGGCTGCTCGACCGGGGGGATCACGTGGTCGCGGCACGCGATCTCTACGGCACGACGGCGGCGTTTCTGGCCGACGAGGGACGCCGGCTCGGTATCGAGACCGACTTCGTCGACGCCACCGACGTGGCGCGCATCCTCGAAGCGGTACGCGACGAGACGCGCGCGGTCTTCGTCGAGGCCATCTCGAATCCGCTGCTGCGCCTGGTCGATCTCCGCGCGGTCGCGGACGGCCTCGCTGGCCGTCGGATCGAGCTGATCGTGGACGCCTCGATGGCCTCTCCCGCGGTCCTGCGACCCATCGACCACGGCGCCGACGTCGTCCTCCACAGCCTCACCAAGTTCATCTCGGGGCACGGTGACGTCACGGGCGGGCTCGTTCTCGGCCGCGCAGAGGCGATGGCGCGCATCAGGAACGCGATGATCCGCGCGGGCACGAACCTCGGCCCGTTCGACGCGTGGCTCGCGACCAGGGGGGCGCGGACCTTGGCGGTGCGCCTCGAGCGGCAGTGCGCGAGCGCGCTCGCCTTGGGCGCGTTCCTCGAGCGGCATCCGGCGGTGTCGCGCGTGTACTATCCGGGGCTCGCCTCGCATCCGCAGCACGCGCTGGCCCGTCGGCTGATGCCGCGGCTCCAGGGCGCCATCGTCTCCCTCGATCTTCGCGGTGGCGCGCTCGCGGTCGAGCGGATGATGTCGCGGGCACGGCTGCTCGAGTTCGCGCCGAGCTTCGGGGACGTCGCCACGACGTGGACGTACCCCGCGCGGACGTCGCACCGGCGCGTCCCCGAGGCCGAGCAGGCTGCCATGGGCATCGGCGTCGGACTGGTCCGCTTGTCCGTCGGCCTCGAGGACGTGCAGGATCTGATGGCGGATCTCGAGGATGCCCTGGGGTCCACGGCATGAGCGCCATGGAGCCGGTGACGCTCGAAGGGCAGCACGCGCGGCTCGAGCCGCTGTCGCTGAACCACGTCGACGCGCTGCTGGCGGTCGCCAGCGGGCCGCGAGACACGTATGGCTTCACGACCGTGCCCGGCAGCGAGGCCGAGATGCGGCGGTATGTCGAGACGGCGCTCCGCGAGCGGGCGGAACGGCGCGCGATGCCGTTCGCGACGATCGACCGGATGCGGGGCCGCGTCGTGGGCTCCACGCGCTTCGGCCACATCGAATTCTGGACGTGGCCGGCAGGCAACCCCCATCAACGGGGCGAGGCGTTGCCGGACGTGGTGGAGATTGGCTGGACGTGGCTCGGCGCCGAGGCGCAGCGGACGGCGATCAACACCGAGGCGAAGCTCCTGATGTTTTGCCACGCGTTCGAGGTCTGGCGTGTGCACCGCGTGAGCCTGGTCACGGATGCGCGCAACGCGCGGTCGCGCGCAGCCATCGAGCGGCTCGGCGCCCGCCTCGACGGGGTGTTGCGCGCCAATCGCCCCGCGGCCGACGGCAGCGTGCGCGACACGGCGTGCTACTCGATCATCGACCGCGAGTGGCCAGACGTCCGGGCGAACCTGGCCAGCCGCCTCGAGCGAAGAGCGATTGTGCGGGCGCCCCGATGAGCCCCGAGACGGGCCGGAGACGAAATCAGAGAGAGCCGTACGTTTGCGCGGACGCCCCGATGAGCCCCGAAGGGGGCGAAGAGGCCAAACCGCAACCCAAGGCAAGTCACATTCAACCAACTTAAAAGGAGCGCGCGCGATGGAAGTCGGAACGCTGAGGCTCAAGGTCGGACTGGCGGAGATGTTGAAGGGCGGCGTCATCATGGACGTGACGAACGCCGAGCAGGCGAAGATCGCCGAGGACGCCGGCGCCGTGGCGGTGATGGCGCTCGAGCGCGTGCCGTCGGACATCCGCAAGGAGGGCGGGGTCGCCCGGATGTCGCCGGTCAAGAAGATCCAGGAAATCCAGAAGACGGTATCGATCCCGGTCATGGCCAAGTGCCGGATCGGCCACTTCGTGGAGGCCCAGATCCTGGAGGCGCTCGGCGTGGACTTCATCGACGAGTCCGAGGTGCTGACGCCGGCCGACGAGCACTTCCACGTCGACAAGTTCGCGTTCAAGGTGCCCTTCGTCTGCGGCTCGCGCGATCTCGGCGAGGCGCTCCGGCGGATCGGCGAAGGGGCGGCCATGATGCGGACCAAGGGCGAGGCCGGCTCCGGCAACATCGTCGAGGCGGTGCGCCACATGCGCGCCGTGATGTCGGGGATCAGGCGGCTCACCCTGCTCGGCGACGAGGAGCTGATGACCGAGGCGAAGAACCTCGGGGCGCCGTACGAGATCGTCCGCTGGGTGGCCAAGAGCGGGCATCTGCCCGTCCCGAACTTCTCCGCCGGCGGCATCGCCACGCCCGCCGATGCGGCCCTCATGATGCAGCTGGGCGCCGAGTCGGTGTTCGTGGGGTCGGGCATCTTCAAGTCCGCCGACCCGTCCGTCCGCGCGAAGGCGATCGTGCAGGCCACCACGCACTACAAGGATCCCGACGTGCTCGCCAAGGTCTCCGAGGATCTCGGGGATGCCATGCCGGGCATCGAGACCTCGAAGCTCAAGGAATCCGACCTGCTGCAGACGCGAGGCTGGTGAGGAGGCGCTGCCGGGCATGAAGATCGGCGTCCTCGCGCTCCAGGGCGACTTCGCCATGCACCGGAAGGCGCTGGACCGGATCGGCGCGGCGTCCACCGAGGTGCGGATGCCAGGCCAGCTCGACGAGGTCGACGGACTCGTCATGCCCGGCGGCGAGAGCACGACGCTCCTGAAGCTGCTCGATGCGTGGGAGTTCGTGCCGGCGCTCCAGAAGTTCCACGCGGAGGGCAAGCCGATCTTCGGGACGTGCGCCGGACTCATCCTGCTCGCGAACGAGGTGGAGCGCCCGGCGCAGTTCTCCCTGGGCTTCATCGACATCACGGCGGAGCGGAACGCGTACGGCCGTCAGAAGGAATCCTTCGAGGCGGTCGGGGAGGGGGACCTCGGCGGGGGGCCGGCGCCGTTGAAGATGATGTTCATCCGCGCCCCCCGCATCCGTCGCGTCGGACCTGCCGTGGCGGCGCTCGCCCACCACCGCGGGGAGTGCGTGATGGCGCGACAGGGATCGGTCCTGGTCGCGGCCTTCCATCCAGAGCTGACCGACGAGACCACGGTGCACGATTATTTCGCGCTGATGGTCCGGTGCGCCCGGGGCTGACCCCGGTCCCGCCAGAAAGACGCGCCGCCGCGATTAGCGCTTGACAGTGCCGCGCCGGCCGCGGCATCTTACGGTCTGACCAGCTGACCAGTATCGCCCCGCGGTCATCCGGGCATGCCGGGACGCTCGACGCAGTTCCAGCCCAGGTGTGGACGCAACAGGGAGGCGGCGCATGGCGCATTTCTCGTGTGAAGTGGTGTATCGCGGCATCTTCCAGAAGAACCTGGCGGCGCGCATCTGCCGCGGCATCGTGCTGTCGGCGCGCAAGGCGGGCCGATGGGGCATCGCCTTCGGCCGGTACGGTGACAGCCCCCAGCGAAATGGGATTCCCGCCAAGGATTTCGCCATCGTGGCCGACACCCAGGAAGAGCTCGAGCAGAACATGGCGCGCTACGAGCCCAAGGAGGTCGACGTCACGATCTGTCTCGATGACACGCTCGCCAAGGGCGTCGAGTCGTGGGCCTGGTACGGGCTCCAGCCGCTCAACCGGGTGACCGTCGCCAACGGCACCGTGCTGGTGACGTCGCTCCGGAGCGCAGAGGATCTCCTGCGGGACATCCACAAGAAGGAGGCTCCGTATCACCTGGCGCTGATTCCGGCGAAGGCATCGTTCTCGGGGCTCTGGGTCTTCCGCGAGGACCACACCGAGGCGCGGATCCTGGGGGCGCTGGCCAAGATCAAGCCGGAGTTCCTGTCCCTCGACGCCGTCGCCCAGGCGATCACGGAGGCGGAGTGGGGGTCGGACGTCAAGGTCCAATCCGCCCGGAAGGCGCACGATCGCCTCACGTCGCGGCCAGTCACGGTGACCGAGGGCAACGACGAGACCCCGTTCTCGTTCGAGAAGCCCAAGTGGTGGGAGATGCGCGAGGGGGTGAGCATTCCCGCCATCCCGGTCGGTAAGCCCATGGAAGGCGGCGGCGGCTACGTGCCGGAGCGCAACCAGTACTTCAAGAAGTTCACCACCCGCACGATGCGGCCGGTGATCGACTTCGACAAGTGCGTCAAGTGCACGCTCTGCTGGATCCAGTGTCCCGATTCGTGCTTCGACGTGACGCCGGACGGCCTCTACGACGCGAACATGGAGGCGTGCTGCGGGTGTGGCGTGTGCGAGGCCGTGTGCCCGGTCAAGGACTGCGTCACGATGGTGAGCGAGGCCTCGTTCGACGACAACGCAAGCCAGTGGGAGATGTGGCGCGGCGACAAGGACGGCTACCGGCAGTGGATGACGGGCAAGATCGGCGACAAGCAGCACGTCGTCCGCTCGCACGGCTTCCGGTTCCGCGGGCAGTACGACCAGGAGCTCGCGACGAACCTGGACACGGGTGGTGTCGAGATCACCACGGGTATCCCCGGCGAGAACGCCCAGTCGAAGACGAACTGACCACAGGAGACGACGACCCATGGCAGTGGAGACGACAAGCGCGCAGGGTGCCATCGACGACAAGGAGATGCTGATCTCCGGCAGCGAAGCGTGCGCGGAGGCGCTGGCGCTCGCCGACATCGACGTCGTCACGGCCTATCCGATCCGCCCGTACGACACCGTGATGCAGGCGATCGCGAAGAAGATCGCCAACGGCAACCTCGTGGCCGAGTACATCGTGGCCGAGGGCGAGCACAGCCAGTTCGAGATCGTGAAGCACGCGTCCACGGTGGGCGCGCGCGTCTTCTGCGGCTCGTCCGGCGTGGGCTGGATGTATGCGATGGAGTGCCTGACGGTGACCCCGCCGCTCCGGGTCCCGATGGTCTGCATGGTCGGCAACCGTGCGCTCGACGATCCCGGGGCGTTCGGGGTCGAGCACAACGATGCGCTCGTCGTCCGCGACCTCGGGTGGATGCTGATCTGGGTGGACACGGCGCAGGAGATGCTCGACACGGCGCTCCTCGCGTATCGGATCGCCGAGGACCGGCGCGTGTTCCTGCCCATCGCGATCTCGGCCGACGGCGCGTTCCTCACGCACTCGCAGGCGCTCGTGCAAGTGCCCACCAAGACCAAGGTGGATCGCTTCCTGCCAACCTACAACCGGGGCGAACTCCTGCTGCACCCCGACAACCCGATCACGGTGGCGCCGCAGGCCAACGAGGACTGGGTCATCGAGATCCGGCGCCAGAACGACGAGGCCATGAAGCGCGCCTCGACCGTCATCGAGGAGGCCTACGCGGACTTCCGGCGCGTCTTTGGCCGGGGGCCCGAGAACCCGTGGTTCGAGGAGTACATGACCGAGGACGCCGACGTGATCCTGGTCGGCATGGGCACGATCTCGCTGCCGTTCAAGGTCGGCATCCGCAACATGCGGGCGCAGGGCAAGAAGGTGGGCCTGGTGCGCCCCCGCTGGTTCCGGCCCTTCCCGACCGAGCGATTGGTGTCCGCGCTGTCGCGAGCCCGCGCCGTCGGCGTCATCGACCGTGATTACTCCTTCGGCTCGCCGTTCGATTCCGGGGTGGTCGCCAACGAGATTCGGGCCGCCATGTACAATGCCGACAAGCGGCCGCCGCTGCTGTCCTTCATCTGTGGTCTCGGCGGCCGCGAGGTGACGCTCGAGGACGTGGACAAGGCCGCCGAGATGTGCTTCGCCGCCGCGGCGTCGGGGAAGTCCGACACCAAGACCCACTGGCTGGGTGTACGCGAGTAACGCAAGGAGACCTCCATGGCCGAGACATTCACCAACGCCACGCAGATCCTCGAGCCCTTCAAGGGCGTCAAGAAGGTCCGGATCGAGGAGTACTTCACCTCGGGCCATCGCACCTGCCAGGGCTGCGAGTCCGCCCTCGTCATGAAGCTCATGGTGAAGGCGTCGGGGCCGCGCACGATCGTGCTCGGCTCGACCGGCTGCATGTATGTCGCGAACACGACGTACTACACGACGCCGTGGGTGGTGCCGTGGATGCACACGCAGCTCGGCTCCTCCGGCTCGGCGGCGCTCGGCACGGCGGCCGGGCTCAAGGCCCTCATGAAGAAGGGCAAGATGAAGGCCGAGCCCATCAACGTCATCGCGTTCTGCGGAGACGGCGGCGGTGCCGACATGGGGCTCGGCGCGATCTCGGCGACGCTGACCCATCGGGAGTACAACTCGCTGATCCTGCTCTACGACAACGAGTCGTACGCCAACACGGACATCCAGCTCTCGGGCTCCACGCCCTACGGCGCCAACACGACGTTCAGCCCGCCCGGTTCGGTCAAGCGCATCATCCACACGCGATGGAAGAAGAACACGGCGCCGATGCTGGCCGCCGGCCACCCGGAGTGCCGGTACGTCGCGACCGTGTGCGCATCGTACGCGGTCGAGATGATGAACAAGGTGCGCCGGGCCCTCACGATTGGCGGCCCGACGTTCATCCACTCCCTCGATCCGTGCCCGAAGGGCTGGGACTACGACCCGATGCTGTCCCACGAGCTGGGCGAGCTGGCGGTCGAGACCGGCATCTTCCCGCTCTACGAGGTCGAGGACGGCGTGGTCCGTCACTACGGCAAGACCAAGGCGATCGTCGACGGCCGCCCGCGCAAGCCGGTACGCGAGTACCTGCTCAAGCAGGGGCGCTTCGCGCATTTCACCGAGGAGGATCTCGAATACTTCCAGGCGAAGGTCGACGAGATGTGGAACAAGTGGGAGATCCCCGGCGTGATCCCGTTCTGGAAGGAGAAGGCTGAAAAGAAGTAGCTGCCCTCGCTCGGGGCCAGGCCGGCCGCGGGCCTGGCCCCGAGCGACGCTTGGCCGGGACCGTCCCAGATCGTCGGTGCGCATGCAGTGAGCTTCAACGATGCTCCGCCGCCCCGAACCACGGGTGTCGACAAGGAGGACGAAGCCACATGAAGCGTCAATGGGGACGATTCGGAAGACGATTCGCTGGGCTGGTCGCCGCTATAGCGCTATTCGCTGGCGCCAATGGTGCGGCCGACGCGTGGGAGCCGAGCAAGCCGATCGAGTTCGTGATTCCTGCCGGTACCGGGGGCGGGGCGGACCAGATGGCCCGCCTCATCGCGGGTCTCGTCGAGAAGTACAAGTTGTCCCCGAAGCCGATGATCGTCGTCAACAAGTCCGGCGGGGCAGGCGCCGAGGGCTTCCTCTACGTCAAGGGCAAGAAGGGCGACGCCCACACGATCATCATCACGCTGTCGAACCTGTTCACGACGCCGCTCGCCCAGGAGACGCCGTTCAGCTGGAAGGACCTCACGCCGATCGCCCGACTCGCCCTCGACCAGTTCATCCTGTGGGTCAACGCCGAGACGCCGTACAAGACGGCGAAGGAGTACCTGGCCGCGGTGAAGGAGCGGAGCGGCAAGGACACCCAGATGAAGATGGGCGGCACCGGCTCCAAGCAAGAGGACCAGATCATCACGGTCCAGCTCGAGCAGGCCACCGGCGGGAAGTTCACCTACGTGCCGTTCAAGGGCGGCGGGGAGGTGTGCGTGAACCTCGTCGGCAAGCACGTGGATTCGACCGTGAACAACCCGATCGAGTGCGCGAGCCATTGGAAGGCCGGTCGCGTGCGTCCGCTCGCGGTGTTCGACACCACCCGGATTCCTGCGGGCGAGTGGAAGGACGTTCCGACGGTCAAGGAGGCGCTCGGCGTGGACATCAGCTACCTGATGCTCCGCGGCATCTTCGGTCCGCCCGACATGCCCAAGGAAGCGGTCGCCTGGTACATCGAGATGCTGCGGAAGGTCGGCGAGACGCCCGAGTGGAAGAAGTACATGGAGGAGGGCGCGCTCAAGTCGGCCTTCTTGACCGGCCCCGAGTACGTCAAGTGGGTCCAGGACGCGGAGCAGGTCCACAAGGACCTGATGACCAAGGGAGGGCTCCTCAAGAAGTAGGCCCCGACCCCGCATGATGTCGCCCCGCCCCGACCGAGTCCCATGCGCGCGGCCGACCTGATCACCGCCGCCGTCCTGTTGATCGGCGGCCTGGTGGTCGCGTGGGAGGCCGTGCGCCTCGGGATCGGGTGGGGCACCGAGGGCCCGCGGAGCGGGTTCTTCCCGTTCTGGCTCGCGGTGATCATGCTCGGCGCGCTGGCTGGCATCGTGGCGCGGGCGTGGCGGCGGGCCGACCGGCGGCCGTTCGTGTCGCGCGAGTCGCTCCGCCCCGTGCTCACCGTGCTGCTCCCCGCGGCCGGCTTCGTGGTCGTCATGGAGTGGCTCGGCTTCTACGTCGCCGCGTTCCTGTATCTCGCGTTCTACATGCGATGGCTGGGCCGCTATCCGTGGCCGATGGCGGCGCTCGGAAGTTTCGCGTTCCCGATGCTGACGTTCTGGGTGTTCGAGCGGTGGTTCCTCGTGCCGCTGCCGAAAGGCCCCATCGAGGCCTGGCTGGGCCTCTGAGCGGCGATGGGGCTCGAGAACCTGCTCCTCGGCTTCCAGGTGGCGCTGCAGCCGGGGAACCTTCTCTTCGCCGTCGTCGGCGTCGCCCTCGGCACGCTGATCGGCGTGCTCCCCGGTCTGGGCGGGGCGAACGGGGTGGCGATCCTGCTCCCGCTCACGTTCTCGATGCCGCCGACGTCGGCGATCATCCTGCTCACGAGCCTCTACTGGGGCGCGCTGTTCGGCGGCGCGATCACCTCGATCCTGTTCAACATTCCCGGCGAACCCTGGTCGGTCGCGACCACCTTCGACGGCTTCCCGCTGGCGCGCCAGGGGGAGGGTGGGCAGGCCCTGACCGCCGCGTTCACGTCGTCGTTCGTCGGGGCGCTCTTCTCCGTGATCCTCATCACGCTGTTCGCGCCGCTCCTGGCCGAGGTCGCGCTCAAGTTCGGCCCGCCCGAGTTCTTCGCGATCCAGCTCCTGACGTTCTCGTCGTTCATCGGGCTCGGCGGCGGGGATCCGCTCAAGTCGCTCGTGTCCATCCTGATCGGCTTCATCATGGCGGCGGTGGGGCTCGACATCGTGACGGGACAGTTGCGTCTCACGTTCGGCATCACGGAGCTGATGAAGGGGTTCGATTTCATCGTCGCGGTCATCGGCCTGTTCGGGATCAGCGAAATCCTGCTGACGATGGAGGAGGGGCTGTCGTTCAAGGGCGCGCGCGCCAGGATGAACCCGCGCGTGGTGTGGGAGACGTGGAAAATCCTGCCCCGGTACTACCGCACGTTCCTGCGCGGCTCGCTGATCGGCTTCTGGATGGGGTTCAAGCCGGGCGGCGCCACGCCTGCCTCGTTCATGAGCTACGCGTTCGCGAAACGCTTCTCGAAGCACCCCGAGCGCTTCGGCAAGGGCGAGCTCGAGGGCGTGGTGGCGCCCGAGACCGCCGCGCACGCGGCCGGCGGCGCATCGCTCTTGCCGATGATCACGCTCGGCATCCCCGGATCGCCCACGGCGGCGGTCATGCTGGGCGGGCTCATCATCTGGGGCCTGCAACCCGGGCCCATGCTGTTCAAGGAGAAGCCCGAGTTCGTCTGGGGACTCATCGCGAGCATGTACACGGGCAACGTCATCGGCGTGGTGATGGTGCTCGCGCTCGTCCCGCTCTTCGCCGCGATCCTGCGCGCGCCGTTCGCCGTGCTGACCCCGCTCATCGTCGCCTTCTGCGCGATCGGCGCGTACTCGGTCCACAGCAGCATGATCGACGTGTGGTATATGCTGGTCTTCGGCGTCATCGGCTATGTCTTCAAGAAGCTCGACTATCCCCTCGCTCCGCTCGTGCTTGCGCTCGTGCTCGGGGACCTGGCCGAAAACGCCCTGCGCCAGAGCCTGATCATGTCGCAGGGCTCGCTGCTGATCCTGTTCGAGCGGCCGATCGCCGGCGCCATCAGCGCCGTCGCCGTCTTCTTCTTCGCGCTCCCGATCGTCGCGCCGTACTGGCGGCGAATGCGCCGCACCGTCGAAGCGCCCGCGCCGGCCGAGCGCTAGGGGCCGATGCCCGCGGACGCGCTCGACCTCCTGCTGGGCGTCATCAAGATCGTGATCATCGATCTGGCGCTCGCCGGCGACAATGCCCTCGTCATCGCGCTCGCCGTGCGCACGCTGCCCAAGCGCCAGCAGTTCCACGGGCGCGTGTGGGGGGCGGCGGGCGCGGTCGGCCTCCGGCTCGTGTTCATCGCGATCGTGAGCTACCTCCTGTTCATCCCCCTGCTGCAGGTCGTGGGCGGTCTCCTGCTCCTGTGGATCGCGATCAAGCTCGTGCGCCAGTCCGATAGCGGCGAGGCGGGCGGGCACGTTCGGCACGGCACCACGCTGCTCGAGGCCATCTGGATCATCATCGTGGCCGACGTGGTGATGAGCCTCGACAACGTCATCGGTGTGGCGGGCGCGGCCGAGGGCGACATGCGCCTCGTCGTCTTCGGCATCGCCTTGTCGATCCCCATCGTCGTGTGGGGCAGCGGCCTCCTCGCCGCGCTCATGAACCGGTATCCGTGGCTCATCCTCGTCGCGGGCGGCATCCTCGGCGAGGTTGCCGGCAAGATGATCGTGCACGACGCGTTCGTGACGAAGCACCTGGGGACCCCGCGCGCAGACGGGCTCCTGCGCGTCGGAGGCGAGTACGCCGACGTCGTCGAGTGGACCATTCGCCTGTCCCTGGCCGGAGTGATCATGCTGGTCGGCTGGCTCACCGCGCGCCGTCGCGCCATCGGCCAGCACGAGCCGGCTACGCCGTAGGGCGCCTGGCCCCGGACGCCATGGACTGGCCGAACGTGGAGCCGATCAAGAGCACCCGGATCTACGAGGAGATCGTCCGTCAGGTGAAGCAGCTCATCGCGGACGGCAAGCTCAAGTCCGGCGACCAGCTCCCGCCCGAGCGCGACCTCGCCGAGAAGTTCATGGTGAGCCGGACGTCCGTGCGCGAGGCCCTCCGGGCGCTGCAGAGCCGCGGCCTGGTCGAGATCCGGGCTGGGGAAGGCGCGTTCGTGCGCGACGTCTCCGTGGAGACGCTGATCGAGCCCCTGGCGCTCGTGATCCTTCCCCACCGCGAGGCCGTCGGGGAGCTGTTCGAGGCGCGCCGGCTCCTCGAGCCGGCGATCGCGGCACTCGCCGCCCGCCGCGCCACGCGCGAGGAGATCTCCGAGATGGAGCGCATTCTCGACGACCAGGCCAAGGAGGTGGCGCAGGGCCGGACCGGCGTCGTCCAGGACACGAACCTGCACGCAGCGATCGCGAACAGCGCGCACAATCGGGCGATCACCCGCATCGTGAGCGCGCTCATGGACCTGTTGAGCCAGAGCCGCGAGGAGTCGCTGCACACGCCCGGGCGCCCCACCCGCTCGCACGAGGACCACCGGCGCGTGCTGGAGGCGATCAAGCGCCGCGACGAGGTCGCGGCCCATCGCGCCATGCTCGATCACCTGATCGCGGTCGAGACGCTCGTCACGGGCACCCGGGCCGACGACGCGCGCGCGACCCCGCCGCCCCGTCGCAAGCCCTCGCGCACGTAGCGCCCACCCGCGCGCCACCGCGCGGGGAGTGGCGCGCTAAGTCCGCGTGGGAGAAGATTAATCGTTGACAGGACGTCCGCCGATGCTTACGATGACGACACATCGCGCGGGCGCGGCGGCGCGCCCTCATGTGTCTCTGCCAACCATCGAGCCGGCTCTCGCGGGGGTCGTGATGACACACCGGACAGCACGGAAGGCGACGCGGGCGAGGTCCGGGAAGACGACCTCGCGCGCGCCGAAATACGTGTACTTCTTCGCTGCCGGAAAAGCCGAGGGTTCGAGCGCGCTCCGCCCGTTGCTCGGCGGAAAGGGGTGCGAACTGGCCGAGATGACCAACCTCGGCGCGCCCGTGCCGCCCGGGTTCACGATCACGACCGAGGCGTGGGCGGCCTACAACGACGGCGGGCGCAAGCATCCCCCCGGTCTATGGGAGCAGGTGCGGCGGAGCCTGTCACGGCTCGAGGAGGTCGCGGGCAACCGACTCGGCGATCCGGAGCGTCCGCTCCTGGTCTCGGTTCGCTCCGGCGCCCGCGCGTCGATGCCCGGGATGATGGACACGGTCCTCAATCTCGGCCTGAACGACCGGACGGTCGAGGGACTCGCGCGCTGGACGAAGAACGAGCGCTTCGCGTGGGACTGCTATCGCCGCTTCGTGACGATCTTCGGCGACGTCGTGCTCGGCATCGAGCGGCGCGCCTTCGACGAATTGCTCGACGGGGTGAAGTCCAGGACCGGCGCCAAGACGGACGCGGACGTGTCCGCGCCCGCGCTGCGCGAGCTGGTCGCCGAGTACAAGGGACTCGTCCAGGCGCGCACGGGCGCGCAGTTTCCACAGGATCCGCTGGAGCAGCTTCGGCTCGCCATCAACGCCGTGTTCGACTCCTGGTTCGCGAAGAAGGCCGTCGACTACCGGCGCATCCACCGGCTTCCCGACGACTGGGGGACCGCGGTGACCGTGATGGCCATGGTCTTCGGCAACCTCGGCAATACGTCGGGGACGGGGGTGTGCTTCTCGCGGGACCCGTCCAGTGGAGCCAAGCGCTTCTTCGGCGAGTTCCTCGTCAACGCGCAGGGCGAGGACGTGGTCGCGGGCATCCGGACCCCCGAGCCGCTCGATTCCCTTCAAGAGCGCATGCCGACGGTCTACAAGCGCCTCGTGAAGATCAAGGACGATCTCGAGCGGCACTACCGGGACATGCAGGACATCGAGTTCACGGTCCAGGAGGGCCGTCTGTTCATCCTGCAGACGCGGTCGGGGAAGCGGACGGCCGGCGCGGCCGTGCGCATCGCCGTGGAGATGGTGCAGGAGCGGTTGATCGACCGGCACGCGGCCCTGCGGCGCGTGGAACCGGCGTCGTTGAACCAGCTCCTGGTGAAGACGGTGGACCCGGCGGCGAAGTACACAGCGATCGCGCGCGGCCTGGCGGCGACGCCGGCGGCCGCCGTCGGCAGGGTCGTGTTCGACCCCGAGCGGGCCGTGGAGATGGCCCTCCGCGAGGAGGCGGTCATTCTCGTCCGTCAGGAAACCTCGCCCGAGGACGTGGCGGGCATGCATGCGGCGCAAGGGGTCCTGACCTCGCGCGGCGGGCTCACGTCGCACGCGGCCGTGGTCGCGCGGGGCTGGGGCAAGAGCTGCGTGGTCGGCGCCGGGGACGTGCTCGTGGACGAGGAGAAGCATCTGTTCCGGGCCGGGCGCGCGGTCGTTCGAGAAGGCCAGGTGGTCAGCCTGAACGGGGCCACGGGCGAGGTGATCGTTGGCCCGGTTCCGCTCGTCGACCCGAAGCTCTCCGGGGAGGCCGAGGAGCTGCTCGCCTGGGCGCGTGACACCGCCACGACCAAGGTTCGGGCGAACGCCGACACGCCTGCGGACGCGGCCAAGGCGCGTGAGTTCGAGGCGGTGGGGATCGGGCTCGTGCGCACCGAGCACATGTTCTTCAAGGACGACCGCATCACGATCGTGCGCGAGATGATCATGGCGCGCGACGAGCAGGACCGGAGAAAGGCGGTGGACCGGCTCCTGCCGTTCCAGCGGGAGGACTTCATCGGGATCTTCACGGCGATGGCGCCGTACCCGGTCACGATCCGCCTGCTCGATCCTCCCTTGCACGAGTTCCTGCCGAAGTACAAGGAGGTGCTCGAGGAGCACACCCGGCTCGACGCGCTCGGCATCAACCCGGCGCGCCACCAGGAGCTGGGGGCGATCAAGGCGCGGCTCGAGGTGCTGATCGAGGCGAACCCGATGCTCGGGCATCGCGGCTGCCGCCTGGGGATCACGTTCCCCGAGGTCTACGAGATGCAGGTGCGGGCGATCATGGAGGCGGCCTCGGAGGTGGCCCGGCGCGGCGTGAAGGTCGAGCCGGAGATCATGATCCCGCTGACCGGCACCGTCGCCGAGATGAAGCTGATGCACGAGATGACCACCCGCGTCGCCGAGCAGGTGCGCGCCGAGACGGACGCGAAGGTGCCCTATACCGTCGGCACGATGATCGAGGTGCCGCGGGCGGCGCTGGTCGCCGACAAGATCGCCGAATACGCCGAGTTCTTCTCGTTCGGGACGAACGATCTGACCCAGATGACGTTCGGCTACAGCCGCGACGACATCGGCAAGTTCCTGCCGTTCTACCTCGAGAAGAAGCTCCTGCCGGCCGATCCGTTCGCGGTGCTCGACCAGGAGGGCATGGGCGAGTTGATCCGGATCGGGATCGAGCGGGGGCGGAAGACGCGGGCGCGCCTCAAGGTGGGTATCTGCGGCGAGCACGGGGGCGAGCCCTCGTCGGTCGAATTCTGCCATCGGGTGGGCATGGACTACGTGTCGTGCTCGCCCTTCATGGTGCCGATCGCGTGGCTCGCCGCGGCGCAAGCCGAGATCGATACCCCACGCAAGGCGGCGCGGTCGACGAAAGGATCTCGGCGTGCGTGAGTTGACCGGCGTCCTCGTGCCCGTGCCCACCCCCTTTCGGGGAGAAACCGTCGCCGCCGACCGGCTCAAGGCGAATCTTGCCCGCTGGAACGAGACGAGCCTGTCCGGCTACGTCCTGCTCGGCTACACGGGGGAGTACCTGCTCCTCTCCGAGGCGGAGCGCGACGTCGTGCTCGCCGCGGCTCGCGAGGCGATTCCGCGCGACAAGGTCATGCTGGCCGGGACGGGGTGCGACTCGACGCTCCACGCCATCCGTCAGAC